>Ga0115006_10001410_pt1 | contig 14947 bp, 10 predicted proteins | sample ArcOceMetagenome_3_FD_88943 | JGI IMG/M metagenome (GOLD analysis project Ga0115006, IMG submission 88943) | Marine eukaryotic phytoplankton communities from Arctic Ocean - Arctic Ocean- Svalbard ARC20M Metagenome | ecosystem: Environmental > Aquatic > Marine > Oceanic | place: Arctic Ocean...
CCCCGCTCGCTCATCGCAGATGATATTATCCACCATAATACCGACGGCTCCCTCCACCCCTTTTCTTGGTTCTGGGGTTTCCTCTGCGGTTTCTGCCGCATCAATCCCGCCTGTGCCGTGATGATGAGTACTTGCATAGTAAGCCTCAGCCTCTGGAGCAAGCACAGGGCAATGTCAATATCCTCCTCCCTCTCCTACCTCGACCTCCCAGACAGCATCCACGCTTCCCCCCCGCCGAGGAACGTCAGGAGCAAGATAATGTTCAAATCCCAGTCCACCGCCAGCATAATAGCCGTGCCCAACGGGGACGGAACCAGCTCCGCTACATCGTCCAACTTTGCCATGACCAGAATCTCCAGCTCCAACAACCTCCTAGCTAGCGGTAAACAGGAGGAGAAAAAGGACGACGCTAACCCCATCGCGCCAATGACACCCGTTAGGAAGACACGACCGGTTGACCCGACTACCAGATGGTACCACTCCCTTGGAAAGGTGAGCATTGGACGAGGGTGGGCTAGAGCGAAGAGACAGCAAAAGTAGCATACGACAGCAGACTGCCTGCCTATCTGAAACATTCAGCCAGGAGCGAGCGACCTCGCACATGCTGCCTTCCTACATAACTAACAACCTTCCACTCGTCGCAGGTAACATTCCTGATCGCTCTAGGCAACACTCTCTGCGTCCTCATATTCGGCATGACGTGCTCCATATTCCCCGGTTGGATATGGCATTTTTCCGCCTTGTTTTTCTTCAACGTTCCTTCCCCCTCCAGCATCGAGCAGGCCACAACCGGCATCTGTCCCAGCTACGGTGGTGACATGTGCCTCAGTAACGACGCCTGGCTCCTCCTCAGCAACGGACTCCTCAGTAAGTATAAAAGGCAGGACGTGGAGGACATCGCGAAGGGGGTCAACGTAGCGCAGAACGGAGGGCTCATCATCAACATTATGGCCAGGGACACGGCCAAGGCGATACCGGCACTCATCAACAACTGCGAGGCACTCAGCCAGTTCTTCTCCGGTAAGCTCGCCGTCGTGATCTACGAGAACGACAGCATCGACGGTACGAGGGAGCTCATCAAGAAGTGGCAGGGGACGGCACAGGGGTACCAGGTAGACCTCATGACGTGCGAAGAGGAGGGGGACGTAGACTGCAGGCTCCAGGAGACGCACAGGTACGACATGCACGGGGACAAGATGTCCGCCATTGGCAAGATGGCAGACTACAGGAACAAGGTCATGGACTACATCACCAAGACGTACAATCCGAAAGAATTCTCGCATATGATGGTCACCGACGTCGACCTGGCGATATCTTGGAGCCCCCTTGGGTTGCTCCACACCCTCGGGACCGTCGGGGAACACGCCCCTGTTGCAGTAAGGGGACTCATGATGATCCCCGGTGCTCTCGGCAGCCTCTACTCCCCTTACGACTACTCCGCCTTCCGTCCCAGCGTCAACGACGACAACAGAAAGCTCCGCAACCTCCACGACTGGTTCTGCGAGCTAGCCCCCCCGGGGAGCAGGTGGAGGAACAACTGCGACGTAATGTCGCCGTTCAACATGATGCACATGCTGGCGCTCGACACCGAGTTCGTGAGCGAACCATACCCTATCGCGAGCGGTTTCAACGGGGCTGTGGTTTACCCTTATAGGCAGATTATAGCTACCAATCCCAAGTATGATGATGGGGATGACGGGCAGAGGTGCGAACACATCGGTTTCCACTACCACCTAACTGACAAGAGCAACTGGGAGGACACCCCCGACAACGCCGAGTTCGCTACCAGCATGTACGTTAACCCCAAGTGGACCACTCACCTCGATCCCTCGAGGCCGGGGGGACCTACGGGGTGGAGGTTCGCGAGCTTGATCGCGACGCAGGGGGTGAACATGCAGTGCGCTATAATGTTCACTACCGTGTGCTTGTGCAACTGGTTCGTGGCCGGCATGGTGGCACTTTTCATCAGCCTCCTGGTCAAGGGATGGGAGAGATTCATCAGGACGGAACTTTTCAGGAAGTTCGCCGTCGTTGCGGGGGTCAACCTCGCGGAGCTCGTGCCTGGGGGACTCGGGGGCGGGGGAATAAGAAAGAACACGGCGGACGACGAAGGGGTACTCATGATGGCCATTGCAGCGGCGCAAGACTCGGGAGCTGAAGAGAGCGACGACGAAGAGGCGGGATTCCTAAGGAAGGTGAACGTTAAGCACCACTAGGTATAGCGACGAATTTGTGGCTTGGGGGAGAATAACGCAAGCGACAGAAAGTCAACAACAACAACAATAACAACCAACCAACAACAAACCAACCAACCAATAACAAGAATGTTCTCCCGGCTGGGGCATATTACTGCCCAAGTGGGACGAACTCAATGAAATTCTATTATCAATAATAGAACAAAAAAACTACTTTGTGATCCAAAATCAATATCTATTTCTCATCCCCAAACCGCCTTTCCGTTACAACGCGACACCTCTAAAATAACCAGATTGTTCTTTTACACAATTCATCCGACGTCGTGTTATTTTTTTTCCCTCTCCTTAATCCTTTGCACCCTTTCCATTAACGCATATTGCACTCATCTGTTCCCTTCGAGGCTTCAGGAACCTTAGGTTTGTTCTTCTCGTCCATCGCGGAGGCTTGGTAGAACATCTAATACATATTCGTCACCTTTGAGGTATCGAAGTTGGTGAGGGGTTGGTTGAACGAGAAGGCTCCGTTGAACATGCAGTACATCGTTGTCACTTGGACGTATCCCAGTTGGTCGGGGGTTGGTTGAACGAGGAGGCATTGTAGAACATGCCCTGCATCGTCGTAACACTTGACGTGCCCCTCCTCCCCAGAGGCTGGTTGAAGTTCTCTGCGTCCCTTAACAGCGCGTACAAAACTAGTAACCGACAACACATCCCAGTCTGAGATGTGTCCGTATTTCTCCTCAGTCCCCATTGTGTATTTTAACCACTCCTTCACGGCTTGTTTCGACGCTTTATTGATAGGCCCTGCACCCTTCCATCTCCTCCGGCTCGTCTATTGCAGCGTCGTCCTCATCTTCTTCCCTCTTCACTCCCTCCACCTTGATGCTTGCCCCGCCTAGGTTCTCCTCTTCCGTAACGGTTTCAATCTCTCCGTAGTCCCCGTCCCCCTCCTCCGATGGATCCTCCTTAACCCACGTATCCTCGACTTTGATCCTCTTTCTTGGGGTCATAATGTTCACTCCCTCGAGAGTCGAGGGCGAAAGCTGATAACTTTTTACCCAAAGTCGATACGCCCCAATAAATTACTAGAAACGATAGGAACCGAGTCTAAATTAGCGAGAGGAAAGAGAAGAGTAAAGTTCGATATGATTTGAGCGTGAGAAAGGAGGTCAATTTTTTGCCAAAAACCAAATTTGAGCTATTCCCAAATTATAAATTAATATTTATATCTATATTTAACTATATGTATCACATATAACAAACTTTTGAACTTAGAATGGTATCAATAAGTATTATGAATAATCCTCAAATTCGCTCCATCAAATTTACATACAAATTGAATTATAGTAATAAATTACAAACAATGAGTGATATATAAATAAATTTTGAATACAATATAACAAATTAATAAATTGTCATAAATCTACATTACTTAAAAATAATATTAAAAATACACAACATACACAATATTCATTTAATTATATTTAATGCATATAATTATAGTAAATTATACCCAAAATAAAACAAATATGACCATTAATAGGACTTTCAAAATTGCTTTTTTGTATAAAAAGGGACCTTCACCTGCACTTCCCCCATAACTTCCCCCTACACTACGAAAATTACGCTCAAGACTCTCTTTAATAATCGTCTGCCTTTCATATCCACTACATTGCGCGAAAACGGTGTTCTCTGGTATATATTATGTCTTTAACTGATTGGTTTTACTTTAGAGGTAGAGCGTCCACGTACGCTCCATTGATTTGACGTTCCACCATTGTCGTCGTCGCCATAACCGTCGTCATCAACAATTTCGTAAGTGGAGCCCTTCCTTATCTTGCTGCTGTCAGCTTTTCTTCTCCCTCTTCTATTTACAATGCCTGATAATTTTTTTGATCTGAAGGAGGATGTACTGGCCCGCCTGAAAGCTCTGACCTTTCCGCCAATGGGGAGCATTTCTTCTGGTATAGTGGTAAGCACAACGTGTGTGAACCATTCTTCAGTCTGCCAGCAGGAAATATTCTCATGCACCCAGCGCGTCAGTTCGTCTCTTAAAGGCTCCCAGTACGATGGGTGTTTCTTTAATATCGCGAGCTTGACATCATCCCTTGCACGGACTAGCCACTGCTCCTGGGTGGCCATCTTTGCTGTCTTAGTGCTCCAGAACGTCTGAAGGTACTCCCGTTTAATTGAGTACAGGAGGCCTGCCATGCTGTGAAGGGTGAAAGCGGACATTTCTGTTAGTATAGCTATCTACAGTACAGTGCAGTACAGTGCACGACAGTGCATTTCTATCGCTTCGCCTTGCTTCACCACACTACGCCTCACCTAAGAACCCAAGCGATCGCCAAACATGCTATCATCCACGCTTCGAGGTGAAGGTCCACATTCTCTTTCGCCCCTTCATCCTTGTTGTAGAAATAAAATGCCACTAACGGAGCAGCTGCCCCAAGTACCTGCGAAACTGACCAGTACAACCCCCCCAACTCCGTGGGGCTGCGCATGTGGATGATGGCGGCATTGTCCGAAGCGATCTTACTCAACAGTCTATTATTAAACGAAACCAAAATGTGCCCGACCTTAGACTTCACGTTAAGAAATACTCCAAAGTCCCTTGTCGACACTTTGTAGAGGACGAAAATGGTAAGATCTATGAAAAAATACCAGGCCAACGCATTTGGGTTGATAAGGAGTACCAAAGTCACGAAGACAATCCTTAGTGAGGCAGAGAAGAACGCAGAACTCAGGAGGAAGGTGAACGAAATCCCTCTGCCAATCGCAGAGTTCGGTGTGTACCCATAAAAGGCTGGATTCTGTTCCCTCTTCGTAGGAGAGGTGTCCAGATCGAATGAGATGCAAGCCGATGTGTAAGACACAGAAACAAGGGACACAAATATCGAAAAAGCGGCCGTCTTTGAGCCCCCACTTTTCAAGAAAGCGAACAACTGTAACACGCATCCAGGGATGGCTTCTGTGAAAACCTCAGAAAGTCGAGACATGGTTAACATTTGCATGGGGTCTATAAGTTCTTTCTTGTCACCCCTCATAGCGTCGGTCTTTTGGCCAGTCGCCACTATCCATGAGTCCATAACGGGCTTGGTACCAGTGAGGACAAACATTTGCGCTCTCCAAAACGTCCTCGATGTGATACCATTTTGCATCGCGTTGAGCCCCGTTTCCACAAAAATGTTGAAGAAGAAGATTATCACCATGACAAACCCGTACACATTGCTCTCTTCAGAGCTGGGTGATCCGGAAAAGTATCTCAAGGTGACAGCAATGTCCGACAATATGCTCGCAAGCGAAATCATCCCTCCAATTTGCAGCCTTAGTCGGGTTCCCCACGCAACTTCGTTTAGTAGGTGCTGGCAAATTTCCTCCAGCATCGGCCTGAACCACTCATACTCAATGTCAAACTGAACCATTGCGGGGTAGTTGATTAGCCAAGAATCTATCCCAGAACTTGGAGTTAGATTCGTAGCAAGGTTCAACGAAAGGGATTTCCCTAGCAAGATGCCTTCCGCCTGCGAAAGATTCGTTAGCTTCACTTGCACGCTTTCAGTCTGGCTGAGTTTGTTCTTCAAAATTTCGACCATCATGGGCCTGAACCAAACATGACCCTCGACATCAATAAGTTGAGTCAAGCTCTTGTATTTTTTGATGACTTCGTCAACTCTGAGCTGTGCCCAAGATGCACCAATCATCTTGTCCTTGTAGAGCCTCCTGTGTGTCGTCTCTATGCTACTCTCACTGAGGAAAGCACACCCGAGGGCCTTCCCGTCGATAAAGTTCAGATCACAGAGGGTCCTACCTTCATCAAAGTATTGCTGCATCTGGCGGCCTTTCCCGATGTACTGGCGACTGACAGTTTTTTGGAAATCTGCGCTATTGCAGAAGCTCCTTGAAACCCCGAGGTCGAGTTTCACAACATATTCGGCAAGGGTCTTGGAATCAGAGACCCTCGTGAAGCGCCAACAACTATAAGCTTTGGCCCTGATTGTGTTTTTTTTATCAAAGAACGATTTCTGTCTCGTTTCGCCGACCTTCACGGAGAACCTCATCTTTCTCTTGGTTTTTAGTGATATTCTATTTTGCGTCATTCCATCGTCACTATTGTCCACGGCCCTAGAAACATTTCTTATGACCTTTTTATTCTCCTCTGGTTGGCAAGCTAGAACGTATTCATTAGCCTTTGTCTTCATCCAAACAAGGCGATCTAGGAAGTTCCGATTGATTAGGTTTCCGAATGGAAGCTCTACGATAGAATGCACCAACTTCTTGTGAAGGCTGTCTTGTTCAATAATACTATGCATGACAGTCGCTCCTGTATGGTTCGATCGAGATTCTGTGTCCCATGCAAAGCCGAGGCAATCTAAGAGTTCCGCGTTAACTACAATCTTTGTCCGGCAGTACAGTTTACCATTGCTCGTATGGTCGTTGGTATTCACACCTAAGAAATCCCTACTGAGTGAAGCTCTACCGGTTACGTTCGTTTTTTGGTCCAGCTGCGTAAATGCGTTGAACAACCCAACGCTCTTCAAAACGTGAGCACGTTCCTTGTCATTGTGGTGTCCTACCCCCCTATGAGAGTAACCCGCCTTTTCTACTTCATCTTTGAAACGCGCCCGCTTAAGGTCACCAGTCGACTTGCTGTTGTCGAACATGACTTGAATGTCCTTTACGGTCTTACCTAACCTTTTAAGCAACCCCCTCTCAAGCGGACCCAAGGTTTCACTGGCCTTCCCCGGAAGTTCCACGCACAAGATTATCTCAATCTTTGTCAAATTCACGGTCTCTTCTCCTGAGGAGTCCATGGATTTTTCAAACAACCTCGAATACCCCCAATAGTTAAGTCTTCTATTTGCAACTTCTTGCCTTGGAAAGTGCTCGTCATCCGTGAAGGTCCATGTGGCGACACTTATTTCGTTTGCAGCCTCCCTCCTCCAGCAAGTCTTGAAGAGAAGCTCATCGTAACCGTCGCTGCCAAAATCCTTGGTGAGTTGATTGGAAATACTGCACTTTGGGCTCACAACCCTCTTCGAAAGAATGTGGCCACCATCATCAAAGATGTTCTGGGTACTTTTTCTCGACGCGTAGGCCAAGTCTCGGTAGACATAAGACGCACATTGCTCTAGAGGCGCGTCGACTATAACCTTCCCTCTTACTAGCGCTCGCGAAGAGTCCCGAAAGAACTGAAGTGAACCCAAGGGGTGCGTGAAGAAACCACCGATCTCAGTAAAGGCATGTAAGTCAAGACTCTTGTGTAAAATTGTCAAACGGTCAAACTGCTGCGCCTCCTCCTCTGGGAGAACATCCTTCCCTGGGTCGTCCTCAAACATCATTACGCTCCCGGCCCTGGTATTTATTCTGTCCGCGGCATCACTTCTGTCAAACTTCATTCTCAGCTCGTCAATCACCCGGACACTCGACACAAGCCTTAGTTTCTCGACAGCCTTCGGCAGCACTCCTTTTGCAGAACCTTTAACTCTGGCGATGACGGAAGTCTGAGAAGAGCCCCTGGCTTCAAGTTTCATGTGAAAGAAAAGCGAGCCTCGAACCGCGCGGAAACAAACGCTGGAGGTATCAGTAGCAAAGTTGGGGGCGCCCGGTAAATTTATACAGCCAAAAACGTATCCTTCGCCATTACTGGAACGCACCTTCTTCCAGGCAAGACGACTCAAATACTCTCTGTAAGATAGCAAAGGATGTAAGGTTCTCAACGAGGCGTAATCTCGGTCGTTTATCAGATTGGTGTTCGACTGAAAACATTCTCTTTGTTTCGAGTCGACTCTGAAACCTTTTGCCCTCTCCTCCGAGCAGTAATCCATCATCCAAGCGAGAGCATCATGAGGCGGTGCGTCAAGAATAGTTTCTGCGACGAGGAAAGCAAGCGGAAGATGTTCGTGAGTTAAAGCATCGGGGCGTTCTAGCTCCTCTCTTTGTCTCTCTCACCTGCAGTGATGTAATACCCGTCCTCGTCAGCGACAGGGTCAAACTTTATATCTACAAACGGAGATTTGTAGGCGAGCGGAGTGAGCTTCTCAGTTTGTTGCCGAAGTTTACTCTCCAGTGTTGCAAATAAATCTTCGCGTTCCTTCGTTATCGGTTCTATAGCGAGGGAGCAAAGAGCGAACCGACGAGCAAGAAGAGTGAGCGCGCAATTCTAGCAATCCCGTTGGGCAAACGTGAGCGCTCCGTCTCACCATCTGGGGATTGTGACACCATAGCATCCGCCATTACTCTCTGTACTTCAGAGTCTACCACGTCTGATCGCCTATGGTACATATGATGCAGTTCAGTCGTGACGTCAAGGGCCTCCTCCCACCCCTTGGTCACAGTTTTGGAAGGAGCCAGGAGATCTGTCGACCTTACCATGGTGAAGAAACACACATTGGGGGCTATGGGCCTGAAGACACACAAGCCCATATCTTCGGCCACTACGCTACCGGAAGGTGCCTTGTAGTAGTTTGCTTCAACTTCCTTCTTGTCGCCCTCCTTCTCAACCTCACCCTCCCCGCCCACACCAGGTTTGCAAGGGAGGAAACCCAAATAGAAGCAATCGTCTTCTTTCCACCACACAGATTTTGTCTTGAAGACCCTTGGCTTTGTAGGAGCGCGAAGGCGTAACCCGTGGTGTGTTTTTGCTGAGACTTGGGACTTGCTCAGGTTTGTGACGCAAGGAAGGAAACCATTGAACCCCTCATGCTGCAACGAACGAAGCGAAGAGCGGGGCGAGGAGCAAAGTGTCAAGTAGGGGTGTTTAGCTCATCGTAAATAATAGTATTAGGCAGCTCGCTACGCTCCCTGCCTTCGTTCGTCGCTTCGCTCGCCACTTCGCTCCTCCTCGCCCGCCCTCACCTGTACTAGCCTCACGCTCAGTTTTGCGTTAAGAAACATCCACGCAATGCAGGTTGCGGCGGAGGCGTCGACTCGGACCTCCGTCTTGGTCCATTGCTTCCCATGTTCGTCTCTGGTACTGAAGCAAAATGAGTAAGGGGGTTTGTAGTTAGCTTATGAGATTGCTCTCTGCTTTCGCCTCAATCATCGTGCGTGCGCACTCACCTAAACCTAGAGACGACGTCATGCAACTTTTTAGGAGCTCTTTTCCAATGTTCATTATTGCGGGTGGGGAAAGTTTTGCACATCTTCACAACATCCTCTTCCTCCGATGACATTGTCACCTTACGATTACTCCTCAATGTCTCATCAACAAAATCATCGACCAAAACTTTGTCAATCTCTTCCATATTAAAGAACCTGTCGAACAACATTGAGACCATCAAGACCCCTCCCATGAGTGTCAGGCTTGTTCTCTGTATATCACCACTACCCTTTGAACTTTTGACGTCCTGAAACAGTTTCTTCCCAATTTCGGAACTCGACGATGGTACCCCCCAACTCGTGCTAAGATCCCCACTCGTAACAAGATTTATATTTCGTTGTGAGCCTCGAACCCTTTTTGTGACACTTTCTATTGCTTTCTGCGAAGCGCCAGAAAGCACCTACAACGTGCGATGCAGGCGCAGGAGCGGCTGTTAGAAAAAAAAATACAAGCAGAAGCGTAGCGATGTATTAAACGGTTCGCCGATGGATCCATCCTTATCATGTAACGCTGATTCCTATTCATCGCTTCCCTCCTCAATACGTTCCTCGTTACTCGCTCCCTCCACCTCACCTTGCCAGCGACTCTATTCACATACAACGTCATTTTGACCAATGTCGTCATGTTACTCGCGTTAGCACCTGGGGACAATGTCAAGGATCCGCTGATTATGGGGTTATGATATCCTTTAGGAGCGTCAAAATCTTCCCGATGGCACTCAACTGTGGAGATCAGATAGCGCAGGAGAAAGCGGCCACAAAAAAATTGGTTAGTTCATGTGGTGAAGAGCCTAGCGAGCGAGGCGAACGGACTTTCTCTCCTCGCTCTAACATTACCTGGAGTAATTCCAATCAAAAAGCTGTTATCACTACCGTTGGGTTCTTCTATTTGAGAATTCGTATTTCGAGCCTCACTACCGACCGCAAGGGGGTTCGGTTCGAACCTATACTTGCCAAACTGCTTTGAGGACTCCATGATGAAATTGACTATCAACGAACCATCATCCTGCTTCTTCTCACCGTTGTCCATATCGTCATAAATGTGAGCAAGAATCTCCCTCGGACCTGCATGGACCTCTGCAGATCCCACACAGACGCACAAAACGTTGGATTTGGAGTCTGAGGATGATTGTCCATCATCGCACATGGAGTTAGGGAGAGAGATTTTTTGGGTTTGGAAAATGATAGGGCAGAAAAAATCACGCTGCATCACTTGCCAGTACAAATCAGGATCGATTTCAACCTCTTTATTTGTATCTTCATAACCGCTCATTGTTTTTAGGAAGGTTAATCATAGCGACAAAGGCCCAGGAAACCCTCTCTAATTGGCTTTCCTAAACTGGTTAATAAAACCCCAAATACTTTCTGCCGATCGAATCCTCCTTTTCCATCACAATTTATTGTCTACCACCTTCATTGAAGCGCAGCGTGTGAATTTAATTAATTCTCCCTTTTAACAACAGAATTTCCTTCCCAAACCCTAACATAAACGACGATCATGGAACGGAGAAGCATGCCCAACACACATATAGCGTTCGTGTTTGCACTGCTCTTGGCACTTCCTCAGTATATAACCCCCCTTTCATCGTATCCTACCGACTCAAATGACGTCTGGGAGACCTCCAACTGCCCCCCTTCCATCCGGAACACATCCCATTTTGCAGAGTTTAGGCACCATTTGAAGCACTCAAACGATTTTCTCTGGAAATGCACAACAAATAGCGACGTGAGTTTTGAGGAACCAAATCCCTACCAACTACTCGTCTCCTCTACCGGAGTTCCAGATCATCCAACATCGTTTACCGTGCCTGGAACAACCCAGCACTCTCATAAGATACCGATTCTAAAGCCGCTTCCTACTGCCGCGGAGGAGATACTATTGCAGGACATATACGCGACTGCAACACTTGGGGGCGTCAATGTACCGATAGGCTTTGCTATAAATGGGGTCCCATTTTTATCGGCTCTCTCCTCTGATAATGTCGAGGTGGTCCAGAGCCGTCCTGGAAGCGAACAAGACGCCAAGCCTCACGACGACTGCATGGGTTATCTGGACGACGGAAAGTACAATTACAAGACTGTCCCGACCTGCCTATACACATTGTCTGACGGTAAGGGTCAGCAGCGCATGTCACCTGCCCGGCCTTACGACGCCTACAACTTCACCACGGCGTTTGGGGAGTTCTTGCACGGAGACAGGATAGACAATTTGTTTTGGTCGACCAAGATTGATGGGGCTCCCTTTGTCGTTGGCATTGCGTTGGATGGATACCTAATCTATTCTCCTTACGATGCGGACGGGAATTTGCATACCGGTTTGGATAATTGCAACGGGAAAATCGTCGGCGGAACGTACGCGTACTACACAACCCCCCACTTTCCATATACAATTGGGTGCTTCGGACCGGGGATCACAACTGCGTCCGAAGTCCGGACAAACAAAACAACGACACCAACATCGAAGTGTGCACCAGGGAGGTATTCCAAATACAGCAACCAAGAAGTTTGCCTTCCCTGCCCCGCCGGGCGGTATAACTTGGAAGGGGGAAGCTGTAAGAACGGCGAATGCGATGGCTTCACGGATGGACAGTGTAACGGGATTTGCGAGGCTGGTTACTTCTGTCCTGCCGGATCGTCATCCTCTCGCGAGCAGCCTTGTGGCGGCGCTCAATACTATTGCCCAGCAGGATCGGCAGATAAGCAATTAATTTCCGCCGGTTCGTACAGCACCCCGCTCGACTCGGCATCCGAGTTTGGGAACATAAACAGCACCAAGTCTATCAAAGGAAGGAAGAAGATGGAGGCCAGCTTCGTTAGGGAGGCGCAGACCGCGTGCGAAGCCGGATATTACTGCATCGGGGACGGCTTGCGTAGAGCATGCTCCGAGGCAGGCGCGTTTGGGACCACAACGCTGCTCACAGAAAGATCATGCACTGCCCCGTGCCCAATAGGGCACTACTGCGCCCCCATTAGCCCAAATCCCATTGAGTGTCCGTCTGGGAGGTATGGCAGTGCTGAGGGTCTGCAATCGAGCGAGTGCTCAGGAGCTTGTGAAGCTGGATATTACTGTGTGGCAGGTAGTACGTCTGCTACTGAACAGGCGTGCCCAAGCGGGCGCTACGGCACACACAAGGGACTCACGTCATCATCCTGCTCCCGCGAATGCGACCCAGACGGCAGCTGCACACCGACTGTATGCTTCCGAGGTCATTACTGCCCTTCCGCATCGACGAAGGCTGACAGTCTGGAGTGCGGCGGACCAGACAAGTTCTGCCCAGAAGGCGCTTCCACCCCCACAACCGTGTCTAGCGGTCACTATACTATTGGTGATGTTTCGCTCCTTGGTCGCGAACAATCGATATATGACGAGAATCGTCGCTTTGCCGAGGCGGTGTGTGAGGCCGGGCGTTATTGCAGCGCCGGGGTGAGGCTGAAATGCGATGGCGGAACTTATGGATCGTCTACGTCAAATACGGCGAGCACCTGTGACGGCCAATGCTCTTCAGGCCACTGGTGCCCCGCTGGATCAATATCTGAGAAGGAGAACAGGTGCGGGTCGCCCAACATGTACTGTCCTACTGGATCAGCAGCGCCAATCGCTGTTCCCCCGGGTTACTATTCAATCACAGGCGCCCACGACACGCGCTCGGCCATCGCCATCTGCCCGCGTGGGAGCTACTGTATTGACGGCGTTGCGAGGCTTTGCCCAGCCGGCCGTTACGGGGGAGTCACGGGCGTCACCACACCTGAGTGTGAGGCTGCTTGTAAGAAAGGGTTTTATTGTCCAGAAGGGTCTACGTACGACGCGCAGGTTGCCTGTCCATTAGGGACGTTCGGATTAGGGGGAAGCGGAACTGCAGAGTGCAGCGGGAAGTGCCGCGCTGGCTACTACTGCCCGCTGGCCTCTTATGTGCCCACGCAGTTCCTATGCGGGGGCGATTTCAGTTACTGTGCCGAGGGCAGCGGCCGACCGTCGAATGTGACTCTCAACTTTTACAGCGTTGGCGGAAATGCGACGACAAGGACTGGTCAAGAAGAATGCCGAGTCGAAGGCTTCGTTCGCCCGTCTCGCGAGTACGTCGTTCGTGAAGATGGAGGAGCGCGGAATCTTTGTCCTAGTCGCACCCGCACCCTTGACGACGAGGGCGACTTCAATAAGCGGTTCTACAAAGACGACGTGCGCGACTACCAAACTATCGACCACGACTATAATGTGGACCCAGAAAACGAGTTCCGTTTTGACCACGAGTACCCTGGCAATATATAGCATTGTGATGTTTCAATAGAAATACAGTTCTACACGCTTGTTATTATTAGTCATACATAATCTTACAATCTAATCTAACTAGGATAGGAATCCCTAGGACCTCAAATTCCCTCGAAATGGTGTGGGTTCTGCTATGCTCGGTCCAGTCGGGCTCAGGCTCTTGGTTTTGAACGGACTGGGCGTCATTGAGGTCGTCTCTTCCCAAAGCGACAAGTTCCTGTGACTTCCTGGCGTCGCCGGAATGCCGGAAATCCCCAATTCTTTCATCAGTCCCTTACCCGGCGTGCTTAGAGCTGGACTATCCCCCAAGCTGAATTTCACGCCCGGACTGAAGCTCGTGCTCAGACCCGGCGTGCTGGGCAAGATTCCAGCGGAGAGCGCTGGACTCATGAGCAAGTTCGTTAGCTTATGAACCACCTCGTTGCTCTCCTCGAGCGCCATCACCCTCGCCTTCAACTCCTCGTTCTCTGCCCTGACCTCATCATCGTTGTAGCTGTCGATCTTTCTTTGCATCTCCTCCATCTCCCCGCTTACGACCGCCTTGTACCACTTTTTCATGGCAGCGCTTAACATGACCGTCCTTTTGCCTCCCAAACACCTCTTGATGAGCATCCTCATCCTAATCCGTTGGTTGCTGAAGTGCATCCACTTGCGCAGGCAGCGGAAGGCCGCAGCGTTCTGCATTCGTGTGACAAATCTCTTGACAATCAAACGGTTGTTCTTCCCTTCGTAGGCGTAGGCGGACCAGCGCAGGAAGATAGCAGTAAGGTGTTGGTTCTTCATTCTCAAAGCGAACTTCCTCACGATATTTGCGTTCCTGTCATGCTCCTTCATCCCCGTATACCAAATATTGAAAGCTCCATGCATGAGCTTTGCACTCCTCCCCCCAAAGAGCCTCCTTAAGGTTCTCCTCAAGAAGTCCCTCGTCCCACAATACTCCAGCCAACTCGAGAAGCACTTCGCCGCCTGTCTATTCTTCAGCTTCTTTGCGAACCTAGCAATGACCATCCTCTCGTGTTTGCACTGCTTCGTGTAGGCAATCCAGGCCCCTAAGGTCATCGCGAGGGCCCCGTGGACCAACTTTTGGATCGTTCTCAGACCATGTAGCCTCTTCCTCTCCTTTTCAGCCTTCTTCGCCTCTGCAATCTGCCTGTCGGCCTCAGAGGCGAACCTGACCTCCATCTCGTCGTGTTCAATCTGCTTGATTTCGTGAAGGGCAGAGGACCAGATGAACCAACCCTCGTAAAGCTGCTTGTTCCCGATCCTGTTGAACACCTTGAACGCCAAGTACTTCAGGCGCTTCCTAAGCTCCAAGAATTCGATCCAGCTTCCCCACGATGAAATCATGGCAGAGTTCATCATTCGCTTTCCAAACCTAGCGACA
>Ga0115006_10001413_pt1 | contig 14934 bp, 8 predicted proteins | sample ArcOceMetagenome_3_FD_88943 | JGI IMG/M metagenome (GOLD analysis project Ga0115006, IMG submission 88943) | Marine eukaryotic phytoplankton communities from Arctic Ocean - Arctic Ocean- Svalbard ARC20M Metagenome | ecosystem: Environmental > Aquatic > Marine > Oceanic | place: Arctic Ocean...
CGCATCCAGCTCTTGAAAGAATTGATTCCCCTCAAGGAACGAGAGAGCGAGATTGACAGAGAGCGCGCGGCGAGGACACCCGGGGCAGCGGAGACTCGAGGCACGCGACCACAGGACAATACCTCGCCCTTCGACTTTGTGGATGAACTTGAAGTTGAGCCCAATGGGAGTGGGCGACCCCGGCGTACTATGAGCGCGCATAAAGCATCGGTGCAGAAACAGCTCGATGAACACCGGAAGCAACAGCACCACAATTATCACTTTGTGCCTCAGAAGGGGGGAAGACGCGGAAAACATATGCTTGCTGCTGCTCAAGCTCAAGGTGCTGATCCATCCCCGGCGCCGAAGAGAAACGTGTTCGAGCAGGTAATTACAAAGGCGGCGAAGGGATCTGGGACCAAGCCCTCTTCGTACCCGGGTTTGGGAGTGGATCACCGTAAGAGCATTTTCCATCGTCCGATGGGAGGTGATACGGAGTGGGTTCCCGACGATAGGCGGCCCGGACGGCTGTCAAACGAAACCAACAGGGCTCAGCAGCAGGCGGCGCACATCTTGTCCCCTGGCACAACGACGAGAAATAGAAGGAAATCTGCTGCAAACGCAAAGCCGGAGACCATCGAGATCCTTGATTCAGACAACGAAGAGGAAGATGGCAGCGGAGAACTCAGAGGTCCTCAATTCGAACCTTCTTTCCGCGTGTCCAGTCGACCGACTCGTTCGACTGTCCATCTCAATGTCGCGCAGAAGATTGGCGAGATATCGACCATCTATCCTCGAGAAGCTAAAACCCGGGGATCCCCGAGGAAAGGTCGTGCAGGAGGGCAAAAAGGGACTGGCACCGTGGAGGTTACATCACGCGATCTCCTCACACTCGAAGACAACGAGTTTTTGAACGACAGCGTAATTGAGTTTCGCATCAAAAAGCTGTGGCTTGAAGAGATGAAGCAAGAGGATCGCGACCGCTGCCATGTGTTCAACTCGTTCTTCTTCGAGAAGTTGTCGAATGTTCCGGACCGATTAAATGAATTTGGGGACACTGCTTGGGAGAAACAAAAGGCGGCGCACGACCGTGTCAGCAAGTGGACGAGGGGAGTTGACATCTTCAAGAAGGATTTCGTGTTCTTCCCCATTCATGCAAGTTCGCACTGGAGTCTTGTTATCCTCTGCCATCCCGGAAAACAGAAGAACGGTTCTATTTCCTTGTTGGACAACAGTTATGATGACTCCGGCACTGAGCCCACTCTTCTGCATCTCGATTCCATGAGCGGTGGTCACAACACTAAGAGAACGACCGCTGAGTTGCGCAAGTATCTCGCTATGGAATGGTTGCGAGTCAATCCCAAGGAAGCTGACAAACACACAGATGCCGAGGATTCCTTGCTTCACTTCAACGCCAAGGATATGCCTCACTACAGGCTGAAGGTCCCTCAGCAGAGCAACGGAAGCGACTGCGGAGTGTTTCTGCTCGAATATTTGAACAGGTTCGCCATGAAGATGCCGAAGCAGCTGACTAAGGAAGAGATCGCGGCCGCATTTCGCAACGACTCGTGTCCTTCGTCATCCGCTTTGCCGCAGGATTTCCTCCGAAGGGACTGGTTCGTATCCGAGGAGAGCATGGTGGCTCGCCCCCAAATCATGTTGATGATTCTGGAAGAGCTGAAGACTGCCATACCGGAGCTCAGTGGGTCGGCTGATAGGAAATCCAACGACGAACGAAACAATCGGATCAGAGCAATCGAGGGGGTGATGGAACAGGTGAAAGATATGATCACATCGCGGAGGGTGGTTGTGAGTGATGCGGAAGAAGTTGTGTCGCGAAGGCGCCAACGTGCAGCTGCCGCGAAGGAAGAGAAGAGAAAGGAGCGATCACGTGAGCAGGAACGCGACCGTGTGGTCATCGATTATGGACTTGAGGAGAAGCTACCACGCAGAAATGACGCACACACCCGATCTGCGGCGATAGGCAGTCGCGAGGGTATCCCGCCGGAACGTTTTTACGGGAAACTGGATGAAGCGACTGACGCTCCGGGCAGAAGGAACGCGAAGGATCGACGCACGAATGGCCGAGATATTGACCTGACGAGCGACATGGACGACGAAAAGGAGTGTGATGATGGCCTGGGCGACTCTAGCGACTCTGGTTCCGAAATGGCTCCGAAAAGCGACTCTGGTTCTGAATTGGCTCCAACGATGATTCCAAGTCCTAAGCAGGATGTTCACTCAGACGATGAAGACTGGGGAAAAGTTAAATCATCCCTCACCGGTACTCCGACCCATCAGCCCAACTTGAGGTCGGCAGCTTCTGGGGCGAGTGCAGGTGGTGAGTACGCACCCGATCCCTTCTCTAACAGACGAAAGCGAGAGGGCTCGGATTCACCACGGGACGCGTACCAATGGGAGGGGCGTTCCCGCAGGAAAAGCGAACCGATCCTGGAAGTGGAAGAAATTACAAACACACAAGACTCGATCGGCCAGAGTGTTTTGTCGGGATGAATGAAGAGATGACACGACGCGAAATGACCTAATAGAACCTAGAATTGATATTGTAGACGTCCACCTCCTAGCTAGCTGCGTGACGCCAGCCGCCTGATGACCTCGTCCAGCTTTTGCGTTTTCTTGTCCGAGTCTCGCAGACGATTCAGCGCATCTCTCAACTCCTCATTGCTCCGGTTCGCCCGCTCATCCGAAGCAGATGCTGCAGCTCGAGCGGCATCTCGCTCAGCCTGCACAGCATTTAGCTCGAGCTGCGTATCTTCTAGACTGTGCATGGCGTGTTCTGCCGCGTACTCAGCATCTGAAGCGCGCGACGTTGCCGTCACCAGCGCACCAGCCGCACGATGCGCCACCGCGAGAAGTACCGACGCACCTTTGTCGTCCTTCCGGCCGCCAGCGTCCATCCACTGATTGACGAGCTGCGAATTGGATCCGGATTCGAAGCATTGTCTGAGCGCGGCGGACAGCACGGAGGTCGCCTCCTCTGCGGCTCCAATGAGATTGGAAGAGACTGAAACGCCGCTGTGTCTTGTGTCTCTCGTCTCGCCCCTCCGACTCGACCTGAGCTCAGCCTGAGCATCAGCCAAAGTAGCGTGAACTTCCGCTAGCTGCTTACGGAGATCACGTGATGTCGCCTTGTGCCGTGTCGCCGCTTCGGTCCTCGTCTCCGCGTGACGTTTTGTGTCATCTACGCGTTCGCGAAGTTGGTCCATTGTCGCCTTGAGGACGGCGTGCGACTGCTGCAGACTTTCAACTTTCTGCCGAGCATCCTGCGCCTCCTTCTCTCTCGATTTTGCCACTTCGTACGCCCTACTCACCTCCTCTCGGGCGGCCTCGATTTGTTCCCTGGCCATCCTCTGCACCGTGGCGAGGAGCTGTCCGGACGTGTCTCCCATCGTGGCTTTACTTTTCATCTTCTCACGCGACGCCTTCCCTTCCGCCAGCGCCGCCGCTAGCTCATCTCGTGTGCGTGAAAGTTCATCCCTGAGGTTCGTCTCTACGTCACCTGCCGACTCCTTAAACTTTGCCAACTCCGCGGAGAGCCTCGCCTCCGCCTCTGCGCTCTCGCGCAACCTGAGCTCGTGGTCCTTCTTCGGTATCACCTCCGCGCTCTGCGAGTCCAGCTTCCTCTTGAGTTCGGCTACCTTTGCGCTCGCCGACTTTTTCGCCGTCTCGAGTTCGGTACGCAACGCCGCGGCCGCGCTCTCGGCTGCGGCAGCGCGCTCGACTTCAGCCTCGCACTTCTCCTTGTAGTGCGTGGCCCTCGTCTTGGCCGATGCAGCAGCTTCTCGCGTAGCCTTAAGGTCAGCCTGCAGCTTGTCGGCGCGTTGCGTCGCATTCTTGGCGGTTATCTGTGCCTCCTCCTTGAACTTGACCGCACTCTGCAGGATATTCGCGGAGTCCTCCTTGAACCGCGACGCCGTCTTCAGCTGGGCCTTGACCTCGTCGTGCTTCGCCACGAGCGCGGCGAAGCTCTGCTGCATTTCGAGGAGCTCGAGCTCTTTCTCACTGAGGTCGTCGCGGAGCGCCAGTAACTCGCCCGCAGACGTGGCAACGCCTATCGCGGCGCCTATCTCCGCGTCCTCATCGACAGAGGTCATGACTCGTGGCACCGCCCGCTCAGCGGCGGTACCTCTGATGCATTCGTTGTTTGAAAATATAAGTTTCGGTTCGGCGACAGACAACAACGGCAAGCACGAAAATGGCACGCAGTGAGGTGAACGAGACCCTCTGCAGAGACAATACGATTCCCAAATAAATACGAGCTAATGTCTACACTTGTGCTATCCGCCGCTAATCAAGTGCGTGTCATTTCTCCCCCTCGACGTTTCCCACCACTCCTTCAGCCTTCCACCGCAGGAGCTCGTCCACAAATGCCTTGGCCTCCTCGGCGCCACCCTGCGAGTTGCGGGAACGGAAGGTTCGATGCGTCAGATGTTGGAACGAGGTGTCGAAAACAGGAGGTGGATCGATTGGATCTTGGTTTGTCGTGTCAAATGAGACGAGAAGTCCGCGTCGTGGACAGACCCACCTTCATCTTCACGCCGTGCTTGGCGAGCAGCGCGGTGAGCGCGGCTCGCTCGGTGCCCATCTCCCTCTCCAGCCATGCACGCAACGCAGCCGCCCTTCGCTTGGCGAGCTCATCCTCAGTGGCTGGGATGGCCTGTTCCTCCATGATCGGAGTGCGCATCTCCGGCAATCCGCGCATGGAGTCGAAACCCCCACCAGGAGACGCGTCGTCGCCCTTCCACCTGCGATCGAGGGACATCGGGGCGAATCTCGCGGGGGTTGCGCGGACGCCGGATCCCCACGCGAGCCGAGTCGCCGAACCGGGTTTGACCGCGCCGAACGCGGCTCGAAGGGCCGCACGAGTCGTCATGACGAGCGGTTCGAAGGAGACCACGACCTTTGTGTCGGAGTTCACCGCGCCGTCTGCACGCGAGCGGGCGCCCTGAACTGCCGACGCTTCGTGACGGCAACGAAGTGAAATGACCCACAAGCGACGGTTGCGAACTGGAGATTGCCGGTTCAAACAGGGCGAAACACAGCTCGTGTGACAATTTTTGAGACCGGAGCCCCACTGCGGTTTCAACATTTTACGACGCGGACGCGGAGACCGGGGACGCGCACCCGTCCAACGAGAGGTGGATATCGCCCGACGAACCGGAGAAGATCGGCGCAGCGTGAACTCCACCGGGTACCATGGGCTCGCACCGATCATCCCTCGGCTGCAAGCGCCCGCGCGAGGAGACGGACCCGATGGAGGAAACACCACGACCTCCCGTTGGGTACCCCTCGCACGAGTCAAGGGGCGGTGCCAGGGCGCACTGCGACGACGACGCACACAACTCGCCCCCGCGCCACACGCCGGGCGTGACCCCAGGTGAGTCAAACATATCTCAATTCGTCCCTCGAGGCCCGAGATACCCTTCCCGACGACAGTCAGGCGCGCGTCGCGCCCCCAATCTCCTTCACGAACGTTCAAGCGAAATCTGGGTGCACACTTTCACGCCCTCGATCGAGGGGATCCGGCTCGGACTGACCGAACGACCGCCCCGTTCTCTTCCCCCAGGTGGATTCAACATCATGCGAAATAGATCCTTCGATACGTTACACATCGATTCCGAGGAACGCGATAGGTGAGCTTACTATCCGGGGCGAACCCCCGGCTGCTGCGGCGCATCCCCTTGGAAACGCCGCTAACAAAAATTCAACCCGACTTTTGAAAATTTTATCCCACCGGTTCGCCGTACGCTCCGCGCATCGTGCTGACCGCCACCCGCCCTCTCCCCCGCGTCCGCCTTCGCGCAGCTTATCACGCGGCGATGCATTGCTGCGCTCGACGTCCCCAAAGAACGGTGGGAAGGATGAGGAAGATCTCTTCGACACCCGCGACGCCGCGCAGGCGCCGTCTGCGGTTCACGACACGCCGCGCCACCGCCGGGTGGAGAGCCTCGGGGGCGACGACATCACGCTGAGCCCCGGTGAGCTCGGCGGGTCCCAGTACATCATGTCACCCGGGCATCAACTCAAGAACCAGCTCGGGCGGACCGAGAGCACCATGTCCGACGGACACAGCGGCCTGCCGAGCAGCGTGGAGGAGGTTGCCGCGGAGGTGCCCAAGTCGCAACGGCTATTTCCAATCTTCGCGAAGGGTCGGAAGACGGTGCATCTGGTGAGGCACGGGCAGAGCACGTACAACGAGGCGATCAGCGGGCCCGGTACTTGGAACGAGCCCAACATATTCGACGCTCCCCTGACCAAGCTCGGCAGGAACCAGGCGACGGCGCTTGGATCTTTCCTGGCTAAGCTGCCCAAGGATGCGGTGTGGGTGACGTCTCCGCTCACTCGGGCCATGGAGACGTGTGTGTACGGGTACAAAGCCAACCTGCAGGTGAAGGCGGCGCAGAAGAGAAAGGGGGCGGCGATGCGAGAGGCGGCGAACGGCATGGCCTCTCATCAGAAGACCGGGAGTGGTCTGCCACCTTCCGGACGGCGCAGGAGCAGGCTGTCCACCGGAGGGCTGCCGAGCGGCGCGGGGACGTCGCGCGCGAGTGACGAAAATGGATACCTGGACGGTGATCCGATGGTGGGCACCACGCCCGCACCGAACAGGATCGACGAAATCGATGAGCCGGGCTCGAGGGATGCTGGCGCGGTGAGTGGCGGAAGGTTTCCCTCGGCGCTAGCCAGCGGCTACGGCGAGGAGAGGACCCCGGCGCCAACTCGCGAGCCCCTGCGAACCGTCGGGTCGGATCTCGGTGAGCTCGCGCCGGATGCCAACGGGGCTTCGCCGTGCGATAGCGATTTCGACCAGGCTGAGATGATGGCGTGGGGCGACAAGGTGTTCGTCAGCCATCATCTCTCGGAGAAGCTGAGCACGTCGGGTGATATCGGTCGGTGCAAGGGTGTTCTCATCAACGAATTTCCGCTCCTCGCCGGGGGATTGTCTCGGCTTCCTGGCGACGTCTGGTGGTACAACCAACAGCACAGACCGAATGACGCGGAGCGTCAGCAGTTCTCGTCGCACGAGCCGAGTCAAAAATTCATCGACCGCGTCGAGAGGTTTCGCAGCTGGCTGACCAGTCGAGACGAGAAGGTTTTCGTCGTGTTTGGGCACTCGACGTTTTTCAAACACCTGACTGGCGGGCACAGGAGCCTGAAGAACTGCGAGGTGCACACGTATCACTTGTGATGCTGCAACTATAGCATATTATGGAAAGGATTCACCGTTTCTTAATCGTCACGCCCTCTCGACCCCACCCCTTGTTCCGTAGACATCACTGCGCAGCGGCCTGGGCCGGCGTCTTTGCCCCCTTGATGGACAGAGCGTGGATGTCCCCCATCATTCCAGCCAATGCCCCATTCACGAGGCGGTGACGAGCCAGTAAGGCCTTCCCTTCGAACTGTTTGCTCACCACGGACACCTCGAAGGACGATCCGCAGCCATGGTAAGGGTCAAGAGAAGCGCAATGGAGAGAAGGTTAGGAAAGACGTGAACAGTAACTCGGGGAGATGCGCGGAACTGCAGACGAGGGATTGCCTTACTCTCCAGAGATGTCAACGACCGAGACGTCTTCCGCCTCTAACGCGGATCGCAGGGTCTCCTCGACCTGCTGAATTGTCGGCATCGAATCGACTGTGGGAAGTGGTTCGGGCGCAAGGAGATCTGACATCAGAGCGCAGAAGCTCGGCGACTTTTTGCCGCACACCTCGGGGCGCTCCCCCCTTCTCACGGGGAGGGACCCTTTTTTCCTTGGGGAGGTCGTCGACGGCCATGGACACTTCACCGAGCGGCGACTCGGCGGCCACCCTGCTGGCGAAGCTCCAAGCTCGCAACAGGGTCGAGGTGGACGCATTCAAAGCCGTGTTCGAGGCTCATGCGGGGGCGCAACGTCAGGCTCGGGTTCTGCAGGAGCGCGTGGCCATGCTCAACCGGCGGTGCGCGGAGCTGAGCGAGGATAAGGAGAAGATGGAGGCTGACCTCAAGGTAGCGAACGAGGCGGCGGCCAAGGGGACCGCGGTGAAGGACCAGTCGGCACGCATCTCCGAGCTTCAAACCGAGCTCGCGGCGAGCTACAAACAGCACGCGGAGAGCTCTCAGCAAGTCATCGCGGCGAAGGAGCAACAGGCAAAGGCTGAGCAAGAGTTGGTGACCGCCAAAGATGCACTCGCGGTCGCCGAGCGCGAGCGTGACGAGGCTCGCGAGCGCGGTTCAGAGCTGGAGGCTGCCCTGGAGGAGTCTCGAACCGCGGCGGCGGCGGCGACATCCGAGGCGGAGGCGAGGCTGTCGGCACGGAACGAGGCCGTAGCGAAGGCCGAGGCGATGGAGGCTGAGAACGCGTCGCTGGTCGAGAGGCTGATGCAGCTGAAGATGGCGGAGGCGGAGAAGATGAACGAGATCAACGACCTTTACGACAACCTGCAGCGACAGAAAAAGTCGGCGGAGATGAGGGCGATGGCGTCGGACCTATCCGCCGCGTCCGCGGAGAGCATGTCTTCGCTCACCGGCGCGGTGGGTGGAGCGAACGCTTTTGGAAGTGGATATTTCCCCGCGCGCAAACGTCTCGCCATCCGAGCCAACGTCGGAGGCACGCATCGCGTGGCGTTTACTCCAGGAGGCGACGTGCTGGCCACCGCCGGGGACGACAGGACCGTGGCGCTGTTTGATGCCGGGTCCGGGAACCCGACGGGCCCTGAACGACTGACGGGTTCCACCGGGGCTATGCTCGATGTTGACTTTTCCGGCGGCGACGGCGGCGGGGCGGGATCGGTCCTGATGGTCCTCGGAGCCGGGACGGATCGAGCGGTGCGTCTCTGGGACGCCACCACGGGCAGGACGCGGCACACCCTCACCGGCCACGCTGAAAAGGTCGTGTCCGCCAAGTTCTGTCCATGGAACTACGCTCGAGCAGTGTCGTGCTCTCACGATCGCACTATAAAGGTCTGGGATCTTGAGCGAGGTTTCTGCAAGGCGAGCATCATGTGCGCGAGCAACTGCAACTCGGTGACGTACGGCGAAAGCGCGGCGGTTGTCATCAGTGGTCACTACGACGGTGCGGCGAGGATCTGGGATCTCAGGCAAAAACCCGGAGCAGCGTGCGATCCCGTGGAGGTTCGAGGGCATTCGCAGCACGTGACGGCGGTTACGATGATGCCGACAAATCGCAGCCAGTTCATCACGAGCAGTCGCGACAACACGCTCAAGCTTGTTGATTTGCGGAGCGGTCAGGGCGATGTGGTCCGTACTCTCAAGGCGAGCGGTTACCGCAGCGGTACGCAATGGGCGAATCCGTGTGTTGCGCCTGACGGACGTCATGTGGTCGCGGGTGGAGCTGACGGTGGCGTGTTTGTGTGGAACGTAAACGACGGCGGACTCAAGGTTACCCTGCGCGGGCACGACGTCGCAGTGGCCACTTGCGCGTGGTCTCAGAGCGGGCTAGTGACGGCCGATAAGAACGGCGTCGCGATTGTTTGGTCGGGTTGATGCCTGACCTAGATAGAATATTCTTTACGACGGAATCGAACGACGAGTCGCCTCATGGTTTGCAACTACGCTGTGATAAAATTGTCTTGTCTACTTTAAGCCTCGATTGCCTGCGGCGCGGACATGTTGGCCACCGCCTCCAGGTTCTCCCTCCAGCTCGCGAGCTTGGTCTTGAGGTCCTTCCACTGATCGTCGCCAAATACCCGGTGGTTGACCCTGGTCACCACCGCCACGCCGCGCACCTGGTCCATCTTGGCCTCCACGAGCCTGGCGCCAACCGCCCTGACGATCCAACTCTCAACCTCACCCTCGCCGCACTGAAGAGCCTCGGCGACCTGCGCGTACGTGAACTCACCCTCAGCGCTCTTCTCCGCGAGCGCGCACAGCGCCAGGAGCTTCATCTTACCCATGCATTCCGCCTCCTCCAGGCCGAGATCCTTGAACACGGCCCCGTTGGACTTGGCAAACGCGGTGAAATCGGCGACTCCGTTCCCGGTGAGCATCGTCGTGAGCAGCTTGAGGGCTCCGGAGGACTTGGTACCCTCGAGCGCCTGCACCGCGGGGGACCCCAGCAGGTCGCACCTGAACGTCATGTCCGTCGCCTTCACGAACGCGGTCACCACCGCCTTGGCAACCTCCTCGCCCTTGGCGTCGAGCTTGTCACCCGCCGCGAAGGTGGAGAGGAACTGGAGCTGCAGGTCGAGGATGCGCTTGGCCTCGGTGGAGTTGGGATCGGGGTTGCCGGAGGTCTCGGCGAGCATGGTGAAGACTTCGCTGAGCACCGCCCGGGTCTCCGCGGCGTCGAGGTTCCAGGACTTGTAGTTGTCCTCGACGTGGTGCGAGATGGGCGCGACGAGCTCGGCGAGCTTGGCCTCCCTCACGTAGGCGAGGATCTTCTTCAGGATGGGGAAGCGAGCCTTGGCGTCGGTGGTCATGTTGTACAGCTGGAACAGGGTCGCGGCGCGAAGGGAGCCGCGATCCGTGCCGGCGAGCGCCGCGGCGACGAGCTGGTCGACGCACTTGGCGGCGTCCGCGGGCGAGAGCCTCTGGGCGAGGCCACCGATGATGAGGACCGCAGCCTCGAGATCCTTCTCAGGGGCGTCGGCGAACAGCTTACCGCCGTGGGCCATGATCTTGGACACGACCTCGGTGAATTTGCCGGCCTCGAGCAGGGACTCGCACTCCTTCACGACCTTGCCGTCGGCATCGCCGATCAGGCCCGCCACCAACTGGGCGACGGAGATGATCGGGTCCTCCTCGCCCATCTCCACGAGCACACAAGTAGATGCACTCATATTTCGTTACACGCTCGCAGTATATGTGCGGCGCAGTGTATATACGCTCGGCTGACGCTCGATGCGACGCCCGCGCGGTTGGAAAAGGGCCGCGGAGGGAGGGCGCCCACCTTCAAAACTCTTTTTTTCCGCCGCCTCGCTAAAAACCCTACTTGAGCGAGACTGCTGACTGAAACTCATACGTTTTGGCCGATACCAGCCAAATCGGAGGGATTGTCAGCTCGAACGTCGACAGCTCCAAGCGTCGAGTCGGGACGAAGTTCACACGAGAGAGAGCCCCGGGGCGACGCGCTTTGGGGTTGGTATCGATGGCCGCGGCGGTGGCTGTCGCTCCCGTACCCTTCAAGGATGAAGACGACGACTCATCAGACGACGACTTCGCCGACGAGCTCGAGGCGCAGCTGTTCGAGGCGGAGGTGAAGCGAGATGCGGTCACTGGCGTGAAAAGGGAGCGCGACGAGGGGCGCGACGAGGAACCGTCCGCCAAGAGGGTGGTCCGCGACGCCGGGCGCCGGGAGGAGCAACACGACGGAAGGGAAGGACTTGCCACTCTCCCCCTGGAGCTGACCCTGCAGATCCTGCGATGGCTCTCCCCCGAGGACCTCACGAGCGTCGGAACCACTTGTAAGGCGATGGCTTTCGCCACCGCGGATGACTCGCTCTGGCGCAGGTGCTTCTGCTCGAGGTTCGGACACCCGAAGCTTACCGGGGTGCGGAGCTGGCGCGCGCTGTACTTCCAGGAGGATGCACGCGAGCTGAGGCTGACCACATCGTCGGCACCTCCCGACCTGAGACACCTGTACGCGCAGATGCAGGCGGCGAAGAGGGCGCAACCGCCAGAGACGCACGACGACGCCCTCCTCACGCTGACGGACGCGGAGAACGTGAGTCGGTGGAGGGCGCAGCGTGGTCTGAGCGACGGGTCGGACCCCGCATCCCGGCACACGTGCTCCATCGCCAACGGATGCTCCTATCGCAGATTCGGCGCGGACATATTCGTGTGCGAGGGAACGGGCCGCGCGCACATGTGCGACGACAGTTGCCGCGAGAGGGTGGTCGACATGGACGGAATGTCGGAGATGTGCTCCATCTCGGGAAGATCGTTCGACAGGTTTCTTGGTGAGGGTGCGGATGGCATGGCGACGGGGGCTATGGACGGCGGAGCAGGCGAGGTGGGCTTCACCGGAGAGAGGGGGTGGCTTGGCAGAGCCTTTGAGGCTGGGTACGGCGCTTCAAGCGAGCGGGAGATGTACGCGGCTCTGTGGGGCGGCGACGGCAGCGCGGGCATGAGGGCCAATCGGGGGGTGGACTCCGACGACGAGGTCGGATCTGACTCCTCGGACTACGACTCTGAATCATAGGCGTGTATGATGTTGTATGTATATTACCTAGAACACGGAATCACTCGAGTTGTTCTGAGACTTTGAGCCCGAGTCGTAAGGGATGGAAACGTCGAGCTCGTCGGGCACCACCTCGTCGAGCTCATCAGGCACGAATTCCTCCTCTTCCTCGATGAACTCCTCGATTTCAGCCGAGCCTGAAACGCCTGGAGAGCTTTTCTTGCCCTGAGAGCTCCCGCGACTCTGGCGGGGGCTGGCAGCGGGCGACTTTGCCGGTGACTTTGCAGGCGACTCGGGAGCCGCCGCGGGAGATTTGGGTGCGGGAGACGGCTCCGCCTCCGCCGCAGCCTTGGGCTCCTCCGCGGCCTTGGGCTCCTCCTCGACCTTTTCCTCGATTTGCAACGGCGGTGCGTTCTTGAGTTCCTCCTTCTCCTTCTCAGTGAGTCCGCCGATGCCCCATCTGAGGCCCTGCGCAATTGGATCCGAGGGGATGAATTTCTCCTCGTCAATCTCAAAATCGTCGTCGCTGTACTCGGTCTCAATCTCCGTCGGTGTCTGGGCCTTCGGCTCCGCCTTGTGCTTCTCTTGCGCCTCGAGCTTCGCCCTGGCGAACTTGGCCTCGAGCGCCGCCTCCTCCTCCATCTTCTTGGCCTCAATCTCGGTCTTGGCCATGGCCTCCTTGTACTGCTGCCGTTGCTTCTCAAACATCATTTGCCTCTCGTGATCGGCGATGGCCTGGCGCTGCTTCTCCTGCTGCATCTCCAGCTTTTGAAGTCGAAGTTTGGTTACCGTCGACACCGCCGTCTCGTCACCCGGCTCCGGAAGATTTTGCAGCCTTTCCGGTAGGAGGGCGTGCATCGATTCCAGGCCGAGGTCCGCGGCGCTCGCGCCCGGGGCCATCATCGCGGTCCTGTACGCGCCGCACGCAGCCTCCGCAGCCACGCGTCGGTCCTTCTCATCGTCCAACAGCTTCTTCCAGGCTGGCTTTTGCTCGTTGATGGTGACCCAGGCCTCCTGGGCGGTTTTGACCGCATCCTCAGCCCTCTTGTTGGCGAGCTCGTACTTAACCTTCAGGTCCTCCGCCATGCGCACGGCGGCGTGCTTGTCGTGGACCAACGTGACTCGCTCCTTCTTGAGCTTGTTGAAGTCGCCGCGAATGTCCGCGAGCTCCCTGCGCGCCAAGTCAGCCTCCGACTTGGCCCGTTCCATAGCGGCCACCACCTGAGCATACGCCGCGCTGTCCTCTTCGGTGTAGGAGAGGGAGTCCCCGTAGGTGAGGCCCATCTTGATGCCGCCGCCAAGATTCTTGGGAACCGGGAGGGCGATGCCGCGCTTGGCGAGAGCCCTGCGCGCGACGTCGAGCTGCGCGTTGAGGTCATCGAGCTGCTGCGCGAGAATCTCTGTCGCGGTAGCCTGCTGGCCGTGCTTCTTCTTCAGCTCCATGGCATCCCTGCGCGCCTGCGCGATGGTGGCAATCTCCACCGCGTGTTGCGCGCGGTCGAGCTCGAGCTTTGCCCGCTCATCCTCGAGCGCCATCATTTCCGTCTTGATCATCTCCAGGCGACGCTCAGCCTCGGTCTCAGTCTCCCTGCGTCGCGACAGGGCACGTTCCTCAGCCTCGGCGGACAGTTCCGCGTACCTCATGGACCAGGATCCCTCCTTGGACTTGATCTCGGCATCGCGCCTCTTCAGGTCCTCCTCCTCCCTGGCGCGGTTCACGGCGCGCTCCGTCTCCTCGCGGTGGGCCTCCTCCTTCGCCTCCCTCAGCTTCTCGTGCTCTGACGCGAGCCGCTGGCGGTGATCGTACGCCGCACGCTCCAGGGCGGACTCGGCGGCCCTCACGCGCTCCAGCTGGCTCTCCTCCCTCGCGCGAAGCTTCCGGAGTCTCTCCGCGTGAACGCGCTCGAGTTCCTCCCGCGCCTCCGCGAGCTGCCTGCGGTGCTTGGCAGCCTCCTCGAGCCTGGCCTGGCCAACCTCGTGGTCCCTCACGCGCCTCACCTGCTCCTCCATCTCGTGCCTCATGCGGTCCTCGCACTCCCTCTGGAAGGAGGCCATGCGCTCCTCCGCGTCCCTGAGCGGCGCGACGCGTTCAGACTCAACCGCGCGTTCATGCATCTCGTCAATCTGTGCGAGCCTGAGGGCTAAGGAGCTGTTACCCCCGTGGTCCTCCGTCTGGGTGGTGATCTCGCGACGCGCGCCGCTGCCCCCCGCGTCCGCGAGAGCCTGCAAGATGCCCAGCAGCAGCGGCGGCTCCGCGCCGTGCTCATCCGGCTTGGGCATGTACTGCACCACCGACGACGTGGGCCCGAGGCCGAGCACGCGCGCGAGCTCATCCCTGGTCATCACCTGCTGGTTCGTCAAGCCGCACTCGGGCTGGAACACGGACAGGGCGTAGCCGTAGTTTTGGTGCTGGAGGTACTCCACGTACAGGCTGTTCGCCGCGCGCTGCCACAGCGACTGCTGGCCGGGGCCGGGGCCGCTGCCCTGGAACACGCCGGGGTCGCGTCGCTGGAGCACGCCGACGAGGCGAGATCTGAGGGTTCCCTTCAGTCCGTCGATGGTACCCGCATTCTGAAGCTCCTCGAACACCTTGCGCCGGAACTGGCGATCCGAAAGCGCGGAGGCGTCGAGCGCCATCCTATCGCTCTGGTCAAATCGACGAACGAGGGCTTTTTTCCTCCTCTCGGATGAACCAACCGGGTTCTTGCGCCGGGTTACTCCAAGAAGCCTTCGTCGCGCTCCGCTGAGATGCGCGCGTTCGACGTCCCGGATACAGGGAACACGTCGGCGCGTTCGTTCGGTGTCGACCGCGGCGCGA
>Ga0115006_10001414_pt1 | contig 14924 bp, 1 predicted proteins | sample ArcOceMetagenome_3_FD_88943 | JGI IMG/M metagenome (GOLD analysis project Ga0115006, IMG submission 88943) | Marine eukaryotic phytoplankton communities from Arctic Ocean - Arctic Ocean- Svalbard ARC20M Metagenome | ecosystem: Environmental > Aquatic > Marine > Oceanic | place: Arctic Ocean...
ATGTGCACCTGATACGCTCCGGCATTTCATCGCCCATGGACTGCTGCGAACTGAGCATTTGCGCCTTGAGCTGCGCAGGCACGCATTCCACACTCCAAGAAATCAGAGACAGTCGCAAATGTGACCACTTTCGCGTGCGCCCACCTCGCGCTCGCGTGAGTGAGCCAGCGCATAGACGGCATGGCAGGACAAAGACAGAGCCGCATGCAGCAGCATGTGGCTCGTAGCACGCGGCTTGTAGCATCAAGTAAAAGTCCGCTCCGCCCCTGACCATCTCACAACGCACACCTGCCGGTCTTGCAATGCATCATCGAGATCGTAGCGCCCGTCCAGGACACGCAGGGGACGCGTGCGCGACTCAGGCAGCCGATTCCCCGCAAGGACCAGCGCGTCAGCTCTTTCCGTGTAGAACTCTTCGAGCCCCTTGGCGTTGTCGCCGAGGAGCTCGCGGCCCTTCTCTTGCATTTTGGCCCGCCTGCCCACAGCGACCACGCTGGCTTTGCCGGGGTCTTTCTCGTACTTGCCCGCGTACAGGTAGCCTGTGACTGCGGCATCGATGACCTTCTCCTCTAGGATTTCGTTGGGGTCAAGGTTGATGACGTTGGCGTCTTGCCACCTCTTCTTTCGCTTTTCCAATTGCGCTGTTTGCGCGTCGCCCATTAACAACAGAGTCAGATCAACAGCGCTCCGGGATTGCAGGACGAGCGGGGCATCTATGGATAGATGGAACATGCGGCTATGGAACACAGCATCGAACAAAGGGAAAGGGAGGGGCATGGAGGCATGCATGCACTGAGTGCGAGTGCAATTGTGACCTAAGAACACTTGCTTGTCGCGGATGTTCATGCCATCAGTATTGTCAGCGCCAGGGGCAAAGGGGTCGGCGCCCGGCAGCTCGCCGTCGAGCTCCTCAAGTGTGGGCATAGTGAGCTTTTTCAGAATGGCCTCCTCGATCTCGGCCACCTGCTCGGAGGCTTGTCGACGACGCAAGTACGCCATGACAAAGAGCCCAATCGCCACTATCAGCCCAAGGCTGAGGAGAGGAATGCCGTAATTGATGAATGCACGCAACGCGGGGTCCATCGGAACCTCGGGGACATCCAGCAAGCGGGCGCAGATGCCGTCGGGACCATCGGCATACCCTCGGTCACAGATGCAATTGCGGCCAGAGTTTGCGCAGTAGCCGCGCCCGCTACAGTGGATTCCAAAGGGCTCTGAATGCGGTTTGCGCGTGCAATATCGGTGGCACAACTCTCCATACCACGGGCAGCTATCAACATCAGCCACGGTGTCGTTTGCGGCAGAGCCGTTGCTGGCGGTTGCAGCAGTGGTGTTGGACAAGGGCTCCGCACAGCATCTGCCCATTTTTTCAGTTCAGTGCCAAATGCAAGAGGTTGAAAAAAGCACAGCGTGTGCTGATGTGATGCTCTACCATCATCAGAGGACGCGCCGCATGATGACGCTAATTGTCAGATTAACCTGACAATTAGCGCGTGGCTGGAGAGCCACACTATATGGGGGAAGCTTGCTAGAATGCTACAGTACTCTAGCTCGCACGCAAGCACGGAGCCCCCCGTCATGTTGCACCGCAATTTCTGTACTCTCAGACATGACAGGGATGGTTAAAGGGAGTTTTACCTGCACATAAGTCCGTTGCACTGGCCGTGTCCGGAACAGCCTTTGGTCATAACAAGGCCGTCATACACGACGTTGGGCATGTTGTCGCATCCGGAGCACGTTGAGTTGTCGCCCTTGCACACATCGCACAAGTCCCAACGCCCGTCGCCTAGGGGCATGCCCTCGCAGTCCATTTCTGCCTGCGCTACGGCGAAAACGCCCTGCGAACGGGTCGTGTAGCACTCGATGTGGTAGAAACAGTAGCTGCCGGATGCTGAGGCATTGCTGGTGCACATTTTGTGAATAGGCGTGAGGCCGACACCTTGACGGATACCCGTGTTCGCCCAACCCTTGCTGTCTTCATCCCACACCACGCATGCAGGGAGCAGGCCAGCCTTGGCAGCAGTGTTTTGAGAGTCCACGATAGCGCGTTGATAGGCCTCCTTGCTGATGGGCATGCGCAAGATACGCTCCTGCGAATCGTCTTGCTCCGTGTCCCCCCTTTTGCCATCTGGCAACATCAGCACCGTGTCTTGCTTGCGCACAGCCATCAAGACTGTGGAGCCTGACAGAAGCTCAGTGGCGTCAAACGCGTTGCCCTTGGACTGAGCCAATTGCACTTCGTAGGCGAACGCGTCGCGACCGGCAGGATTTGTTGGCATGATCAGTGTCGCTGGGCCATCTACCCACTGTGGGGAAGCCCACGCATCGCAGCCATCGTCGAAACAGCAGGAGCTGGTGGCACCGTTGCTGTTTGCGCAGCACTGCGCAACGTCGCGTGCCTTGTGGCACACGCTGGCAAGCCCGCGCGCGACGGTGGACACAAGGACGAAGTCAGCGAGATTCTGATTGGACACGAACGCCGTCGAGATCTGCAGGAAGCTGCTGGCGTATGAGGCGGTCTGGCCTGCAAAGACGTTGCACACGCTCACTGCTGAGACCTCCTGAATCACATCCAGCGTCCTGAGGGCCTGTAAATACCCGAGAGTATCTGCTGTGACGTCTGCGCCAGACCTCTGGCGTTCCTGTCCTGAAAGCCTTTCGTTGGCGCCAAGGAGGCTGCTCAATAACTGCACAGATTTTGATGCCAAGATGTTTGCTTGCGGGATGTCCGGGGCGGATGCACTGTCCAGAAGACCCGGTGGGGAAGGATACGAGGGCAGGCTTGCTGTGCGCGTCCGAAAGACGTCAATGATTGAGTGAACAATGTCACTGAGGAGCTCGGTCGCAGCCTCAAGCGCTTGACGATTGAGCTCCGCTTCCACCAGCATGGCATCCCGCAGGAGCTCGCATGTCTTGAGAGCCTCAGCAGGGCTGTGCGATTTGCCCGTTCCGACACTCCAATATCGCTGGATAAGTGTAACGAGTAGGCGCCGTGTTTCTGCGGCAGCCGGCTGCCACTCAGCCAGTTGATCTGGGTCCAGAGCATTTTTCAATTCATGGTGGCACCAGTTGATTGTGCGGGCACCGTTGAACAAGACCACGAATTCTTCGTTAGAGCCTTGAGACGCCTGCAGGAGATGCACGTTGAGCTGTGCCAGGTACTGAAGTGTGCATGTCGTGTGCTCCGCGCGCCGCTGCGTGGTCGAAGACGATTGCAACTGGATTGGCCCGACGGTTTGGCTGGAGCCGCTGAGCATGAAGTACTCAGTGCCGATGGCATCCTTGACGTATACCCCGAATGTCCACGTGCCCAGTGGCAGTTTTGTAACAATCGAACTAATCCATGAAAGCTCTGACAACAGGACCTCACACGTCGAGGCGCTGCAGCCTTGCTCTCGGATAGCCCATAAATAGGACATTGGTGAAAACACTGAGTCTCCCGGCGGTCGGTCTGTCCACTGTGTGGCGGCGGCAGAGAAGACGGTCGTCATTGCGACACCGTCCTGGGGCGAGGACTTCAGATCACCGAAGTCTGGTCCATGATCAACAAGGACGTGGACAAAAGCAAGACCGACATTGCCATCGATGTCAGTGACGCGCAAATCAAAAGTGCGCGCTCCGAGTACCCCGCTGCCTCCAGGCCCCAGAAACGCATTTGCCTCAATGATCAGTGTGTCTCCACAGCCTTGAGAGCAATCGATGGCAGTCGGCTGAGGATCATTGCGGCAAATGCTGGTGCTGCTCTCGAGCTGGCCTCCCTCAATGGGGCACTGCGGGCTCAAAAGATTCCTGGGCCCGCACCACTCGTCCTCGACACATTCCAGCGGAACGCTATCACGAATGCTCCAGCGAATAGACAGCACAGGCGTGGATGATTTGATGCTGCCGGTAATGACTAGCGCTCCACTGACTGCCACCGTCACGAGCGTGCGAGCTGGGTTCTCGTCGTGCGCTGGTTCCATGTCGGACTTTATGCCACTCGTCACTTCTAACTCAACGAGCGGAATTGTTGCGGTCGGCACAGTGCGAATCTCAACCGCTTCCTCATCTGCACCAACCTTGGAATCAATCAAGCACATGTTGAGATCACCAGTTCCACCCTTGAGCGTGCTTGTCAGCAGACACTCTGTTTCCAGCGCTTCGATGGAGAGGATAAAGGAAAAAATTGCTGGCCCCAAATTGGCTGGCAGTTTGCTCCTGCGAAAGATCATCCTCAGCTTGTTCTTTGAAAACCATTCGGCAGGACAGACACGGGAGTCAACTTGGCTCCATCCCGCCCTATACGAACATCTCCATCTGAACACAGTGGATAAATAGGCAGCTGGATCAGACGGCGCAAGGTTCGTATTACGAGATCGGCTTGCATCGAGAATCAGATCCCCCTGCCCCGGCCCGGCCGGCACCATTCGATTTCCACCAACCACAAGCGCAACCGGTTTCGCGCTCTCGACAAGTATCCTGACAGAACCGGAACCTGAAAACCCGTAGGCCGTTGCGGTCAATGTGATCGTGTAATCCGTCCCCGGTAGTAAAGCAAATGCGGGAATCTGCAGGTTCTTGTGAGTTGTGACAATAGAAAAGTGAGCGGGAGGCGGTGGATCAAACGTCCAACGCCACTGAATGTTCCACGGGAGACCTGCTCGAGCGCCGCACTCCGCAAGGCTGTCGGTCGAGGCAGTGCCTTCAAGATATAGAGCGTCGCTGGTGGGCCAGGTTCTGAAGGGGAAGATGACTCCAGTCTCGATCTCTCCTCCGTCTGACTTACTGACCATTCCATCAAAGCTGCTTACGACCCCAAGCCAGTTACCAAGCGTGAGGCGGATTGAATATAGCCCTGCAGGAAAGTAAGGACCCGGAGAATCCTTGGACGCTGAGAGTAGATTGAAGGGGATATCCAACAGGAGAGAACTCGTGCTTGAGATCATGTTGGCCAAGTCCTTGTCATTTCCGGTTGGTCCGTCGAGGAGCTCCCAACGAATGATCGTGAAGGGTCTGCCTGCGGATCCAAAGGAGGATCTGGCATCCAGTCGCAGATCTCCGCACGGGCCGATGTCTGAGGGCCTATTCATGACAATGACAGGTTTTGACTTCGGAGAAACCAAGGTGTAGAGGCGTGAGGGCGACGAAAAATCATGGACTCCTGAGCTAGACACCGGCATTAGGTATCTCCGTGAGACTCCAGTCGGTACATCACTTTCGAACACTTTCCACCCCATGACTCCAGATTGCACAACATCGGCAACCAGAGACAAGACGCCCTTGCTCTTCACTGAGTTGGAACGGCAACGATGTCCGGCAGCACAAGCACAAGGCGGCTCAGTCGTCTCACAGTCCATCAGCGCAATATCATGCACACAGCAAGGTCCATGGCATGACGACGAGTTTGCGCACGTCTGCCCGCAATGAGCAGGACAACAAATGAGGCCATCACTTGTCCCTACACCTCCCAGAGCGCTGCAATTGTTAACGGGCTCTCCTGTTGGCGATTGCGTCCATTTGTATATCGAAGACCGAGCCAAGGCAGAGTGCTCCTGGCGGAGGCTGGCAACAAGAAGATACACACTGGTTTCTTCCTCGCCAGATAGGCTGTACGTTGTCTGCGAGAAAGTGGCTAAGCCACGAGCACCTTGCGTCAAGAAGCGCTGATGAAGTACGTATTCTCTCGAAACAAGGTCAATCTTATACAAAAAGGAGTCCTGACTGAATCCCCGTGGGCCGCATCCGGCATAATGGTTGGCAACGGCCACGTATCGATCCTCACCTACCTCAAGCATCTCTGCATCTTTTGCCCCCAGAGATGGCAGCGATATGAGAGGCGCCTGTCCTTGCTCTGTCAGTGACGATGGCAGAATGAAAAGTTTTGTGCCCGTGATGTGAGATTTGCAGTCGGCATTCTGCGTGCAGGCCTTGTACTGTTCGGTCCCCCCCTTGCATGTGCATCCATACAGCCGTTCCCCAACCACGTCTTCGCACTCTACAACAACTTGAGAAGTGGTATCGTCTAGGGTGCACACACCGTTCAGCGCCGCTCTCGTGCCCAGCTGTCGGCGAGCCACAGTTATATGGCCGGGGCGCCGACAAGGCGCAAACGACAGCGAGTCGCTAGAGCAGCAGGTCCCCTTGACAGCATCCACATGTGGCGTAACATACTCTGAACAGTCCGCCAACAGCGGCGAACCGTCTTCCAGTGAATGGTCTGGATTGATGCCGTGACAATTCGTAACCTGGCACTTGCGGATTGAAACTTGGCAGGATGTGCAAGAGCTCCGCGAGCAGCGGAACCCAGTGAACACCCTGAGGTAATCCCACTTAGACACTAGTACGCTTGATTCGTACATAGGAGTACTGTCGTCTCTCGTGAAACTCGGAGTCAGATTTCCCGAACCAGTTTGCAGGAACACCTGAAAGTCCCCAAACGAGTGGCCCACTATTACGTCCTGTGCCCCATCATTGTTGTAATCTATCACGCATGGACAGCTACTGGAAAACACTGAAACATTCTGCCATGCCACACCGCTCGCAAAAGATACTGAATCGCCCGATTCCTGGGTAAACATGTACACCGACCCATTTTTCCCACCGACAAGAACATCTAAAAGTCCATCACCATTAGCATCCAACACTGCAGGGGCCGCATGAGTGTCCCCTTGGTCCAGTTGCACCATTGCCACCAAGGCATATTGACACTCTGGAACCGTCGTGTTGGCCAGAGAAACATTCGAAGAAACCGTCGTGTTGGCCAGAGAAACATTCGAAGAAACATTTTTGTGTGCAAGAGAACAGAGAAATACTTTGACGGAGCCATCCAGATCACCAAGCACAAGGTCTGGCAGGCCATCTGCGTTGAAATCAGCAAATGCAGGCTTGCTGTGAGCAGACGCGTTGATGAGAGCAAAGGGACTTTCAGAGACGTTTGCATGTATGAACATGGAGTTCAGCAGGTGTGTTGACAGTGTTGCATTCGAGCGTGTGCCCAGGAACAGATCGAGTCGTCCATTCGCGCTGCCCAGCACGAGATCCATCATCCCGTCACCATTGACATCCACGAACGAAGGCGCTGCATAGCCTGCCATCGTTTTCACGGTAAATATGCTGCAGAGCGCCTGCGAGGGCGGGAAATCTTGCGGGTTGCTGGAATTGGCAAAAACTTGAGAAAATGTGCCATTCTCGTCTCGAAGGAAGACGGCCAGACTACCGTTTTGCATTCCGACTATTAGGTCACTATCCCCGTCTCCATCCACATCCACAGACGCTGCGGAGACGCTGCGCTCAACATCTGTGCCAGTAATGCTTCCGAGAAGAGAAAGGAATTTGTTCACGCGGGCCTTGTTGTCTTGCAAGGTATGCCATGCTGCTCTGTAGTCAGCAGGCGCCACGAAAAATGCTGTCTCCTCTGCCATGCTCAGCGTGTCGTCCTTGTTAGTATCCATTTGATCGAAGGCCTCGCCTGCACGTTGTCCATCTTCCTCTGCCAGCTTGCCGTCGACGTCTTCCGAATTGGCATCGACAATGCGCATAATTTCGTCGTTGATCTTGACATACACTCCCGTCTTCAGCAACTCACTGACAGGTCCGCTAAGACTTTTGAAGGTGATGTTGGCAAAATCACTCGACATCGACCAGATCGACACGAAACACGCGTCTGCGTTCTGGTGCTCAGGATACGTAATGAAATCGTCTATCTCAATGGAGCCACCGACTTCAAAGAGGTCGACGAAAGAACGAAACGTTTGATTGCCGTCCACGCATACCGTGGCATGACAAAGCTCGTCTCTGCTCTTGTAATTGCTCACGGCAACAATCCAGCGGTCGAAGGTAATGTACGAGCGCAGATTGCTAGCTTCACCGCTGTTAAGCAGCTTGCCATGCGCTCTGAATTGACCGGGTTCTTTGACGTAATTTGATCCAACTAATATCAGCTTTTCTGGCTGCCATTCCATCAGCTCAACCGGCCTATCCTGTTGTGCAATGAGTAAAAAGCTGGACCTCCCATAATTCTGTGATTTCACTGCAACGGCAGCCACGGTTGGAATGACCTGGATTTGAACAAACATTCCCTGGGATCCCTTATCAGGGTCCCACGCAAATATATCAACGCTCAGGATGTAACTTGTGCCATTATAGTGCTGGGCGACGGCAAAATAAGCCTGGGCAGCGGTTGCGTCGTAAATCAAGGACACCCCTTCCACGTCGACGACTCCCACTGTGCTGACTTTATGATGAAGGAAAGCGCCGACCCCTGAGTCACCTTCATGCTGCCAACGTCGTAGCTGGTAGATTATAGTCTCCGAATTCCAGCGCTTGCATTCGAGCTTAGAAAGAGGGTTTGGGGAGCAGAACGTTCCAACGACAAACCACTCGCTGCCCCCAAAGGCCATTTGCTCCATATCCCACACGCTGCTTTGAAAGGCGTCAATCTTGGTTGTACACATTTGCGCAGTAATAGCGGAGGTAGCATCCAATGATGGGCAGGTGAGCTTTGTTTCTTCAAGCGAATGATAATCGTTGATGGTGTATCCACCACAAGATTTGCCTGCACACGATAGCGATTCTGTGTCGCTGGGCAATGAAAGCAGAGACTCAAACCCTCCGTCAACTTCCAGGGACGACCGAATAACTATGTCATCAACCACAGTGCGAAGCTGCAGACGATCACCGGGGAGAATTGTCGCACCGATTCCAAGTGAGATCACTAGGGTGCGAAAATCAAGCCAGGAGCACTCTTCAATCTGGCCAAGAGGCCACATTGACAAGTCTCCAAGTTCCCTGCGGGGTGACTGCACATGCGACCACACTTGCGACGAAGCGTTGAACAAATCGACTGTCTCAATGATGCGGCATTTTGAAACAAGCAGATCAGATGCTTGGTCTGTGTCCTTATCGAACACAACCCATAGACTCGTATGCCCGACACCAAAGTAGACACCTTCGATTCGCGGAGGCGCAGGTAGCACTGTGAAGGTTGGCGAATATCCAGTGATGACTGATGGATCATCCAAAAGATCTATTCCTCTCTCATACTTGCGATATGAGTACTTGAATCGCATATCTGTGCCGGCGCAGCTGATTCGAAGAGTATCGAAGGACGCCCGACCATTAACCAGAGGCGCATTCAAGATGCCATTCACCTCGGCTCCAATGGTATCCAAGCCAGCATCAAGCGTCACATATGCTCGGCCCTCCTCTGTACGATTGTTGTTTCCATATTTGTCAGCCATTTCAAAAAATCGTACATCACCCAAGCAACCCCCGAACACTCCGTTCACATTTGCCAGATTCAGTGTCACACAACTATCCGAGAGAAACGACACCTGACCAGCATGTTCGGGGCGCGAAACCCCTGGGATAGTTATATCCTGCTCAACGACCACAATGCCCGGAATCGGCGGAACAAGTATATCACGTGCATCGCCGGCAGATACGGTCAAGGCCAAACTCAGGGCTGGTGATTCGGACAAAACGTAAGGAAACATCGTGTTCAAGAGAATCGGATAGCTGTACTTCCAGCATTTGCTGGGGCACGTATCCTTGATGATATAACGCTTTACGGTAACCACTGAACCAGAAGGCAATTGATGTGGAAACGTGAACGCCGTCTCATTGCTGCAAAGCTCCATACATTCAACGCTGTTTGGATGCTTGTTACCCGCCCCATCGACCCAAGTGTGCTCCGTTTTGGGGTTGTACGGACCCCACGATTTCTGGTTTCCGAAGCTCACGGAGGGCGTCCGGGCGGTTCTCAGATCCCACCCGACATCTCGCAGACGTTGATGTGCCCACACACCTACAGCTCCATTCGGCGCAACAAATTCACTATCCTGGACCCCACTGGGACTCACGCATTGCAGGCGGTATCCTTTCCGAGGCTTGCTACAGGATACGCCAGGAAACACAGCACGTCCATTGATGGCTTCCGCCACTGGAATGCCCATGGGCATCATACGCGTCGAACATGCTTCGCAAAGATCAAACAATCCGTTCTCCTGCCAGCCTGCCTGAGACAAGGGCAGAATTGGAAGCAGGCACGCGCAGTTTGAGCCGTCTGGAAGGCAAATCTTGTGCGCTTCCGGGCAGTCTGGAGCTCCGCGCTTTTGTGTTGAGCCAATGATTACGCTGTCATTCGCGAATTCGTACTTTTGCTTCCAATGTGTCCTGTTGTGGGATTCAAAATACCTTTGAGCGGTGAGACAGCCATAACAGTGACGTTTTTCTTGAGTGGATGGGCACCACTCAGGACTTATGACCCGATCTTGTTCCATATCAATCACCGGGCATCCGCCTTTAGGTTCTCCGAGTGGTGCGCACCCGAAGTCATCTTCCGTATGCATGTCATGGTCCGGCGAGAACCCAAAATCTTGCGAAACAAAGTCAGGTAGAATAAATCCTGTGCCAGATGGCCATCCATCTACCCGAGCATCAGATACAAATTTCTCAACGGCCCGCTCAACACTGAAGTCGTCGCGGTCACTGTCGCGAATGACCAGACCTATTCGTCGCATCTCATCGACAACACGATTTCCGTACTTATCCATGATAATACACGCAGGATGAGGGTCGATTTCGCTTCCAGCCCTAGTCGTATTGTGTGTGAGCATTTGTTTCACAGGGCCATAATCGCTGGCCAGGTAAGCGCCTCGAGAATTTCTGACAGTCAGTTTAAGTTCATTAGGTTCAGTCACCTCGGTATCCACCATGAGAAGTCGACCAACCACCAGCTCTTGCAGTTGTTGACGAATTTCTGGATTCTTTTCGGCCGAAACGTCGGTTGAGGTCTCGGTAATGGCAGTGCGAAAGGCATGAATTCCGACACGTTTGATTCGAATGTCTGAAAATGTGAGCTCACCGAGTTGCGATGCACTAACAGGCAGCGCGTGTACAGAGCCACACATGAATGAACATCCTTTCTGGCAGTTATATGCACACGGCTGGCCCCAAGGCGTCGGATCCATATGGGATGAGGGCCTGAGTGCATTGGCATAAGAGCATCGATAGGGGCACTTTGGGCCGGGGCAATGCACATCAGGGCACGAACTGCACGGCAGAATGTCTGAAGAATACATGCAGTCGGAAGAGAATCCTGTGACGTTGAGGTGCTCCAGGGTCACCGCTGCGACGCCGCGGATATTCACGTTATCATATTTGTCCACAAGCACGACTGAAACCAGAGGATTGGTGCCAGCCACAATTTCCGACATATTTGGTGGCGACCAAAAGATAGCTCGAGCGGGAATGCCCGGGTCTATCGTGAAGTTGCTTGAAGTTGCACTGTGACCGTGAGTTTTGAACTTCAGGCTCACGGTTGTAAGTGCCTCAAAGTAGCTGAGATCCGTGAACGTCGCACGTCCATACACAATAGGCACTGTCGTGGTACCGTTTAGAGTCGATTGTCGCGGAAGGGAGCGGGTGAGCTGGTAGTTAGCTGCACGGCACTGGACCCCGAAGTACCCTTCAGCGCAGACCTTGTAGGCTTGACAACGATCTGTGATAGAAAAATCGAACTCCCACTTGATACCATTAAGCGGCAGCATGATTCTACCAAGCGCTGTACCTGGCTTGCAGATACATTTTTGTGCTGCCTCACTAAATTCTAGAAAGCTCAATACACCATCGGGGACGTCCAGGCCGTACTGATCGAATCGACCCTGCAAATCAAATGCACTGAAGAGATTGATCTTGTCGGCAAGAAGTGCATTCACGCTGAGCTCCCGTTCAAGCAAAAGAACAAACTCGTCCTGGTCCATCGTGTTCACGCCATCAACCCAGAGGGTTGGGTCGAATGCAAATTCGTCGGTGACGGCCATCGAATATTCCTTGAAGGTAGAAAATATTTTATTAGACTCTATGTCAAGCGTCTTGGTACCAGGTGGGCAGCGCGGACTCAGACTGCCTAGAAGTTCAACATGCACTTCTCCAGTGGAGTAAACGCTTCGGGAGTCAAATCTGTCTTGCACTTCAACAACAATGTCTGGGTAACTCGTATTGTAATCGCCAATGACAGCATCCTGTGGTTGATCCACTAACTCAAGCTTCACAATTGGCGCATACACGTTGATAGGTGAAGACCAGACAGTGAGACCCCCAAGTGTAGCGCCGAAGGCGGTGCAACATTCTTCAGCAATCTCGAACTTGAGTATATAGCCCTGGCCTTCCTGTTGAAGGACAAGGTCTGTGAAGACCGCCTTACCGCCCACAATCTCGACTTCTAAAGTTCCCGTGAGTACATCAGATGTTGGATGTCGCGCCAAATCCCATTTTTCAGACTTGAGTAGCGAGACGCGCATCATATGCCTGCTTGGAAGCACTATTAAATCACCTCGTGAGTTGAGAATGTTCACAGTCGGCTGCTGCAGTAAGAGATCCCCAGCAACGCAATCTTCTAGCCCAACACACCGTGCTGCCTCGTCATAAAGTGCTGGAACCCATTTGCAAAACCTCTGGCATTCAGATTTGTTTGCGATGACGGAACAGCGTTCCCATGAAGCTGGTATTACAATCATTTGTGACGGCTTTTCACGAAGCGCGAAGGATTGAGAAACGTGGGGCGCAATGCGGCGATAAGGATCCGGCAATAGGGTTCCCATGTAATTCGACACGCTTTGTGCCTCTCTGAGGTCATACCTCAATCGATACCTGCCTGGAAAAGCTCCAAGCTGGATCTCGGGAAAGGTAGCCATTCCGTCCGCGGAAATAGTGTCGAGTTGACCCATGACCTGCAGACACAAGGGCTCTATGTCTGATTGGCTGCAGTCGGTCGCATTGTCGTCGCAAGCAGGAGGCAAAAGCTCTGTCTCATTTTCATGCGTGAGTGATACAGAAATTTTGAATTCAATCGTGTTTACAGTGTTGTTGAAATCGTCCAGCAGGATTACTGAAGGAGCTGGCGAAAGAATCTCACCCTGCAATCCATCACTTGGTGACACCACCGACATGAGAATGGCTACATCTGGTGCGTGTACGACTGAAAAACTATTGCTAAAAACGGTCAATCCCAATGCATCGAAGCGCAGACGCATGGATATGACCGCCTGGTCCAATGCAAATCCTGAGAATGATACCGCAGAATCTTGAATCAAGTTTGTGTCGATACCATGCAATGCAGGTTGCCGCAGCTGAAAATCGAAGAACACTTTGTTCAGGTGAACGGAGTCTTGGTCTATGCTTACCGTGCCATACACAACGATGGTGTTATCCATTCTGGCATTTTGACCGTGCCGATCTCTGACAATGACAACAGGCGGAATGAGTTCTCCAAACATTTGTCCGGCAGAGATCTTTGGAATCACAGACGGTTGTGACAAGACGACGAGTTGAAACGGATTTGTTGGATACATCCCGAATATTGTGCTCTCAACCCACGGCCTAGATTCTGAGGTCAAATCAGTAAAGCGTAAGGACAAGCCGTTTCGGGCGGCAGTGATGGCCAAACAGCTGAACTGAGCAACGCCTTGACGCAGGGCTATAGCGATGGACCCAGTTTTCTCCTCTGGATTCTGCTGTCGATAAAGCTGAGCACATGTCCTTAAGGGAACATTTGAGCTCTCGGGAGCCTCTGTCTCGCTCTGAAAGCTCCAACAATTGACATTGCGTGTTAGGCCCTGTTCACCAATGACAGTCTCCACCACAAAATTTCCGGCCTCAAAGATATTTGTATATCGATCCATAGCCAACACAATGGGTGTTTGACTGACTGCATCTCCCGTTGAAAAATCGGCACTGGGCTGTTGGTATAGCGAGAGCCCAGAATATGTCGAAAACTGAACAGCTACATGGGTCGGCTCACTCACTTGTAAAAGCCTTCTACCGACGATTGAGGACTCAAAAATGAGGAGGAATTGTCCAGAGAAAAATATTCGAAGTTGGGTGAAGGATGCTACTCCGTCAACTACCTCAACAGATGTTATTCCCGAGAGGTGCCCACCAAAAGCATCTTTGCAAAACTCGGAGTAGGCATTGCAAGCTGTTCTGTTCTCAATACGGGCACTTACGGTTCGATGTGAACTAAAGATAATTGACCGTTCGATGATAGTGTCCCTGACAACCACATTGACCGGGTGCCCAAAAAAATCTCCTGCTCTCACAGCAATTGGAGTTGGTTTTACTCTGAGTTGAGGTTGTCGGCCCATGTTGTCAGAGGCCGAAACTTCTTGTTGGATCAACTCCATTGATCCTGGAAAGCTGACAAATACTTGCCCTAAAACGCTAGGAATATCAGCAAATTCCTCATGCCCTGGCAAAGTACCCACCTGAAAATCAACTTGCTGGAGACCTACAACACTTAAAGGAGCGACCAAGCCTACGTGCCGAAATTCGACGATTGCCGGGCCATCTATTGGTGGAGCAGAGAGCAGCCCAACCATCTCGAGTTCCGTGGGAGTCTGTGCGGTTCGTATCAGCTCGAGGCGAAGATTCAGCACAGAGTTCGCCACCATGTTGCCACTAGCATCAAGTAGGCGCACTCGCGGGTAAGGGTAGAGTATATCATTGCCGCTGAAGGTTGTACCGAAGGGATTCTCTTCTAATTCAATAGAGGCTACTGCGGGATCGATGTAAAAAACAGCAGAGTTGACCGTAATGTTCGAAGCGTTGAATCTCAAGTAATAATCGCCTTCGTCTCCAGTGTATACCAACAGAAATTCAGCTATGCCTTGAACTGCCTTAATGGTTGTGTTTCCTTTCAGCAGCACATTTGGCATACTTTGACTATCGCCACGTCGAAACATCTCAACGTCCACGTCATGGTCTGTAAGAACGGTGTTGTCCAGGTCGTCTGCGAGCCTGACTGCGAGTTTGAAAGGTTCGTTGGCGACAATCAGCTCCGGAATATGTGAATGCTGATTCCAATGGAGTTCTTTTGGTTGATTTGAGCTCAAAATAACTAAATTTGTGATTTCGTTGGGTGTAATACGCACTACGGATGAAACTTG
>Ga0115006_10001415_pt1 | contig 14922 bp, 15 predicted proteins | sample ArcOceMetagenome_3_FD_88943 | JGI IMG/M metagenome (GOLD analysis project Ga0115006, IMG submission 88943) | Marine eukaryotic phytoplankton communities from Arctic Ocean - Arctic Ocean- Svalbard ARC20M Metagenome | ecosystem: Environmental > Aquatic > Marine > Oceanic | place: Arctic Ocean...
ACCCCCTCTCTCCATTTCAGAATCCGCAGACTTGTTTTTGCGGCTCGAGGTTCGGCTGATGCATTTGCTCGCGCGTGTGTGTATGTGTGTCTGTCAATCTGTCTGTCTGTCTGTCTGTCTGTCTGTCGGTGTGTGTGTGTGTGTGTGTGTAGGACCTGTTTCGTGGCGTGAAGGCGAGGCTGATACATTTGCTCGCCCTCATCACTACCCAGCTTGTCATTTACGACTGTGAGTGCGTCCACCTTTGGCATATCTCTTTGCTATCGTGAACGATGTAATCTGTGTTTTTGATTGAATCTTCTTCGTGTTCATTCTGCATGACAAAACTGTGGGTGTGCTTGCGGCGTGAGCGCTGATGTCGGTCTGTGCTTGTGGCGCGGGCCTGCCCTCCTCTTTCTTACCTTCAACCTCCCTCCCCGCCCCCCCGCCGTCCCTTCCTTTCCTCTCTCTCTCTCTCTCTCTCTCTCTCTCTCTCTGTACAGATGCGAAGCAACTCGTAGGACTTGCGGCCACGGGCTCAAAGTGAGCCGGTGTCGTTGTGGGTGGGGGCCAGGGGGGGGAGGAGCCATGGACGGTTTGCCTTGTTCCTGTGATTCCAAGTTGTCGGAAGTGGTGCCAGGGAAAGTGAAAAGGGAAGGAGGGGGAGGGGAGGATGGAGGAGGCAGGGTGGACGGAGTGCGGAGGTGGAAGGGGAGCCCAGTTTTATAAAAGAGCTATTTGGAAAGGAGGATGACGCGTGACTGCTGCGGGGTATTGCCACAGCAGCCACGCATTCGGGCAAGCATGCCATACCGCCTTCTAGCCCCACCTTCTGCCATCGCCTCTCCTCCACCTTGGTATTGGTATGATGCTTTCTGATTCTCGTGTCGTTGTTTCGTCGACACGGCTGCGCAACAGCCAGCCTTGAACTTTGAATATATTGATGTTCCATTCATACGGGATGTTCCATGGATGAAAACCGCAGGAAAATAGCATTGGATCGCATGCTGCCTCGTCGCCGCTCTTTTCTCACTCTCTCTATTGCTGCTGGCTCCCGTGCGTTGCATTCTTGTCCATGGCCAACAACACCATTGTCTCGGCGAATCCGGACAGGTCCTAGATTCGCGCAGTCTTAGGTGGCATACGCAGCATTCCGACGTTTCCGCTCTTCCCACCACCACCCCTAGTTTTGCCGCCGCGCGTTGGCTTCATCAACGCCAGATCATCCGCAGCAGGTTGCTTCTTGGGGGGGTGAAGGAAGCTCTTGCTGGTTCGCGGTGCAAAGTGTCGCCCACGCAGCGCCCGCGGCGAGAACGATTGAGCGTCTGTCCAGTCCTTCTGTGTGTCGTGAACACGCGCTCGAGCCTGGAGCACGGAAATACGTCAGAGGAGCCTTAAATGACTTCAAATCAGACGTGCACAACACAGGTATTGACTTGAGCGTACCGTTCGCTCAAGACGAGGAGTGACGACTGACACGGCGAAGTCTTTGTCGACACAATTGTAGATCATGGGTTCACCACGATGTTCATAATCAATGGGAACTGTGTACTTGGGAGCGTTGCGTACGATGGGGTTCTTGTCGTAGCCGATAGTGTGTGTGACTGCCCAAGCTCAACCCTTGTCAATCACTCCATGTGCTCATAGCTCAGATCTAGGCTATATCTTCTCATCACTCAGATCTAGACTAGCTTCTGACGATTTGTCTGTTTGCCAGCTCTGCACAAGTGAGGTTGACTCGCGGAAAAAGTGCATAAATTCGTTGATGTGTGCAAGTATGCCTCACGCTGTGTTTGGACTTGCGCAATTCTTACTTGTATACGTCTGCATGCCGGGAACGTCAGGATCCATGTTCATCAGTGTCGACAACTTTCGTGTAGGCGGTGACTCTGGCGGCCGCGGACGCAGACGCGTTGATGTCCTCAGCGGTGTCTTCGGCATAGTGTACACCTCTGCTCCTCGAGAGTGAGCGGGCCGCAGAGAATTAGTGTACCCAATAACAGGCGACTGGGAGCGGGATCGGGCTCCTCCTCGCGGTGATTTCAAGTGTGTCTTCCCGTCCACTGTGATACACGAAGAATGCACGCGCGCTTCGATGGTCTGCAAATGTAAATTTGTGCAAGTTCGTGTAAGTACTCCTCACAGTCATCAACGGCGCCACAATCTACGAGATGAAAATTAATCGGAGACTAACCTGCGGTCTCTGAGCAAAGTCCGTGTTAGTGCCAATCATTCCAAGACCCGCAACAGGGATGTGTGTCACATCTGCTGAAGCGCGACGATGCGTATCATGGCCAATCGAATATCCCGGCACCGACGGTTTCGAAATAAGATTTGCACTTCCCGTGAGCGGCTGAACATAAATAAGGATACATATATAATAAGATAATGCCGCGCGCGCGCGCACACACACACACACACACACACACACACACACACACACACACACACGGTCTCCCTGGTCAGTAATAACATTTGCCTTTACGTCAGTTTACAGGTGTGACAACCTCTTTGCAGTTCAGTTCAAGAAAGGAGTGAAGGTTGCAGTAGCAAGCTTGATCACAGAAGCTTACCTCTGCCTCGTACGAACCGACACCAGGCACCCCATTGTTGGGATCACGGGTAAACATGAGATCACCACCAGTGTACGGAGTTTTCTGTGCGATTCTTGGCGTTGGTGGGGCCTTGACACCAGAGAGGCAGGTCTCAAGAAAGGTTATTGCCTTGCCGGTCTTGTCGAGAGTGAAAGATTCGTAAGTCTGCACTGACGGGGTAATACGAGCTGAGCTTAGTGGGTCCATATGTGGAAGCATTTTCCGCGGCAACCCCATGGTGTAAGCGAAGCTTCCCTGGCATGCCTTGGATTGAGGTAGGCCAGATGTCAGCCGCTCAATCGGTGCATCCCATTTACCGGTTCTATCAGTGGTTGTATGCTCAAATGAGCCAGGCCCAGGATTTCGACTGCGCTCTGCATCCGAACGATAGTGCAGCCAATCTCTGGTTTGCACGTGCCCCACTCTCGTGGGAGAAGAGAAAAGCCTGTTTTTAGGATCAAAAGTACTCGGGACATTATAGGCCGGACCAGCACCTTCCTGTAATGGCCAAGGTCCATTGCCCAACCTTTCCAACCCAACTCGCGCCATTTCCTCTTTATCACCTGGTTCAAGAACGCACGGGTCATTCATGGCGGTGCAAGCAACTTGTCACTCATTTCAATCAATTTCATGGTCTACCTAACTCGTCCACAAAAACCTTTCATTCTTTCGAGCCTACGGATTGTTTTGGATTGAATATGACCGGATTAACTCACCCAATACACGTTCAAGATCATCTTTCGACCCAATGACAAGGAAGACCCTCTTCTCAGAACCCGGGCCCGCATCATAAATATGCTGCCTGTTTGTGCTCGTGCCACTTGTGAACGGTCGTTCCATCGCAGGATGTGTCTCTTCACCCTCGTTGCGTGCTCTCTGCTTGGTCACACCAAGATCGTAGAGTTCGTTGAGCCATTTCTGCCTTGATTTACCATAAAGAAAGGCTTCTGGTCTAAAATACATCTTTTCGACCCTGATGTAGCTGGTGTAAGAGAGCTCAGGCACCTGGAATGTGTCCAATTCTGCTTGGGTAAACTCAAGCTTTTCTCGTAGAGCTGTTGAAAGTGACTCACTGAAGATTTGAGTGCCTATCTCTGGCTCATTGGGTCCGATCTCCTTCCATTTAAAGCCAGGTGGGATAGTCGTCCGACGACGTGCCGGCTCCTGCTCGTCACAAGCAGGGTTGCCATCGTCTTCGGGTGTGCTGCTCTCTTCAATATCTTCGCCGTGCTTCGTCATTTCATCCTGCTTGAATTCTTGTCGCGAGCTAGGCTTTCTTGCGCTTTTTGGTGGCCGTCGTTGCGGGGTGCCGACTTCGTAAGTATCTAACCAATCTCGCTGTTTCAGGAGCTGCACTTGCAAACCGTTGCTTGGAGCTGCAGTTTCGAGCCAACTGCTCACAATCGTAAGACAGCGGTGAGCATGCATAGCACTATCATTTTCCCGCTCCTTTTCAATCGAAAACACAGGGAAACAAGGAGACAATAGCACACATGATTATGAAAGGGGACTCACTGTTTTGCCTCATGCACCAAGGCAGGTTGGCAAAGAACAAGCTCCTGCATTGGTGGAGCCAAAATCGTGCCACCTACAGGTTTGATGTAATGTGGCGGAATCTTCTTGTCTGCGCAGGACTCCTGAGGCGTATACGCCCCGGGCCCAGGCACTGTGTTCGGGGGAGACTCTATCGGCAAGGAAATGGACTTGCCAGCGTAAGGGTCACAACCGACAGCACCATACCGATCCGGTTCGTAGCTGCCCGGCCCGACGTCTGCCAGATCAGCAGCTTCCTTCAGTGATGCATCCAGCCACGACTCACGAGGTCTATGGGGCGGAGGATCTGAGTGTTGGAAGAGGGACATGATTCTATGTGATTCGATCTTGAAAGAAATGTCGTCGCCCCGCATGGGATCGCGCTTGAGAACAGTTGTCGCATTTTTGATGAAATTTTCGTCATCGTAGTAGCCAACTTTGAAGGGCTCGATGTAGACCTCCTGAATGAAGTCCCTTACTCGTCGCCCAGCCTCGTGCTTGTTTGTATGATCCCAAATTGGCTTGCCATGGAATTCCTGTCTGTGAAAGTACTGGCGTGCAAGAGCCATGACCTTCTCGTGTGTTCCTTGTTTGACGATTTTCATCATGAATTGCGAAAAGCCCTGATACTTCTTCCCGTCAAAAATGGCATTGAAGCATTTCACGAATTGCACGCGAGATTTCCAGTCCTCCTGCTCAGCGTGCGGTGGTACGTAAGGCACAGCCCCCGGCTCCGGCGGCATGTCGCCGGCTGTACCGAGAAGGGTCGGACGCGAGAAGAAATGGCGGTTGTCACTGTGAAGCACACTGTGTTTCTTCAGAACCCGAGTGATCTGAACCTCACAAATTTCCCACCTTGGGTACAACTGCTTCATTCTCGAAATAATACTTTTGATGCCATATTTTTCCTGAAAACCGGGGGGCTTCACCACGTTCATTTTTGACAATATCTTCGTTTCTCTGCCCGTTTCCACGACTATCGGATGCCGTGGATGATTCCAATTACTAGGCAGAGCAGACCTCCCTTGAAATGACTCATCGATCAGCTGATTTCGCACTTCTAGAACTGCCCTTTCCTGCTCGTCGTTCAAGTCCAGGACAACTGCGATAGGCGCACCTCCTCTATACGATTTGGGCTGCGTTGATACTGCACTTCGCCAGTTCTCTTCAAAGACGATTCGTTGATATGTCTCACCTTCCTTGCGGTGAACCCACGGACTTGCATCAGCCGGGCCTGGAGTCGGCTCAACTTGCTTCGTTGGGAATCTCTCAGCATTCCCGAAGACTGCACAGCAGGGTGTCGGTGGATACACAGCAGGATACTCAGAACAGCATCCAATATTTTTGCGCGTTGATGTTTTCGGTCGCATCCCAACTGGAGATGTTGACGTCGGTGACTCTGATGGCGTGGGCTCAGTTGCAGCTTGCTTGTTCTTGACAATTCCTTTCGCGATATCGGCAAGGTCCAGCTGCATGTGCGCCCATTTCATAAGCCATTGTGTCACGCTCTTAATACCACCCTGGATCGCACTGAGAGCCACCATCCGGATAGCTGGATTGCCTTCCAAAAATAGACACTCCAAGGAGGTAATATGCGCAAGCACGGGGGGCACTTTGTAGATCGTGTTGTCGGTAAGGTCAAGCTCGCGGATGCGAGGACCGGGCTTAACCTTCGCAAACGAGGTGATCAGATATTCCATACCTGCATTACCGATTGCATTTTGCGACAGGTCTAGAAAAACGAGAGAGGTGAAACACAGCAGCTTCACGTGTTCACACTTGAGATTATTCCGGGCCAAGGAGAGATCCAGCAGTTGGGTTGCGCGATGTGTAAACTCACCCAGAGTGGGTACAAAGTCTGTTGGCGACTCTTGCCCGAGACGATTTTCCAACGAATGAAGGGACACTAATTTTGACGACAAATTTTGGAAAATTTGGAGGGGGCGCTGCACCAAGCCGTTCTCATGTGCATTCGATACATTCTGCTGAAATCCCCGTACAAGTCCATCCGCAGTCGCAAGTTCGGCACGCTGAAGATTGAGATCAGAGCGAAAGGTTTTGAGGCTCTCGTTCTCTACAATTCCGCTAATATTAGCCTTGAAGGTGGCCAGATTTTGTGACACGTCCAGAAGCATTAAAGCATCATTGGAACGCACAGCATCAGCGATGCGTTTCAAACCTTCGTCACCCATCTTGTTCTTGCTGAGATTCAGCTCTCTGAGGACTTTGTTCCTTTCTATCGCGCCAGCAAGCGCCGTAGCACCCTGGTCCATCAGCCTGTTGCGCGAAAGGTCCAGTTTCACCAACCCCTGGTTCACCTTGAGTGCCTGTCCTATGGTAAGGGTTCCAATGTCACCTATTTCATTGCCAGAAGCGACCAAGACCTGTAGCACGTGGTTCGCACCCGTAGTCTTCTTCCGCCGCAGCTTTGTCTCCTGCATCAGCTCCGTTTCCTTTGCAGCAGCTCCAAGCGCCTGGAAAATGGACACACAGCCCGAATCGGCCACCACGCAGTCCATGATATCCAGGGTCTTCAACGTGGTGTTGTGCGACAACGCTGAGCCGATATAAAGCCCTCCCTTATCGCATATTTGGTTCAGCTGTAAGTTGAGCCCGGTCAACGCGCAATTGTGCCACAACGCCTTCATGATCGCAAGAGCGCCTTCGCTGCCGATGCGGTTGCGTGAGACATCAAGCTCACGTATACGGTTGTTGCTCAGGAGCAGCGCCGAGCACGCCTTGGCTCCATCGTCCCCGATCCAATTGTAGCGCATGCTCAGATACGTCAATGACTTATTGTGCATGAGGCCCTTGGCGACCCCCAAAGCTCCTTTTGGGCCCAGGTCGTTGGACCGCAAGCTGAGCGTCTTCAGCGTGCTGTTAGACGCCAAGCCATAACCTAGGCCCTCGCCACCCCTGGTGGAGATTTTATTGTTCCACAAATTGAGCACCTCAAGCTGCCTGTTCCTGCCCAGAGCATTCCCGAGCTTCTCGGCATCGTTGTCGTCGAGACCGCACCGGCCCAGCGTGAGATTGTGGCAGGGAACCTGGGAGCCCGGCCCCACCTTGCTGATTTCCTCGACGAGCAGGCGGATCTCTACTTCAGACAATCCCTCCTGCGCGTTTTCGGGTTCGATCCGGATGCTGCTGGCGCTGAGCGTCTCGCGGAGACGGCGGCGAATGTCGTCTTCCGACCCACCTGAGCCGATGTGGGAGTAGGTGATTTTCGTCTGCGCGTGGAACGTGGGCTCTTCTGTCGGCGACGTTGATCCCCTGCGTCCACGTCGCGCTGAAGCGGGGCTGATCGGCGACCGTGACGGCTGGCCCGGCGCGACCTGCCCGAGCGGCGATGCGGTCGCGCTTGCGGCCTCCTGCCGCCTGGGCTCCTCCGGCGGCTTCGGGTGCGCGCCGTCTGAAAACACACTGATCGTGTGGCTACTGCCTGTGCTGTCGAGGAGCTGCTGCACCGGCTTTTCTGCTGGCGGCACGCCGCTGCCAAACGCCACCTTCGCCCGCGGGCTCGCCCTGCCATCGGGCTTCATCGCGCGTCCGAAGCTCCGGCGGGCACACCTAGCGCCACGTCATACCTGCGTGTCCTGCCGCAGAGCTTCGGCCTCGTGTGTCCCGGCTGCGCGCCGCCCGGGCCGTCGAGCGGCGCGCGGCGCGCGGCGTGCCTCGTGTGCGCCGCGCCTGCAGGACCGTGAGGGAGAAACCGTTTGGACTACCGCACCGTTAGTCTGGAATTCACGCGCGAAAAAAAAAATCAGTCCAAAGCTACAGCTTCAAAAGCTTGTTCAAGAAGTTTGTCTTGCTTGCACCGGGATGCAGTGAGCCCTCGCGAGTGTGGGCACGGGGTCGCCCCCTCGACCATCGATACGTTTTGTCGCACCATGGCCGCAGTGCTTGTGCAGTCCCTCCTGCTGTGCGCGACGGCGGCTGCGACGGCGGCGTGGCTCGGGCTCCTCGCCCGCAGCAGCGCGAGGGAAAAGCCACCGAGACGACGAAGAGCCGTCCGTGGCGGCGAGGGACTGCGCTTCGCCCCCAACCAGCTCAAGGTCAGCATCGTCACAGTGGACGGCACGCAGGTCTTTGCGTCGAACGACATTGGCACGTCGCTCGATCAAAGCGGACAGGCCTTGATCGACGCGAGGTTCCTCGAATCGCTGCCCTCGTATGGCAAGGGCGAGCTCGCCGGCCTACGCGCTTGCAGCATTTCGGGCTGCTACCTGCCGTTTTGCGCTGGCGCGGGCGTCGAATGCCATGCGACCGTGCTCGGACAGGTACGCGCGCGAATCCTCCAAAACACTACATCATGCGGATTGTCAGTGCCGCGCTCCCTACCCCGCACCCAAATCTGCGCGCCCCCCCCCCGCGTACGGTGTAGGCCGGGCTAGGTTCAGTGCTGACTTTAGAGAGCGAATCTCTATTTCCGCTCCATTTTGCTCTCACGCCCGCCATACATCCTTCTCTCTCGCTCTCTCGCGCTCTGTCGCTCTCTGTATTTGCGTCTGTCTCTCTCTCCCACCAATGCTATTCTACAGAGGAAGGCACTGTGCATGCGCGTGTGCGGGGATGAAGGGCGATACGCAATGTATGTTTATGTCCTGTGTTATTCCCCCCGCGCGCGCCCACACGCCCACCGCCTTTGCTCCACGCGAACGTGTGGCAGATCTCCCGGCCGCTGCACTTGTCGATCCAGTTTGATCCCGACATCAGCACTACGGTGGAGTGCACTGTCACCGACGCTCTCGTGGTGCAAAGGCTTCCAGTTCCGTTGCACGTGTCTGGAACATACCACGGCGGATGGACGGCTGTCAACCACCTGGGTCTGGGAAGGCCCTTGAAGTATCTGCTGCGACCAGATCTCTTTGTGCCGCCCTACCGCGACCACTCATACTGGCAAGGCTGGGAACAGAGGTGACGGACGATTTTCCCTCCATGATATGATCGCCAGTCTTGTGCCCGCCGACGCAAGTAGCGCAGAGTTTGCGCCTGCGCAGTCCCACGCATGGGCATGTATGCCTCGGCGTCATGCACAGCGCAGCGTGCTGCGGTGTGTGTCGTGATGTTCATGTTTTGTCGTTAGGTCATTGCGGCGTGCTGAACTCAATCTCGTGCCCCCACCGCCAGCACTCCCGAGTGAGCGAATGGTAACGGCCATCATGCTGTCGCGTGTCAAATGTTGCGGTTGCGTGACACGCAAAACAAGCACATCACAACTACTGGAGTATACAAAAAGTACAGCGAGTATAGTAGTTGTTATACATTAATGTGTAACACACACACACACACACACACACAACTACTGTCACACAGGGAACACACCACACCACACAACTACTGTCACATAGGGAAAATTTATACAATGGAAAAGTTTTACAGGAAGGTATTTTGAAGGAAACGTGCTGAATCCCCCCTTCCAACCCCCCACCCCCCTGGAACCGTTCCCGGCATTCGCCCTGTTCTCTCTTCCTCGCTCTCTGACACGCAGATTGCAGTGTGTATGCTGTCGCACCAGGTCCCTCCTTCCTGCCTCTTCCTCACCTCCACCCTGACTCCCTCTGCCCCAATATGCATGTGCACGTGGGCGCACACGCAAACTGTACATTCACGTGTGCATGCGCTGTATCTATCACCTTTGCCACACTGCCGTCGTCCATAGCACCTGCTGTGCTCGTCGTTGATTCTCTCCCTTTGCCGCGTCTGTGCAGCGCTTGGGGGCATTTAGTCCAACGGTTGGCAGGTGAGGAGCCCGCGCGCTGCGGTGCGCAAGCTTCCGCTGCACGGTGCTCTGCAGTGCCCGCACTCACTCAAATGTTGCGGTGCAGGCTGCCCGACGACTGTCTGCGACGCATCGGCAAGTTGTGTCACCCTGACAATGTCGGCGACCAGATGCGGGACCCCCTTCTTGCGGACAGGACCCGTGAAGTCTGACTTGTGCATGGGACCGGGTCTCCTTGTTGGTCTCCTTTGGGAACCACGAACTCTCATCCCCTCTGAACCTCCACCTCGCCCTGTACAGGATCGCTGAATACAAATCGAATTTCCTCCTGTCGCCTGTTACGCCCAAACCTGTCTCCACTGGGAGTGATGGAGACTCACGTCTCTCTTATGACCCAATCGGGCCTAATCTTCCTCCACGGGCGACATGTGGCTGTGTGCAGCACCTTCCGGAGTGGGCTGTTATGATTTGGAAAGTGGCCTTTGTAACCCTTCACCGATCTGTGATGGGCACACAACGTAGTCATCGGGGCATGCACAACACATGAGAGGGTCTGCGTCAGCGTGAGCAGAAATGAATGGTGCCCTCGCCTACACCACCCCCTACTGACCCTGTGCCCGCCGGTCCTCGGACAGCTGGCCGCCCCTGGACACGCCACCCAGCCAGAAAGCTCGGGTTTTTGGATGCCCAAAACCCCCGGGGGTCACCTACCCCCCCCCCCCCCCCCTCCTTCGCGTGCGGTTGATCAAACCCGCGAAGCTCCGGCCTGGGAGGCCTCCCGACTGAAAAGCTCGAATCTTGTCCATGCCAAGCTTACGTGCGCCTTTCCGTCGAGTGCCTTCGTTACGTCGACCTTGCAGCTCCACTGTTGGGTTTATCCGCCACAAGCCTCCCTTGCGGTTGTTCGACCTTCTGCTCTCCTTTCCCTCCCCTCCGTACCTGCTCGCCTTTTTCCGAACAGGTTTGGGTATACAACCTGGCCCTTGGCTGTGTACCCCCGTGCCCAGGCTAACCAGGCCTGAGCCGATGCTCCTACGTTTTGGTTACTTATGGATGCCTATTGACTATTATTTATGCTGTTGCTGGAGTTGCATTCCACCTGTTTGCTAGTCAGGACTCATTCCTATCCTTGCCTTCTTGACGACTCGCGTCATGCAGGATGTGACCGACTGCACCATCCGCATGTTTGGGCCCGAATGTTTGGGCGCGGTTCATTCTTCCCCCCTCCGCAAAGGAAGTGAAAGGCTTTCGTCTTGCTACTACACCTGTGCAGCAGCACCCCTGGTAAGGAGTAAGTCTGGACTACCGTGACGGGCCGTGGTAAGTGCGATGCTGTAGGCCTCACCTTGCGTGGCATTGGAGCAGGCCAAGACGCAGACAACTTTGCACCAAAACACCAAAACTTTGCACCAAAACGAAGGGAGTGGCAAAGGGAAAGCGTCTTTGTAATTACTTTTAGACGAAGCGTGATCGTGATCCGTTCGACTACAATTGAGAGTAGAGAGATCCAGTACTGGATGCACTCGGTGGCGCAAATGCGAGAAGAAAGTAGTCAAGGAGGCGGGGACGGTGGTGGTGGCGGCAGCAGCCAAGAAGGCAGCGGCAGAGCCCAAGGCGGCAGCAGCGCCCAAGATGCAGGATTACTGGGGAACAGTGCGATCAAGTCGAACCTCGCCCCAAACGCCCGCTCACCGGTCCCCTCCCTCTCTCTCACTCATGCCCCCTCCCTCTCTCCCTCCTCCTTGAACCCACCTCTCTCTTCGTCCCTCCCTGCCTGCCTCTGACGGGCGCCGCAGCTCAATGGAGTCCAGATTCCCAATGGTCTTGCCGACGTCGCCAAACTTGTGATCCTCACCTTTGACACAGTCTTCAGCAAGGGTTCGTGACAGGGGGGGGGGCTCAAGAGCTGCCCATCAAGGGCAATATCTTGTGCCAGTGAGGCCCCTGTACGGGATGGGTACATACCAACAGTTGGTGGCATTGCTCTCTACAGTTCGTGGCGCAGCTGCATGGCTTTGGAGTTGACCATTGTATTATTACAAGTCTACTGTCAGTGGAAGATTCACACAAAAGCCAACTGTGAGCCGTGTCCTCCCTCGGCCCTCCCCTCCTCCTCCGTCACTCGTCCGGCATTACCCAATGGTCGTCATTGTGGACCTGGTGCTGCGTCATGTTGTTGTACTCGTGCGCACAGCGGTGCAGCACGCAATGCATCACCCCAAACACGAGCGTCGGATGCGTTGCGCACAGCTCCTGCAGCAGCCCAAGCGGAAACTCGAGCACGGCCGCCCACTCTGAGACCACGACGACGTCTGTGCAGCGTTCCTGCGGAGGCGTCGACGTGGCGTGCAGATACCCCAAAATCGAGCCCGGAATCAACACCTCCAAGACCAGCCCCTCGTGGCCCAAGTCTACCTGGCCACCTGATGGCGGACCAGAGGGCGGACCAGCAACATCCAACGTCACCTCGCCGCGCCTCTGCGCTGCTGCGGCGGCGACAATGTTGACATCTCTGGCGTCGTTGTTGCACGTGACAGTCTCGCTCCTCGAGTGCCCGGGGGGTCTCGGGCGCCGCTTAGGCAGCGAGACCTGGAGTTTGCCAGCGTGTACAATGAACATGCTACGCGCCGGGTCGCCTCGGCGCCAGAGGTGCTCGCCGCACCGCAAGCGGCGGTGACCAAGTAGCGGCAGAAGCACCTCCAGTTCCGCGGACAGCGTTGGCAGTGGGCAAGGCAGAGTCGAGGTTCCGCCAGCAGGAGCCGGAGCGTAGTCTCCTGCATCTCCCTCCCCCTGCCCCATGTACGGCCCAAGTACAATGGCGAGCAACTCACGCGCACTCACGGCGTTGGCCTCGGGACGGATGGCGGGAGGGAGCAGGGCGGAATGCGCGCTGAAGCTCTCCGAGTCTTGAGAGACGAGGGACGTGACCGAGTACTGCGACGCGAGCCCCTCGTCGATGTCCCGCTGCCGTTCCCCGGCGTCGTCATGCGTGCCCTCCCCCTGCACACTCGGTAGCTGGTCTGGCAGAATGGGAAGCTGCGGCGACACGAGCCCGCGCTGCGTAGCCGCAAATAGAAGATGGTCCTCGCAGATGGCCAGGACGCGCATGTAGCTTTCGCAGAGCGCCACGCACGGCATTTCACCAGGGGCAATGTCGCCCACGACTTCGTCCCCCCCGTTGACACAGCCGCAGTGCATCAGCGTGCGCTTCACCTCGGGCCGGCTGCGCGTGTAGATAATATGGTGCGGCACCGTCACGTGCTTGCCCTGCGAGCTCTGGTGCGACCTGATGGCAGCATGCTTCATCTTGACTAGCTGCTGCGCGGCACCGTAGTCCAGACTCGTCACGTTGCGCAGACACACGACAATGTACAAGGGCCGCGCCACGTTGGCCGGGCCCACCACGACAAACTTGCCCAGCGCTGACTCCTCCTCCCCGCCTAACGTCGGCGCCTCCCCCCGGTCGCCAGTGAGATCTTCAACCAGGCCCGTAATCTGACGGCAAGTGCCAAATCCCAGTGCGCCCTGCAAATGCACCACCTGGATGTTGCTGGCGTGCAGGCGCAGATACTCTGCGTGCGCGGGAAGGCGGGCGGTGTTGCTCTGGACCCACACGTCGCGTGTACGTCATATGTGTCGCTCGTCAGATGCACTGCAGGTTACCGCAGGCAGGGGGCGCTTCATGTCTGTCACTTTACTCTACGGGGTAGAATGGGAGAGAAGAGAGGAGAGCGTGTGTGTGCGCGCGCGAAGAGGGGGGGGGTGGGGGAGGTTGAGACCTGGATGGTCCGGCCGTCGGAACGGAGGCGGACAACCTTGGTGGTAAGTGTCTGGGCGAAGGACAGCGTGACGCACGACACAACGAGCCCAAGGAGAATGCCTGCGCGTATATGCACGTATATGCAGCAGTGCATTAGAGCGCGAGCCAGAGGTTTTTTTTTGATAAAAAAAATGGTTCAGCGCCTGTGTGAGGTCGCTGCGGCACACGTTGCAGCACCGCGGATTTTCGTTGCGTATATTGGAGTACAGAGGTACATTTGAGATGTGCGCTGTATTGTTATTATCATGTGAGGACTGGCCACAATGCATAAAGCCTTACGCGGGGACTTGCCCAAATACTTGAAGCCTTCCAAGTATTTGCCTACACACACAGAGACACACACACCAACAAACGCACACACACACACACACACATACACACACACAAACAAACACACACACACGTACATATACATATACATATACACACACACATACATTTACATGTACATGTACATATATATCCTCAGCGAACCCTTTGGCGACCTTCCTAATGCACGCATGTCGACAAGTATGTGCGTGCGTGCGTGGAGGCCTGCGTGGGAGCACGCACGCACGCACGCACGCACGCACGCACGCGTACCTTCGAGAAAGCCGACGAAAGGCATGGAAAACATCATCACCACCACGACAATGCTGTCAGACAGGTAGTAGGGCGATTCGAAGAAGACTTCCCAAACGCTCTCGCGCAAGAACACCAGCGCAAGCCAGGTGAAAAACGAGGCGACAAAGTACCGGGGCACCCGCGGCATGACCACCGGGAACACAGGCATCGACGCAAGCGTCAGAGCTGCGACGCCGGCGCCGACGGCCCGAAAGCTCGGCAGGGAAGCCCGTGCCACGCGGTGGCTGTTTTCGATCTTGGATGAGCGGCGCTTCCACACGCTGTTTTTGCCCTCTGTCCGCTCCACCCACCCGCCAGTGCGCCACACGGTGATCGTCTGCCCAATTGACACGTAGTTTGGCACAGAAAGGGCCAAGGCTGACAACACGCTCGAGTAACCGATTGCACTGTACTCGCGGTCGAGACTGACGGGGAAGCCCGTGACGGCCTCAATGTTGACCAGGTCTGTTACCACGATGAGCTGGTGCGTCGCCGCGATGCCTGCCATGCGCGCAACGGCTGAGAACACGGCCTCCCAGCATACCGGTGTGTGTGTGTGCGTGCGTGCGTGCGTGCGTGCGTGCGTGCCTGTGTGTGCTTGGGTGTGTGTGTGTGTGTACGCGCCAGGGGCGGAACGGCTGAGAACACGGCCGCCCAGCATACCGACGACC
>Ga0115006_10001416_pt1 | contig 14921 bp, 7 predicted proteins | sample ArcOceMetagenome_3_FD_88943 | JGI IMG/M metagenome (GOLD analysis project Ga0115006, IMG submission 88943) | Marine eukaryotic phytoplankton communities from Arctic Ocean - Arctic Ocean- Svalbard ARC20M Metagenome | ecosystem: Environmental > Aquatic > Marine > Oceanic | place: Arctic Ocean...
ACTGCTCATGGACCCGGTTTGTGGCTCGGGTTTAACCCTCGTCTCGGTTCGACCGTTCCTCGAGGTTGCACACAGATTCTGCATTGTTACAATGTAATATTGGTGTATCTACGCTAGTTATAACATGGCCACCGCAGCAGACGAGACCCTCCTCTCCTGGGCACAGCAGGCTGGCGCGCGGACTGCCGGCCTCTGTATCGACGCCGGCCCATCGGGTGAGCGCGGCGTCTTCGCTGCCGGCGACCTGCACGCTCGCGCCGAGGTGCTGGCCGTGCCTCGCACCCTCGTCATCACGGACGCCGACACACGCGAGCGCAGCGCGGCTGTGAGAGCGGCGCTCGATGCCGAGTTCACCGAGCTGCGCGTGCGCGAGCGTCCGGAGATGCAGCTGATGCTGCACCTCGTGCAGATGATGGCCAACCGCGCGGCCGACGACTCGATGGCGCCGTGGCTCGACGCTCTGCCCGCGAGCTTCGAGACGATGCCATTGAACTGGCCAGCCGACGCCATCCGTGCGCTGCTGCCGCCGAGCAGCGCCGCCGTCGTCCAAGCGCAGCTCGATGAGGTCGCCGCGCTGCGCTCTCTGCTGAGCACGGTCGCGCCCGACACGCTGGCCGCGGCGGACCGAATGTGGACAGAGGGCGCACGGCCGCACGACCCGTGCGCGTGGGCGTACGCGACGGTGCGCTCGCGTGCGTTCCAGATCACCATCGGCGGCGCGACGCTCGCGGCGCTCTGCCCGCTCGCCGACCTGCTCAACCACGCGGCAGGCGACCCAAAGGTGGCGACCAACGCCGAGTGGGGCTTCGAGGAGAGCCTCGACGCCTTCGTCGTGCGCACCAAGCGAGCGGTGGCGCGAGGCACCGAGCTCTGCTCGAGCTACGGGCGCAAGCCCAACGCCGAGCTCCTCCTCCACTATGGGTTTGTCGTCGCACCGCCGCCGCCGCCGCCGCCGGAGGGCGCCGAGACGGCAGACGACGCCGACATGGACGCGGCCGCTCTACTGATCCAGGAGGCGATGCGTGGACCGTCGGCCAAGACGGTGGCGGCCGCGGCGGTGGCGGCGGTGGCGGCAGCGGAGCTCGAGCGCGCGTCGCTGCCGCTGCAGCTGTCGCTGCTGTCCAAGGGCACTCCCGAGGAGGAGGAGGCAGCACGGCAGAGACGCGCGTCCCTCTTCTTTTCCTCCTCCTCCTCCTCCGGGGCCGCCGCCGACGCCGATGTGGCGCATGTGGCGGTGCGTGCGGCGAGCGGCGACGACGGGACGCTACAGGCGCTCGCGCTCTGCCGCGCGGCGGTGGCGACTGCGGAGGAACTGGACCTGGCGTCCGCGGAGGCTGCGCCGGCGCCGGCGGCGGCGGCGGCGGCGGCGGCGGTGGGTCTGATTGCCAAAGGGTCGACGCCCGCCGGGCGCGGCATCGGCCGCGGCGTGAGCCGTGCCAACGAGCTGAGCGCCACGCGTGCGCTGCGAGAGGCGGCGGATCTCGCGCTCGCCTCGCTCCCCGCCCCCGACGCTGGCGCCGATGACGCCGCTGGCGCCGCCGCTGGTGTATCGGCGCTCGCGCGGCAGTTTGCGGCGGTGGTGGTTGGCTCGGAGCGGCGCGTGCTGCAAACGGTGCGCGAGGCGTGCGACGAGGCGCTCGAGGCGCTCGCCGCCGCTGACGCCGCGATGGCGCCGGCGGTGCTCGCTTCGGCGTATGGGCTGGGCGCGCAGAGCGAGGCGGGCGACTCGGCGCAGGTGGACGCGCGGCTGCTGATGTGCGAGCTGCCGGGCAGGGGGCGAGGCTATGTCGCGTCGGCGCACATCGCCGCCGGCGAACGGCTCATCGTCGAGAAGCCGCTCGTCTTCAAGGCCAGGGGCGACAGCGCCGCCGCATCGACGGCGCTGCGGGCCGAGGTGACGGCGCGGGTGCTCGCCTCGCCCGCGCACGCGCGGCTGCTGCGGCCGCCCGAAGAGTACGCGGCGCTGCCGTCGCCGCTCAAGGGCGTCAGCGACGCGGCCTTCGCTCGGACGTGGGCGGCGGCGGCGGCCAACGGCTTCCGCCACGTGAGCGACGACGGCAGCGAGCTCTTCCTCCTCTACGCGGCGGTGACAATCCTCAACCACTCCTGCGCGCCCAACGCGTGCCTCGACGACTCGCTGCCGCAGGTCGCCACGCACGTCTACGCCATCCGCGACATCGCGCCCGGCGAGGAGGTGCTCATCTGCTACGTGGTCGAGCAGCTGTGTGTCGCGCCCGAGATTCGCTCCGCCTTTGTGCGCAACCAGTTTGACTTTCGCTGCGACTGCCCGCGCTGCGCCGGCGCCGCCTGCACCGCCGACGGATGCCCCGTCGCCGACGCCGACATTGACGCCGAGGGCAGTGCTGGTGGCGGTGGCGGTGGTGGCGCCAAGGGCGGCGCGGGCGCGGGCGCGGCGCGGCTGGGGGCGGACGCGCTGCTGGTGGCGACGGCCGGCGGCGCGACCGAGCAGGAGGTGGCTGCGGCTCGCGAGTGCCACAAGCGCCTCGTGCACGGAGTCGCGGACGAGAGGGGGCGCATGATCGCGCTGCGGCTGCGCGAGCATGACTCGTACGCCGCCGCGCTCGCCGCCACCGACGAGTTTGGCAAGGTGGCGGCGAAGCTGGCGCCGACGCACTGGCAGCGCCACCAGGTTCGATCGCTGCAGCTGCTGTGCATGCTCAACCTGCCCAACAAGGCGGTGCCGGCGCTGATGCTCGCAGCCGAGCACATGGCGGCGGAGGCGCTGCTGCTGCCGCGCGGCCACCTGCAGCGCCTCGCCACCTACCGCCAGTTCAAGGTGGCGCTCAGCGCCAGCCCGCCCGCGCTGCGGCCGCGCCTCATCGAGCGCGTCAAGGCGGCGTTCGGCACGCTCGACCTGCGATACCTCGAGGAGATGGCCAACTGGATGAGGCGGCCGCCCGGCGTGGCGCAGCCGTCGACGAGCGCACCCGCGTAAACGGTAGCACTCATTCTCATCAGGTGTGGATAATGGATCTGACACGTACTAGACAAGTAAAGTACGCTCCAGCTCCGCAAACTACCGGCGGGGGGCACATACATCACGTCGGCTCCGTCGCATTGCTGCGCTTCATCCGACCCAGCAAAGACGCGCGTCGCGTCGCATCGCTCGGTTGTGCAGCGTCAGACTCGGCTGGCGACGAGCAGTGCTGCTGCTGCTGCGACGCCGCGTCCCCTCGCTGCTGCTGCGGCTGCTGCTGCCTTGGCTGCGGAAACGCCGGCAGCACCGTGGTGGGTCGCGCCTGGCCGCTGCCACGCGGCGCGGCTCGCTCGTCCCTTTGGGCGCGCGAGGGTCCCCACGCGTGCGGCAGACCCGGCGAGTCGAACCAGCAGCTGAGGCTGAAGCGCTCGCGTCGCACGGGCAGCACCTCGTGGTAGAGGCCGCTCTCGAAGACGAGCAGCCGGTCGTGCGACGGCGGCACCGCCCACGGAGCCGCGTCGGTGCCGCGGTCGTAGAGCTGCAGGGCGCCTCCGTCGGCGTCCAGGTCCCACGCGGGCGTGGGCGGCGCAGGGAAGTAGATCATCGTGAGCGATCGGTTGGGCGTGCGCACGTCGCGATCGACGTGCAGCGGGTAGTGCGCGCCAGCGGCCGGTGGGTAGCGCGCAAGCGACAGCGTCGACGGCTGCGACTGCAGCGCGGCATCGAAGCGAGCTCTGACGGCGCTGGCGATGCCCAGCGCGCCCGCCGCGAACGCGCCACAAGCGTGACGCTCCGCTTGCGCACCGCCACACATCATGCTGAACGCCCACAGACCCTCGAATGAGAAGACCTCGGGCGCCTCCTCCACTGACCACGTCGAGGGAGGCCCGGCGCTCCACGCAGACAGCAGGTTCTTGGAGCCGGACGAGAGCACGCCTTTGGACTGCAGCGTACCCACCCAGTTGCGTAGATCGGCGCTGACCTCGTCTCCAAGCCAGCCGTCGACGACCGAAAAGCCTCGCTCCGCAAGATCGTCCAGCAAGCCCTGGGGCACGCGCGGTGCCTGGTCGGCCTGAGCCACCAGCGTATCGCCAAGCACGTCGAAATTGGCCTGGATGGCGTTGAGCACCGCGGGAGCGAGGACGTGCTGGTTCTGTAGGATGACGTCTTGCAGATCCAGAGGTGAAACACGTAAAGTTTTGCATGCAAAATGCATGCAGTTTTGCTTTGAGCGCCGCCGCGCTCGGGCGTCCCCTCGCAGAGAGCACGCTTCATTCCGAATGACCCCCCTGCAGCGTTTGTAGCGCGAAACAAGCAGAGTTCCCTCGGGCGGAGTTAGAGGGTGGAGTACCCCCACCCACCGCCCGCTCTTCACTTTTGACGCCTGGGGGCTTCCCTTCGCTCTTGCTAGTCAGTGCCCTTCCGACACTGCCAGACATGCTCGCTCCCAAGCTGCTCCTCGCCTCCCTCGTGGGTGTCAACGCCTTCGGCACGACGCCCAGCGGCTGCTCCAAGTCGTACATCGTCGTCGGCGCCGGTGGCGGCGGCGCGCCGATGGCCTACGGTCTGGCCATGGCGGGCTGCGAGGTCACGGTCGTCGAGCGTGGCCCCGACGACAACTGGACTGGCTCGACCATCGACGGCACGCCCTACGACCTGTGGAACTGGGAGGTCTCGTGGATGTACCAGTCGACCTTCCCGAATGACGAGATCTCTGTGCGCTACTGGTCCGAGGCGATGTGGCCGGAGGGCATGGACCGCGCCTGCGGCTGGGACTGCGACCGCCAGCCCAGCTCCCTCTCGATGTGGATGCACCACGCCTCGATTGTCGGCGGCAACACCATGCACAACCTGGGCTTCTGGCTGCGCGGCGACTGCTCGATCTACGCCACCTGGGGCGACGACTGGTCGTGCGAGAACGTGATCGCGACCTTCGACCAGATCGAGGCCATGTACGCCTCCGTCATGGGCCAGGGCGACATCACCAACGCACCCCGCGGCCAATACAACTCGGCCGCCGACGAGGCCATCTACAGCATCTTCGTCGACGCCGGCTACACCGAGTCGACGGGCCGCAGCGTCGGCGACCGCATGGAGTTCTCCGTCTCGTGGACCGAGTGGACCAACTCGATCTACCAGCTGCCGTTCGCTGGCGGCTCCGAGATGACCACCGGCTCGTCGCGCGTCACCGTCGGCAAGGTCTTCATTGACCCGCTCCGCACGATGAGCAACTTCATGCTGCACACCAACACCAAGGCGATGAAGCTCAACTTCGATGGCACGACCTGCACCGGCATCACCGCGTGCTCCGCCTTCTCGAACGTGTGCCAGGGCGACGAGTTCACCCTCACCGCCGACGAGACCATGATCGCCCTCGGCTCTGTCACGACCGCGCAGCTGCTGCTCGTCAGCGGCGTCGGCCCCTCCGCCGACCTCGAGGAGCTCGGCATCCCGGTCGTGGCCGACCTGCCCGTCGGTGAGACCTACCAGAACCACGTCTTCAACGGCGCGCTTTACTGCGCCCCGGCGAGCGACCTCCCCACCGAAGGCCTCTCCTACTTCCCGCCCGACGGCCTCGTCAAGGGCGTCACGACCACCTACCCGACGACGACCGCAAACATCTGGACGCAGGGCACCAGCTCGGTCAGCCCGGGCTGGGCCGACTACTCGATGTCGTTCATCTCCAACATCCCGGAGGGCCCGTTCGCCTCCTACTTCAACATGTCCAACTACGGCGAGATCTGCTCCGAGGCCTTTGGCATGCAGCCGCTCTTCGTCATCATTGGCGTCCAGTACGCGCACTCGCGCGGCTCCGTCACGGTCGCCTCGGACAGCATGGCCGACTACCCCGTGTGGCAGCCCGGCATGCTCTCCAACGACAACGACGCCACGATCCTCTACGAGGCGTTCGCCAAGCTCCGCTCGCTCCTCGCCCCCGCTGGCTACGCCGAGCTCTTCCCGGGCGATGACGCCGACATGGAGTACTACTCGATCTACGGCACGTCGGGCACCTTCTGGCACGACTCGTCGACCACGCCGATCGGCACCGTGCTCACCTCGGATCTCAAGGTCATGGGCATTGAGGGCCTCCGCGTCTGCGACAGCAGCATGCAGCCGTCACTGGCCAACATGCCGCCGACGGCCATCATCCAGGCGGCCGGCCTCATGGGCGCCACCATCGCCCTCCGCGATGCCATGTGAGCTTGACCGCCACATGCGATCGACCGAGCAGGCCAAGACGGTCGATCCGACACAAGCGGGCGTGCTGAACCAGAGGGCTCGGACACACTGTACCTACGTGAACCAGGGGCCTCGGCCATATAGGAACTTTCGGTCAACCAAGGCAGTCCGCAAAATAACCGCGTAAGCCACAGCGCTTATATAAAACAGTGTCTACGTAAAATAGAAAATGCCCACTTTTCCTTCAGTTCATCGCCGGCGTTGTCCAGGCAGGCCGTGCACACGGATGCTGCGCACGCTCCAGTTGTGCTTGGCGGGCTCGTCCAGCACTTTGGCGACGGCGAAGCGTTCGAGGACCATGCTGGCCTCGCCGAGGAGCAGGTCGAACGACTGGGCCTTCCCTCGTTTCTCGAGCGGGTTGAGCGCCTGCTGGGCGCGTCCAGCTCCGCGCCGGCTCACGACGTACGCCTGCTGTCCCGTGTTCATCCCGTGCGGGCAGCGGAGGCGAACGATCCTCGGGTAGCCCTCGACGGGCTGGACGCACGGCTTGGGCGTGAGGTGCCGAAAGTAGGTGAGGTGCAGGAAGTCGGGCTTGAGCGGCAGCGCGCTCCTCCACAGCGCCGTGGCGCGACGCTGGAAGCCGCTGTGCAGGATCGCGTCGTCCTCGAGCACGATCGCGGCGTCCCAGCCTGGCGGCTGCGCCTGCACCGCTCTCCAGGCACGCATGTGGCTGAGCGCCACGGCCGCCGGACGGCCGCCCATCCTGAGCTTGATCAACTTGATGTCGTCGGCGCACCGCCCCTTGCGGTGGCATTCTGGTGGCAGCTCGCTCCCGTAGACGGCTGGGATGCGCTGCCAGTTGTGCACGCCGGCCCTGGCAAGCTGCTCGGACATCTTTTGACGGCGGCCTGTGGACGCGTTGAGGTTGATGAGCAGCACGGGCAGGAGACTGGAGGCGCCCGTGGCACCGCGCGTCAATCCGGACATTAGCAATTACCACGCGGGAGGCGGGGAGGGAGCAGGCTGCAGGTCGAAACTGCGGAACAGAGCATACTTATGCATGCACATTCGTTAGATTTCATGCCATGTTACCGTACTATACTACGCCACAGACCCGCATCGATACGAGCCCTGCGACACTACTGTACACGAGAGGAGGCCGAGCAGCAGCTGCGCTTCCCCGGGCGGGCGCACGCGCGCCTGCACCAACCTGCACACCTGCACCCAACCTCTGTCTCCGCTTAGTACCTGTACTTGGTCGAGTAGTCCTTCGGGGAGACGACCAGGCCGCGCCCCTTGCGCGCGCCGCGGTAGACCGTCTCGACGATGTCGATGACCTCCTGCTTGTCGTCGATCGCCCAGTTGATCTTGTTGTTGTTGCCCGTGCCCAGATCGATCATGATGTGCTTGTTGCGGTAGAAGAACATGAGGGTGCACGGGTCGTAGAGCTCGTACATCGTGTTGAAGTCGGGCACCTCGCTCGTGTCGATCAGGTAGATGACGCACCAGTTCTTCACCTTCTCCGCGACCGAGTAGAGCACCTCGTCCATCTGCATGCACGTCGGGTCGTAGTCGTGGCCGAAGCGGAGGGCGACCAGCCGACCCTCCTCCGAGAGGATCGCCTGGTCGACCGCCCACCCGCTCGTCAGGTGCGGGAGGAGGTAGCTCATGAGCTAGCTGCGCAGTCACTACGCGACGCAGAGAACTCCGGGCGAGCGCGCGCGCGCGCGCGCGCGCGCGCATGAAGCATGAAAGCGATCGCTGCCGCGGCCCCGGCTAACTTCGCGCGGCACCCGATGCTTCTGCTGCTTCTCTGGCCCACCGCCACCGCAGCAGCCCGCTCGGCCGCCTCCTCGACGGTCTGCGTCGAGGAGACCAAGAGCATGCCCGGCGCTCCCGCTCCGGAGACGTGCTCGCAGGCCTTTGACCGCGGCGTGGCCTGCAAGACGCTCTACCTGACCTACAGCTGCTGCACGCGGTGCGACCCGTGCGGCTTCGACGGCAACCTCTGCGTCACAGCGCCGGGCACGACGTGGCTCTCGCCCAAGTGCGCTTGCGATCAGGTCGTCGTCTCCGGTGCCTGCTCGTACAAGGGCTGTGCCAAGCCCGACGCCCTGGGCGTCTTCTCGCGCCAGCCCAACTGGCGGACGGCCGACGGCCGCTACGTGTACGCGCGCGATGAGGTGCAGCCGGTGCAGCTGCACCGCGACATTACCTCGCACCGCGCGTTCGATGCCACCAGCGGCTCCAATCGCTCCGAGGGCGTCTTTCTTTATTTCCTGCACGCGTCGGGCAGCAGCAGCAGCGGGAGTGCGCCCACGGCGGATTCAACGGGCGCGTGGGTCATTGGGCCGCGCCAGGAGCTGACCGACGACAACTACGCGCGCAGCTCAGCCACCTCGGCGCCCTGTCCGAGCGGCGCTGTGGGGTGGAAGTTTTGGTGGGGTGGCGGAGTCAGCCCGCTCGGGACCTACTCGCGAAGCTACGCTGGCGGCTGGGCCACCTCCTCGCGCTACCCGATGCAGATCCAGTGCTGGGCGCCACCACCGAAGCCTCCGCCACCGCCGCCCTCGCCGCCGCCGCCGCCGCCACCACCGCCTCCGCAGCCACCGCCGCCGCTCCGCCTAGTGCCCGGGCCGTACACGGGTCGACTCGAGATCCAGCACAATGGCGTGTGGGGCACGATCTGCGACGACCGATTCGACTACTCGGACGCGAGCGTGGCTTGCCGCCAGATGGGGCTGGGGCGCGTCCTCCGATACTGGTCACGCTCCAACTCGGACGTCGACGACGCGAGTGACGACCTCACCCCCGGCCGACCGAGCCGCACCTGGCCGGTGTGGATCGAGAACCTGCAGTGCGGCGGCGAGGAGGCTTCGCTCGTCGAGTGCGGCTTCGACGGGTGGGCAACCTCCGACTGCACGCACTCGGAGGACGTCAACCTGCTGTGCTCAGTGGCGAAGCGGCCGCCGCCGCCGCCGCCTCGCCGCGACCCGCCGCCGCCTCCGCCGCCCGACGAGCTCGTGCTCGCGCTCACGCGCTCGGCGGCCCTCGCCGCCAAGCACGAGGGCCAGCAGCAGGACCAGCTCTCGCCGGGCATGGTGGGCGCACTCGTGGGCGGCGGCGTCGGCGCGATGGTCGTGCTGGTGGGCTCGCTGCTCGTGGCCTTTGTGTGCTGGCCACGCAGGGGCGGCCTCAAGTTTGCGCCGCCGCCAGACGACGACGGCAAAACGGTGCACATCACGCTGAGCGCCGGGCCTGGCGGGCTGACCGCCGCCGCCGGCCAGCCGTCCGAGGCACAGGCGGCGCTCGCCGCAGCGCTCGGCAAGGCGCTCGAGGCGACCACCGGCGCGGACGGCAAGGGCGCGCCTTGAGAGGAGCGCGAGAAGCACGGCTCGGTGTCGCGCGCTTTAGACCGCTGGCTCAAATACGGCGGTAGCCGGTACCGTAAGCGCGAGTGCAAAAAGAGTGTCCTTAGCCTAACTATGAAGTTTACCAGCACAACCCAATATCTCGGGGCATCTCTGTGGCCTCCCAAATACCAAGCGCCCTGCTCTTTGCTTCCGTCTGTCTCGAGTCCTGATGTGCCCAGACCGCCCTGCCCCCACGTCCCTTCCCATCCCCCACGCCGCGCCGCTACGCGAGGCTGCTCAGCCCGGTGAGGTCGAGCCGCCGCTGGCGCAGCTCGGCACTCACGTGGTTCTTCTCGTCGACCAGGTCGTCGGGCCACTCGCCCGCCAGGTCGGTGAGGTGGTCGTTGAGGTGGCCGACGATGCCGAGCTGCCGCTGCGACTCGACGAGCCGCCCCAGCTCGGGGCTGCCCGCGGGCAGCCGCGCGACCGACCGGAGCCACGCGCCGAGCAGCGCGGCGAGCGAGCGGAGCAGGTGCAGCTGGATCGGCCGGTCCTCCCTCCACAGCTTGGCCATCTCGGGGCCGCACGCGCGCGGCGAGCCGTAGCAGCCGTAGACCTCCGCCCACGGCACCGGCGGCGTGAGGCCGCCCTCGGCCGTGCACAGGAAGAGCGGCACGCGCCCGCCGCTCGGCGGCGGCGCGCCCGGCGCCGCGGCGTCGCGCAGCTGGCGCGACTCGAGCTGCGCGACGATCGTGTCCGCCTGGAAGATGTACGCGTTCTTGTGCTCGCGCCGCAGCGCGCGCACCTCCGTCTGCAGCCAGTGCGTCGTCTCGTCGGCCGGGTGGGTCGGCTGCAGCGTCCTCTGCAGCGCGGTGCGCACGTAGGTGGGGTACTCCTTGTACGGCCGCGCAAAGTCGAGGATGGCGAGGGCGCACTTCCACAGCTGCGCGTCCCACGCGAGCTTGAAGAGCGCCTCCATCTCGAGGAGCGCCTCGCACGCGCCCTCGAGCTGCGCGCGCAGCACGACCAGCACGTCGGCGGCGGGCCGCTTGAGGCCGCGCGCCACCTGCTCGAGCTTGGGCGGCGGCGCCTCTCCCGCGCGCAGCCGCTGCACGTCGAGCGGCGCCGTGAGCTGCTGCAGCTCGACGACGATGCGCAGCTGCACCTGCGCGCGCTTGTGGTGCTCCTCGGCGACGCGCTGGAAGTCGGCGCCGAGCGACTGCGCCACGACGGCGCCGCCGAGCCGCCCGTTGGCGAGGCGCGCGCACTGGATGGCCTGCTGCAGGAAGTTGAGCCGCTGCTCGAGCGAGCGCCCCTCCGAGCGGAACGGCGGCTCGCGCCCGCTCGCGGCGGCGGCGCCGGGCGCCGCGGCCGCCGCCCCGTTGGCGCCGCCGCCCGGGATGGGCGGCAGCGTGGCGCGCGTGGCGAGCGCGAAGAATCGGCGCGCGGCCTCGACGTACCGCTCCTGCCGCAGCAGCAGCGACGGCAGCATCGCGCCCAGCTCGAGGCGCGCGACGGCGTCGGCCATCCCCTCGACCTCGGGCAGGCGCAGCAGCTCCGCCGCCGCGTCGGCCGAGGTGGCCGCCGTCTCGAGCTGCTCGATCGAGGCGCCGAGGAAGGCGCCCCACAGCGCGCGCACGCCCGGCGCGACGGCGGCGAGCGGCGTGCCGTCGGCGGCGACGGCGGGGCCCGCGACGAAGGCCTCGAGGAAGGGCGACGGCTGCTGCAGCAGCTCGGTCTCGCGGCCGCCCTCGAGGAGCCACCAGAAGGCGGCGTGGTGGAAGAGAGGGTCGACCGGCTGCCGCGCGAGGGCGCGCTGCAGCAGCAGCAGCCACGCCTCGCCGCCGCGCGCCGCCGCGCCCTCGCCCACCTGCTGCGCCGCGCGCTGGTCGAGCGGCGGGCGCGGCGCGGCCGCCGCCGCCGCCGCGGGGCCGTCGGCGGTCCGCTGCTGCTGCAGCTGCGGCCCCATCAGGCTGAGCTTGTCGAGGAGGAGCCGGTAGCAGAAGAGCCGCTTGCACAGCCGCCTCGCCAGCTCGGGCTGCCAGCGGTCGGGCGCGGTGCGCGCGTCCGCCTGCAGCAGCAGCCGCGCGCCGCGCTCGTCGCGGTCGGCGGCGCGCGCCGCCGCGAGCGAGAGCTCGACGATGATCTGGTCGAGCTTCGAGGCGACGGCCGAGCGCGGGTCGGCGATGCGCAGCCGCTCCTCGCGCTGCTGGAAGACTGCGTGCACGAGGGCGCCCACCACCGGCAGGTCGCGCTCGACGTCGAGCAGAGGGACCACCTCGCCGAACGCCGTGAGCACCTGCTGCAGCAGCTCGGGGCGGTCGTGCTCGGCCGTCTCGGGCAGCCCCGCCTGGCGCAGCAGCTCGCGCCCCAGCCGCAGCTTCTCGTCGGCCTCCGAGAAGAACTCGGGGCACTCCTGCAGCAGCAGCTTCGAGACGCCCGCCGCGCCGCCGCCCACGAGCTCGCCCAGCGCGCCAAAGAGCGCCTTGAGCAGCTTGGCGAGCCCGTCGCCGTCGCCCTTGCCCGCGAGCACCTTGCCGTTTGCGTCCTTCTGCAGCGGCACGACGAGGTCCTGCAGCGTCAGCGCGCGCAGCTTGGTCTGCAGCCGGTCGGGCTCCCTGTCGGGCAGCTTGGCCACCAGCTGAGGCAGCAGCACGTGCGCCGCGTCGGCGGGCAGCACGCCGCCGCCGCCGCCGCCGCCGTTGGCCGCGGCCGCCGCCTCGGCCGCGACGGCGGCGGCGGCGGGCGCGATGTGCTTGAAGAGCGCGGCGGCCTGCTTGGCGCGCCTGAGCATGCTGTGCAGCGCGGCGACGCTCTCGTGCTCCTTGCGGTGCGGGTTGGCGCGCGCGGGGGCGCCGTTGGCCGCCATGCCGTTGGCGGCACCCGCCGCGCCGCCGTTGGGCCACTGGGCGCCGTTGTGCATGCCGAGCGGCGTCGACGGCTGCTGCTGCGCGTGCGACGCGGGCAGCTCGACCCCCCACTGCTGCGCGTGCTTCTTGAGCAGCTCCTCGAGGGCGACGAGATCGCGCTGCAGCCGCTTCCAGTACTCGGAGGTGCCGCGCATCCGCAGCGTCGGCGGCGAGAAGGCGTCGGGCGCCGCCTCAAAGAAGATCTTCTCGGCCCAGAGCGGCTGCAGCAGCCGCGCGAGGGCGCGGCAGATGCCGCCGTGCCTCCCCGAGAAGGTGAAGGTGGGGTCGCGCATCACGACGCCCTGCGCGGCGGCGCCCGCGACGTCCTCGCGCGGCTGCCCGCCCAGCCGGTACGCCCAGTACGAGAGCTGCTCGGAGAGCTGCGGCTCGACGGCGAGGCCGCCGCTCTTCTGCAGCACCGCCACCATCAGGCACATCGAGCACGCCTCGTCGGCGCCAAAGTGCGCGAAGAGCTCGGCCATCGGCGACATGAGCGACCCCGCGCCGCCGCCGCCGCCGCCGCCGCCGGGCCCGCCCATCCCCAGCATGGGCATGCCGGGCTGCGGCTGCGGCAGGCGCGGCGGGTTGAGCTGCGCCTCGAGCATCGTCGCCTCGACGAGCAGGTCGAGCGGCCGCCGCTTCACGAGCCGCTGCACGCCGTCGCTCGTCAGCACCACAAACGAGCGCGGCGGCGTGCGGTGCTGCGTCGCCAGCTCAAAGCCCGCCGCGCCGTTGCGCCCCAGCGCGAGCGACGTCGCGTACTGCGGCTGCGGCTCCTCGGCGATGGCGTAGACGGCGCCCTTGAGCTCGAGCAGCGTCACCGACGCCGCGTCGCGCTCCTTCTCGCGCTCGGCGCCGTCGACGTCGGGCGTGTCGTCGTGCTTCGTCGGCCGGTGCAGCGCGAGGTCGGCGACGCAGTGGAGCTTGGCGCCGCCCTGCTGCGACTCGGACGACGCGAGCAGCACGACGTCGCCCGTGTTGAGCACGCACCGCTCGTGCAGCGACGGCGCCGGCAGCGCGTACTGCGTCGACGGCGGCGACACGGCCAGCAGCGGCGTCAGCTCGGTCGGGCGCGCGCCCGCCTTGCTGGGGCGGCCGCCGAGGAGAGTTGTGCTCGCGAGGCCGCCGCCGCCGTACTTTGGCGTCGTGCGGAAGAAGACGCGCACGCCCGACGCCGAGGTCGCGACGAGCTGCGTCTCCGTCGAGAGCGACGTCGCCACCGGCGCAATCGAGACGAGCGCCGCGAGCAGCTCCTTGTCCTCGCCGCCCAGCGGCGCGGCGGCGGCGGCGGCGGCGGCGCCCGCCGCGGGCACGCCGCCGGCGGCCGTCTTGCCGAGGCTCTTGTTGACGTCGGCCTGCAGCAGCTCGAGCGGCTTCTTGGGCGGCGTGCGGCTGCCGCTCGTGCGCAGCCGCTTGAGCATCGTCTGCACGTCGAGCGACGCCACCCACTTGATCGACTCGCCGTCGGCGCCCAGGTCGTACACGTCGATCGTCGAGGCGCGCGTCAGGCAGTAGAGGATGTTGCGCTCGTCGTCGAGCGCCATGTCCATGATCGGGTCGGAGCAGTCGGTCACCGCCGACCACAGGAAGTGGTACAGCCGCGCCCGCTTGCGCGAGCGCGCCTTCTTCTTGCAGTCCGGGTACGACTGGAACCAGCCGTCGACGTTGCCGTACTGCAGCTCGTACAGGAAGCCGTCGGCGCCCGACATGAAGACGCGCCCGTTGTCCATGCCGAGCATCCGCACCAGGTTGACGCCGTCCGACCTGCGCGCGCGCGCCGGTGCCGGTGCGGGCGAGCGTGGGTGTGGAGGAGGCCGGGAGGAGGGGAGCGGGCTGGGCCAGGCCTGGTCTCGGCGGCGGCGGTGTGCATGGCGAGGGGGGGGCGAGCGGAGCGGCGCACGGAACGGAGAAGCCGGTCTCATGGATGTCGATCTGCGAGTTCTCGCGCCCGGCCGGGCCGGTGCAGTAGACGGCGAGAATGACCACCTCGAGCGGCGTCGAGAGCAGCAGCAGCCAGTGCGGCGTCGAGTTGCACGCAAAGACCTTGGCGCGCGGCCGCACGAGCGTGGCGTGGATGATGGTCTGGTCGAGGCCGTCGTACTGGTAGAAGGAGCCGCGCGGGTCGGTGTAGTCCCACAGGAAGAGCATGTGGTCGATGGTCATCCACGCGCGGTGGATCTCCGGGAAGAGCCCCATGAACATGTGGTACTCGAGCTGCTCGCTCGCGGCCTGCTTCAGCGCGAGCGGCATCTGCGTGTAGCCGCCGGCGGCGAGCTCGAACTGCGGCCGCTTGTGCATCTGGGGCGCCATCGGCTTGCACATCGTGTACGAGCAGCCCAGCTGGTCGCCGCCCGACCCGCGCTGCTTGGTCTGCTTCTCGATCCGCTCGTAGAGGTCGCGGCCCTTGACCTTGGCGTCGCGCTCGGCCAAGTTGGAGACCTCGCTGCGCGCCGCCTCCAGCTGCGCCGTCTGCGCCTTGGTGAGGGCCGGCATGGCGCTCCTGGAGTGGTCGACGCCCGCGGAGTCGGCGACGACAAGTGC
>Ga0115006_10001417_pt1 | contig 14920 bp, 7 predicted proteins | sample ArcOceMetagenome_3_FD_88943 | JGI IMG/M metagenome (GOLD analysis project Ga0115006, IMG submission 88943) | Marine eukaryotic phytoplankton communities from Arctic Ocean - Arctic Ocean- Svalbard ARC20M Metagenome | ecosystem: Environmental > Aquatic > Marine > Oceanic | place: Arctic Ocean...
CTGCCTCGACTCGACTCATCGATCATAAAGCAAGCAGGCCTACATGTACGTAGGCCTACGTACGTGCAAGCAAGGCGTGACGGCCAAACATATCGCAGGACACCCCGGCGTTTCCATCAAGTTTTGAACGCACTTTTTGACTTTGTGAAATGAAATATTGAAATCAAATCAAGCCATCGGAACATCGGAACCGCTTTGAATAATTAAAATTAAATTAGCATCATATAATATCATATCAATGCAAGCAGCCCTTGCCGCTCCTCGAGGGTACGACGGACGAGTATTTGACTCGTAGCGGGAGGTGGAGGTGGCTTTCAGTTCACTCGTCGACAGAGCAGATCGAACCAAACACACAGCCGAGCCGCCAGCCAGGCGAACGCAACGAACTGAACAAGCGCAGAACAAGCGAACCAACGAACGCAAAAACATGCCGCCGAGATTTGTCTATGATAACGATCTCAGCCTCGACCAAAGTGTAGCCCTCACGGCGACGGTATCTGGACTGACGCATTTCACCAACCTGACCGAGAACGACGACGCGCTCACCGCCGTCACGGATCAAAGCGGCAGTCCGTTGCTGCGCATGAGGGATAAGGCCAAGCGAGAGAGCTTTGAACTCATGGACAATATTGGTCTGGGCGATGCGTTCGCGAAAAGTCATGAGGAGGAAGAGAGCAAGGCGTCTAGCAGCAAGTTGGAATCCTACCTAAGCAAGAAGCAATCCAAGTCGAAGACCAAGAGGAAGAGCAGGACGGAAACACCAAGAAGAGACCAAAAATGGCAAAGACAAACATCCAAAAGCTCGCCACGACCACAAATACAACATCCTCCCAGATCCCTCACCTCCGAAGAGTACAAGGCCGCCCTTCTCGCCTCGAGCGAGTACATGAGCTTCGACGATAACAGTGTCCTCTCGCGCAAGCATCCTACCAATAGGGCGCAGGGATGGTTCCCCTGGGAGTCAGACGCCCTCGGCGAGCAAGTGGGGGGGCATCTGGACCGCAGCACAGGTGCTCCTGAACGATCGGCCAGAAGCAACCCCGCCGGTGGTGTGCAACCAGGAGACCATGCTCATCAACCAGAAGATAGAACCGGTATTCTGACAGCGTTTGCCAAGGCTGCCCGAACCCTTCTAGGCCGATGCCACGTCTTGATGGACGAGCACGACGTTGACGGGTGGACCGAAACGGCGTCCATCACCTTCCGCAAAACCCTTCGAGCTGGGCGGGCGCAGTGCGTTGCCAGCTGCAACGCAGCAGCTTCGTAAATTCCAACATTCAGGAAGCTTTTTTTTGTTTCCTTCACTGCGTGCATTATTGATAACAATTGCACCAACCGGACAAGGGGCAAGGGTATTTGCACCTTGGTAGAGAACTACTCTACTAGCAAAAATTAGACTAGTTGATATGGTTGAATGAGTGCTACTAGTAACCGACGATCATTTTGCGTACCGAGGTACGTTTGACACTTATCATATATAATATATAGGAATTCCTACTGGTGTAGAGTAATGCCAATTTAAATTTGTGTAATATATATATATACGCCTAGATCTACGGTAGCTAGGCCTACTCTAGTCTAGTATCTATAAAACAATTAGATCTACTCGCTACAATCTCTGGAATCTTGCTGTTTCCAGTTTCGATATCATCGTCGCTACACAGTAGAATCGTTCGAGGACATCGCAGACTTTAGTGGACATGTGTTCATCAGCGGCGACCATGGCTGCAGACGACGTACCGGTACAGTGCCGCGTGCATGTAACCGCACACTTGTAGACTAGGCTTCTTGGTCACTTTGAGCCCCGGGCAGCAGCGAAGAGAGCTACATGTACATGTAGAGGTATCTTACTACTACGTAGTAGACAACTACGTAGTAAGTACGTAGCAGGATAGCCTCTCTAAAGGCCTACTACGTAATAGCGACCCTAACTCAGGGGGGACTGATGCGAGGCAACTTTTGTGTCTCGCTGTCTCGCCGGTGGCCAATCAATGCGCGTGTCTCGGCCGCGCGTCTCTCTCTGCTCTTCTGGACCATTGTAGCATGCTCGCATACCTTTTTAAAAAGTCGAAGCCCATTCGCACGCACCACCCTCAACCCAAAACCAACGACCCAACGCTCCGGCGGTAGTGTAGTCAAGGGCTGATCTTGGTGTAGTATTACACTTTGCTGACGGAGGCAGGATAGCACCAGCCTGCAACTAATACTCTAGCTTAGAAGCTAGTACGTCAGTCACGCCTGCTTAGCTGGCCGGGGGGCGGTGAAAAATGCCGACGCACGAGGAATTCAAGTCTCGGTGAGTGCAGCTTTCGCTCAACAAAATTTCGAGCACGTGGTGTGCTTGATGATACATGTATGACCGTGTGCATTGGCTCTGTCTTTCGGTGGCAACTGCGGGCAACGCATCTCACTTCACTTTATGTTATTTATTTCTCGTCCCAATTTGCAAATTGCGCAGACTCGTCGACGATGTGTTCGGCAAGGACAACCAGGGCAAGGTGCCCATCGAGAAGGTGATGATGCTCATCTGGCAGTTTCGGGACGACCCGTCGGTGGTGCAGTTCATGGCGCAATTCGTGGCCAAGTACGCAGGCTCTCGCGACGTCTTCGACGGTGTGGAGTTCTACCTCCCCCAGCTGGCCCACATGATCATCCACCTCGAGGCCAGCTGGGACGATGCCATCCTGGAGCGCTTCGCCCTCATCATCGCGCAGCAGTCGCTGCACTTTGCCCTTCAATTCAATTGGATCCTCCAGGGTGCCATTGAAGACTACCAGCCCGAGACGGCCGAGGGCCTGCCCAATCCGGCGTACAATCCGCTCTTCTACTCGCGCTGCGTTAAGCTTCTGGGCAACATTGAGCGGTGCGTTGTGTATGGCAAGCCCCGATCGCACGAGCTGCAGCGGCTCTACGAGATGGGCAAGATCTCCAAGCAAGAGTACGAGCTCATGGAGCAGGCCGACCGGCGCTTCATTGCCGCGCAGATCGTCGCGACGGGGACGGGGAAGAATGCCTCGTCTCACAAATCGTCCGATGGCCAGGCCGACGACGACGATGATGGCCGCGCGGCCTTTGGTGGGAACCTCATGTACAAGCGCCGCGTCCGCTCGGCTGCCTACAAGCCCAAGCCATGGAAGACGCGCTACTTTGAGATATCCGACCGGATGCTGTACTGCTACAACACCAAGGGTGGAAAGTTGGTGCGGGCCATGCCGTTGGCCGGTGCCGAGGTCGACACGAAGGAGATGGGCAAGGAGGGCACGAAGTATCGGCATATGTTCACGGTCCGCAATCAGCACTTTGCCTTCACCGTGAGGGCCACCAGCGCCGACGAGAGGGACACTTGGGTATCCAACCTCAAGGATGAGAGCGCGCCCAATGCGCTGTATCCGCATCATTTGCCCACCGTTAGAGCTCCAGCATCCGGTGCCGGTGGCTTGCGCGGCGGCGGTGGAGCCAAGAAGATCGCGGACGGTCGGCCTGACGACAAGGCCGATGAGTCCAAGCAATTCATGAAGGATCTGAGCCCCTCCCAACGGGCCCGGTACGACTTCTTCAAGGGAGAGCGAGACTTTGTCCGCGCCCTGTGCGATATTGCCGAAAATTTGCGTTTCAAGGATCGAGCTGATAGGAAGAAGCTGGCGCCGGGGATGGTCGAGAAGATGGCCATTCCAGATTGCTCGTACATTCCTCTCGTCGGCTCGACCGATATTTGGCAGCGCATCCACTCCTCGATTCCCAAGGATACGCGCGTTTTTAACACGAACGAGCGATGCCCCATCATTATGCATTTCATCACCAAGCGCGGAGAGCAGGTCGGACTCCATCGCGGAGGCCTGCGGGATGTCAATCTCGACGTCGCCGAATATCTCCATGTCCAGTATGAGGTTCCCGATTCGGAGCTTCGGGCTATGAATGGTATGACCAGTATTGGTGAAGGCGCCGAGGGCGAGGAGGAAGACGATGGTGCGCAAGACGTTGGTGGCAGCGACGTTGAGCCTGCCCCGGATGCACCAGAGGTTCGAACCAGTAGTAGTAGTCATGAGCTGGTGTGGAAGAACTACTCCTCCATCAGCCCCAACGCGAGTGCTAAGCCATCTGGAGAGAATTTTGGCAGCAACGACGACGATGACGGCGAGGACATTAATGCCAGCAACCACAATGGAGCAAGAGGCGCTACCAGTGGTAATCGGGAGACAATCCTTCAGAAGGGCAATAAGCAGGTCCAGAAGCTGTTCCGCGAGGACCTTGTCAAGATGCCCTCGAAGCTTGTCAATCGTATTCAGACTCGACGAAGGGTGTCACAGATGTCCTATCTGGATAAGGCTACTGGGCCGCTGCAGATGGTTCCAATCGTCGAGGAAGGCGACGATGTTTCGGTTGCTTCGATGTCATCCGTTGGAACTGCCGGTACCGGGAGTATCCTCACTAAGGAGGGCGTCGTCGTGAGCGTCGAACCCGAAGACGACGGCATCGATAAGGCCAGTATCGGCAGAGCCAAGGCCATCGTGTGTAGTGGCGAATCCTGGGCTGATAAGAGTGCGCGCATGCTTGGAGATGCGGTCACTCGTGATAGTGATGACTCCGCAGCCTGCTCCGAGGTCATTGGTGTAATGGTCAAATCCAACGATGATTTGAGGCAGGAGGTCTTTGTAATGCAAATGATCCACTATTACAAGTCGGTATTTGCCAAAGCGTCTCTCCCCATCTGGCTCAAGACCTACCGCATTTTGAGCACGTCCAAGGACACCGGCCTCATTGAGGTCCTCACGGACTCCACGTCGATCGATGGTCTGAAGAAGTCAGATGGGTTCCCCCTAGATGGCAACCTCCGCACGTACTTTGAGAAGGTCTACGGACCACCGGACTCTCACTCGTTCAAGGCCGCTCAGCGCAACTTCATGCTCAGTCTGGTCGGATATTCCCTCGTTTGCTATCTCCTGGGTCTAAATGACAGGCACAATGGCAACATCATGATCGATCTGCGGGGGCATTTGGTCCACATCGATTTCGGCTTCGCGTTCGGCATGGCACCTGGACACGAATTCAGCATGGAGAAGGCCCCGTTCAAGCTGACCAAAGATTACATGGACGTGATGGAGGGACCGGACTCCGAGTGCTTCAAGGAGTTCCAGCGGCTATTCGTCGCCGGTTTTGAGGCTGCCCGGGCGAACTCACAGATCGCCCTCGGCCTTGTTGAGATCATGATGTTCAAGAGCAACTACCCCTGCTTCACGGGCGCTCGGTACGGCCACGGCGTTTCGCTCAAACGATTCGAGGAGCGTCTCATGCTCAGCAAGAAGGATTCCAAGATCAGGCAGTGCGCCCTTCGGCTCATCAAGGATTCGATCGAGCACACAGGCACATATCTGTACGACCGCTTCCAGAAGTATTCGAATGGTTATGCCATGTAGACTCCAGATACCGAGATGTACATGTGTAGTAGATCTACCCTAAGAGCTTGATACAACAGATTACGGCACCGTAGATTCATTTTTTAGTTAGGTTCCTCCTCCGTGTAGAGTACCGCAATATAGGATTCCTAGTTTACAGCCGTATTAATGCAGCTACCTACATGCACCGCAGTTGAAAGAATAATCCATTCTTTCAGAGATCTAAGTCTAGATCTAGCTAGATTTAGATTTGTCCCGGCATTCTTACCGTATTTTTGGAGAGACTGAGACTGCTTGCACCATCATTGGTGAGAGTGAGTCGAGTGAGTCCTTCCACGCAAAATCATAAATTGCAAAATGCGGTTCATCATCATTCTTGCCTACTAGTACATGTATTGCCTACTGCCTACTGTAGTACGCCTGCTCCCTTTGGCCATACGTTATCGCCGCGCCAGAGAGGGGTGACTGACTGAGCGAGCGAACAAACGAGCGAGCGAGCATTGCATAACACAAATTCCTACACGAAGGGCAACTTGCAAACTTGTAACTCGAACGATCGGTTCGGCAGGCTTTGCGTATCCGATCGATCCGCCACCACGCCGCACAAGCAAGAGAAATGAGCCGCCTCCACCAAGCCTCGGATACCAATGCCGATGCCGTGGTGGACGCCACCGCCCGGCTGGTACGTTCTATCGCTGGTGCACGTAGTAGCAGTAGTAGCGCTGGTGCTGCCGATCGTCTTCTGCCGCTTGCCCGGCGCATCCTAACCTCGTCGGTCGGCGGCGGTAATGCAGCCGCCAGCAACCATGCTGGTGGCACATCGGGCACGGGCGGCTGCGATCGGCTGGTCCGACGTCGCATCGAGAAGTCGTACCGGGGGTCGCTCCTTGGTGCTGCTGATTCTGGTTCTGCCCTGAGTGCCCTGGGTGCAGATAATCCGGTCCGCCAACAAGTCGTCGAGCGCGAGGTGTCTACCGCCATGACCGAGGTGGATGGCTGCGTGAGTCGCCTGGCCGTGGCGGAGGGTCGGCATCGGACTGCTCATGGATTGATTCATGCCAGTGGGAAGGAATCGGCTGCGGCAGATGGTGTAGTGAGGGCCCTGTCGAGACTGGTCGGTACCGAGGGGTGGGAGGCTGCTGCTGGCATCACTGCTGGTGATGGCCGTCCAATGACGAACGACATTACCACTACTACGAGTACCTCAGCGGCAGCGCCGACCTCCCGCGGAGACGCAGCGCCATCATCTTCCTTGAGATCTAATCCACCGACGGCAGTGTCACAACCGGAGCCTCTGCCACGGCAGCAATCGGACGAGGTCAAAACAGTGCTGTATGAGGAGATGCTAATACTGCGAGATTGTCTCTTTGCGCTTCAGGGCATCGATTCCGAGCGCATTTGCTTTTATGACCCGTCTACCTCCAAGCAGCATGACAGTGTATCTGCAGTAGATGCAACTGCAATCAAAGGTGCCGTAGGCGATTCCGCCCGGGATTGTACGGGAGTTCGGGTCCGAACGACCCTTCTGCCCTTTCATGTGACCCTGCCGCTGCAGATGGATATTCGTTCGGACCGTGTTCTGGGCAGCGGTTCCATGGACGCCCTCCGACTCTGTGGTGAGGCGGGGTGGTTGTACCGTCGGGTGTCGGCATATGTCGATAGCGTAAGGGGTAGTCATTCCCGAGGAGGGGGTGCCGTCGGTAGGGCACTGGCATCCGCCCTTTCGGTTGAACTTGCCGAGTATCATCGGTTGATCTCGATCCTGGAAGCTCAGCTTACGTCTCAGATTGGATCACCCGCTGGGTCTGGTGACGGCATGCAACAGCGGCGGCTAGACAAGAAGGTGCTTACCATCCGCCAGCTGATAGTCCACCTGCGCCCGGCCATCGTCCGTCTTCGGACGTCGGCGGCCGTCGTGGAATCCCTGCCTCAACCCACCACGGAGGCCGGTGGTCTGTGTTCGGGCGGGAAGCTCATATCGGCCATTCAGCAGCATTCATGTCATGGCGATACTCGTCATTCCAGTCTACTCCATTCGCTGGTAGCGCAAGCCTCCGATCCATGGTTCGAGATACTTTGGAGGTGGACAACCAATGGTGCTCTGCCGGCTGGTTCGGTCGTCAGAGAGCGTATCGATAATTCGGGTGCAACGGGGAGAGAATTTTTCGTTGCAGAAGATCTATCTGTGCCGGATGCTCAGTTGTGGCATGGTCGGTACGTCCTACTGCGGGACAATATTCCCCTCGGTGTCATCAGCATGGACCTTGCCGAGCGGGCTCTTGTTCTTGGCAAGGGCCTTAACTTCATCCGATCCTGTTTGGGAGACGTGCGTTGGGAGCTTGAAATGGATTCGCTTCAGGATCTGGTGCGGCATTCAGGGCATGAGGCAATGAGCGAAAGGACATGCCTGGGGTATAGATACGATGCCACACAAACCTCCAGCCAAAGTGGTTACGGCCATACTTCTAGCCCTACCGTCCTTGGCTCGGCAATATCTCGCATGGCCAAACAAGTCAATTCGCACATCCTTCAGTCCCTTCGAGACAAGCATCATCTGCAGACACATCTGTGGGCTCTGAAACAATTCTTACTTCTCGGTCGGGGTGATTTCGTCTCGGCACTTCTAGATGGTCTCCATCGAGAGCTTGATTCTAGGTCTGCCGATTCGCGGCGGGTTGGTTCCGGTGAGATGGATGGAGTCTACGTGCATACGCTCATGTCAGTGGTGGAAACTGCTCTGCGAACAACCAACGCGAAGCATTTGCCCTCATATGTTTTGGAGCGACTGAGCGTCAACCTGATTGCTGCCGATCCCAGCAACGAGCGTCCTGATGCATGGGATGCCTTTCACTTGGCTTACATCGTCGATGCGCCGCTCACGGCTGTAGTCCATCCGGAAGCCACGTCGCTCTATCAAAGGGTATTTGCCCTCCTTTTCCGGCTCAAGCGCATCGTTTACATGCTCAATCGCACTTGGCGCCAAAGCACTGCTCTTCACCATGCGTTGTGCCAAATTTCCTTAGCATATCCTGATAGCTGTGTCGAGGCCAGGAAGAGGACTCTCCATCTACTGCGTCGTGTCGCTTTGACGCGGCAGTCAATCTTGCACTTTGCCTCCAATCTTCAGTCGTATCTAATGTTTGAGGTCGTCGAGGGCGGCTATGAGGTTATGGCCGATCGAGTTGCCAAAGCAACATCGCTGGATGAGGTGATTGCAGCACATGACGAATACTTGCAAGAAATTATGCGCAAGAGTCTGGTTGAGACTGGTGATGAAGGTGTAGACAGTGGCGGTGTTGCGTGCAGTACCGCCGGTAGTGGCGTTGAAGACTCTCCTGCGTCGACTCAAACACCGGCGAAGGCACCAAGTTTAGGAAAGGAGCTCACCCAAGTATTGGACGCATCTCTTCGTTTTTGCCGAGTTCATTCGGCACTATTTGAGATGGCCCTCACATCTGTGGACAAGGCCACGAAGGCTCGGCGAGCCGCTGAACGCCGAGCCAAGGCGGGCGATTGGGGATACGACGACGTGGACAGGGACGTTGATGGCTCCAATTTGTTTGAGAGCTTGTCGGATGAAAGTCAGGTGCTGTCAGTGGAATCTATCGCCAACGAATTCGACGCAGCTCTTGGGAAGCTTCTTGCGGCCCTCGATAGGACGTTGAATGAAGGTCCGGCTCAGACACACAAGGCGACAGCATTGGGTTTGTCTGGTACACATAGATCTACTTGTGGTGCCAGCAGCGGAGGACCCTGGTGGCGCCGAGGAGGGGTTGGAGTCGCCGGTGGCTCTCCTTTGTCGGTGGCTGCTGCAAATGTAATGATGCCGGTCTCTTGGTCAAATGATGATTCGTTGCGTTGCCTGGCATTCCGTCTTGATTTTAACGAATATTATGATCGTACTGGCTTCGGCGGTACAGCAGACACGACGGGTTCTGAAGATGGTGATGCATCCGATGATGAGGAGATGGAATAAGAGGAGGAGGGGGACGATGCAGGGTCTAGGAGGTTCATGTAGATCTGTTCCTCCTCCAGCTGTAGTCTGGAGATATATGGTGACTAGTATCATTATTATATTTACAAATAAATGTATAGATCTACGGCTATCCATACATCCATTTCTCCTGGCCGAAAGGCAAAAATTTTGGGTGGGTAGATCTAGATCTATATGTTATAAGCCGTAGGCCTACAATCTACCTACTAGATCTAGTACATGTAGGTACATGTAGGCCTAGATCTACATGTAGATCTACCGGTAGATCTGGGCCTTGTAGATCTACGGTAATGTAGATGACTCTAGAGATCTACATGTAGGAATTATGTAGACTCTAGTAGATCCAGCTAGTACCGTAGTACATACCTAGCTAGGTGCATGTAGCGCGCTCTCATCTATTTGACCATCATCTCGCTTATTAATTATTAGATCTACATGTAGTTGAATTGAGCAGAACGAATAGCATGCATTGCATTACCGGTAGGTTAATGCTATGCTGCGTCTTGCTTGCATCGCTACCCCCCTACTCACCTCTACATACTGAGAGCTCTACCACCCCTACATCTACTCCCACCGCCGAAGCCATTGACGCAGCAATCATCATCACGGCCCAAACCAATTCTGCGGATTTTGACTTTGCAGGTGATTTTTCTCATTTTGCGACAACATTTCTTTATGAAAGAAATGATTTATGTTATTGATTGATATTCGTTCTACTAATGCGAGTACGGCTCAGTGTATTTCAAATAGATTAAAGCTATACATGTACGGTACTTAGCGGGACGACACCACCACCATCACCAGGTTGTCTACGTCTACGTCTCTCGTTGACCTGCTCTCCTGTTTCTCTGTGACGTGTGGGTTCGTCTCAGGAACCACGAATTTCGCAAATGAAATTTTTAGAGCCTGCCGCTTCCGTTCACAGTTCAAACCCCTTGAAACTTTCAAGTCAAGTGCGGCTTTCGCGACTCTCGATCGTATCGGCCGCGCACCTCTGTTCTCTGCTCTCTGTTGGCTGCCGGTCCATTGCTCCTTCGATCACCCGCTTGTCGCTTGGCTTGCAGCGGCAGGGATAACTCTTCCTCGGCTGCAACGTATTAATACACTTTTTAGATACGCTCAGCCTTTTTGCGACGGCACGTCACAAGCAGAGTGTGTTTTGTCTTCTTGTTTCTTGTGTCGGAAGCAACAGGGCCTCGTCATTGGATCGGGAAGGAAGGCAATACTTCTCTAGGGCCTACTACGTACTGTAGCTAGAGCAATAGTACGAGAGCTTCCGGCACTTCCTGACGCGGCTAGCTGCACTTAGTTTTTAATAAAAAGTGAGCGATGGCGGTACGGCGGCGGCAAAGCAGCCCCGGCCGGCGGCGCGGCGGCACCAACACCGGTGCGGGCCGTTCCCTGCGTTCCCTGCAGGGCTCCGTCATCACCGGGGACGACATTGAGGACTACCGGAGGGTCCCGCCCGTGGCGTTCGTGCTTTTGCCGACTCTGGCGCGGCTTAAGGAGGCCGACGTCGAGATCCTGCGGGAGGCCGTGAGCAAGGCCGTCCTGGACGGGCTTCGGGCCGACGCCGGTGCTGGCGACGTGGACGTATCCTTCGACCTCGGGGAGATCGTCGAGCTGACCTTCGTCCCCGGGAGGACGCAGGATGTCCCGGCCTACACCGTGGTCGGCTTCGGCGAGTCCAAGGCGACGTACCGCGCCCCGCTCCTGTCGGACTTCACCCCGCCGAGTCAGACGACCTTCGAGGGGGAGACGTGGGTGGCCGTCATGGACGACGCCACCGCCAAGATTCCAGATGCGATTCGGGCGGCGGTCGCCACGGCGACGAGTGCCGCCACCGGCGGCAGCGTCCTGGCTGCGGTGGAGGGCGCCACTGCGGACCTGTCGTATGAGCCGCCCAGTATTTTTGCTGAGGAGGTGAGTGAGAATCAGCCTGAGGAAAGCGACGGGGAGACTCTCACGTTGGCTCCCCCCGTAGAAGAGGAGGTGGTGGACAACACCGAGCAGCCCGATACTCCTCTGACGGAGTCTCAACCCCCTCCTGTTGTTGGTGAGCCTCAGCAAGAAGAAGAAGATCAGCAGCAGCAGGGCAACGTCCTCCCCATGCCTACCCCAGAGGAGGAAGAAGACGTCGCTGCGGACACCCCCGCCAAGGAAGATGAACAGCAAGACACAGTCCCGGCCCCCCAAGACAGTGCCATCCCGCCTCCCGTGTTTGGTGCAGGTGAATATACCGGAGAAGCATCCGTGTCATCCATTGGAACTGCCGAGGGGGGCGACGACACCGGGGGAGATCCCGCCATTGGCGCCATCGTCGGAGGTTGTATGGCCGCCCTGCTTGCCGTCCTGTTCATCGCTGCCATGTTCGTCAAGCGGCGGCGGCGGCATCAGTCTCGCCAAGGTGAAGGCAAGAGGACCAAACTCCAAGGCGACGTCGAGGATCAAGGCGAGCTGAACGCCGAGAAGACCTTCGAGCTCGACGAGAGTGGGGAGATCATGCAGGTTGAGCCTGCCGATGGCAATCGCAGCAACGATGCGAATCTGCTCGACCAGGGCGACGACGAAGACAGCGAGGAGGAGAAGGCGGGTGGTGGCGGATATCTCCCAACCAAACTATTTGGATCCTTCGTCGGTGGGAACAGATCCGCCAGTCGCAAGGCAACGCCAAGAAAGTCTCCCAAGGCTACCGCCGCCGAAGATGATGATGATGATGATGCAGACTCTATCCTGACGGATTGGTCAGGTGCCCCCAGCGTCAACTCCCTTGGCCACTCCGTCCAGGGATCCGTCGGCGACGACGGCGATGGTCCTACCAGCGTCGCCAATGACCTTTCCAAGACCTACGATCTCTCCAAGAGCCGTAGCGGCGGCGCCAACGTCCTGCTGCAATTCAAGAAGAAGAAGGAACACAAGAGGAGCAAGTCGATGGACCTTTCCGGACAGCCCAATGTCCAGAGGACCGAGGAGGACTTCGAGCGCCACCGCAATGTCGCCAGCATTTCGTTGCGCAAGGATATGATGTGTACGGTTGATAGCATGAGTTCTTACCCTATGCATGGGAGGTCGCGGTCGGCCGATCACGGTCTGTTGGCGTCAGGAACTTCGCTGGGTACCAGTTCAGAAGCTCCCGAGGCTGGATGGATCTGGGGCAGCCGCAATGAGGCTGACATGAAACCAAAGCATGGAGGAGGGCAGGATCTGGAGATGTTGTGATTTGTGTATGACGTATTACGTAGCTAGACCAGGGTTTAGTGTGATTCATTCGTCTCTCTGAGAGAGATCTCTGAGAGAGAGAAAAAGAAGGGCTTACGTATCGGGCCGTAAGCTCCGGGCATTGCACATTGCAACAACATTATTTGTGAACACATTTATTATGATTACTACCTGTAATTACATGTACGTAATCCATGTCGTTTGAGTTTTAGGCAACATGTACGTAATCCTTGTCGTTTGAGTTTGAGGCAACCAAAAAATGCCGTTACAATTAGTTTACCTGACGATGTAGTCGTCGCGCCAGTTTTCGCGTCCAAGTAGCCTGTCCATAGCCACTGAAGTGCGAACTGCTGACTCGCCTCTACACAGAAAGACGTTTGGATCTAAATGTGCTTCATCAGCGGCCCGCGATGAAGCACCGGTATTTGTATTGTCTCTTTCTGCTCCCTTGATTCTGGCCAAAATATCTTGTGTCACAAGTTGTATCATCGGCTCCTGGACTGTGTCGGGATGATCACCGTGCTGTACGATAATGGTTTCTCCGCCATCAAGCTTCAGCTGGACTGGCTGATCGTCAAAGCAAGATATCGTGAGAGTTCCCAGCGTACCAACTATCTCCAATTCATCTCTCCTTGGTCCTCCAGAAGTAAAGTTGAAGACGCAGCTACCTCCGATTCGTCTGCAAGCACCGCTATCCGGCTCGATTAGTGTATGGTCCCAAAAGCCACGCACGTTGTCTTCGACTCTCTGGTCGTTAATGGAGAGGAATGCCCTGCCTGTTGGGTTTTCAATTTTCCCTACAAAGAATTCAACCAAATCGAGCATATGGCAACCCACGTCCAGAAACAGCCCGCCACCAGATATCTCCTTTGCATAGTGCCAGTGCGATTTGTCTTTCTGGTTGTGACGAGATTGGTGCAGAGTCACTGTTACTCCAGTAATTTTGCCGATTCTTGAGCTGCAGAGCGACTTGGCCTGAACAAACTTTGGCATGCATCGTCTGTAATATGCACAGTACAACGAAACACCGGCCTCTTGGAAAATGGAACATATTTCTTGGGCCTCCTTTCCGTCCCTTCCAAGCGGCTTCTCCATGTAGCATGGCTTCTGCGCGCCCGCAACCATACGGGCGATACCAACGCGGTGTCCCCCGGGCGGGGTCGCCACATACACCGCATCCACGGAGTCGTCGCTGATCAGGTCCGCCGCCTTTCCATAAAACGCTTCTACTCCGTGGCGCTCCGCGTAGTCCTTTGCTTTCGCTATGTCGCGGCGCATAACTGCCACAAGCGAAGAGTTGGAGCACTTGTAGAAGGCAGGGCCTGACTTTACTTGACAAACAGATCCACAGCCAACAATTCCGTATCTCAGCACTGATGGCGAGCTGGTGTCCTGCTCTCCGTTAGCGTTGGTGCTGCTGCTTTTTGCTGTGGACGCCATTATTGTGCAGTGCAGTACCAGTGGTACTGGCTGCTAGTAGCTATTATGTAAGATCAAGTAGGATCGCCAAGCTCGGTGGGAAATGATCTATCTGCGAGTGATGCGAGATGAGCATGGGAACCTTCTATGTACTCGTAAGCATGTGATGTTGCGATGTTGCTCCATGATGTACTTAGCCATGTGATGATCCAAACGCAACGAATTGTCCAACGCAAAGAAGTCAAGCACACTCTCACTCGTTCGGCGCTTTTTTGCGATTTGTTGGTCGCTACCAATCTCCCGTTTTGGGTGCTCTGCTTCGCCATCCGCCATCCATCGGCACTTTGCTCCTTCCATTCATCGGCACTTTGCTGCTCTGGAAGGAATCTTCAACCATGCTGTTCTCCAGGGGCGCCGTCGCCACGGCCGTCCTTCGCCGAAACCTCCGTCCATCGGCGTCGTCGGTAGCCAGCTCCTCTGCGGCCGCCGAGCGCCTGCTTTTCGGAGGCGGCGGCAGTCGTCATCGGCAGACCAACTCCCGATCCCAGTCCGCATCTTCTTTTTCCACTACCGCCCCAACCCTCCAGGCCCATTCCTTCGATGAGCCCAATCCCAGTCTGTTCCAGTCCGGTCGGTTCGCTGGTGCCGCTCTGGATGCTGATAAGACGGCCGACGACCTCGTCGCAGATATTGCCGCGGCAGATCTTGACGTCCTGCTCAGGTCCGATGTCCGGACCATGGGATCTATTCTCGGCAACATCATCCAGGAGCGCAATGGCAAGAATATCTTCGACAAGGTCGAGAAGCTTCGCAATCTTGCCAAGGTACGTGTTCATTTATTTGGTGCGGCGGTGTCGCAATTTTAGTACGGTATTATTATCTCACAACCATAATC
>Ga0115006_10001419_pt1 | contig 14916 bp, 13 predicted proteins | sample ArcOceMetagenome_3_FD_88943 | JGI IMG/M metagenome (GOLD analysis project Ga0115006, IMG submission 88943) | Marine eukaryotic phytoplankton communities from Arctic Ocean - Arctic Ocean- Svalbard ARC20M Metagenome | ecosystem: Environmental > Aquatic > Marine > Oceanic | place: Arctic Ocean...
CAAGGATGGCATGTGGGCGCACGTGGAGAGCATGGGCTTCGGGCCGGAGGAGGCAGGGACACGAGCATGGACTGTGTACTCGTACAACAGCGGGTCGTGGGAGGAGCAGACGGGGGTGGAGGTCGAAAATCTAGATCCGTTACGAACTGAAAGCAATGCCCCATATCACACAGGTTCGACGATTGCTCCAGCATTTGGAATTCAAGACTTGCGGTGTCACCCCTCGGTAGTCAGCTGGTGGATGCAGGCGCCAGCTAATGCTGATTTGAAGCTGCAACCACCAGCTAAGGATGAATTCACTTCAATCAGCGAGGAATCAATGCGATTACGCATGGAGGATGGGACAGAGGTCGAGCAAGTCGGAAGCAGATTGAGGGAAGAGGGGGCCGTCGCACAGGAAATTGTGAAATCTCCACGTGAGTATTCTGCTCAAAATAAGCTTCCTCTGAGCTTTCCTGACCCCACTGGCATGGCGAAACTATCAAAGCTGCATACGTTGCCGTCGGTTATCAGCTGGTGGGTGCACAAACCGTTTACATTCAAGCCTACTGATAATGACCGTCAACCGGTAGATCACAATAGCGGCAACAATGTTGATGCCCTCGGAGCGGAAGATGATAGCGATGGATTTGGTTCAGTATGCGAGAAGGATGTAGAGCAAATCGAATCTGTGCGCGAAAGTGGGCACCTGAAAGATGAAGAGCTTGAAGATGCTGATCGTCCACCCATGCAAATATCTGATGGCCAAAGCTCAGAGGTCAAGCTGACTTCTTCAGCACTGCAAACAGATGTCGGTACAGGCCAGAATGAACTCGATAACGGACAACCATTGATTGATCAGCACGAAGAACTAAACGAGCATGAGCGGAAGCAAGACGACACTCTGAATGCCACTGATCATCAGACCGTGCAGACTTCAGATGGTCAGTACGCGGAGATCATGCTGATTTCTTCGGCGCCGCAAACAGCGGGTGGGCAGGGCCAGACTGATCTCGATGATGCAGCGCTGCAGCAACGCATCAGTATGTACACTGACGTAGACGTCGAGGTGATCGAATCTCGACCTGGGACACAGAGTAGTGTTCATTTGCGCCCTAGGACGTCAGACAGCCGGCCATTTACTGGTCTCAGTGGCGAGAGGCCGCAAACGTCTCACACTGGCAGAAGCGGGGCTGGGAGCAGGGACGGCCAGAGCCGTCCTCGCACAGGAGAGGCTAGTGTCAACCCCATTCCGGCAAGCCGAAGTGGAAGCAGGGACGGGCAGAGCCGACCTGGTACTGGGGAAGATGGTGCTCATTCACACGCGGGCAAGGTCTCCACCGTCCAGCATGCGGACGTTTGGGCTGAAGCAGAGGAGACAGAGGAGTTGGATACAGAAGAGGTCGACTTGACTGTAACGCATGAGACAGCGCTGTGGTCTTTCAATAGCCTCCTCAAGTTCATGCAAAGGGTTGATCCTCTGAAACTCGAGGAAAAGGCGAAGAAAGATGCGGAGCAAGCGCGCAGGGCCAGGCTGAAGGCAGAAGCCCGCAAGAGAAAAGCAGCCGTGGCAGAAGACACGGAAGAAAAGGAAGTGTACGACGTTGACAAACCTGACAAGGATGTCGACATTGAAATACTTCAGAGCATTCTGTTCATGCTAGATCAATTGCAGGCAACAACGAATCCGGGCTCAGGAATGAAGGACAAAAGTACTGAAGTGCTGATCAAGATCGCCAATGAGAGGATGTGCAGGCGAAACATTGCGTTTCCGGCTCGTGGAATTCCATCGCTGAACTTCCTCGTAATTGAGACCATGAAACCTTATCTGTGGCACCCAGACAAAAGCGTGAGAATCGTGACGATTGAATGTGTGTCGAAGATTGCACGCAGGACCGATGCCGGAACATTCAAGCTGCTTGGTCAGTTAGCCGGAGACGAGGACCCTGACATCAAGGCGTCTGCAGTTGCTGCGATATCCGCCATTACCACTGCTGACGATGGTGACGACGAGGAGGACATGAAGAATCCGCTGGTCCGCAAGATGTTGACCGTCACCGTGAAGGCTGCGAGCAATCTTGTCGCGGCCGATGCATCCGGCACATCAGACCCTTTCGCGACAGTTGCGCTGCAGGCGTTTGATGCAGACATTGATGAGATCAAAACAATGCGGTCACAAAATTTTGGCTCGGCAAAGGAACTCATGAAGGCAACCTTCGAAGAAACTATGGAAGAAGCGCCCTCAATGGTAGAGCTTGCTTTGAAGCGCATGCAGCTGAAGCGAGCTTTAATTTTGGAGGTAAGAGAGCCTCATTGCCCCCAATCCCTGAATCTTAAAAAAGGTGGCCTAACTGCTCCCAATTTGCGAATATTTTAATCGTTGATCACCCCAATTTGTTCCATTTCTGTGTTATTCTCCCGTCATTTCTGTGCCGCATTTTCTGGCCAGACATCACGTGTCTTGTCGTACTCTACTCAGATTGTTTGTGAACCATGCCGCTGCATACGTGTACGAACTTGGGCTCTGACTCTGCCTCAGTGCAGCTCACTGCATTGATGTGAGATCTTTCTTCAGAGCTTCCTGATGCATGTGCTGTGCGAGTTGTGATACAAAGTGGACGCATCTGACATAATTGAATGTTATGCAAGCGCTGACGGACGCCACTTGTTATGCGCAGATGACTTCGGCGTGGGATCACAAGGAAATTCTGAAAGAGTGCAACTTCGTCACTCTGGAAAAAAACAAAATCTTATTCGTCCAAGGAGACGCGGCCGACAGCCTGTTCATGGTGATCAGCGGAACGCTTCGAGTCATGGTCAAGTTTGATACCCATAACAAGCCCAAATCCGAAGATGAGGAGGAAGGCAACTCCCCAAAAGGGAAGAAAAAAGTCCCCGTGGCTGGAATGCATGATCTAGGGCAGCAAGTTGCCTTGCTCGACAAGGGCGACACAATTGGTGAGATGTGTCTCATGCTTCAAGAGGATCAAAGTGCGTCTGTTGTCGCCGCCGAAGATTGCAACATCCTTGAAATCACCCGACAAGCTCTTCTGGCTCTCAAGCAGCGACGACCGTCCGTGGTTACAGACCTCAAAATTCGTGCGATGAAACTTCGAGGGTTGATGGCGGAAGATGCTCAGAAAGGTCCGTTTGCAATGCGCAAAACCGATGTTCAGACCAAAACGCTCAACCCAGTTTGGGAGGAAACCTTTACCTACTACAATCTTGACGTCACGTCCAATCTGGTCGTCAGTATATTCGATCATGATATTGTAGGCAGTCACGACTTCTTGGGTCGAGTCCTGCTCGAGATCCAGTCCCTGCCCATCAATCAGGATCTAGAATCCTGGTATCCCTTGCAGGCACGTTCAGATGACGAGGAGGTGTCAGGCAGCGTGTGTCTCCACCTCCGGCTCCAGACGGACAAGAGAAAGCGGATCGAAATGATGGACGGAGAAACCTTTGTATCTGAAATCGACGGTGATAGGCTCAATCTGATGCGGGATTCATCCAGTAACGATTCCGACCCGCGTCCCGAAACGCTGTTCCGGCTCAGATCCAAGATTGGCGCCTGGCATGTCAGTCCTGCAGACCCAAGGAACATTGCTGTCGGAGATCAAAGTGGGGGGGTGTTCTTGCTTCGCGTGCAGGATTACTTGAATTACCGCTGGGAGCGCGAAGCGCTGGAGGAGCGAGCTGAGGAAGAGCAGAATCAGGGCGCGCAGGTGCTCACGCTAGGAGACGAAAGCGAGCTCGGTCACGCGAGCTCGCTTTCGTGACCCTGGCTAAAGCCAAGCAAACCTCAAACAAAAAAACTAAAGTATCAGTAATAATAAAGATGCCCTTCAGAAGCACGTCACCCACTGAGAGAGAGAGAGAGAGCTTTATTAGGAAAATCAAAAATAGTCAACGGCGCGCATCCAGACCAGCCTGTAAACAGTTGACGGTGCGTTCTTCGGGGAGTCTTTTAGATGGCAAACCGCACAAGACAACCTTGCACACGTTGCGCAAGCACACGTGGGGGGCAAGGGTGCGCTTTTCACAGAAGCGTTTGCGGTGGATTTTGGCACGCCCCACTTCCCCCCATTTCCCCACGATTGACAGGCTCGATTCATTTACATCGCTGTCTCACTGCCTTTGTGCACCCCAGGCATTGCAGCGCTACGCCTGCCACACATCTGTGTTCTTTGAGTGGTTCACTGGCGACGTGCTTGCCATGTTTGTGGGCATGTATCCCCCATACATGACAGGGGACGGCGCCGCGTCTGCCTGTCTGCTCGCCCTCTTGATGCCATTCTCTGCAGAGGTGTCCTTCGACGCGCTTTCCTTCCACACGGTGCCTAGGGGCACCCCAAACTGTCTGCACTCTTCGTGAGAAAGTGCCCTCGAACCCCTCTCGCCGCCAGGACGATACACATAGGGAGTTTGCGGAACGCAAGCGTCCGCTGCTGCCCATGGCCACAGCGGCGTTTGCGCACCGAAAGCGTCTGTCGCCGCCCATGGCAACGGCAGCGCTCGCGCCCCCGCGTCGAAAGCAGCCTCGCCATGGGACGCGCTCGGCGGAATGGCGGGACTGTCCCCTTTGTCCCTGCCCCCGTTACCTGTCCCGCCATGCGCGTCAGTGCTCCCCGATCTGCATCTGGGCACCGCGCGAAAATTCAATGCACACGTCCAACACCCCCACCTTTTGGCACCGGCGTAATCGTGCCGTCCCTGTTGCGGTATCCCGCGTACTCCCACTGCCACGCCCAGCCAGCCGGCGGTGCTGGAACAGGCTGCCGCGCACAACGGGCAGGACAACAGGCGTGTGAGCGGTGTGGAGCGCTGGGCGGCGAGCGCGCGCACACGGCGGGCGCCCGCGCGACGCCGCCTCACCTGCTCACGGCCATCAAACTGTGCGCCCCCAAACATGTCGGGCAGCAGGAACGTGCTCCGCTGCGCCGTCTCTACGCCCGCGGGCGCGGCGGGCCCGGGCGCGGGACCCGGCGGCGCGGGCAGCGGCGCCCGGGCGCCCGGCGGCGCGGGCGGCGCGCCGTTTTCCAGCAGCAGCGCCGCGGGCCTGCCGCCCAGCGCGCCCAGCGCGTCCGTGCTGCCCCCTGCGCCCAACTGCAGCGCTGCCTCCAGCTGCTGCACCCGCCGCCGGGCCTCCTCCAGCTCCGCCTCCAGGCCGGCGGCGCCGCCTGGCAGCGGCGCCGCGGCGGGCGCCTGCGGCCAGCCACCGGCGTAGGGCTCCGGCAGGCCCGCCTCCGGCCGGTGGGGCCGCTGCACGGACTCGTGCGCGGGCGCAAACGCCACCCGCTTCCGCGGGCTGTCCATGCTCCCGGCTCCCGGCCTCCCCCCGCCCTCCCGAGCGCTCGCCGCAGCCAGCGCAGACAGCGCCGCACTACCGGAGCCAGTGTGTGGTTCGTTACTATCTATCTAGTGTGCCGTAGTGCAAACCGCGGCAGAGCCGCGGCAGAGAGGCACACAGCCGACGGGGGGTGCTACGGCAGGCGCGGCGGCTGTGGGCGTGAGCGCCCGGATGTCGTGGCTCGGCCTCGGGTGCGACTGCCTCAATGTGCGGCAGCCCGCGCGCGAGAAGACCAACAGCAGCGCGATTAAGCGGGGGTTCAGCCAGAATCTGAGCGCGGGCCGCGGCCCGGCAAACCTGCCAGGTGAGTACAGTATGCTGAGCGGCGTACGTGCGCGCGCGCGGGCGTGCTGCCGCTGCGCCGCGCCCGCGGGCTGGCGCGGCCCGGGTGATACCGCCCGCTGAGACGGGCCGCCGCGGCGCGCAGACTCGTCCAAGGCGGTCGGCATCGGGATTATATTTGACGCGGGCGAGTCAGGCGCTGGCCCGGGTGGGGACGGGCTGGTGGTGAACGGCCTTGCGCCGAGCGGCCCCGCTGCGCGAAGCGGCAAGATCATGTTGGGCGACCTCCTGTGCACCGTCGACGGCATGGACGTCAAGGGCATTGCTGCAGGTCTGCGCCGCCCGCGGAGCTCGCACGCGGGAGCTGCGGACGCGCCTGCGGGGTTCCGAGGACGCGCCTGCCCCGTCCGTCGGGTCTCGCGTCCTGCGCTCGCAACGCCGTTGACGCGCCCGGCTGTCACGTCCTTACGAAAACTTTTGTGCGGCAGCGGACATGTCGGGGCTCATCCTGGGTCCGCCCGGCAGCAGGGTGTCGTTGGGCTTTCAGACCGATACCGTGCCATCCCGCTTCTATCAGGTGTGCACCTGAATCAGGGTTTTGCCGTGCCGGCCCTGGCTCCAGGCCGTCTGCTGACGTGAGCGAGCTAGCGATGTTTGTGTCCAGCGTCGTCGGTTTTTTGACACACGCGCGTGCTTCACAGGTGGAGCTGGAGCGCGAAGCCCCTCGTCCCTCTTGATCGTTGCGGTCGGGCGGCGTGCGCAGCACAGCACAGATGCGTTGGTGTCGCCACGTGCTGATGAACTACCGCCATCGCGCTCCATCACACTTTTTGATGCGTCAGCGCCAAAATTTGCAGTGTTTGAATCGCGTGTGCAAAAAGGGGACGGGACTTGCGTTGCGTACCGACGCTCAGGGGCTTTTAGATGTTGCGGGGTCACCGCCGCCACAGCCGCAGCTTTTTCCCGCCGCTAGATAATGCCGGCTAAGGTGGCCCAAGCCGACAAATGCACCCCTCTCTTCCGGATTTAATACAGAATGTAGTGTCACGCACCGAGTTGGTAGCCGCGTTGAGGTTGCCCCGTTGGGGCAGGGTTGCCGCGCGGTCCGCGTGGCAGCCCCGCCCATTAGGGCAGGTTGCCACGCGGACTGCGTGGCAACCCCGCCCTTTAGGGCAGGTTGCCACGTGGTTAGCGTCCCATACCGCGTGGCAACCCCGCCCCAGCGGGGCAACCTCAACGCGGCAACCAACTCGGTGCGCGGCCCTGCATTCTGTATTAAATCCGAAAGAGAGGGGGGTCAGTCGGCGATGTCGGTGAGGGTTTATTCGACTTCGAAAGGGACAAATGACATCAAGTTGAGAGCGGGGTGCCCCAAATCGATGGAGCCAAGTTTGCCCTTGTAGTGCATCTGCGCCACATCCAGCAGTCTCAGTGAGATAGAGCACAGCTGATGCAGCAGAGCATGCTTTGAGTTTCACGCGACGGCGTGCAATTGCAACGCCAACACAGCTTCAATCGGGGGAGGAGAGAACGGACACCTTGAGCTCAATGGCGAAAATGGCCAGCGCTTGGAACAGGTTGTCGGGGCCCGGGCGCAGAAAGATATCCACCCCTTTGTTTTTTTGGGCATCTGCATGGCTGTAGATCGCTGCGTGCTTGGCACGATCCAGCACAACGGTGTAATGAATGAAATCGGTACATCCATCGGCGCCAAACCGTTCCATGATGAGGGGTCGCTGCTTGAAATCCGGAACGTCACCGGTGATCCTCGTCTTGTCATTCAGCTTCATCTCACGATCGAGGGGCGCGGGCAAAAAGTGTTGCGTCGTGAAGTATTTGGGCTTCTCCGTTCTCACAGCCTCCGCTGCTTTTTTGGCGGGATCCACGGCCTGCTGGGCGGGAGCTGCAGGCTGCGCGCCGAAAGCCCCGCCCGCCGCTGGTTGCGGGGCACCAAACGGTGCCGGCTTTGCCCCAAATGCACCGCCACCAAATGGCGCGGCCGGCACTCCAAATGCACCAGCTTGCGCTGGCTTCGGCGCCCCGTTCGAGGATTTGGGGAGCACAGGGCACCTGCGCCGACGTGGCTTGCCGTCAGCCATCGGGCGCGGCACGCACGCGCGACTCGCGTGGCCGCAACACGACAGACATTGCTCTGCCGAGCTGCGGCGCTGATACCAACACCTGTCGCATGTTGCGCATCAGGCCACATGTGAGGCTAACTCAGGGTGGGAGGACCTGAGCCTGGTGTCCAAGAAGGTTGCCACCACGTGCATGAGCACTTCGGCATCCGTGGGCATCATCTGGCGTGGCCAGGCCCTGCGCCCTCTGCCGCAGCCGCACCAGGACAGTTACGATGGCGCCGCCCGCCCGCAACGAAGCAACGCGTCGGAGGGGCACACGTTGCACGTTTACCTGGCGCCAAGCGAGTCTGCACCAGAGGCAGCGAGCCGATTGTGCGTCAAGGCCGTCATGGCAAGATTGACGTCAGGCTGCGACAGGCTGCTGTTTCCAGCCTGATCTCGCTCCACATATTCGTGACTCGACCCGCCGTCCCACACGTAGCCAAGCAAGTCAGGATCTGCGCCCAGCTCCTTGATCCTCTGCCACAGATTGCACGCGTCGAGAGGGCATCAGCAACAACGAGCACGGTGCTCGGGCAGTGCAACGCGGCAGCCATGTTCCGCCAACGTGGAACAAACGGGCCCACAGGAGGATCTGAGGGAGCAAGGGAGCAGCAAAATGAGCAATTCCCGGCGGGCGCATACCCGTTTGACGTACTTCTTGGCCTGACTTTTGTCGGCGTAGCGCTCCAGCGTGATGTAAGCTTGCACCTGCACGCAGCCCAACACAGGCCATCTGTCATTGCACTATCACATCCGTCCTCGGGCAGATTCTGTCACCGGCGCCGTTGGGGAGTCTTTCAGCGCACAGCACGAAGAGAAGACAACGCCAAGACACGCGACCTGGTTCTGACGGTCGAACGCGTTGCCTCGTTTGGTCGCCTCCTCCTCCTCCTGCCTGGCCTTCTCAGCCTCCACCGCCGACACCGCTGCCTGCTGCTGCTGAGGTGCCGCAGCTGCGCCAAAGGGAGCCGGGGCCCCGAAGCCGCCGCCGCCTGCTGCAGGAGCCCCAAACGCTCCGGGTTGCCCAAAAAACCCAGCAGGAGCAGGAGCAGCCGCCGGCGCCGCAGCCTTTGGCGCAACCCTCTTGTGAAGGCCATCGGTAGCGTCCTTCTCGACTTGGTCCATGAGAGCAAGGACATGCCGCACAACTTGAAAGCCGATCCACCGCCTGATGCCACGTGACGTTTGCTCCAAGAGCGCCGCCGCGGGTTCCAGCCCATGGATGGTCTGTGGCGCTAGAGATTGCATGCGCTGCGCATCCCAGAATACCACCCGCGACCCGCTCTCCGACAGTATCGACTGACAATAGTCCGATACTTTTTTGATGCCCTGCTTCTCATCCCACTTGGGATGATCCCACCATCGGTCGGCAGCACTTGACGCGCCTGCCGAACCTCCGAACCCCGTCCCCGAAGAGCCACGCAACGTGTGTGCAATGGAGGATCGCCGCGAATCGACGCTGGACCGTGATTCGTACCCACCCATTCTTGCGACGCTGGACCGTGATTCGTACCCACCTCGCTTCTTGCGGCGAAGCTCCTCCGAATCATTCACGCGACTGCGTCGCGAGTCGCACCACTTTGCAAACGGCGTGGATCGCTCATCGGGCAGAATGGGCGTCATGCCGGGTTTGATCTCGGAATAATCCAGATCCTTCTGGCGCAACAAGGCATCGTTGGCAGAGTCCGTGGGCGAAAAGCAGTGCACCGTGGGCTGCTCGTGGAAACGCACGTTGAACCCGTGCGTGTGGGGACTTGGTCTCATGGTGGCAGCCAGCCCGCTTAGGAGACTCATCTGCAGGCCAGGCTGCGGAGAGGTGAAGCCGCCCACCATCCCTCCAGAGCCCCTTGCCCCCGGTGTGGATGGCGTGCCCCCGAGCCCGCCCCTTCCCGGGCGGTGCACTGCAGCCACGCATGGCCGTTAGCATGCACATGGACAAAAGGGCCGAAGACGCTCGAGAGTACGTGCACGCAAGGCGCACGCGCAACACCGGCAACCATGCAACACACAGCCCAGAAGCAGCGCACACGATCAAGTGGGCGGCATGACGGGCAACTGAACCGAGGTGCGGCGAGGCAGACGCGCGCCACGATGCAGGAGAAAACGAAGCGCTAGCGCCGCCCGGTGTTGAGATAGCAGAGGTGTGTACGCCTGCGTGGTGCGGTGGCGAAAACGGGCCGCTGCTGCCACCCGCGTTGCTCAGACTGTTGTCGAGGGAGCGGAGGCCCGACGCAGACCAGTGCTGCGCGCCAGGCGAAAAGAGCGCGCTCGACGCGCCGTCCCTCGGGGTCCCGATCCGCGCTCTCATCGAGTCCAGGCTGCGAGGTGGCGCAATACGGCATGCAACAGTGAAGGACGGTCAGCGCACAGTGTGCGGCAAGGCACGCCGCGCGTGGCACTCTCATCATGGAACTTGTGTGCGCACCAGCCCGCGAGCGCAGGCACTGGTCGAGCGAGCTTATGGACCATGCTCGAGGGCGTGGCAGCGGGGAGAGGAGGGTGGGCACCTCTCGCGGGGGGCATCTAGTGACTGGCGATGATGGCGGCTGTCAACTTCTTCCTCCTCCTGTGCATAGCGGCTCAGGCGAAGAGATTGCAGCCAGCAGAAGGCGTTGGTTGCCAGCACCCTCATGAAATAGCAGTACACACAAGCGATGACGACGAAGAGGGTGCCATTCCCAAACAGCAGCAAGCCCTTCATGGCGTAGTCGGGAACCAGGCTCCGCAAAATTTGCGGCGGCGGATTCTGGACCTGGCAAGGCTTCTCGTGCCACCAGCAGTCGAAAGCGCTGCTGGAGCCAGCAAACGTGTGGTAGCCGAGCGCGAAGAAGCAGCGCCACGAGGCACAGCCAAACACCAAGCAGGAACCGCACCACATGGAGACGCCAACGAGCGCGAGCGGCATGACTCGAAGCAGCATTCGGTCAACCCGCTCATAGTGCATGGCCTCGAGCGCATACTGCGAGAGGCGCCGCGACGTTGGGGCAAGGATGCAGTACTCTGCGTTCTCAAAGCGGCGCTCCGTGCTCACTTCATCAAAGGGCCTGTCCACCCGCACCTGCCGCACGTTCGCAAAAAGGTCTGTCCACCGCCGCATCCGCTTGTCCTCGATAATCGTGCGCTCCTGCACTTGGAATCCCCCGTCCTTCATGGGCACGAGGACCCGGATTTGCATGTCCTGCGTCTGCAGGACGCTCCGCGTCAGCGCACGGACGCACGCGGCGGCGGCAGGCTGGCGCACGCGGCGCAGCGCCGCCGGCCCCTTGTGCGCCCATGCAACCCGGCCCCTTGCGCGCCCCAGCGCGGCTGCCCCCGCGCGACCGCGGGCGCGCAGGTGCGCGCGCAGCTGCGGGCGCCGGGGCGGGGCGCGGGGGCGGCGCAGAGGCGTCGGCTCACCGAACCGATGCCGTGCGCCGCTCTGAGAAACAGCGTCGAGTTCAGCTGCTTCTCCCGCTCCCTGTCGCAGGTCATTCCGCGCCTGCCACCCAGCCGCCCCCGTCAGGCATGCGGACGGGCGTTGCGACGCGCCTCAGGCACCGATGGCGAGGCGACGAGCGAATGGGCAACGGGGGCGGGAGGGTGGGGACGTGGGGCGGGGGCGTCGAGGGGAGGGGCCGCGTGACCCAAGGTTAATGTCCGCCCGGAGCGCCCTTCCGCGCTCGATCTCCTTCATGTTCTCCGTCCGCAGCTGAAATTCTCCCGCCAAGGGGTTCGTGCGCTGAGGCTGCTGAGCTTGTCGAGGCGGGACATTGAACATGAGCCTGCCACACGGTGTGGCGGTGACGGACGGTGACGGCAACCGCCCCGAAGCTGCCGATGGCGTTCGGACGCATCATGCCCTCGAGGTCGACTCTTGCTCGGCCCTGTGTGCACGTTGCATGCGCCTCCTTCCGGCCTTGCACGGCCTGGCCGTGTGCTGTAGTGCGGGGTGGCAGGGTCCGGGAGAGTCACGGGGCGCTGGTGACCGCCGGCGGCGTGGCGCGTGGCGCAGGAATGCTACCGGCGCCTGCGCGAGCTCGAGTCCACCGTGGGCGACTTGTCGCTCGCGGAGCACTGGCAGGCTGGCTCCATCGGCATTGCGCTCGAGGACACCAAGGTGAGCGGGCTCATGCCGTTTGGGCCGGCGTTTGAGAAGCTCGAAGTCGGCGACGTCATCGAGGCAGTCGACGGGTGCGAGGTAACGCCGGGCACCGTCGTGAGTGCAATTTCGGGGGAGAACGAGACCGTCGTGCAGCTGCAAGTGCGCCGGAAGCGGGACGGCGAGCGGCAGACCATGGACATGGTATGCTCGCGCCCCCCCTCCCCGTTTGAGCGTTTGAGCGTGTGTGTGTGTGTCGTGTTTCGGTAAGCCCACAGTCCCCATAAATCGCCCCGCGCCCTTGCCTGCAGGTGCGAATCTGCAGCGCTCGCCTCCTCACGGCACACTCCCTGGCCGTGACGTTGCACAACGCGCTGGTCCTGTGCGGCGGCGCACTGGACGCGACGGATTCGGTGGCACGCGCGAGGGCGGACAACCCGGGCCAGCCGGAACACAGCGGCGAGGCGTGTGAGCTCTTGCAGGAGGGCGTTCGACTGCTGCAGGAATTGCACCAGCAGATCACGCGGTCGGAAACGCAGCAGAGACGTCGTCTGGATCGCGCCAAGAAGAGCCTTGGGCTGCAGGCGAAGCAAATCCAGGATAGCCTGATGGCGCTCTCGCACTCGGACGAAGCCACACAAAGCGTGGTACTGAATGAGCTGAAACAGGCCAAGGGAAAAGCTGACCAGGACTGCGAGCGGCTGCTGGCTGCGCTTCGGGTGTCTGAGGACATGCTTGCCCAACTTGAAGGGCGTCTCAAGCAGGCTGTCGACCAGCTCGAGGATACTGAGAACAAACTTGCGGCCAGCGTGGAAGAGAACAAGGTGCTGCTAGACGAGGTACATCGCCTCGGTAACAAGCAGCATGCCGCGCTCCGCGGAGAAGCAGGCAAGAACAAACCTGGCGACGAAATTGAAAAGGAGCTGATGCGCGAGACGATCAAGCGCCAGGATGGACGCCTGGATCAGCTTCGCAGTGAATCAAGTAAGTCTCGTCCGTCGTGCTTTCGCGCGTGCTTTCGCAATGTCAATCTTGCGACAAGATTACTCACACCCGATAGCTGCCCGCTTCGTTTTGATGGCGTGTCTTGTAATGATCACGGGCAACCCGTCTCCTTTGAAATATTTCAGACGCATACATAGAGGCAAACAGTCAGCTTCATGAAGAGCTTGAGAAGCTGCGGCAGCTCAGTCGTCGTGTTGACAGCGGCAAGGAGAATGAGGTGACTGTTGTTGAACCCTGCTCGTTTGACGAGCGCACAATAGATTGTGGCCGAGCTGTGGCAGGCGACTTATCGATCAGAGCTTTATGTGCAGGTGGCACAACTTCTCGCTGAAAATTCGCGGCTCAAGGAGCTCAACAGCTCTCATCGCGAACAGTTGGAGCAGGCCAGCGAAGAGCTGCAGAAAGCAAAGTCGGAAGCGCAACAAGTCCGCGCCGCTCTGCTGCAGTCGCAGGAGGATATTGCTCACCTGTTACGCATCGCAGATGAGAAGCAGGCTAGCCTCTCGCAGGCGGAGGCGGAAAAACAAAAGATTTCAAAACAGCACGACCAGGCTTGCGCGTTTGCGGACAGTGTGCAGGATGAGATCAAACGGCTCGAAGGCTTGCTGGATGAGCTGCGCAAACGGCAAGCCATGACTTCTGTTGTTGTCGAGAGTCTAACAAACGAGCGCGACGAGCGAAAACAAGAAGTGGACACTGCCAAAAGTCGCATCGTAGATCTTGAACTCGAAGTTGCAGGGTTCAAGAAATTGTGTTCTGCTCAAAAGCAAATGCTGCAAGAGTCGTCCAACGAGCTAGACAGCCTGCAACGAAGGCTGAAGGGGGAGAATGGACAGGCCATGCCGCCAAAAAGGCAAGACGAGCTGGTGCACGAGTCCCTCCAGCCTCTTGTTCGAGCAGCGCAGCACCAGGCTACGAGGTCATCGAACCAAAAGCCCTTTGTCTCCAACAACGCCGAGGTGCAAAGGATCCTGCAGGCATCTAATCCAACACCGTCAGCGCAGCCGGGCTTAGAAACCGAAAAGCCCGCATCGAGGACAGGTTCAGTTTGGGCTCAAGCGAGCAAGGGAATTTCCTTCCATCTCGACCTGAAGGAGGTAGCTAATCGAAACCAACACACAGACATCGGGGCAGATGGTAAGGCTACGAGTACCTCGATACACACCCAGCCATCTGCTCAGGTAGTGTTGATAAAGTATCTATCCCTCCACTAAATTCGCTTCCAAGGAAGTTGGATTCATCTCCAGCTAATTTTCGATTTGACGATTTGCGACAGGTTGGAAGCAGGCCTTCAAGTGCTTACTCTGGTGGCATGTATTCAGTGCCGAAAAGGCCACAGTCATCATCACTGCCGAACAGCCGTTCTTCGTCCCCTAACCATCATGGGCGATCAGGTAGCCACTGCAAGAGTCCGCGATAGCAGCTCTCTTGCTGAACGTAGTGACGTTTTTGTATTCTGTGCCTGTCATGCAAACCCGAAGGGTCGTGCACGCCGACGAATGTAGGCGCAATCCCTCCGATGTTCGCATATCATCTCGCGCAGCCAATCAGTCCAAGATACATGCACGGTATGCCCGGCATTGGGATGCACATCCCAACTGCATCTGCATCTCCCTCACCAGTTGCCTACCCTTCAGCGAACAGCATACATGGTTCCATCAGCCCACGGGGTGTGGCGGGACCGGTGCGGAGCGCTTCAGCACGGGACAAGGTATGATTTTTTGCTGTGTCGTTTGAACTCTCTTTTGAAGTGGCAAGCCTGGGTTGTGTGCGAATCCTGCAAAATACTTTTCCCCCTACATAATCTTCCCCGTGTTACAGTAGTTGCCTCATTGTCTGCAACAGTAGTTGCTGTGTGTGCAATATTTTCCTGTGTTACAGTAGTTGGCTCATTGTTTGTGTGGGCGTGACAGACGGCAGCGTGGCTCCAGAGCATGAACGGTACAACTTCATCAGAGAGTGCAGGCATTGGATTTACTGTCGCAGCTCAAACGCGAGGCAAGCAAAGCTGAGGCTTTGAAACAAAGCATTTTGTCACCATCGCCCTCGCAGCCAGGGAGAAGGAAGGGTGGTTGAAATAAATTTTATTTCCACATTAA
>Ga0115006_10001420_pt1 | contig 14913 bp, 21 predicted proteins | sample ArcOceMetagenome_3_FD_88943 | JGI IMG/M metagenome (GOLD analysis project Ga0115006, IMG submission 88943) | Marine eukaryotic phytoplankton communities from Arctic Ocean - Arctic Ocean- Svalbard ARC20M Metagenome | ecosystem: Environmental > Aquatic > Marine > Oceanic | place: Arctic Ocean...
CATCTTGAGATGTGCTCCACCATGACACAGGGTAATCCTTGCAAGACTCCAAACGCGAACTAGACTTAAAATCTTGAAAGACTCAATTACAGCAGAGATCGAGTTCTTGACTTTCCCCTATTCTAAAAAACAACATTGGTACTTTGATCTTTCTAAATGAAACTTAAGGAACAGCTCGATGTGTTCTTGACTTTCATTAAACAAAAAAAAAATTGGTCACAGCAATCACGTGTCATGATACTGTGACCTTTCAATATGTGATCATTCGGAGAATAGAACAGTTCCGAATTCGGAAAGTATGAAAATAGAATGGCACCAAATTAGGAAAGTTGGAGAAGTATTTCAAGAAAATTGTCTCACGAGTAGACACTTCCTGTCCGGCAATATGTCGCAACCTGAGTCGGAGTCCGAACCCCAGAGCACTATGACCGACGCTGCCCGCGCAGTGTGGCTGTCCAGCTACATGAATAACCCCACCCGCATTGCGGCCACAACCCTCAACCTCGTCGACTGCGCTCTGGCTCAGCAGAACGCCACTGGCACCATCAAGCTATCCCTCCCGCTCGGGACAGATTCTCCTTCTCCAGTCGAGGTTGACCGCCTTACTGCCGTTTTCTTCCCAGCCTCCGTCACCCCCTTCGACGCCACCCTCCGCGCGACCGAGCTCCGCATCTTTGCGAAGAACTATGCCAAGGTCTACGTGAGCACCGACACAACGCCCTACGACCTCCTCCTCCCCGGCGGCGCCATTCCCACCTTCGTCGACAACGACGGTCGCCGCAGACCCCTTTTTTCCAACATCACGGACGACCCACCGTGTGTGCTCCGCCTTCGCTGTGAGTTCCACGCCTCAGGCATCCCGCGCTCTCCCGCCACATGGTGCTACCCCCGAGGCACCATCGTGGAGGCCAACCACAGCACTGCCTCAACCGCCCCGTGTGACACCGAAGTGTCTCATCAAGATTAAGGCAAGTGATGAAGAGCTCCGACCTTTTAATGTGTGGAATGACAAGAATAAAATTTATGAAATAACTCCATTGTTCTCCAACGTTTGAAAAAGAGACACCACCACGTAACCTAAGTCAGCACATCTCGAGATGTGCTCAACCTAAAAAAACTAAAAATCTCATTTTGAGAACACATCGAACCCACAGATCAGTCTCAACGCCTCGATTGTGTGTTGAGCACATCTCAGGATGTGCACAACCTTAAATGATTACCATCAGACTTACAACCTATTCATGTGCAATGTCATCGCTCTGGAAAATCAATTTCGCCAGACGAGTCCTCCCAACATATAATTGTATTTACAAGATGTGACCAATCTTTTCAGGTCACTTATCCAAGAAAATAGCCCTGATTCCAGATGTCAGTCGTTCTTCAACATCGCCCGGAATCTCTCCGATCACTCTTACGACAGACCCCCCGCAGCATTGTTGAGTTGTGCCCCATTTGTATCCAGTAACGTTCTGAACGCAAAACTCAGTCCGTGTGCACCTCGTATCAGCACAGAACCAGAAAACCTCAGCCTTTGCCAAGGATCTATCAAAAAGTTTTCGAGAACCCTTCACTGTAAAGCACCAATCACCTGCAGAATGAATGATGCTGTTTTTGTTCACATTGTAACACTTGCAAAAACACACCTGTTTGATGAGTTTCCTGGCACCCCTTTTTCGAATAGAAAGCTTGACACCTTTTCCCAGATGAAGAAGCTGGGACACGTTGAAGATACCACTGTCCCTTTTCCAAAGCTTCAGGCCTTGGAAGTTTTTCCATTGAAAACCTTGCCCGAGTAGATGCAATGTTGTGAACGTTGTCAAGTACAATGGAGTCAATCACTTCTGGGGTAATGAATTCTAACTCTCTCTGTAAAATCAAACAGTGACAAGTTTGAAATCACAATTCACACAGGAAAGCACCACCTGTGTGAGAGCCTTTTGATGAAGCAATGGAGATTCTGAGAGAAGGAATTTTCTAGACAACAAGAAGATTATGTGCTTGCACCAGGAGAATTTCAACACTGTTAGCTTTGAAGTCAATTGTCTTGTAAACGCAATGCAGTTGCAGCTTGGACTAGTTCCAAGTGTAACAAGGTACTTGTCTCCTTTATCTCCTTGAACCTGTTGAGAAGTATATCACAGACGTCCGCCCTACAACTTCCGAAACAATACCTGAAACTCCCATTCTCTGCAGCGTTTTCCAGGGGCAACAGGCTTCGAAATCATTCTCATGTCTTCTGTCATGGCGCGTTGCTTCTTCTCCAACCAAACCTTTGTTGAGGGTTCTACTGGAATCCACTTTGCTGTTTCAGAGAAAACCGAAGTAACCAGCTCTCTCCTTTGACTTTTGGCAATCCCAGATGACGAGCCAACGTCATGTCTGTGAGAGTCCTTTGCGTCAATGCATCCACCGCCGAAACGTGCTTTTGAAGAAAGAATGGTGGGAGAACGAAGATCGTCGAAAGGCAACTTCCTCTTTGCCCTTCCATGTAGTTTCCTGGACTGAGAAAGTGGAATGTCATCCATATGAAAGTCGTCGTCATCAGATACCACAACCACTTGGTCGTCGGACACCTTGACAGGCGATAGGAACTTAGAGTTGTTGACGAGAACCCCTTGATGTACGAGCTCATGTTTTCCCTGCAAATGCACAACACAAGACCTAGGTACGAGCACATCTCAAGATGTGCTGCAATCGTTTTATAAATCTTTCGCAATTATCTTGAAGCTTTTTGAGGAAACTGGTATGATATGAAAAATGCCCGAGCACATCTCAAGATGTGCTCTTGCCACTCAGGGTAATATGTGATTTTGCAATTTTGAATACAACCTGTGAACGCAGCGTAGTACTCAAATCGAAAATAACGGCTGCTCCCAACGACATTTGTGTCATTCCAAGTTTCCTCCAGGCAGCGTGAACAGTTTCAGCAAGGCAAACTTGAATACCGGGTCGGGGGAAAGAACAAGCAATTTGTTGCATTCTAGCACCCCAGTAAATAAGCCAACTCTTCATCTTCATTCCTAGTGCTTTGGTAAGCCTTGGAGAACTCGCCAACTTTAGCATCCTGCAAATAACAATTCAGGAAACTAAATATGACGGAAATCGAGCAACAGCGCCTCTTGTACTCTTCGTGGCACACTAGTTTGTCTTCATTCATGACCATGTTGTTTGCAGAAGTTCTGACAATATCGCACTCAACTTCGTGCCCTTGCCTATGCATGTCCAATGTCAGTCTGGTAATCCCTTGCTCAAAATGAAACTTGCAAGATTGCTCTCGTCCTTCCAAGCAGTTTTGAGAACCATCTCCAAAGTGTAGCCGCAGTCCTTGCCAAATGGAACCCTGGCCATCAGAGATGAACCACCTTGGATCGAAACGAATCAAAGGGTTGCGGTTGCTTTGTTCGCAATGCTTCAACACAGCCTTATCAACTAGAGAAAGAAACAAGAGAATCATTTCCACTGACATTTGCTCGGCCGATTCGAAATCCATTGTTGCCAGAGTCACCATGCATCGCATAAAAGGGTCGAACAAATGCATCCCAAGTGTGATCCACTCCTTTCCAAGGATTTTGCTGAATGTTATATCGAAATGAGCACCACTCCTGCATCACCAAGTTAGAAAGGTTTTTGATGAAGTAACAAACAAAGATCCTACACGCTAAATTTTTTTGCCGAAGGGTGGTTTCTGTTCATCAGCCAGCACAAATGAGCACCACAAAAATTGCCTAACGAACAGAGGAAGTGATGATGTATCTCAAAGTACTGCAGGTAATAGGTACCTTGAGTTGACATTTTCATCACAAATTTCTTTCCGGCGTACTCATTAGTGGGGTCCGTGTCAAAGTTGTAATCCTGTAAACATTTGGTCTCAACACCACACCAATGAAATGAGGAAACCACCACCTGAATAAAATCGTATGAAGGATTGACAATATTGGAGAGCTTTGGAATTGACACAGTAGGATTTCCATCGAAGTCCACTCTTGCTTTGCGAAGATGGACCTTGACCTCGTTCTCATTGCACAAGAAGGACAACTGCGCTTCTACAACACTAGCGAATCCAACAGTAGGATCGCTTATGAATTTTGAAAGTGCTTTGACTCCTGACAAAACAGCCACCTGCAAAAAATAGCAACAACAGTGAGCAGGTCACAAGCAACAGACAATGGCAAAAGGGATGCATGAAATTTATGCTCGAGCACATCCAAGGATGTGCTCATGAAGAATATGATGCTACCATGAAATGCAGGGAATGCAAACATTGGAATCCCTCTGCAGACCAACAATACTGTTTCCTGAAAAACGAATGTAAAGCCAAGTGTCATTGATCACAAGCACGTTCCTGCACCTTGCCTCGACATTGAAATACTTCGAAGCAAATATTGTCTCTGTAATCGAAATGTTACATGTAATCTTACCTTGTTATCGCAAACCAGTTTGGATCATCGTTTGAGGTTGAGAAAAACGATGGTCAAACTGGGCTACGATATCAACGCAAGATTACAGGTAACACTTCGATTGCACACACAACATTTGCTTCGAAGCATTTCAATGTTAAAGGTGCAACACTGATGCTATACATTGCATAATGCTCGAGCACATCCCAGGATGTGCACGTGAATAATATGAGGCTCTCATAAAAAGAAGGCAAGGCTAACAATGCAAATCGATTGTACTCTAGTGTGCTTGTCATGCATGCTTTGGGCACATCCCAAGATGTGCTCAAGAATAATATGATGATTTCTTGAAATGCAGGCAAGGTCAGCATTGCTAATCAAGGTGCTCGAGCATGCTTGTTATATATGCTTGAGCACATCCCAAGATGTGCTCAAGAATATTATGATGATTTCATGAAATGCAGGCAAGGCAAGCATTGCCAATCAAGGTACTCGAGCATGCTTGTTATATATGCTTGAGCACATCCCAAGATGTGCTCAAGAATAATACGATGATTTCATGAAATGCAGTCAAGGCAAGCATTGCCAATCAAGGTACTTGAGTATGCTTGTTATATATGCCAGAGCACATCCCAAGATGTGCTCAAGAATAATATGATGATTTCATAAAATGCAGTTATTTAAAACATAGCCAATCGAACATAAAAGCCAAGATGTGTGCATTTAGAGAGTTTCACCTTTTTTGGTCCACTGTTTAATTGATCATGAAGCTCAGATATCGCCGATGCAGAACTGAGCCGTGTCTTCAACGACTTGCAAGTGCTGAGGTGCTGGCCTTCGTCAACAATCCAGGCATCAACAGTTCCCTCTGGCAACAACACTGTTCGAGTGGCAACACAAGGATGGTGTTTGACAAATTTCGAAAGTTTGCATATCTTGCAAGTCATAATGTTTGAGTTGGTTGGGCAAACAAAAGAGGAGGAGTTTTTGGTTCCATCGCCAGTCATGTCCTCACACTCAGCATTGGTGCACTCATACCCTCCTTGGCATTTTCCTCGACGAGCTTTGTACGGTCTGCTTTTTGTGGGATCAAGTGTGTAAAATTTGTAGTCTCCATCTAAGTCTTTCGCAGCTTTCATTCTGTCAATAGCAGATGTACTTGTCCCTGTGACCTGAGACAACAGGTAAATTTTGCAATATGGTTTTTTTCTTCATTGCATACCTTTCTTCCAGGCATGTCGCAGAATGAAGAAGAGGGACTTTGTATTGCAGGTGCAGATGCTGGAGGGAGATCTTCAGTAGAAGTAGCAAGTGTGTCAGGAGAAATTGGGTAAGAAAATGGAATATGTTGGGAAACAGGGTAGGAGAAATGCTTCGATCTCTCTTGAGCTGGGGGTGGTGAGCTATAAGATGCAAGAGGAAAATTATGTTTCTTGGGAGGAGTTGACTGCTGAAGTTTACGAAGACGAGCAGCCGTTGCTGACTCGACAAGAACAACGTAGTAGTTGGCCTCGGGACAAATCAAGAAAGCATGCTGTGGCTTCTCGATATTGGTGCACGAAGGGGAAACACAGACAGGCATTCTGACACACATCCGAGTACCACTTGAAGAAAAAAGAGCCATTGCAGAGCGGTTGCGAATGTTGAAATGCCTTGACAGATCAGAGTCACAAACACTGAAAACATTTGGACGTAATTGAAAAGGTTCGTGTCCGTCAAAAGTAATGTGTCCCATTGTGAAATTTCAGTCTCGCTCCAAATCACTCTCCAAAGTTTTCGAATCGAAAAGCAAAACCCACGTCCAGAAAGCCGTGAAAACACGTGAGTTTGAAGGATCATGTGACAAAACAGTTGGTCTTTTCAATCATTCGAATCATCAAAGACCAACTGTTTTGTCACATGATTGATCCGTTTTCGGAAAAGGAAGTCCGGGATTCCGGAACTGGAGACTGAGAAGTTGCAAGAAACTTTTCGAAACTTCTCAAAACAAGTTGCAATGGCGCCGCCCAAAGCCAAGAAAAACAAACGTCCGGGTGCAGCAACTTCGGAGGAACCTGCTGACTCACAAGAGTCACAAAGGACAAAAGGTCCTGTTCAAGGTGTGGACTTTACCAAGTCGCGGAGAGATGGCGCTGCACCAGAGCCTCGTACCCCAGGTGAAATTTGAATTCATGCTGACAACACAACAATTAAATGTAAGGTCTCCAGAGAGACCCTCACCAAGTACACCCGGGCGACAGTACACCCGGGCGACCAGATCTGCAACTGCATCTCCACAACTCGAGGGAGCCAAGGACCCGCAGTCGCCAAGCCAAACGAAGTCACCAAACGAGACACCAACCCAAGCGAGCAGTAGCTCTTCTTCTGCAGTCCCAGTAGTTGCAACAGGTTTGTGAACACCAGCACATCCCAGAATGTGCTGGGTGGTTTTCCTTTGATTAATGTCAAGCTGACCATCAACAATAGCAGGCAACAACGAAGAACAAGACGAAGGAGACGAAGGAGAAGATGACGTGCCGGAAGTCACAGCAAGCAACGCAGATGCGAAAGGTATGCATCCAATGTGCTGGACTCACTCAGAACTGAGACCTCATCGACGTTGCAGCCGGAAACTTGCAGGAATACATCCGGAATTACTTCATGATGGCAGAGACGTGGGTCGTTGAAGCTGACCTCAAAGAAAGGTTGTTTCCCGCCTTCGTTGTTTAGAATATTGTTGTTGAACTGTATGTTACAGAGTCGTGGAGAAGGACTCAGCCAATTTCGCCATCCAGAACTGGGGATTCCGACCAATCAGTCACGCCAACGCGAAGACTTTCGCAGAGCGTGTTGTCAATCAAGGAGGCTGGGATGAAGCTGCTGGACCTCCCATCATCCTTATACGCATCGAAGGGTAACATCTTTGTAAAATAATTTCATTGCAGCAACCTTAGTAAGCAATAGGAGTAAGAAATAATAAGCGTAACACAGGACACAACAAGACTCCTTAGGCAAATCAGTTTTAGACATGAAGTCCATCAGTTCGTTGTGCACATCCCAAGATGTGCTTCAGGTGCTTGGTGATAAATAGATCTAGAATATTGGTTAATCATTATTGGTAAATCTGTTTTAGGAAAAAACTGCAACAGTTAGGTTAGCACATCTCAAGATGTGCTCGAAGTGCTTCATGATATATAACAGATTGCGAAGGGTCTTCAACATTGGGAATGCGTCTCCAACGTATCACAGGACACTTCAATACGCCTTGGTAAATTTACAGGGGGAGCACATCTCGAGATGTGCTCACGCTAATTTGTATAATGAAACGCTAACAGGTTGGTGAATCAATTGTTGAAAATCCGGTTTACCAAAAAATTTCAAAAGTTCATAGAGCACATCCCAAGATGTGCTCGTGGTACTTTTTGACATACAGACGTATAAGGATTAGTAATAACTATACAAGACAAATGTTTTGAAAAACATCAGAAAATCGGCGAGCACATCTCGAGATGTGCTCAATGTAAAAGGGTGATATATGTAGTGTTTCAGGAAGAAAATTAAGATGTTGGGTAAGCACATCCCGAGATGTGCTCAAGGAATTTGGCGAAATATAGAGGTATAAGGGTTGTTACAGAGAATATGAAAATTTGTTTTGGAAAACCTGGAGATTTCAAGAATTGCTTATTACACAACGTCAAAATTTCTCCAATAGGAGAACATATTCAATGATGACGAATCATAAATTCTTGATTTTTTGTTGTCCATGACAAAAAGTACAAGAGCACATCCCAAGATGTGCTTATGATGATTTGAGCACATCTCGAGGTGTGCTTATGAAGAAATGGGAAGTTGTTCGAAAATGTTGAAACATACATCATAGTTAATCGTCAAAGCGAAGTATTCATAATGAGCACATCTCGAGATGTGCTCCTTGCTGTTGTTGAAATTACAGAGGAATTTGGAATTTGATTTAAGAAAGGCAAGGAATTATAGGCGCCTTGTGTCAGTGAGATCAAGATGGGAGCTTGGGTATAGATGGAATCGGTGAAAAAGAGATGAGCACATCTCGAGATGTGCTTACACAAACATCCAAAAGTTCAGAGCACATCTCGAGATGTGCTCGTTGCTCTTGAGGAAATTCCAGAGGAAAATGCAATTTGATTTCAGAGAGAGAGGTACAGAGCTAGGATTATAGAAGCTTTGTTGAACTGAAATTGAGATGGTTGCTCTAGTCTTCAGTGGAAGGCGTGGAAAAGAGATGAGCACATCTCAAGATGTGCTCGCACAAACATCATGAATGTCAGAGCACATCTCGAGAAGTGCTTGTTGCTCTTTAGAAAAATGCAGAGGAAAATGGTATTGGATTTCAGAGAGAGAGGTATAGAGCTAGGAATTTTAAGAGGTGAGTTGCAATGATGTGAAGATAGTAGATGGCGTTTCTGCAAAAGGTGTGGAACATCACGAGTTGTTGCTGCACAAACATCAAGAATGTAAGGGCACATCTCGAGAAGTGCTTGTTGCTCTTTAGGAAAATGTAGAGGAAAACGGTATTGCATTTCAGAGATAGAGCTTTAGAGCTATGAATTATAGCGGGTGAGTTGCAATGATATGAAGATAAGAGATTGCGTTTCTTTGGAATAAGTAGAAATAAGATGAGCACATCTGGAGATGTGGTTTGAGAATGTATGAAGCAAAAGAGATTTGAGATTCGAAAGCGGAGGAGTGAATTAATTGTTCATGAATGGTTGTAATGTTTCCATGATTTGTTTTGTTTTTTGCAGGCAGTTCAGGGTTGTTGACGGAAACAATCGATGCTATATTCTGTGCCACCCGACGTTGTATCGTGAATGTGGGGGAGGAGATATCGCAGGTTTCAAGGTTCGGGTGATTATTCTGAGGGAAGATACGCCGACGAGTGTACTCTTGGGGATCTCTGCTGGTAGGTGATGGGGGTTTCTGAAATGCTTGTAAATAAGTTTCAATGTGTGTTTTCGAATGTTGGTGGTGTTTGCTGTTGGAGATTCTTGATAAGTGTATTCATGTGACAAAATGTTGTCTTTACAGAAAGGAATTACGCAGCTCAGAATAGCTTCGTGACTTCGACTTGTTACGCGAACATTGTTACTGTCAAGAAGATGTTGTCACTGATCGAGGAACAGAACAAGGTGAAGACTGTTCCGAAGATAGGTCTTTCAGCGGTGGGTTTGACGGCATTCGCGAAGAAGTCTGGGATGACAAGTGGTTGGGAATCAGGTGATGAGTTCATGCTAGTATGTGGAAAATTGGATATTGAGTTTTTTTCAGGGAAGTTTACAAAGTACATGCAACTTGTCAATCGTTGTTCGCCAGAGGCTATGAATGTGCTGCGACTTGACGATGACTCGCTTGGAGATAAGAGTGTGTACACCATGAAGGCACTCATCCCAAAAGATAAATCAAGTGAGGATGATCCCTTGTGAATTTTTATGCTAGAGTGTATGATGTAGAGAAACATTTGTTTTCAGAATGTTCTTGGCTGGACTTCAACCCAGAAGAGCAGGTTCTTTACCTTGAGAAGTATGCCCGGTTGCCAGCAAAAGAGCAGACGGCAGAGGGTGCTTTGCAGCTGTCAAAAAAAATCGCGGACAGAAAGGTGTGATGAATGCTGAGTTGTAGTGTAGATTATGATGAATTTCTGTTCATTGCAGGATGGGCTGCGAGAACTTACGGCAATCTTAAAGCTCTGCGTACAATCTGCAGAGAGCAAGCAAATATACGAGGCTCTGAAGATGTCGATGGTGGCAGGAGAACTGGATGTAGCTTGTGGACAAAGAGCTACAAGAGGCGCAAAGGTCGAACAAGTGTTTTGAAAGTATTGTCAATGGAAAAAATATGTTGTATTTTTGATTTTCAGTGGAAAGACATCGTTGCACCCCTTTATCATCACTTCGACACGAAGAAGGTGGTGTTGCAAACATCTGTTGGAGCTTCTTCAAAGGACAGACTCGAAGAACTCAAGACGATGGACGCGAAGTAAGTTATGATTACTATTCAAAAGAGCGAAATGGTTACTAACAATTTTGGTGAAGGTTCTCCAACGAGGAAGAAGAGGTTGAGATATATATTTCTGGCGACGAAGAATATGCAAAGATTATCAAAGTAAGTTTCTGATGGAGAGTGCAAAAGGAATTGAGAGTAATTTTGTGAATGCAGGCCGTGGAGCAAATTGAGAAGAATAAAGTGGGAACGGGGAAAAAAACACCAAAAACCGTTGAGGTGAAAAGACAAATGGAGGAATCATTGAAGGAAGCAAAACAGCAGCTATTGGAGGCGAAGTCGCTACTGAGGTAAATGCAAGAATTGCAAAAAACAACACCCACATGGTTTTTGAAATAAATAGCATTTTAGCTTGAGCACATCTTGGGATGTGCTCCCAAGTAAAATCGGCTTACAACAAAAACCCACAACAATAGCAATTTCGTCTTTGCAAAAAACAACGTTTGTACATGTCAGAAGGATTTTGCATGAGCACATCTTGGGATGTGCTCCCATGTAAATGCAGGTCATGTGTGTTGGGTACATTTGTGAATAACGATGACAGCACTTCTCGAAGTGTGATTGGTTGCGATGTCTTTGTTCATTGCAGAGTTTCATGTTTGAAGAAAAGGGAGGCGAGAAAGAAGGCAATTGTCGAGCTCCAAAAGGAGATCTCGAAATCGAGCAAGAGCAACGCTTACTACAATACGTTTCGTTCATCAGCAAGAGATGCGAAGGCGTCAATGGATCTAGTTGAGACGTACAAAGTGCACGAGGTAGATACGGTTTTATTTGAAAATGAAATGTTCGAAATGATTATGAAACTCCAGGGCGACTCAAGGAATATTGACTTCGTCACACAATGCATGACCACTAAATCTGGTGTACGTGTGCGAGCTCAGCTGATCTTAAGTGACCCCCCTGGTAAAAATCGTCTCGTGAGAATTAGAGGTGATCGATATGTATTTCTGTACTTCAGGGAACATTGTTTTGAAGCCGGGAAGCAGCAGCAAGATTCTCGAAAGAGATGTCTTCACCCTTGATGACTGTGAGTCGTCTGCGAACGTCATGGTTGAAAGCGCAGATGCTTACGCTGCCATCGTTGTTTGGACTCCGGAGCAAACAGGTTTCGCAAAAGGCAAGAAGGAGAAAAGGAAGCCTTCCATGTTTTCGATGTGGCAGAGTGCCCTTGAAGGTTTTATGGATGATGAACCACAATCAAGATTACATCTTAGAACAATGTTCTTTTTCAGCCAACCGTGACAAAGAAGGGGACGAGGAGTGGGTGTTACCGCGAAAGGAGGAGGGAGATGCAATGTCTACTGAAGGCATGGATGCAGCGGATGTTGCAAGGACGAGGAAAAGGAAGCGTGAAGAGGATGTGAAGGTTGGAAAAAATTTAAAGAAACGTACATCATTGTTTTGAGAATATGATGTTTGTAGGTGAAGAAAGAATATACTTTTCTTTACACACTTCGTTGCTTGCCAACCGCCGACACGGGTCGTGGCAAGTTTTCAAAGTTTTACAGCCTGAAAGATACGCAGACTCACACGAACTGGGATTACTACGTACGGACCGGGCTGGGGTGAGCGATGTTGAAACACTAGATGTAATGCATGTTCACAACTTTTTGTTTTGCAGGGCTCGATACTTTCCTACCCATGTTCCGAAAGAGCTGAATCCTGGTGTGACACATTACTTTGTCAACAAGGGGTTTGCCAACATTCGCCAAGATAATGTCGTTGTGCGAACTGAAGAAAAAGCTGTTGCGGAAATGATGCGTCATATTTTGCAAACGACCGAAGAGGGAGACCTTGTTGTGGATTTCTTCATGGGAACTGGAACTACTGGAGTCGCATGCGCAAAAACTGGACGGAGATTCATCGGGTAAGGCCAGAAAACGAGATTTGCACTACATTTCGCAAAGTGCCTCGAGCACATCTCGAGATGTGCTCAACAAACTTTCACTGTTTTCTAATGCAAGAATTTTTTCTATGTTTCTGCACACCAATTGTTGCACTACATTTGACAAAGTGCGTCGAGAATGTGCTCAACAAACTTTCACTATTTTCTAATGCAAGAAGTTTTTCTATGTCTCTGCACACCAATTGTTGCACTACATTTGACAAAGTGCCTCGAGCACATCTCGAGATGTGCTCACAATAATTTCACTGTTTTCTAATTTAAGAATTGTTTCTATGTTTCTGCACACAAATTGTTGCACAACATTTGACAAAGTGCCTCGAGCACATCTCGAGATGTGCTCACATCACTTTCACTGTTTTCTAATTCAAGAGCTTTTTCTTATGTTGCTGATCACCAATTGTTGCACTACATTTTACAAAGTGTTTCGAGCACATCTCGAGATGCACTCACAGAAATTCAAAGCTTTTGTTTTTGTTTCAGATTCGACAACGACCGAAAGGTTATTGGACTTGCTCATCAGCGCATCAGTGAAGCGTACGAGGCCTGCGATCCGAAGTTGCTTGTCCAACAACCCTCTTCTTTGTTCAAGGACTTCGACGAGAACAGGAAGGCATTGTCTAAGTCGGATCGCACGGAGAGAGACGCCATTGACGCGTTGAGGGATTTGACTGGGATGAAGGAACACGAGTCCGAGAAGACGAGACTGCAAAGGGAAGCTGCACTGAAGCAACTTGAAGATAAAAGTGCGGCTGATCAGGCATCGTGGAAGCAAGCTGAAGAGTTGGAGCAAAAGGAAAAGGAGGGGAAGGAGGAGAGGAAGGCAAGGGAGAAGAAGGAGAAGGAGGAGAAGGAGAGGAAGGATGAGAAGGAGAGGCAGGAGAAGGAGGAGAGGGAGAGGCAGGAGGAGAAGGAGAGGCAGGAGAAGGAGAAGGAGAGGCTGGCTGAACCGGAACATTCCTCTTCCTCTGACGATGAATGAAGAAGTTGAAAGGGGAAGGAGGCACGTGGGAGACACGTGGGGCTTCATTAAAAAACAAAGGGAAATGGAGTATTAAATGGCAGTTTGAATTTGAAATTCTGTTCTTCATTGCTGCACTGAAGATTTCGAAACAGAAGAATGAAAGGAGAGAGAGAGAGCGAGAGAGAAGTAATTGTGATATTTCTTGGCAACGAGTTTGTCATTGGTACAGAAAACGATGGGTCGACAATATCTGTGTCAAAGCTGAAGGGCATGCTTGGAGACCCGCCATTCACTTGCATGGGAGAGTGGGAACTTCGACTGATGGATGGAATAACCTCCACTGACTCAACATTAAAAGAAGCTCAAGGAGAAATCAATGTTGAGGGAGTTGATGTTTGTTGGGTTCAAAACTGGTGGCAAGAAGAAAAGGAGAGTTTGTTTGACTTGTTGGAAGAAAGAATCAGAGATGTCATGTCTCAGAAAAAAACAAAGAAGGCCAGACGAACTGCACCGTCAGAATGGACAAGATCCATTGGATTTTCAACACAAGCCTTGGGAGCAGGAGGGCACGAAACAAAAGCACCTTTCACAGCTGGCAAAGGAATAAGCTCTGGCGGATTGCAAGACAAATATGACAAGGACATGTTCGAAATTGTGGCAAAAATACTTGGAGATGAATTCGGTAACTTTGGGACTTTATTTCAACAAACAGGAAGAGTGGACTTGAAGTACAACACAGCCATCAGTGAAGAACACATGCACTTTGACAAACAAGATGTGTGCCACCAGGTGATCTTCACCTTGGGTAGGAGCAAGGCAGGGGTTATTGTGAAGGAAGCAGAGAGCACAACAACAATTTCGTGTCACAGACTTCCAACAGCATTTGATGGTCGCTATCAGCATTGGGTGGAACATCAAAGCACGGAAAACAAGGACAGAATTGCAGTTGTCTGCTACATTTCTGATGCTCCAGAATCTTTCAAGCATGAGAAGATGACAGTAGAAGACCTTCGCAGAAAGTACAAAACAGAATAGTAACAGGCAAGCCAACAAAAATGGTGATGTGTTCTTCAGAAAATAGATTAAATCCTTGTTTCTTTTGCAGATGATGGCCATGACAAGGCGAAGAGATGATGGCCATGACAAGCCTCAAGATACATGACCGAAATATAACAAAAAACATTGAAAAGCCAATTGTAGCTATGTGCATGATATGACGTGAGCACATCCCGAGGTGTGCTCGGCTATGGATTTCCTTTGAGGCAAGAGTACAGACCCACAGCAATAACTACATATGATATATTTAAATATCCGAGTTGGCGTGGTTGTGGAATCCGGAGGCAGTGTCAACTTTATTTTGAGATCTCTGACCCTAACTGAACTCCGGCTACAGATTTCCTCTGAAGCTAATGTACGTTTGTACATAAGATGACATGAGCACATCCCGAGATGTGCTCGGCTATGGATTTCCTTTGAGGCACAGGTTGTTCTCACAGCATTGACAGTGACCTGCAATAACTACATATGATATATTTAAATATCCGAGTTGGCGTGGTTGTGGAATCCGGAGGCAGTGTCAACTTTATTTTGAATCCTCTGACCCTAACTGAACTCCGGCTACAGATTTCCTCTGA
>Ga0115006_10001422_pt1 | contig 14903 bp, 16 predicted proteins | sample ArcOceMetagenome_3_FD_88943 | JGI IMG/M metagenome (GOLD analysis project Ga0115006, IMG submission 88943) | Marine eukaryotic phytoplankton communities from Arctic Ocean - Arctic Ocean- Svalbard ARC20M Metagenome | ecosystem: Environmental > Aquatic > Marine > Oceanic | place: Arctic Ocean...
AATATATATATATATATATATATATACTACACATTCTACACATTAACAATATATATATATATATATATATATATACATATATATAGATATATACACACACACATACGTACGTACGTACATACATACATACATACCTGGGTTGCTGATGGCAGAAGAAACGGAGTCCTTGAGACGCGATTCAAACGCCTGCAGTGTACTTGCATGTCAGTTTAGTGTAGATTAGTTACTAGATGAGTGCAGATTAGTTCTGAGTTTGGTGTAGATTAGTTCTGAGTTGAGTGCAGATTAGTTCTAAGTTTGGTGTAGATTAGTTATTAGATGTGTTTGGTGTAGATTAGTTATTAGATTAGTTGAGTGCAGATTAGTTCTGAGTTTGGTGTAGATTAGTTACTAGATGAGTTTCATGGCGGACGCAGCAGATTAGTTCTGAGTTTGGTGTAGATTAGTTATTAGATGTGTTTGGTGTAGATTAGTTATTAGATTAGTTGAGTGCAGATTAGTTCTGAGTTTGGTGTAGATTAGTTATTAGATGAGTTTCATGGCGGACGCAGCAGATTAGTTCTGAGTTTGGTGTAGATTAGTTATTAGATGAGTTTCATGGCGGACGCAGCAGAGTGCTTCAAACGCCTGCCGCGCATCAAATTCTCGAAAGTCAGCGCCCTGGTGTATGCACTACACAGGCACTCTACACAGGGCACTTTTCCAGAATTTTCTGCCTGCCGCGCATCTGCGGACCAGCTCGCCCGGGCTGCAGCGCCCAGTTCGTGCATAGCTTCATCTTCTTGAACCCCCGCGCCTGTGCGTGTGTGGGCGGGTGAATGTGCAGAGGAAGCTCGGCGGTTAGTGCTCGGCGGTTAGTGCTCTGCTGCGTTCAGTGAGTGCTTGAGTACCAGTATGTATGTATGCCATATACGTGTAAATACATGTATATCATATACGTGTACATACATATCATATACATGTAAATACATGTATATCGTGTACGTGTACACACACACACACACACACACACACACACACACACACACACAGTGCATCCAGTGCGCTACGGAGCTTTCAGCTCGTGCAGCATAAACATGTAGCACTAGCTCACAGTCTTCATGGCTACAACCATTCTCACTGCTGGCACATCATAAATGACCCTTTTTTTTTGGCACTTTGCACATCATCATTAACCCTACTTTTTGGCACTTTTTGGCATTTTTTGCGACTTTTGGGGACACCAAGCGCACCTTTCCCCCCGCCGCCTCCCCCCGCTCCCACACCCACAGTTGGAGTGCCCGCAGATGAACCTGCCCCCCCCCCCGCTGAGGTGCTGCTGCTCTCCCGCGCCACACGCCCTCTGTTGGCTTGCGCCATTGCGCGCGCCTCCGCCGCTGCGTTCATGTATTTGGGGGGGAGGGGGGCAGAAGGGAGGGAGTGAGAGAGAGGTGGGTGGGGTAGGGGGGGGGCAATAGGCCGGCGCAGCAGGCGAGCAAGGTGCGGAAGGGAGGGAGTGAGAGAGAAGTGGGTGGGAGGGGGGGCAATAGGCCGGCGCAGCAGGTGAGCAAGGGAGACAGACGAAAACCTCCGCGCCTCGCGGCATTCAGGGTTTAGGGTTTAGGCAAACCTGCGCGCCTCGCGGCATTGGGGTCGTCGCTGGCTCCCCCAGCTCCTCCGGCTCCGTTCCCTCCCGCTCCTCCCCCGCCTCCCTCCCCTTGACCCCCTCTATCGGGGATACCGAGGTCCTTCTTCTTGTTTTGATACTCGGCGAGGGCTGTGGTCAAGTCCGTGTGCACCTAAAAGAGAATAGTGTGTGTAATATGTGTATGTGTAGTATATGTACACACACACACACACACACACACACACACACACACACATCACCTCCAAGAGCTGCCGCAGAGCGTCCTCTTCATCGGTCCGATTAATGACAGTTTCGAGCTGCTTCTTGCTCTCCTCTACGGATCTCGCCACTGATTCCAACAGCTCCACGTCTGGTGCGTGGGTGCGAGCGAGCGAGCGAGCGTGGGTGCGTGCGAGCGAGCGAGCGTGCGTGCGTGTGCGCGCGCGCGTGCGCGTGCTATGCGAGTTACCCAACTGTGACAACAGGAATGCGTTCGCGCACCGCGGTACCTGCTTCACAGCGTGCGCGCCCTTGTGCGCGCGCATGCACGCAGGACGCAAGCTCTGTTGATCAAGAGCCTTGCAGCTGCTGTCTGGGCGCTCGGCGAAGGGAGGGAGCCAGAGCCAGAAAAGGGGAGCGGCACGAGCACCGGGGTCCGCTGACGCGAGACAGTCCATGAGCAATTCGAACCCGCTCTTCGCCGCGCCTATGGCCTCATCAGCTGTCACTCGCGCGCCGCCGCCGCCGCCGCCGCCGCCCCTGGCGTTGGACGCTCTCCCTGAACCATATGTCCTGCCAGCAGGCGCTGCTGCGAGGGTAGCAGCATCGCGCGCCAGTCCGGATGTCAGTCCAGACGCGCACACGCAGCGTGCATACACCGAAACACTCTGCACCTTTTCCACTCCCCACCTCCACCTTTGTGTGCACGCGCACGCACCATCTTCGTACCGGCGGTCGCCAGCAGCGCTCTCACGCCCGCGCCTCGCAATCGAAGGGAGGGACGCGCAGACCTGCACGTGGCGCGGAGCCGGAGGGCCACAGGGACGTTCCCGACGACGGCCACGACACAATGGTGCCCTCGCACTGAAGGCAATAGTGGTCGTCCCAGTGCCAGTCGCCCTTGGCAGCGGCGCCGCAGTCGTTGACGCACGGCAGCGTGCGCTTGCCTGCACGCTCGCCCACAGGGCGCGTCCACACACAGCACGACAGCACGACAGCACGACAGCACGACAGCACGTCAGCACGCCAGCACGCCAGCACGTCAGCACGTCAGCAAGCGCCAACACACGGCGCCCGTCCGCCAAAAGAGGGCTCGCTCTGCGGCGGGCGGCGCGCCCGCCGCACAGGCCGCGAGGGACACACCGCACGAGTTGCACTTGTACGCGCTCCTCCACAGGCCAGGCAGCCACGTCATCTGCTCGCGTGTGTGCTCCGTCAGCGTCACGCAGTGGGAGCACCACCCGCTCTCGACCTCGCGGTCGTCCCACTGCACCGACATCCACGCGACACTGCCCCAGCGAAGATTCTCTCGGACGCCCTCGGCTGGACTGACACTTGTTCGTGGGTGATGCCTTCAAGCAACGCCCGGTGCGGTTGCATGAAAATGGCTTGGGAGAAGGCGGCGGACGGGGAGCGGCGCGGCGCAGCGCGGCGCGTGCGACCGGCGGCGATGGCTGTAACAGGCCTGCCTTGAGTGAGCGCATGGCCGAGCCCGCGGTGGGGGCAGGCCCGCCTGAGCGGGCTGCCCCCGCTCCTGCCCCCGCCGCCGGGCGGCTGGTGCCGGACAGCGGAGCGGTGGACGAAGAGAGCGAGGATAGGAAGAATGTGCACAGCGCAACAGTCCCCGTCGGCGAGCCAGCCCACCGCAATCCGGGCACGGAGGACAGCAGCGCCGCGTCCTCCCCGCTGGCGCGGCTGACGGCGTTGAACCCCTTCGGCCGCGAGCTGAAACCAGCGGAGAGAGCGGGCGACCCCGGCGCAGGCGCAGCCGCGTCCTCTGTGCTGCCAGGCCCATGGCTGACAGTACGTTGCCACCCGCTCCGCCCCGATGCTCCTGAGTGCCTGCCTCAGCATGGCTACTGTGTCGCACCAAGCGCATGACGGGTTGAGCGTCTGGCGACTGGCAGGCGAAAACGACGTTCCCGACCATCAAGAGCGCCAGCGATGGCCTGCGGGGTCTCTGCAGCCTGCCTCATTGGAGCTGAAACCTGCTCTGCTCTGCTGTGCTCCTCCTGCTGGGGACTCTCCTCTCTCTTCTCACTAACACTGATGCATCCCGCATGCAACCCGTACAGGCATCATTACAGACTCACCTTTTGCGGCTCTCAAGGGCAGCGCACAGTCAGGAACAACAGGAGAAGACACCAGCCGGTCTGGAGGCGCGGACGGAGAATTACCCGCAGAAAAATCCGAACATCGAGAACAGCTGGTGGGCCTGAGGCGCCGGGGGAAAGCAGGAAAGCTGCTTTTAATTGAGGCCGATGAGCCGCAGGACGGTGAGGAGGAGGAGCAGGGCAGAGAGGAGAGCAACAAGAGACCGGCTTTGGAGAGGGAAGCCAGTATGGGCTCACTGGACGCCGCCGGCAAGAAGAAATGGCGTCTCTTTATGTTTGTTCCATATGAAGAGTTGCCGGATGTGCCATACCGAAACATTTTGGGGATGACTATGCAGCACCCAGTCCGCAAAAAAGCCGTCGCTCTCGCTTTGAATCGGTACCTTGAAGGCTTCTGGTTATTTCTTGGGTTGGTGCACTTCTTGGTCGCGATGCCCGAGGTGTGTTGGGGGGCGTTGTCGTGTTGTCGCACTTGTGGGTTGTCGCACTTGTGGGTTCTGCCAGTCCTAGTTCGTTGATCTGTTCATGTTCAGCCTGACGATACATGTATATTTTTCGTCTGTCTACAGATACAAGGCAGCGTCTTCGGGTGCGTGGTGACCCGGGGGGCATCCACGACCAGGCAGTGCAAGTACACCTTGCCAGACTGGCACCACTTCATCTTTCTGTTCCTGTTTTTCTGTGAGGCTATCATCAAGATCATAGGTCTAGGTTTTTCCGGAGGCAAGTTTGCCTGGTGGACCCATGAGTTCTACAACAAGTTGGATATTATTGCGCTGCTGGCATATGTGTATGAGGTCCTGGCTATCCAAAGTTTCGGAAGCACTTCATCATTCACACTGAGGGGGTTTAGAATCGTAAGACTGCTCCAGCCGCTTTCGCAAATCGGAATCTTCTCCGATCTCGAGACGATTTTCCATGCGATTGGCGCTGCCCTGATACCAATGGCCACTGTCTTGCTCTTCATTTGGTTCGTGCTCATCCTGTTCGGAATCATGGGAATCGCCCTGTGGGGAGGTGCTTCGTTTCGACGACGATGCGTGTGGGCCGACACTTTCGAAATCAAGGCGCCTGAGCAGTGGTGCAAACGGAACGAACTATGGCGTCAGTACCCCGATTGCAACACAATATTCAACAACGAAACATACTGTGCGCCGTATGACATCTCGACCCGCCAGGGAGCGTTGGCTGGGGAGGAGCGGATGGCGGCAGGCCTCGATAGCACCTGCGGGCCCTTTCAATTGTGCCTTGACGTCGCTAATCCAAACTCGGGCTTCACCTCATTTGACCACCTGCCGGGAGCCTTGTTGACTCTTTTCCAGGTCATGAGCGGAGACAATGATGTGCTTGTGATGTGGTATTCGATCCAGTCGGAACCTGAACGGCGGTTGATGGCTGAGGTCTATTACCTATTATACACATTCCTGGTTATTCACGTTCTGATCAATGTTTTCGTGGCCGTGTTTGCAAACATTTTTGCTGAGACTCGAGCTGAACATGAGGAAATGATCGAAATGCGGCGGAAAGGGATGAAGCGGTTGACAAACTCGAGTGGAAGTAGTTCTGGGAGCTCCGTGGGCTCTTCGTACGAGAGCTCGTCATCTGGCGGTACTTTGCCTTCGGAGCAGGTAGAAATAGCAGAGGTGAACAAGTCCCCCGAAGATGGAGAGGACGCCGTTGCACTCGCGATATCACGGCAATTCAAAATGAAGGCGACAATGGACAAGAGGAATGAAGATGAAAGAGAAAAGGTTATGCGCGAGACAGGTGAATGGATCAAACAGCTGATGGAAACTAAAGCGAACCCTTCATTAATGGTGGTGATGCAATATTTTTTCCGGGACAACGACTTCTATGACGGGATCTGCTTCACGACAATCGTTGCGCAAAGTGTTTCGCTTGCTCTAGTTGGTCAGATCACAATTTGCTCGGATGGTACATGCTCAACCGATCGAGTGGACGAGCTTTGTGAACAGATAATTGAGAATTTGAACTACTTCTTTATTTTCGATACTCTTATCCAGATAGTGTGTGATGGTTCCTTAGCACAGCATTTTGCATCGGGCGAATCAATCTTCAACTTTATGATCACAATTTTTACCACTGTGGGGTTGGTTTTGCGCATGATGGGTGTGAGCCAGGAATCTATTTCAGCGCTCAGAGGCTTCGCGATACTTCGTCTACTTCGAATTTTCAAGTTCAACCAAACCCTGAATCCCATCTGGCTGATGCTCATCAAGTGCGCTGGGTCGTTGATGTCCGTCATGAATCTTGTGCTCTTCAATACCTTGTTTGCCATCATCTATTTTTCCATTGGTCGCTCCATGCTCCAGGAGAGGCTCAGCAGCAACGACAAGCAAAACTACTCTAGTCTTTCCCGAGGCTACATGTTGCTCCTTGCTGTAATGACGGGTGATGGCTGGAGCGGAAATATGTACGAAGCAATGGCAACTTTTTGTACTGGTGATCAGTCAGAAGATACGTGTGACAACGTGTATGTGGTGCTTACTGCGCTTTTCTACATGATTTGGTTCTTTTATGGAGGCTTTTTGTTCTTGACTATGTTTCTTGCCATCATTCTTGAGGCGTTCTCTGTCGAAGAATTCATGGAAAAAGCAGAAACTGAAGATGAAATCAAATATCTGGACAAAGACGAGACCATCAAAGCGATTGCAGAATTTCAAAACGTTCCTGAATGGCATGTACACAAAGGACTCGTAAAACTAGCCTTTGTAAGGCTCAGCGATGGGAGGTATGAATATGCGAAGATCGTTAAGTCAAATATATATGTAGAAAGATAGATAAATTGTTGGCTATATGTATCATCGTAGGTTTTGTCTGAGGGCCATAGATGGTTGTTTGTGAGTGTGTATGTGCACGTGTGTGTGTGTTCATGCCAACTTTTCGCTCGGAGGTCAAGACCTGCCACTTTCCAGCACAAGCGCCGACTTCCGAGCGGAAGTGGTGACTTGCGAGCTGGGAGTAAATTTTGTGTCTCAAGCCACAAGCCCGCAATCCCTGCCTTACAAAGCTGACATTTGAGGCAAGAAGTCGCGTCCGGCCCGGAACTGACCTCTGCTTGTGACACGCACACACTGATGCAGCCCCAAAATCGCGGAACCCAAGCTCATGACGTTGGTGCGCATGGTTCAGCCCATGACGAAATGGCGATACATGAAGACCTCCGGATTTGTAAAGTTCAGATGGTATCTGCGGAATAGTGTTTGCATGTGTTTCGCAAATTCGTGGTTAAAGCCGTTCCCGGGCGATGAGGACTACGTGCGTGATGATGGGCCGGTGGTTATCAGAAAGAAAACCAACGAAGAGGCCGAGCTCGAAGTTGCTCAAAGGATGGGAAGGCAGATTAAAGAGTACATGAAAAAGTTGAAGGAGGGAGGTATGCTGGGTGAGGTCTTGATTGCTGCGAAGATGAATGGTGTTCTCGAGCATTTGGATGTCAAAAATATCGAGGATACTGAAGCTTTTATAGCCCTCAAGATCTTGCGCCAGGAATCTATCGCAAAGCGCTTGCATCTTGGCTACTTCTTTGAAAGTTTGATTGAGGACGTCATGAACGATACCCAGGGTCAGAAGAGAGCAAATGTACTGGATTCACAAGATGAATTCGCTGGGTTGGATCTCTCGAAGCTCGATGAGTCACAGTTGAAAATTGACCTTCGTGAAGACGCCTTAAGCAAGTTCCGAAAGCAGTTCAGGACCGGCTGCTTCAAGCTTGTTCACAATGACGGCTTCAATTTCTTGATGTTCAGCACAATTGTTGTAAGTTCAGTCTTTCTCTGTGTTGAAACACCGCATCCGAGTATGCCCGGCGTAGTTTCCAGCGGGGTACTGTTCTTCGCGGACTTCGTTTTCAACGGCATTTTCATGGTCGAACTCATTGTAAAATCAACTGCTTTCGGATTCTACACACCGGTAAATGAAAACTACATGTCTTATCTCCAGGTGACACAAAACCGGATAGATCTTTTTGTGCTCTCGATGGCAATCGCCGAAATGACTGGTGCAGGAGAATACGTGGGCAAAAGCACAACAAAGGCAATCCGTATGATGAAGGTCATGCGGCCAGTGAGGCTTCTGCTACGAAGTGAGGGCCTGAAGGCAATCATTGACGCATTAATTGCTTCGCTCAAGCCGATGGCCTATGCAACGCTCTTCTTGGGCATCGTATGTTTGGTGTTTGCTGTATTGGGGATGGCGCTGTTTCGCAAGAAGACTTCAATCTGCAATGATTTGGCCCTGGATGGTACTCGCAATGAGGGCATCAGGGAGTGTGTCGGTCCTTACTTGAATTTGGAGACTGGCTACCTCGAACCTCGAACTTGGGAGCCTCCGAAGTACAACTTTGACACTCTGGCGAGTGCTACTGTAGTTTTGTTTAGAATCCTTACACTGAACTGGGTAGGCTACTTCCTCGTTACACAGGACTCGGTGGCTGTTGATGTGCAGCCGGTGATGGGCTTTTCTATGACTGTTGCCTCCCTTTACTTTCATGCGTTTCTCTTGGTTGGCTCCTTCTTTGGGCTGAATTTGTTTGCATCTTTCATGTGCGACACATTCTATTCCCTCCAAGGGACAGCGCAGCTGGAAGAGGTTCAGTGGATGGCGGTCAAACAGATGTTGAAATCACATCAGCCCAAGAAGAATCGAACGCCTCCGAAGAATGTCATTTCGACAGCTCTGCGCCAACTTCTCCATTCGGTCTTCTGGCAGAATTTTTCAGCGTTTTGTTTGTTGCTCAATGTGACTTTCATGGGGACTGAGCATTCTAGTCAAGATGCGTCTTTTGATTTGTTCCTAGACGAGCAAAACACTATCTTCTTTGGTGTCATGTGTGCTGAGGCCGGCCTGCACCTCATTTCCGTTGGCCCGATTCTGTATTTGCTGAATCCGGGCCACCAATTCGACATCTTCTTGATTTCAGCCACGTCGGCTACGATGATTTTTGCTGACAGCTTGCGCTCTCTCAGTCAAGTTACACGTATTCTACGGTTGTTCAAGTTTCTGAGAGCCCTGGCGAAGGACAGAACTATCGCAAACGTTTTTGAGACTGTCCTGGTGTCGATGGGCCAAGTTGTCAACATCCTTATAGTGCTGGTGGTCTTGCTCGTGATGTTGTCTGTGCTAGCAGTGCAAATGTTCGGCACTGTTCGTCCTGGTTGGCGCCTTGGTTCGTCCACCCTCTTTCTTTCATGTTCAATGTTGTCAAAATTGGAGGGAGTCTCCCTTGCTACTCTCTCTCTCTCTCTTCGAAGTGCTGTCCCTCGTAGATATATGTGTCCTTGACTGCTTTACTGACGTTTTATTTGGTGCAGGTATTAGTGCAAATTTCTCATCATTCGGAGACGCGTTTCATCTCATCTTTCAGCTCATGTTCGGAGAGGACATGCCCACGCTATGGGATGACTGTGCATTGAAACCCCCTTATTGCACTCCAGATTTTACAGACGTACATGGCAAGGTAAATATCGGCCCCAATCATGAGTGATGCGATGTTAGTTGCCGCTCAATGTTTTGGTAAAATCTTTTGCAAGCGTGAAGACACCTTCACCTGACTCACCTTTTCCTTGCATTTCGCACGATCCAGTTGATGGTCTCAGATTGTCCGACAAATAGTTATGTTGCCGACCTTTTCTTCCCGGCCGTCTTGGTGCTTACAAACTATGTTATGCTCAATCTTTTCGTCGGAATGATCATGAACAATTTCGCGTACATCTCGTGCAAAGACGGAAATGGAGCTGTCGAAGATGAACATTTTATCGACGCAGCCTTCAAGTATGTGGAACGTTTGGATCCCAATCTCAACTGCCAAATCCCGCTGGAAAAGGTATCAATCAGTCTCGGAAGTGTTGCAAGTGCCGCCATAGAAGCTGAGAGCAGTGTGAACGTGTAGGGTTAATTTAGATTTCCAAAAGAGCATGGGTGCACAGGTCCAAGTGGGTTCACAACCAACACAATGAGAATGTATGGTTGGAATGATTCTGCCTGTGTGTCGAGCCTTCTCGTCTGATTTTTCTCTTGTGTGGTGTGAACCACAGGTGTATCAATTTTACCATATGATTGGGAAGCCGCTGGGTGACTATGACACCACAAAGAATTACGGGCGTTACTTGTGCGTCCGTGAAGAGCTCAGGCGCCAAATGAATGAACCAGAAGAAGTGCAACACAGCTGGTTTTACAAAAACGTCTACGTATGGATTGTAGAGACTGAAGAAATTCTCACAGAAGTACGAGTGGATGAATGGAAACGCATCAGAGAGGCTCTTCATGTTTGTGAGCAGGAATACAAAGACGTAGCAAGCCAACTCGAGAACGAGAGAGAATATGTTCGTGCAATGAAGCGTGTGGGTCTTGAGCATTTGTTGACAGACAGCAACCAAGATGAGAAGGAAGATGTGCCGCTTACGCTAGGAATGAGGTGGGTAGACGTCGGCTCAGAGAAGCCGCAAGTGGGCGTGGAAATTCACAATAGAGCGCTCGCTGCGGCCCTGATGAGCAGGACGGAGTTCACGTTGGAAGAATTTGACACGTTCCAAGTGATAAATTTGTCAGAAAGCAGCTATATCAGAGCAGACGAAAGGTACTTCAGACCAACTATAAACAAGGCTGAAAACGTCATCCCCGAAGGAGACAAAGCTAAATCTGCGGAAGCTGCAGACACTGTTGGAGGCATTGCTGATAGTTCAGGTGATGAAGATGGGCATGTGATGGGACATTCATTTGGTTCACGTACCAGCATCACTGTTCATGGCGGGAATATGGGCGCAAAACAAGGTCCTCCACCAAGAGTGAAGATGGTCAAAAAACAAAGCACAAAAAAGAGCCTCAATGCAATCGAAGATCAGCTGGCAGATCATCACCAAAAAGCTAACCCCCTGTTTGAACAGCAAAAGATTCTCGATCGGCTGCAGGTTCTGGAAGAGAAACTGGAGAATGCGAAGAAAGCGCATGCAGCCGAAGGATTCGAACCAAAGCCAACGCTACAAATGCGTTTTTATGCACTAATCAGATTTCTGAGCTCATTTTTCCTGTCGGAAATGGAGAAAAACGCCCGCAAACCAGGCCATGTGCGCTACAGCGAAATCATTTTGGCGCTTCTCTACTGGTAAAAACTGTTTGAACGATGAAGCTTGCCAGGCTCTTAGGCAGGTTATGCAGCGGTACAGGATGCAATTTGCGCTGATACTGAATTGAATGCACTGTTGCAGGAACAAGGAGCGGAATATTGTGCCACAAAAAATGGTCGAGCAACGACACGAAAAAGACCAAGAAATCCAGTTTGAAGTGGCGTTTCAGATGATTCGCGCTGTTTGTGCCGGCGGAATCGTGCGCCGTCAGAAACATCTTGCCAAACTTGAGGCCAAAAAAAGGCTAATGCGCGCGGGTAAGCTGGCCACCGGCGGGGTAAACTTGGCCGCAGCAAGTTCACGTGACAAGGTGATCCGCAAACGGCGCGAAGCGCTAGCTCCCATGCAAGATGAAAACGCAACAGAAAAGAACCTTTGGATTTATACCGAGAGCTCGGACACTGGCCCTCTAAAGCTGATGCTGTGCAAAATCGCCAAGTACGAGCTCGCAACAGGCCGCCAGCTCGCAAAATTCGCATATGATCAGGTGCGTGTGACGTGTGCTTGTCAATATTCCGAACAGGCAGGTAGAAGCATTTCTCGCGCTCTGATCGTGTCTTTCCGGTGATTGCATACAGAGATAGATGTATAGACTCACATGCGAGCACGTAAATGGATGGCATCCTGATATCAAACACATGCATGCACAGCATTTCGAAGTTGGGCCGCAGGGAATTTTTGATCTGGAGGAGGTAGAGCTGCAACAATGTCTGACACACTCAGCAGATTTCAAGAAGCTAAAGATGCACTGTGAAGCAATAGACGAGATCAAGTCGTTCATGCAAGAAGTCTCCGAGTTGGCCCAATCTTATCTCAAGCTTGCTGCGGCAAAACATGGGATCGATATTGGCGAACATTTTGAAAATCTCATGACGGTCAAGCTAGAGGAGCTGCAACAACTCTTAGGGGACCCCTATGTGAGGACAATCTTGCCATCAGCAATTCACGCGGAACGTATCAAGGAAATTCAGCAAGAGCGAGGCGAGGAATCAGAGACAGCCATTGATCACGCGTCGGCGGAAGAGCTATGGAAAGCCGAAATGGAGCTCCGGCGGCAGAAAGAGGAGGCTGAAATTCGACAGCAGTTGGCAGACCTGAAAGAGCAATACCACAAGCAGGAAGCAAGGTTTGAAGAACTGAATCGGGTCCTTGAGTATACGCGACAGCGCCAGTCAACTATGGAAGAAGACCTCGAGAAGAGGCGGGAACACAATATGCGACAGGCCCGCCAAGCAGCAGCAGTCAAAAACGCTGTGAAGTCTGTCAGACGCGTGGCGTCACTCACTTCCGAATCCCGTGTGCAGAGCAACACGAACCAAAAAGCCAATGTGCTGCAAGTATGGAGCGAGGAAGAGGAAAATTCAGAGGACGACGAAATGAAGTCAATGACGCTAGAGTCCTGGTTTGATAAGAGAGACTCGGCAAATGCTCAAGCAGACATAGATCAAGTGCAGCGCGTGCACATCGCTCCAGACCATGATGGCCTTGCCCAGTCTTCCAGATATGATGCGTCAGCCAGTAAAGGTCTCATGAGGCCTAATACGGCCCCAGTCGCTGGCACTGCGCTTCCCGGCCAGCACGATGGCGATTGGTTTACTGCTGCAGAAGAAGATGACCCTTCTTGTGTGCGAGATTCCCAAGGTCAAGTCATGACGCCTGTCATGCCATTCCATGCGCCCGCCGATGAGGCAACGGACGTGTTGAATCACATAGATTACGGACAGATGCGTCCCTTCACCGCGCCCGAACCGCGGATGCCGGAGAGTGACGCCGACAGGCTTGAAGCGACACTGCGAATTGCGCAGGCGGAGATCGAACGCATGGAGCGCATACACTCCGCAGCTGTCAGAGAACAACAACAGAGAAGGAAAAAGGCCCTGCAAGGAGACACAGGTCTGTCGGAAGATCAGCAGGAATCGATTGAGCAGGCGCGAGCCCGCAGGCAGAAGAAGAACATGGTCATTGTTGACAGTGACTCAACATCCTCGGGCCTCTTGTCTCCACGGGATAAACCGATGAGGAAGGATGTGGTGAGAAGGGAGCAAGAAAAGAAGCAACGAGCGGCTGAAGATCGGGCGAACGGTAAACGCATACTCTCATTTTCCCTAACACACGCGCGTGGCAGTCTATGCGCTTGTGACGTGCGTTATTCCGCGCGTGCTGACTTACACTCATCACTACAGCGGGAAGTCGGGGATCGAGCCGAGCGTCCTCGCGCCAAGGTAGCCGACCGGCTTCGCGCTCCATAAACGTGGGTATCACCTTTTGAGGGAGCCACACGAGCATATTCCAATATGTTCTCACGGGGACGGAGGAAGAACGAATGCTCGTAGTATTTGCAATGTTTGGAAATTGTTTATAGGTGTAAATTACAAGTCGAGAAGTAGTCTTGACGAAATTATAATACGTCATATTGCCACGACGTGTACCACACGCCACGAATGGCTCAAATAGAGAACAGAAGTTGTCGTTGAATATGTACTTTAGCAAATGTTAATGATTAAAATACTTCAATCCCGTCCACCTCTCTCTTTCGGATTCAATACAGAATGTACGACCACGCACCAAAGGAAGGACTCAGGTGGTTCTGTTCCAGAACAATATGAATTCTGCCTCATCAATACTGTCTGAATTATCCTGGTCGAGGGCTTCAATAAGAGCGGTCGTTTCGTTGGGATGCAACCACACATTTATGTACCTCAGCGAAGCCGCAAGCTCATTCCTGTGGGGACGCCTGTCAGCTACAGGGGTAAAGAGGTGAGACAAGAGCAGAAGCAGCAGCAGCAGAAGCCAGAGGAGGAGACCGTGTGAGGCTGCCATCCATGTTCTGATCAATTATCTTGAAAATTTTGCGTGGGTCGTCGCCATATATCACCTGCATACAATCCAGAATGTCAGTGAGAAACAGTGCGTTCGTGCGTGTGCCCGCAAAAAGGAGTGTGCGCGTGTAGGATTGTGGACAAGCACCTGGAACTTGCGTTTGATTTGCCGTAACTTGAAAGCGGAGACCCATCCGAAGCCAGCCGGTTGCTCCCAGCCATTTGGATACGAACCAGGGTACATCTCTTCGCTCTTTTCTCCTGCCAGGGGTCAAGGAACAAGTGCATCAGATCATGTGCATCAGATGACTCCTCAGACTCTCTCCGCACACACGAGCGCCTCTCTACAGCATCGTTCAATACGAACACCCTTTATTTCTGACTCTTTCGCTCTCCCTTGTCCTCGCCCCATCTCCACCTCCGTCTCCGAGTCCCTCAGGTTTTCTCCCTCTCTCCCTCTGTCTATCTCTGTTCCGCACCCTGTGTATAGACTTACTGAGCCGATCGATAGTGGCTTGCTCTCGGCAGTAGAACATCGTCATCAATCCTGCAAATGCCGCAGAGAGAGAGAGAGTGCGTTGTGGATCCTCAGTTGCAGCAAACCACTGACCACGTATAGTTGATCCGCATGAGTACTTGGTTCACAGGAAAAGCGCCCGAGAACGAGAGCATACACTGCAGTGTACAGCATGTGCGTGCGTGCGAGCGAGCGAGCGTGTATGTTTGCTTGGTTGTGGGGGAGGCAGGGACCTGAAGTAGGGCAGCTGCCAGTGAGCCACGGGCTGACAAATGTTTTCCAAAGTCATTTATGGTGGCTTCGCATACCGGTAGTAAACATGGACTGACTTTTGGGATTTGGTGCCTGGGAATGGCAAATGCAATGCCGTTTTGGGCAGAGTCCACTATGTTCACCTGTAATATATGTGTGTATCTACATTAGAGACACACATTATGACATTAGGCAGTGTAAGACGCAGAGGGTCCGCACTCTTGTGATGTG
>Ga0115006_10001424_pt1 | contig 14893 bp, 13 predicted proteins | sample ArcOceMetagenome_3_FD_88943 | JGI IMG/M metagenome (GOLD analysis project Ga0115006, IMG submission 88943) | Marine eukaryotic phytoplankton communities from Arctic Ocean - Arctic Ocean- Svalbard ARC20M Metagenome | ecosystem: Environmental > Aquatic > Marine > Oceanic | place: Arctic Ocean...
CATCGCTTCTCACCTCGCTCTCCTGCTGCGTAACAAAACCCTTGAAAGTCCTGACCGCGACAACCTTCTCCTCAACCCCCTCGATAACGACCGCCCCAATTTCATTGATCTTGTTCTCGAACTTCAGAGGGGTGGGGTAATCGTCCCCCCTCGGCCCGAGGTAAAACCTCATGGACCCAAGGCTAGTGGTCTCAACTGGCATTTTCAACTCCATAGTTTTCCTCTCTTCGTTCCCCCCGAACACATACCCCGCAAGTAGATTGAACGCAACCCCCTGAAGGACAACGTCGTTCTCGTCCCATTTACCCCCCACCTCCCTCATGCTTGTCTCAGCAACGGAGTAAGGGGAGTATTTACGTACCTCGAATTCCCCCCCCTTCTCTAGTACTTCATACGGCGGTCCTTCGTCCCCCTCCATGGCGACTGCGTCTCTGACGCTCTTGGCAACAACATTCATCCCCTCCTTAACCCTGTCTGCGACATCATCACCACGACGGAAGTTGTCAACCTGGGTTTGGACGGCGTTGAATATCTGGCTCGCCGCCTTCGGCACGGACGTCCTGAGTTCGTTCGGGTTCGTGGGTGAAAGGGGGTTGGATAGGGAGGGGAGGATGTCGTTTGTTATCTGGTAAGCTACCGCGTTGGTGCCATCGCGGAGGGCCTTGGCGTTGGAGGTTAGGAGCATGGAGGGATCGCGGTCCTCGATTGCTTTCATTACGTCCGTTCTTATCTCGTCGTCTGAGCTTAGGAGATCCCTTAGCAATGTGACTCGGAGCTCGGGGGGGGTGGAGGGGGACAGGAGAGAGTCAAGGGTGTCCTTCCAATCTCCAATTTCGTCATCATCATTTACGAAATCATCAATATTATTATTTTGGGTAGTTGATGATGTTGTAGGGTTATTTAGAGGTGGAGTATCAGATGGAATATCAACATCGTCGATTGAGAAGGATGATAGTGTTGATTTTATCACCCTATTCTTAGTATGACCTACTTTAGGTATAAAAGATGTTGATATTGATGATAATAATAAAAGTGTTAGAAGTCTCAACATCATTAGAGGTCGTATATGGAGAGACATGGGGAAATATATAATATACTCTCTGCTCTGATGCACTTCATAATCTATATTTGTGTTAATTATGGCACTTAGATTAGCTCAAAAGGCTGCTGAAAAGAATCTACAGAATCCTGTTGTTGGATTATATAGATCTATGGCAAGAGTAAGTTATATAACCTATAGGAAATAGGATATAAACACTCATTACCATAAAAACATTATCGAACCCTCCTCATCATATGTACATTTATCTACCCCATAACCCTTCACCCAATATATATATAACATATATATATATATTTATACTCTATAACCCCCACTGTATACCACCCATATACCCCACCCCCATCTATATCCAGAAATAATCTCTTCTCATCTCCAACCTCCTTCGCCGCCGCCCCCCACCCCCCCCCTCCTAACCCTGCATAATCTCCCTCCTCACTTAACCCCACAGGAGATCCCCAAGGTGATGTCAATCTACGACATTGACATGTCAACCGCGGAAGCCCGTGCTAAGATTCGTTCCCACTTCACAGCAAACTCCCACGTTAAGGACGAGAGGGTCAAGGACATTCTGATTGCCAAGGGGTACATGGAACTCGAGGAGACGCTCATGCAGTGGAAGCAGAAGGTGAGGGGAAGGAGGAGCGAGGGGACGAACTGCGAATCCGAGAACTTCCTTAAGACGAGCGAGAAGGCTGTAGGGAAGCGACAGCAGCTCTGCGAAGGGCAGGAAGGGAGAAGCAATGACTGCGTATCGAGAACTTTCTTGGACTCGCTTCGCCCATCCGCTCCTCCTGCGAATCTAGGACTTCCTTATCTTATAACCAACAACCCTTTCCGCTCCTTGCCACAGGCCCAGCTCATGAGGCTCTTCGAAGGGGTCGAGAATAAATGGACGCAGGAGGTCGAGGTTAATGCAGAGGTCAAGACCATGGTGGGTGAGTTTGAGGATATTAAGAACACCATAGACACCAACGATTACAGCTTTGAGAATGTAGGGGGGGGGGCGGAGAAGGTGGGGATTAGGCAGAAGGTCGGAAAGGACGGGGTCAGGGTTCTTTAGATAGGACACAACCCGTGGGACCAGACGTAATTTGGTGACACCCTTTTTTATCATAAATCAAGACTTATTTTGCCCTAAAATATCTCTTTTGGTTCTCCTCATATTGTTAATTGGTTATCCTCATAATCATAATCTGTTCTTCTCATCATAATTATTTCTCCTAATAATCATATTTAAACTTATAATATACCCCAATAGTCCCGAATACCCCTTCCGACATCGTCCCCTCCCTCGATGCAGTACATAATATTCCTCATCCTCTTCCTCTTCCCTCTCATCTCCCCTTTTTTCTTGTCCCCATCTCTCAACCCCGTCACTCGGCTCCATGGTAAATCGAGTTCCAAGAAAACCAAGAAAAAACCCGCGACATCAGGGGGCGGAGGTTTTGGGGGTGCCCTAAAAAAGCTCAAGGAGACAACATTCGGTTACACCGGTACCGTAACCGCCTACCCCCAGACACCCCAGTCCAAAATCCCCTCCTCCCTCCTTCCTAAATCCTGCGTCCCCTCCTACGCTTCATCATCCGTCCCAGCCGTTCCTCCCCCTACCCTCCCGTGGGTAATAGAGCGCAAGACACCGGAGATGACAACGAAGATGGAGCGGGCTGGGGAAGTCGCCAGGCAAGTGCTTGAGACGGCGGGGGGACACATCAAGGAGGGTGTTACTACGGAGGAGATCGACAGGATTGTACACGAGGAGGTGAGAGCAAGGGGGCAGAAGAGCGCAACGAACAACCGACGACTGACGACCATCGAGAGAGCCCCTCCGCTCGTCCCACAAACTAATTACACCCTTCCGGCTCGTACACTTCATCTCCTCCCCCACCACTCAGTGCCTTAAAAACGGAGCCTACCCGTCCCCCCTGAACTACCACGGTTTCCCAAAGTCCTGCTGCACGTCGATAAACGAGGTGATATGCCACGGAATTCCCGACTCCCGTAAACTCGAGTCCGGGGACATCGTTAACTTGGACATTACCGTTTACAAGGACGGTTACCACGGGGACTGCAGCGAGATGTTCGTCGTAGGGGAGACGGACGCGAGGTCCGAGGAGCTCATCCAGGTGACCTACGACTGCTGGTTGAAGGCCATGAATTTCTGCCGTCCCGGAAAGTCCTACTCTGACATAGGTGCTATCATAGAGGACTACGTATCCTCCCGTGGTTTCAGCACCGTCCGTACCTTCTGCGGTCACGGGATCGGTTCTGTGTTCCATACCAACCCCAACATTCTTCACTACCGTAACTCCGAGCCTAACGGTAAGATGGAGGTAGGTCATACATTCACCATCGAGCCCATGATATGCATGGGCACCAACAAACACGTTACGTGGCCGGACGAGTGGACGGCGGCGACGAAGGACGGGGGGAGGACGGCGCAGTTCGAGCACACGCTTTTGATCGAGGAGAACGGGGTCAGACCGCTTACGGGGAAGAGGGAAGGGGATAGGGTGCAGTGGTGGGAGGAGAGATCAGAAGTTCACAAGGGGATCTGGAAGGGGTCGTTCGACTAAGATTTAAAATGCCTCCTTTTTTTCTCTCTCTCTTATTAATGTTGTGTTTAATTATCCTGTGCTCCATTCCCTAATGTCTTACTTGAGGCACCTCTCAATGGCGTCCTTAGCGAGTCCCGAGTACGCCGTCCCCTCCGCCTTGACACAAAGTTTGCACGCGCTCAGCCCCTGCTTGAACGTGAGTTCTGCCAGGAAGCTCTGTCCGTTGTTGGTGGCGCAGCTCACGTAGACAACCTCCTGACCTAGGGCGTTGGGGACGGGACGGCGGGCGATGAAGAACACGTTCTTCTTCCCAAGCGTCGCGATCGCGGCGTCGACGTTGTCGCTGGTTAGCTGGACTGTGCTGTACAGTTCGTTGGTGTCTGGGATGCCCTTCCAGGTGTTGATGAAGGCGCTCCTCTCTAGGGCTCCGCTGGGGGTGAAGAGGCACTCAAGCTCCAGGTTGGCGGCGAAATAGAATACGGATCCATCTCCCATGTTTTTGATGGCGGCCTGGATGGTGGCGGGAGCTGGTGTGCCGGGCTGAAAGGGGGCCATCATGGCGGGGTTGACAGCGAGGCCAACACTGAAGCTTCCGCTGCTTCCGGGCAAGATAGGAGGGTTGAATGTGATGGCCTGGTTGGTAGGGGCAAGGGAGAAGGCGTTTTTGTTAAGCTGTATCGCAAGGCTGGTCAAAGGAGCTTGACCATTGTTGACAAAGTCCATCTCAATAGATGCTGCGTTGTTGACGTTAGCAAAGCCAACAGAGACCACCACCCCGTTGCTGCTGCTACCGTCGCAGACCTGGGTCTTCTGCACCCCTCCTCCTCCTCCTCCTCCCCCTGTATCGAGTCCGAACAAGTCTGCCCCTCCTCCCCTATTAGCAACCCCGTTACTTCCGCCATTGAGGTCGACCCCTCCCATGTCGAGCAGGTCGACGGGTCCGCCAGGAGCCTCCACGGCGCCCCCTCCGACGTCGTTCTCGGCCTCGTAGTCGTAGTCCTCGTCAGAGTCCGCGGCGACTCTGATGTTGGCGCGGGTGACAAAGAGCTCGGGAGGCTTGTGGTAGATACTACTGAGGGTGGCGATCTGCCTGATGAGTGTGTCGAGAAGCTCGGGTTCGAGCTTGCTGGTGTCGTCCTCGATGACTGGCCTCTCGCTCAGGACAACAGCCTTGGCGGCCTCGGGGTCGGTGGACAGAAGCCTCCAGTAGACAAAACCCCTGTCCCTCAGGTCTGGGTTATCAGACTCCTCTGTGGCCATGTCCAATACCCTCTGAACCATCTCCTGGGTACCCTCAGGGTCCTTGAGGAAGCACTTGACGGTTGCTGTGAGCAAGCTGAGCTGCACGGAGGGGTCCTCCTCCTCGAAGCTCTCGAGGAAGGTCTCGAGGAGCTCGTCCGCGTTGTCGATCCTTTCGGCGTACTCTCCGATGATCCAGATCATACTCGCCTTGGCCTCTGGCTCGTCCAGGGTCTCGAGGTTCTCGCAGAGGGTGGCAATAACGGACTCGTACTTATTAGGGTAGCGGCGGAAGATGTCCTTGATCACGACGACGGCCTCCTGAACGACGTAGTTGACCTTGCTCTGGATGAGCTCAAGAAGCACGGAGATGCACCTCTCTGCCGCCCTCTCAAGCTTGATGGCGCACCTACCAATGGCGGAAACGCTCTTCCTCACGAAGTCGACGTCGACCTCTGTGGCGTACTCCTTGAGCTCAAGGAGCACCTGTTCGACGTTCCTCTCGCTAGCTAACTTGATGATGATCTCCAGCTTCTCCATCTTGACGTAAATTGGGTCGTTGTACTTGGCGAAGAAGACCTTGATCTCGTTCTCGAGGATGGTGGGTCGCTTTTGTACGATGAGGTTGATGTTGCGGAGCGCGACGTACTGGGTCTCGGGCTCGGAATTGAGTAGTGTGACGAGGGGAGGGGCGAGCTTCCTGGTGAGGGTCCTGATGGTGTCCTCCGCAGTGATCATGTTCATGTAGTTAAGTACGACCTTGACGGCGCTCATGACGACGGCGCTGTTGGCGTGCTGGAGCCTAGGGGTCACGCGCTCGATGATACCCTCAGCCTCCCTGCCGTCGGCTGGGGTGTACTTGGAGAGGGAGTCGAGAATGAAGACCTGTCCCCACTCGGTACACTCGTTGAGGGCGGCGAGGAGCTTCTGAAGGACAGAGGTGCTGATCTTCATCACGTCCTTGCCGCTGGTCTCTGCGATCTCGCTAAGGGCTGCTACGCCGTTGGCTACGACGGAGGGGTTGGCGTCGGAGATGAGGTCGTGGAGGATCTCAAGGAAGCCCCTGTCCTCAACGAGCTCGGGGGCGATGTCGTAGAGCTTGGCGACGCACACGGCGGCGGTCTTTCTCACGTACGGATCCTCGTCACGGAGGGAACGGGAGAGGGGCTCGCAGAGGTACTGCGATGAGCGAAGCGAATCACGAAAGGGGTAAGGATAAGGGATGATGATAATTGCGATCGTTAGGGAGGAGGCGTGTCTTGTACGGAAGTACGTGTGTGTGTGGTTTTTGCCGCTTGCGATTGCGTTGTCAGGTCGTCGCTTCGCTCCTTGTCCAATCTCACCTCTGTGATCCTGTCAACCCTGATGCATCCCATGGTCCTCACAGCTAGCGCACGGATGAGCGGGTTGGGGTCATTCGCGTCCTTGACGAACGTGTTGACGGCGAGGAGCGTCTTCTCAGGCTGGCTCTTTGCGTAGTTGATGAGGTAGAGGTACACGAGCTTCTTGAGCTGCGATGAGCGAAGCGACGAGCAAAAGGGTCACGAGCGAAGTGAGGGGGGGAGATGTTAGTTACAGTGTTATGCAGTTATGGTCGTCGCTACGCTTTAGCCGTCCTTCGCTCCTCCCCCTCCTCACCTCAATGTTGTCTGTTTGGATGCAGTTGAGGACGTCCGTGAAGAGCATGCTGACGTCCTTTCCGACCGTCATGTTCGCGATGACCTTTTTAACGGCGTCGACCTTGACGCTCCTGTCAGAGCTGTGAAGCTCCTGACGGAGCTCGTGCATTTCACCCTTCTTCTGGGTTGTGAAGAATCTGGAGTCTGAACCTCCCGCTGAGCTCTTATTCTTCGACGGCATCATTACCTGGCTATTTTTGAAGTGATAAAAGCGAACGAAAGGATAAGAGGGTGAGAAGGGGGGAAAGGAGAGGGTAGTTAGGAGAGTGCCCGAAAGGAGGTCAGTATAATTTTCCATTAATAGGCCATTTCACGTTATAATGACAATATATATGATAGATATAGATATAATTATACATATTATAATAAATAGGATATAATATAGATATCTATGAGGGGAAATAAAGGGTAAAAGATAGGGGCTGCCCGCTCAAACAAATCTCCCTCTATCTCATCCCACAAAACTAACGGTACTCTAAAAGGTTTATTGCGAGAAAGAGGGGGGCGATTGAGAACAAAAATAATATAACTTGTTTACGTACGGGTTTAAATAAGGTGGCAATGGGAAAAAGTAAAGATCCTCCTCTCAGGATCCTCACCCGATTTTGCCATATCTTGAAAATATTGATTTTACTTTGATAAATCGTTTTTAGGTGACCGCACGTTGTTCACCTTCATCCCTTCCATACCGATCCATACCTACATTTCCTATTATCTCGTCTTCACATCTTCCTTCCCCCACCTGCTATCCAACCCCTCCTCTTCCTCCTCTTCACTGATCCCCTAAAAGGCTCCTCCTCTCTCTCCCTCCTAGTCGTGCACTCCATGTCGACAGTCACGATTTGCGACTTGGAAGAGGACCTCTGTCGTTACAACCTGGAAATAAAGGTTCGCCTGATATCAGTGTTTGACGAGCCTGACTGGAACAAGAGAATGGGGAAGGTAAGTACGCACGTAAATCGGTGCCCGAGCCTCGAATTACTAACGTCCTCCCGCCCCCTCCGTTCTGTCCTCTTTTCCCTCCCCCCCCCCCCCCCCCTCAGCTGCACGGCCCTCTAACCAAAGACCTGAACCTTTACATGATAGATCTCGACCCCGACGAGTACGACATGGACGGTGTGTCGGACAGGGTGAAGGTGTCGGCTAAGAATTTTGAGATCGTGGGAAAGCACGAGCAGAGGAAGGCCATCCTGAGCTTGCTGGAGAACAATGAGGTGAGACTGGAGGAGGAGAGGACGGAAGGCTGGAAGGAGGGCTGTCCAGTGCCATACCTAAGCGGAAGGCTGGAGCAAAGCGACAGCAACTACGATATTCAGACATCAATATGCGACATCAGTAATATCGTCCATCTCTCTTCAAGAAAACAACCTTCAGATCGTCGCTTCGCTCCTCGCCGTCAGGCTGTCCAGTGCCATAACTAATGACATATCTTACACTCGTCGCTTCGCTCCTCACCGCCGCTCGCTTGTCGCAGCTTCGCTTTGATGTTCTAAAGACCATGGTAAAGGCAGGGTGCTCAATATCGGAAAAGTACCCGGACCTAGATAACGGAGGCGTTCTTTTTTTCACTGCATTTTCCGGTGTGAAGGAGGCTTGCAAGGTGCTCCTGAAGTTGGGTGCTGATCCTAACATTCTCAATGACAACGGGTGGACGGCGTGCATGATTGCAGCCTCGCAGGGAAAGTCTAACGCCATGAGGGTTCTCGTCGACGGGGGGGCGGACATGGAGGTTAAGAACGACATCGGTTGGACGTCGCTTCTTGTGGCTGCAAACGCTGGAAAGCCAAAGGCTGTCAAGATGCTCTTGCTATTGGGGGCCAACCCAAAGGCTAAAAATAACTACGGGAAGAACGCTTACGATCTGGCTTCAGACTCTGGTCATAATGAGGTGATGAAGATTCTGCTTGCCAACGGTATTGGACCTAGCGACGACAAGGTCCTAGCGGGAGACGCAAGGAAGCTCCTGCCCAGCTTGGGTGGGTCTGAGGGGGAGGGTAAGGGGGTTGGATCGGGGAAGAAGCGAAGGGTGGGGAGACGGAGGAGCTTCGCGGGAACGCCGTCGCAAGTTCCGTTGTACATGCAGGAGGGGAAGAACGCCAACGGTGGTGAAGAGACACCGAAGAAGAACGTCGCACAAAAACTCCATACGCCCTCGCCCAACAAGTCGGTTCTGCCACCTCTGTCCGCGTCGCCTTTAGACACATCGAACGCTTCCCCTGGAGCAGCCTCTGCTGCCGCTAGCCCTCCCTCACAGACCAGCTATTACGTTGACCCTAAGCAGTTGCAGCTTGCCCTTCAGAACGGTTGGTCTAAGTCTATAGATGAGATGAGTGGCCACGAGGTGAGAGCGGACAAGAAGCAAAGCGACGGCTGGAGTGAAGCGATAGCAAAAGCAACATACCACCTACTCGCATAACTAACAACCTTCCACTCGTCGCTTCGCTACTCGCCAATTGCAGTATTTCGATCACATCGATGGCAGGTCTTCATGGACCCTTCCTGTGAATGATGGCACATGGGTGATCCCCGGGAGTGACGAGCCGGCTCCTTACGACCCAGATTTGGACGTTTACAAGGGGCCAAAGGATTCCGTCACTGGGGACACTTTCAAGGCCCTGGCACTCTCCAAGAAGAAGAAGGACGAGGAGCGTAGAGCTCCCGAATCTCGGAAGGTTATTGAAATCAGGGAGAAGAAAGAACGGGAATCGTCACTTCACCACATTAGGCAGACGAGGGAGATCGAAAGACTGGCGTTTATGGAGGAAGAGGACCGTCATAAGAGCAAGAAGATTGATCACGACAAGTATCTGGGCAATTACACAAAAGATAGAACAAGGCGGAGGTCTTTCTAAATGAAAACAAACACGTCATCTTCTATTCAACATTTCTTCCAAACACTCCATCCATAGCTTCACGCCATGCGCTCCAGGATGCAGCTTGTCTGGCATCAGGTCGATGTTAAGGATCCAGGATCGTTCGTCCAGGTTATTGCTCCCTTCCATTACAAATATCTGGCCACAATGACTCAAATGCAGGGTTTTGTCGCCCTTCCATTGCTCCCTTATCAGAGCGTTCACCTGAGCCACCGTCTCTTGCAAATCACCTCCCGCATCCCCACGGGGAAAGAGCTGCTCCAAGATGATGGTAGATGACGGCAGGGAGGCCTTTATTTCCTTGACGACCTCTTTGACGCCTTCGAAGGCGGCTTCAGGTGACATGCCTGCACCAAGGTTATTGGTCCCTATCAGGACATTGACAAACTCCGGTAACAGGCCGTTCAGTTCTCCGCCGTCCTCCCCCATCCTCCACAATAAGTGCTGAGTTTGATCGCCCGCTATTCCCATAGGCAGCACATCGTCAGGGAAGACAGCTTTGAAGGCCGCTTTGATGTCAGCCTTCGCGGCAACCTCAACCCCGAACGATTTACCTGTGAGGTACTCTGTAATACTATCCCCCAGCATCAGGAGTTTGAACCCTTTGGGGTTCTTTGCCACCCAAGCCTCCTTCTCTGCAACCAATCCCTTCTGCACTCTTTGCCATTGCAGCAACTGCCCAGGAGATCTAACGCTGTGGTCTGTTCGAGGCGTTGCCTTTGTTGAATCTTCGTAGCAACCTTCTGGACTACACATGGGAGTTCGAAAGGACCGCTTCTTATCCTCTGTTACACCCAATATTATGTCATTATGGTGACCACCGCCATTTTCTGTTCGGAGAAGTAATACAAAGACGACCAATAATGTAGTAGCGAGTACCACAAAGGAGATATACCCTACGGGTAGCGCGGTCATTACTATTTTAGCGCGATATAATGTTGTTTCAGGAGAGGCTTTTGGAGGCACTTTACTTCGGCACTTTTTCAGATCTATATCAAAAGGTGTGCTTTGTAAGTAATTTCTAGCCTCAGAATCGGTCCCCAAGACACTTTCGTTCTTTTTTATAATTGGTGACTCGCTATACGATTTTTGGCTGTACCTTTCTCACCCCTACTACCTTAACAGAGACATGATTCGATTCTCCATCGCGATTCTTTCTACATGGGCAATTGTTCATGGAGCGCATACCCCGGAGAAAATAGCATCTAGGACCGTAAGGGCCCGTAAGCTCAGTCTTACTGCTGGAACGGAGACGAACAGTTACGCATTGGATGAAACAGGTTGTACGGCTCCATCAACAGAAGGAGGATGGGGATATTGTGGTCCGGCTTCGTGCAAAGACAACTACTCCACTTGCTCTTCGGCTGGAGGCGGAATCAAAATCGTTGACGGGGTCACTGGATCCTGGAACTCTTACTACTCGGATTCCAATTGCGCAACCTACCTCACAAACAGTGCCACCGATATCACCGACTGGTCGCCTAAGGGCGCATGTGACTCGTCGTGCACTCAGGTCACCACCGGGGTGTGCTCTTCGGAGTTCCTTAACAACATCCTCTCAGGGTTCGGAGTCAAGTATGCCTGGTGCAACGATAAGTGGCTTCACATCATTGCTTCTGGAGAAACTGGTGGTATGTATACGCAGAACATGAACGACACACCCTACCCTCCCGCTGCAGGGAGCGATTTCTCCCTTAGAACAGGAATGGACACCTTGGATACCTCGAGGCTCCAGGAACTTTACTTCCCTCTCACTCCGACAGCCCTTAGTACCTCTCTTGGTACCAACAACAACGCTGTGTATGACGAGCAGAGCGGAGCTGGGGCCAAGTCCTACTTGATCAGCAGCGATGGTGACAAGTATGGCCTTCCTTCGGATGGAGGGATCGGGATGGCAGTAAACGGGATGCCCATCTTTCCTGTCTACAACAACAACGCGAAGTACACTCCACAAAAATGCGAGGTTGACTCCTGTAATGAACACGTCGGGCGGGGAGGAGGAGCCGCTCACTACCACAGCGACCCATTCGCTGACGACTGGAACTGCCTTTATGGTTCGAAGAACTACACGGCCGTCGACGCCCATCCCCCCGTTATCGGCTTCTCGTACGATGGTTATTTGATTTATGGCCGTTATTTGAGCGAGAATGCACCCGGGTTCAACAATCCTGGGCTTGATGCATGTGGTGGTCACGTCCACGCTGATGCAGGAACCGACGACAACGGCCTGGATCTCCAAACTTACCACTATCACACTCAAATATTTGACGCAACTGTCCCTGCTAGCGCCATTGCCACGGAGGGTGAGGCATATGTTGCGACCGTGCCGGGACCTTTTCAGTGCTGGAAGGCCGATTTGACCGCTTCCACCGGCTCCAGTGCATTATTGGAAGCCACGGCATCATCTTCGTATGTTGGCAAGAACGACATGGAGAAGCGCTGTTGTGGAATGACCGATTACTATCTCGTCACGGGGAATACATTCCCTGATTCTAACTCTTACGCCTCGTCTTCTACCTGTACCGCTCCGACCTCAATTACTAACGGTGCCTACAACTCCGAGTGCACTGGAACTCTTCTCTCGGGACACTCGTGCACCCCTATCTGTAAATCTGGCTTCGCAGCCTCTGGTCTTACGATCTGTATAGGAGGGACCCTTTCGGAGGCTACTTGCGCGGCAAACGCCAGTCCAACTCAGGCCCCAAGCGACGCGCCAACGACTGGTAGTGCGACCACATCTGCACCCACATCCGCACCCACTTCTACGCCGGTGGTTGACTCCAATGGTGGTGACGGTGCAGGAAGCTCTCACGGGGTCACTCTGACCGTCTCCTTGATCTCTTCTTTGGTTGCAGTCCTCCTTTACTAGTTTCAGAGGAGTTTCACTTTCTCACCACATTTTTTCAGAGTACGGGGTCCGACGATTTTCGCTAACGAGTTTCGTCCATTTTTTAATCGAACGAGTCAGTTTTATCACCTTTTTTACGTTCGAGAGGTGCCATTGTGACTGCCATAAGTAGGTGAATTCAGAGATTTTTTGGACACTTCGACTCTGTTTAATTTGAATCCAGAACCCCTATAGTTCGAAAATAGAACATTAAAAGGTCATTAAAGGTCTATAATTAGATTATTGGTTCCTAAGATCTCGGTCTCTAGTCATTATGTCGACTAAAGATGACAAAAAACACAACCAAAATCTCCAGCGACCAGCGAAGGTTGTTGTCGAATTGGATGTGAGTTGTTTTGGCGTTTATGTGGTGTTTATTTCGTAATATGCTAATCATTTTTCATCTTTTTCTCCTCCTCAGAAAACGTCGTCGCTCTTATCGTTCAGAAATGCTGAAAATTTGGCTACGACCCCTCGATCATCGGAGTCTTACCAAGAGATTGAGTTGAATTCCGGTCTGAAGGGTGTCTTTTCGCCTAACACCTTTAGTTCTGCGAAGAAACAGTCGCCGAAGAAGGTGATTTTTCGATGTAACGGATATATTGTCATCTTCTTCCTCCCAACTTACCCGGGTGATCCCTTTCCCCTCTCCCCCAGCTTTTTGACAAGATCAAGCACAATGTGAACTTCTCCAAGCGGCGTCGATCTCTCCAAAATCCGAGGCGACAGATTCTTACCCCTCAAGTGACTGCTTCAGACCCTAGCAACCTTCTAACCAAGGAGGATATTGAGCACAAGATCAAGCACGACCCTCAGCAGACGAAGCACCGCCTCAATCATCAGTCTAAGGGGGTTTTCGGGCACCAGCGTATGGGTCATGACAATAGTGCTCCAACCTTTGCCAACCTCACTTCCCCTGCTCCTGCATCCTTTGGGCGTGGAGTCTACGAGGATGACTCGGACACGGATACTCCTAGACGAAAGACTGTCACTCACAGGTCGCGAAGTAGTAATAACTTTAACGAGGACGACTTCGACTTTGCTATCGTGCTCTCTCCTTCGGCTGAGTATGCGCTGTGGGCGAGTGAGCTCGATTTTCGAACTGAGGTTGAACAGGGGTGGGACGGGATACGCATCGGCGTGAGCGTCGGGCTCGATAGCGATAACAAGAAGGTCTTTTTGCAGAAGCAGACCTGCTTCGAAGCGGCTGTTGACACGCCTCAGAATTACGACGAGGCTGGATTCATCTCCCCTAACTCGAAGAAGATCAAATGGGGAAGCCAGCTTACATCGCCTTCGATCATGAGCCCTTCCGGCGATGCGGGTGATGATCTTCATGAGGATCTTGAGGCGGGAATGATGAAGTCCGTCTCATCGCCCCCACTAAAGAGAGTAGATTACTCTGACTCTGAAAATGTCCCCCCGAACATTACTGAAGCAGGATCCGGAAAAAATAGTGTTCAGCAATTGAAGGAAAAAATGGGTGCCATAGAGAGGAAGGGTGAGTTTTTGGCGGTAGATCCCAGGGACGTCAGCTGACGATTGCTAACTTTCACCTCCCCTCCTTCCTTCCCATTACATTGGTCGCAGTGAAAACCCAGAAAAATGGCAGCCGAATTCCTAAGGAAATCCTCCCCGTCGGTATTCAACGAAAAAATATGTTCGAAGACTTCCTCAAGGCCCTTTTTGGGACCAGTGAATCCAATGGAATTGTGTTGAGGCGTCACTTCCCTAACTCCACCGCTTCCTACGTGCGAATTTATGTCCTTGATACTGAGATGCCTGAAAAAATTTACTACGCGCCAATAGACGAAGCCCAGGCAAAGTTTGCGCTGGCAAAGCAAAAGAATGAGTACGGTTCTCTTGCTTCCAGGACGGGCTTTGGAAACTATGAGGACAGCGAGGACTCAGGTTTCGGTTCGAAGGAGTTTTTGCCCGCTCATCTGCATAAACACGCTGAGCCCTCCTTCGTGGCAAAGGTCAAGAAGAACTTGAAGGATCACTACAGGAAATTGTTCTACTCAGGACATATTGACACCAACACAATCATGGCGGTGCAGCCTGCGAAGAACGAGGACCCCTTCCACAAGGGTGAAACGGGTACGAAAAGTCTGCGATCCTCGAGGTCACCCTACAAGACTGGCAGGTCCTTCAGCCTAATTCTCTCGTCACCTCACTTCGTGCAGTGGCAGAAGACCAAACCTGAGGATCCGAACTCTTACCTTTCTCATGGTAGTAGCAACCACACCTTTGATCTCGAGGCTGACTCGGAGGGGACATACTGGCTCGTTTTTAGAGGCTTCCTTCAGCTACAGCGTGAGATGACAAGGATCGCAGCCCAGGCTGCCTTGGGCGGAGACTTCCACCATCACCTGAAGGAGAGGAGGGGGAAAAGAAAGGCGATGTTAAAGTCAACCTTGAGGAACAGGAAGGGGGGTAGCGCCGAAAAAGCTGGTGACACTCAGGTTGTTAGGGGGGGGGGGGGGGGGGGGGGGGGGGAAAAGAAAAGAGGGGGGGAGGGAAAAAAAAGGGGGAGGGGGAGGGGGGGGGGGGGGGGTACAGAATGAAGGGAGGGATGTGCAAAATAGAGGAAGAGG
>Ga0115006_10001425_pt1 | contig 14891 bp, 12 predicted proteins | sample ArcOceMetagenome_3_FD_88943 | JGI IMG/M metagenome (GOLD analysis project Ga0115006, IMG submission 88943) | Marine eukaryotic phytoplankton communities from Arctic Ocean - Arctic Ocean- Svalbard ARC20M Metagenome | ecosystem: Environmental > Aquatic > Marine > Oceanic | place: Arctic Ocean...
GGGGCGGGGAGGCTTGCGGGGGTGCTAGGGCAATGTGCATCACTTGCTCATCTGAATCTTAGCGGGAATGGGATCGGAGCTGCAGGGGCGAGGAGGCTTGCGGCCGTTGCCAAGCGTTGCCCATCACTAACCATCATATTTGAGCGGAGCTGAAGGGGCGGGGAGGCTTGCGGCGGTGCTAGGGCAATGTGCATCACTTGCTCATCTGGAGCTTTGCTACGACGGGATCGGAGCTGAAGGGGCGGGGAGGCTGGCGGCGGTGCTAGGGCAGAGAGAGAGAGAGAGGAGGAGGAGGAGGTTTTATTGACTGCCTATAACAAGTGACAGAAGGTAGGTACGCACAACGCCCCGTCGGGAGAAAGAGAGAGAGAGAGAGAGAGAGAGAGAAAGAGAGAGATCTGTACTAGGAAGGAATTCCATAACGGGGGGTCCAGCCTGAGAGCGTAGCCCGGGGACAAGCTCCACTGTGACAAAGGCCGCCTCTCGTCGTATCTCACACATACGTCCTCCATCCTCCTCCCCACACACCTTTATTCGAGATCCTGCAGTAAAACAAGTACATACATGACCGGTGTATCCAGCGTTTTCCCACCACAGATCAACGACGCCGGAGCGAAGTAAACAACTCGCAGATGTCGTCATCGAACCTCTGCAGCTCAAACTTGGGCTTCTTCTTCTTTGTGCTTGCTCCGGTATACGTACCACTGGTTTCTGTTGGGCTGCTGGCTCCTGCATGTATTGCCACCTCATCACCGCCCCCTACCCGCACCATGCCACGCCCGTCCTGCTCACCTGTGCTCCCATGTTCGCCAGGACACGACTCTCGAGAAGGATTCCCCGCCTGCTCTCCTGCTCCCGTTTTCGCGCACCTCGATTGCAGCTCCCAAGTTTCCGCATGACTGGGTGGAGAAACAGATTTTCTGCTTGCAATCCCGTTCTCTTCCGTACCCTCTTTTTTGTTTAGATGCCGCGTCTGATTCCCTTCTTCCTCTGAATGGCTGATCGATGAATTAGGCGAGGGGGAGGGGGGCGAATGGGATGGCGAGGGTGGAGCTGAGGAGTTGACTTCCTTTTTCTCGGGCAGCCCCTGAAGCAAACCTGTGTGGCCCTTGCTTTCTTGAGAAGAAGAAGTGCTAAGGCTCGTAATGCCACCTGGGGGTGACCGACCCCGCCGCCCAGTGTTCCGAACTTTGGGACTTGCGCTCCAGGCCATCTTGAGGGGGCCCGGCCTCTTAATGTTCGCAGAGGCGTTGACGGGTGTCTTCGGTGTCGCTTCGGTCTGCGTGCGCGTTGGGGTGCGCTCAGGCGCATGCGCTGACTGGTGCGCGAATGCCAGCAGCTGCTTGAATGTGCATAGAAAGTTTCGCTGCCAGAAAAAGGAGCCCATGTAAGTTGGAACCTCATCTGACAGCCTCTCATCGTATCTCAACCCCCCCCCTGTAGCCTAGACACCCTCCTCTCCCAACCTTCATGTTTACCCGCACTTTCTATGCTCACCCACATACCTCCTTTAAAAGATGGTTCATACAGTTGCCCAACACCTCTTTGTCTTGATTCGCGCTCGTAAGCTGTTGGTGTAGCTCAGCAGCCGCCTCCTCCGCCGCCTTCACCCGTCGCAACAGGTCATGGACGTCATCCTGTTTTCGATCCAAGCTTTCTTCTTGCACTAACTGTCGCCACTCGAACAAAAAACAAACCAATTTGTTCCCAAGCCAGCGACCAACGGCTTTTCGTATTGCTTTCCGTTTCCTCCAAACAGAGAGCCATGCCTCGAAGACAGTAGCATTCAATGCACAATTTGATGCGTTCACCCAGTGTCGCAAGAACTGGGTTGCTCGCAGCCTGAGACTTGACTGCTGCGCGCTCTTCTCTCGCCATCGCTCGAGCGCAAGAACAACAGTGCGATTTCTCATCCTCAGCACTACCTTTCGCCCCTTCTCGCGCAGCTGATGGGCTGTGGCACTGGTGCATCGCCAGGTCAGAAACGCGGCACTCATACTCGAACACCTCCATCTCATCACCACAGTGCTCAATACTTTCCACACCGCTTTCTTCTGCAATACTGATGCCCGCCACGATTCCCAGACGCTTGAAAGCAACCGATCTTTCATGTGGGCTACAATCTTTTTAAGGACCATCTCCTTTCTCACGAGCGACAAGTGTTGCAAAGAAAAGACCTCGCACCTATTCGCCGTCAACTCAGCTTCAAGATCCGACACCTGCTGTCGTAACTGTTTGCATTCGCCGCGCAGGTCAGGAAGTGGGGTAGGGGGCGGGTACAGATTCTCGGCAATTTCATTAATGAGAAGGACCATTCGTTGGTGGATTTGTTCAAGGCGCTGCGCGTGTTGATACTCGTCCGCTTGCCTATAATGTTCGTGGTGGATGATTGCGCGTCGTAGATCGTCAACCAGCTGCCGTTTCATGCTCTCACCATCACCTTTACCAGCAGCAGCGAGTTCAATGGTAGCTTCCTCCCGACCTACCATCTCAAGTAGGCCAAGAATATGCTCCACACGCCGCATATTCTCCGCCCCAGTTCTCACGACCTTAACCTCGACGAGTTCTGCGCCTTTCTGCACAATCAGCACCGATTTCATGGCAATGCCCTCTCCTTGCCTCCCAGCAGACCCGTCATTTGCTCCTCGGCCACAACTGCGCAAGAGAGTGCAGACATTGTGGGCATATGCCTTGATGCCATCCACCTTCAACACGATGTCGCCCTTCTCAAGATTGCAGCCCGCCGCTGGACTCCCTTTCAGAACCTGACGAATTTTGGCAGGCTTCGAGTTACTGGCCCACTGATTGATATTCGTCAACGAGGAAAACCACTCATTGTCAGGTGCCTTGGAATCGCACACAGTGTCAAAAACAAGCCCCAGGTTCCAATACACACCATCATTCGCTTGGTCCCAATGGTCGATCCCAACTCTTTGGACCAAATGCTTACGCTTCCTTTGCGCTACGGATTCCAGCAGAATTTTTTTGTCGTCCCAGGGCAGTAGCGGAGAAAACAAATTAAGCAGCTCGCCGTCTGCGTCAACAAGACACCTTCGCATAGTATTAAGTGTGTTCACTACTGATATATGCGAGACTAAATGTGTGGCGTGTGAGCCCGACAACATCAGCGCAAGTTCAGGCTTATCAGTGATTGACATACGCGTGTGTCGGACGGCCACGATCTCATGAAAAGTGTTGTTGGAGTCGGCAGATTGTAGCGTCAAAGAAACCAGCGAGTTTCGAGGGCCCCAGATCAGGCCTTCAATCACGGACTGCCCAGGGAGAAGACGAATATCGACGCCATCGACAGCGACAAGGATGTCATTGCTGTTGATGAGGTGATTAATGCCTTGGTTTCTCTCATCGCGGACATCCTTTGCCACAGCCACCTTGATACGTTCCGTTTCCAGCACCAGATCGAGGCCAATTCCAAAGACTTCATACGATTTGATCGTCTTCGATAAACGTACTGCTGGTTTTCCATATCCCCACCCATCTTTAGCACCTTGCAGCTCCTGTCCTTCCAACTGTTGCTCACACACTCTGTCGTGGACAGCAGCAGGATCACGGGGGCTCGACTTGCCCGCCTTCTGGCTTGCCTCTTTCGGCTCGGAAGGGTATTTGATGGATGGAGACGAAGTGACGCGCAAGCTATACATATCGCCCTTTACCCGTGCATCGTGGATCCCATTTCCTGCATCAACGCGACCCGGCCTTGCAATTTGTCCTTCGGATGCTGCCCTCGCTCCTGCGTCTCGCCGCTCTCTCCGAATCAATTCCACTGACGAATCAGAAGAGCTGGAGGAGGAAATCCTGGACTGCGAGGTTGAGCAGGTGTGAAGGGATGTAGCTCTGTGGGATGCTACTTGTTGGGCAAGATTCTGTTTCTGCCTTTCAGCAGCCCATTGCTCCCAGGGCGGGATTGTAAGCTCTTCTGGTGGGGCGGCCCTGCTTCCAGATGGTGTCAGTCGAATCTGCGAGGCTGCTTGCGCGTACGTTGAATGGAGACAGGCACACGTTCCAGAGCGTGCGGACAGTGTTCAAAGTACTGAAGCAGCTCGCAATTTCTGTCGGCATAGAAGCGAGCAGACTCGTTGGTGGTGCACATTCGTGTCACCTGGCAGCAGGGGAGTGCGGTGGCGATTCTCGCCCAGCATCTTCTGCGGCTGCACTGATGCCGGTACTTTCTGCGCAAACCCCGCTCGATGCTTTGTCACCATTACCACTGGCACCCTTCGGTACGCTAAAGCTCCTCGCGGGCTCCAGCGGATGGGGACGGATGGGAGAAGGGTCGTGGTCAACGGCACGGCCGCTGCTGGGACACCGAAGAAACAGTTGATTGCGTCAACTCGTAAGTAGGTGGATATGTCTGCTATGCACGCACTGGAATTGTTCGCGTTTCTGCGTGTGCGCGCGCACGTGCGTGAGCGTGCTTGCTCTTACAATGTGTTGCGCATTCGGTCCCTCAGCAACGCCATTTTCCATTTTTGCCGCCTCGTCTCGCCCTCCTTGTCCCTCTCCATCTCTCTGCGCCTGGCACTTTCGCGCTGCCGGTCTCGCTCGTGCTGCGCGTGTTCGGAGCGCGGTCAACCAGCGCGTGCAACCAGCACGTGCAGGGGTGTGCGAGCACGTGCAGGGGCACACGAGCACGTGCAGGGGCACACGAGCACGAGGGCAAGCACTGCACTACCTCCCTTGCGCGTTCCTTGTCTGGCGTCAACTCATTCACTCGCCAGCTCTCCATCGTCGCCCCAAACAGACTCAAAGGATCCAAATCACCCGCCGGCACACCAGGCGGATCTGCTGCTCCTCCTCCCACTTTGTCCGCGCGCCCTCCGCCACCCCCTGCACTTGTGTCCACACAAGCGCCAGCGCCATCGCCCACGGCGACGGGCCTTGCGCTGCGCTGCGCCCGGTGGGGCGTCTTCTGTTGCAGCACGAGGTCAGGATGTGCGTCACCACCCGCGCCTGGGACCCTGGCAGTGGCCGCGGGACGCATGGGATCTGGATCCAGACGCTCCAGTCCGCGGCCATCCAGGCCTGCGTGCCCCGCCGTGCCGCCCCCCTCGCCCTGCCCTCTCTCGGTCAACATGCTCGCAATCCAGTGCTCGCGCTCCCGCTCCCTCTCGAGCGCCATCCGCCTCTGCGCCTCCAACGCGCTCACTTGTTCGTTCAGCGCCCTGGCCCCGCACAGCACAGGTCTATCGTCACTCGCGTGGGCGCAGGCGGCAGGCGCCCGCCCGCTGTGAGGCTCACCTCAGGCCGTCGATGAGCGCCGCATTCTCCATCTGCAACTGCCGCACCTTGGACGGCGACGAGCTTTGCCCTCCGCCCCCCGCTCCTGCCTCGTGCTCGCCCCCGCCGGCCGCGTGGTGGGCGGCAGACATCGAGGAGGTGCGGGAGGTTGCGCCGTTCGGGGTCACGGATCTAGGACATGGACCATACCGCTGATACCGCAGTGTCACAGTGTGTGGTCACACTGACTCACAGTGTCTAGCAGCGCCACACGCCAGGGCGTGGTACTGCGCGCGGACGGAGCCGGGAAGCCGTTGGCGCCTCGGGACGATGGACCGCCGCGGCGCCAGCGCGCAGGTGGGCCGGCTGTGGACGCAGGGGCACGACGGGGTGTGGCGGGGGTGCCTCTACGGCATCTACGGCTGCTTTCTCGGCAAGACCATCGCGAGCCACGCCTTGGTGAAGCGGGGCGGGGCGGGGGGCGCCCGGGACGCGCGCGCGCGCCCAGCGTCACTGCCGGCCCCCCTCACAGACCCCGCGGCGTGGCTGAGCGGCGCCAGCGACGCTGCGAGCGCTACCGCCGTCGCTGGCGGCATCACAGAGCGCGCCCCGGCGGCCTCGTCTGCGGGGAAACAGGACGTGTCGAGGGGCGGCCTGGATCTGAGCGCGTGCGAGGTCGTGTACCCGGCCTCCCTCGAGGGCGAGTTTGTCGACCTTCCGGGCGAGGCGAAAATCGGCTTCACCGTGCTCGAGAGAAACGGGCACACGCACAAGTTTGCAGTCGCTTCTGCGCGCGAGCAGCGCAAATGGATCGATTCCATTGCGGCTGCGATCAGCGGGGTAGAGCATGCGGACATTATGCAGTGTGACCGGAGTGCGCTGCAGCTCCTGTACGAAGGGGAATGCGCAAAGACGCTGGAACTGCGCGCCGCGGCCGCAAGACTCGAAGCGCAGTGCAGCGAGGCGCTGGCGGACCGAGACTCCCTGCAAACCGCCCTGCTTGCTGCGCTTCACCGCCTCTCGGGCGCAGATCTCGACTCGTGCACGCGCAGGTCTCGAACGGAAGTCGGCGAGACGCAGGACGCCGTCGGCAGGACGCAGATCACTACCTCCCAGCCTCGGGCGCAGCCTCCTGAGCCCGAGGAGCGTCATGGGGACAAGCAGCAGATTTCGTCCTTGAAGGCGCAGATCGACGAGTTGCGGCAGCAGTTGGCGAAACAGACCATCTGGGCACGAACACACATTGCCAAGCAAGCGCCGGTGCAAGCGGCCGCGGAGAAGCTGGTGAGACAACTGCGAGAAGTCCAGGATCAAGCTGAGATCACGTGCGATCACGCGTCAATGTGCTGGCAGGACCAAAACCAGAAACTAGACATAAAGCATACCCACGTCCAGAGTCTTCAAACGACCATGCAGCAGGACCAGCAGGCGCGTCAGAAGATCATCGAGTTGCTACAGGAGGAGTTGCATGCGGCCAAGAAATCACGGCACGAAGATATTGAGTCTCTGAAAGCAGCACAGAAGGCAGAGTTGAAAATGAGAGAACAAGGGTTGAGTGCACTCAGTGATGAAGTCTGTCAGCTCAAGACGGAGATCGATCGGTTGAAGAATGGACACTTGGAGAAGATGGAATCCCTGCACCAGCTGCGGTGCGAGCAGGAGGCAGCTTTGGAAAGGGTTCAAGATGAGAAGGCAGCCTTGGAGGTCGAGCTCATGGGGGAACGCAAGGCCAGGAACGATGAAGTGAAAACCCTGCAAACGAAGATAGAGGCACTGCGACACGCTGCTGCTGAACAAGATGATCGACTGCAAACCAGAATCAGCGAGCTCTCGTTTCAGCTGAGACTTGCGCGTGAAAAAATAGACGCTCAAACCCGAAACCAGCCGAAGGCACCGCGCGCCGACGACAAGGAGGTGGACCAGATGAAAGAGGAAATCGCACGGCTTTCTGCCGCCGAAAGAGAGATGATGTCTGTTTTCAAGCAAGCTCATCCTGTCGTGAATTCTTTGTGTGATCACCCGGCGATGCTTGAAAGAACTTTATACAACCTCACGGGCGCCTTCGCAACTCTACAGCTCGAGTTGCAGCGGGCGTTGCAGAATGATCTCCGAAGACAAGGCCACGACATGTCCCCTGCTTGCACAGCCACTTCCCCTGCTGCTGCTTCCAAAGCGGACACGCCTCCCGTCGCGCATCGCCAGCCAGATGAAACCTCGTGGCTGGAAAGCCAAACCAACAGAATACGCAGTACGACGAAGTCGAGAGTCGATTGCTGGCGTTCACCGCCTTCAACACCCAGGACGTCAGAAGGAGAGGCGAACAAGAAGAGCCTTACCCCTCGCAGTGGTTCTCAGCTGCAGCTCATGCCTATGCATCGTGAGATAATGGCTGCGCGAGAGCGAGCGCGTGAGATGCTGACAAGGCAGGGAAAAGCGTTCTCAGAGTCAACACCCAACCTTCGCCCCAAGAAACCAACAGACGACAGCTCATCCACACAAAAGTCAATGGGATCGTTTCGCGCCGCTGCTCGGGCGAAGCTGAGAAGGTGATAGCTTTTTGTTGCAGCGGGGGCTTCAACATCATGGACAGGCCTAGCACCTGGCATGCTCGTAATGCAACGCGACGTAGTGTAGAACTAACAAATAACACGTGAGCAGCCCGCGGGAGCCGAGTGCTGTTGACGAGCGTGCAATAGAGGCTCACACGCCAAGATCACAGCGCTTGACGTGACGAGGCAGAGGAGGACGGACACGAGATGGATGCCGAGAGACAGAGCGCAAGAGAGAGCGCGAGAGAGCGCACGAGAGAGAGCGAGCGAGCGAGCGAGCGAGCGAGAGACACAGAGAGAGAGACAGAGAGAGACAGAGAGAGACAGAGAGAGAGAGAGACTTACGACATCTGTGAGCTTGGTTTGAGAGAGAGAGAGAGAATGAGAGAGAGAGAGAGAGAGAGAGGGAGGGAGGGAGGGAGGGAGGGAGAAAGACTTGCCGATGTTCAGGATGTCTTGAAGCACACCTTCCTTTTCAACAACACACAAATGCATACATGCGCAAACGCACAAACACGCACGGTGTTGCCTGCCGCCGCCCCGTGCCCCGCGGCTCCGCGCAGCCGCTGCCGCGAGGCTGCGCCCGCGGGCCCCGTCGCGGCTGTAGACGTGCAGAAAGCAGGGTGCCGACAACGTCGCTGGGGATGAGGCCTTCTGCAATCCCCACGCGTGCTTACTGCAAGGACGGCTGCTGCGCGCTTTTGTGCTTGCAGAGCCAGGCGGGCGTGTCTTGTTTGGGCTCAGGGAAGCGTGGTTTTCAGGCGCACATGTGTGGGGCATTTAGAATATTCTCACACGAAAGTAATTCTCCCGGCATCCCCGGAGCCTCTGGACCCCGTGGAGCCAGTATTGCTCTTCCTCCTCGGCGTCACGCCTCTTGGGGTAGTGCCATTTGAGCGCCGCCCGCCGCCAACCGGCGCAACATGCAAGGGCTTTGGCTCTATCGCCTCGTCGCCCTCCGGCAGTGTAATAGGATCTAAGAGCCAAACACGGGGCAATTTTGTTTGGCCAGGAGCACATGTCAAGGATGCTCACGGGCAAGCACACCACAGCATGCATGCACGCACAAGAGCGCAAGAAAACATGCATGCACGCACAGACAGCGTCGTGCACGCATTCATTTACAGCCTCCTGCATGCATCCATTCACGGAGCGCTCGAACTCTCACCAGGAAAGACTGATGACTTCAAGATGGATCCAGGTCTCTTCTGGATTGTGTTTGGGGTCGTCGAGCGGAATTCGGACCCCGCATCAGAGTACACATCCTCGCCACGAATCGTCGCAAGTGCAAGCTGGGCGGCATCACTGTATTGTGAAAAGCCCCAAAGTTAGGCGAGCTCGACGCCCACGCGGCAAATCACGAAGCAGTTGATCTGTCGCTCTGTCACTGAGCAGGACTTCGAAAGGCTCTCACCGTTGCTGGACCATGGAGGAGAGCTCATAAACGAGGTCAGACATGGTCTTTTCACTTTGTTGCAGCACCAGCTGCAGCCATTTCAAATCGTCAGATCGCACCCCTTCGAATCCTCCAAAATATGAAATCATGCGGATTGTCAGCGCCGCGTTGGCACGAGTCGCCTAGTCCCACGGCGGCGGGCGCCCCGGCGGCCAAAAAACACGCTGCGAGAGTCACGGCGGCAAGCCCCCGGCGGCGACGCCGGCTCCGCCGGCGGCGCCGCCGGGGGTTTTGCCGCGAATCCTCCAACAAACTGCCGCGTGAGTGTAGTTGTTCTACGAACAACTACACTCACGCGTGTCACGCAAAAAGTGTGACATGTCACACTTTTTGCAGCACTGACAATCCGCATGATGTGGTGTTGTGGAGGATTCGCGCAGACACCGCGCGAGCCACACGCGCAAGAGCACACACCCCACATTACTCACAGCAGCAGATTCTATTCTGGTAGAGATCTCAGCATCGTTCGCCTGGGCCGCACTCGCACGGGTGTCCTCATTTTTTTGTGGGCTTCTCTCGCTGCTTCTCTCGCTGCTGCGCGGGTTGCGTTCTGACATCATCTGAAGTGCCGCTTTCAGAGCCTCCTGGACCCCTTGCTTCTCCGCCTCCAAATCTTGGACCTGCAGATTTTTCGAACGGACTGCATTAGCCGGCGCCGAGCTTTGAGTTGGTTTCGGTTTAGACATTGGAGGGGGCTAATGCAGGCGAGGGCGGGGGGATGAGGTTGCCAAATATTCGGGGACAAGAGCAGCGTTTACCTTGAGCTCGAGCGTGCGCGAATATTCTCGCTCTTGCGCCAACGTTCTCTCCGAGCATTCGCGCACGTGCTCCGTTCCGTGTCCGTTAAGAGTGATTATACTCCGTGCGGTCAATTGCACAACTCCGTGGGAGGGCTGCGAGCATCGTCAGCACGTTGACTTGGTTAATGCAGGGGCACGCAGCCGCTGAACGCAGGCCCCAGGATCACTCAGCATTACCCGCGCCAGGCCGTGAGGACCTGGTGCAGGTTCTTTCACTAGCACCAAACAAGATACTCCAGCACTACAGGATACCACTGGTGCTACTGGGGAAAGTCAGCAAGAGCATGTTGAAGCAGACACATGTCGACTCCGCGCGCTGCCATTACCTGCGAATCGTCCAGCCTCGTCAGGCCCCGCAGACAGGCCACCCACAGCTTCTGCTCCTCCCTGGACGCGGCTCCAAAAAAATGCCTCTCCTCCTGCCCGTCGGTCACGACAAAGCCCGGCTGTCCTTCGAGCTTGCCTAGATCCTCAAACAGCCCTGCGGAGCATCGGGAGGAGGAATCAGAGGGGGGGCGCCCACGCGTCCCCTCCAGCACCCTGAGACAGCACCCGGCAGTGGCCATGGGCGCACCTGAGAACGCCGCCTCCTCGACTTGGGCATCGGTGAGATCAATGCCAAAGGACCGGTGCGAGCGCTGGCTCTTGGGGCCGAGCGTCGAGACCGTGAAGCCCAGCGCATTGCCGAGCACGAGCGAGTCTGGCGTGCGCTCGGCATGTGAGCGCGGACGCGGGACGCGCGCTTGCACAGGCCGCACAGGTGTCCGCGCGCACGCGCACCTGCGGTGGCATAGACGCGGTACACGTGGGACGACCACTTGGAGAGGTCCCGGTTGGGCACCCACAGCCGGCCCGAGCGGCCCTGGATGTGCTCCGGGGCCGCGGAATGGCCCGCTTCGCTCATCCCGGGTCCTGTGCCACGCCTGATTCGGTTCCTCTGCACTGCTCGTCCTCGCCTGCGTGTGTGCTCTCCTCTTCTGTGTCCTCTCTCAGACTCCTCTGTCAGTGTCAAGTTGCAGACGCCACGAACTGTTCTCCACGAAAACAAACGGCTATGGCTGCGCCGCACACGCCGTAGGGCGCGGGCGGCGCGACGGCCTGAGGGCTGGCGGACAGGGCGAGGGTGCGGGCGAGGGCGGTGGGAGAGAGAGAGCAGGAGGGGAGAGAGAGCAGGACGGCGGCGGCGGCGACGCCCTCCAAGCCCGACCCGCGCGCGGCGTCTTGTTGGCCATGCCCGGCGAGGTGCTCGCGAGAACGGAAAGGGCCGACGTGCTTACGCTCGAGGGGCCCTCCCGATCCACGACGCCGAGCCTGCTGATTGACCTCGAAGTCAGCTCGTGGGGAGGCAGGAAGGAGGGGTCCGTCTTTGACGCGCTCAAGCGCGAGGCCGAGGATGGCAGCCGCGACGTCGCGACGCGCAAGAGCGAGCACTCGAGGCTCGGCACGCGCAGCTCGGCGTGTGCCACGCCGCAGGCCGGCAGGTACACGACGCGCCCGCGCTTCTGCCACAACGTCTCCTGCGACATGTTTGCCCGGCCCTTCTACGCGGACGCGCAGGTCCGCACGGCTGCATGCCAGCGCTGCGGGCGAATTCTGCTCAAACACGAGCCCAGCACGAGCTGGCTGCGTGTGCTGGAACCGGAATCGGGGCCCGTGCTGCACACAGCTGCCTGGAAGACGTCACCCGCGCTGCCGGCACCGGGACTGGGCGCCGGATATGGCGCGGGCCGCAAGGTGAGCCAGAGCCGTGTCGTGCTCCCTCGCCAAAGTCGCACGCGGCCGTGCAGAGACGGCAAGCGCAAGGCCACAGCCTCTGTGCGTTGCCTTGCGCTTCAATGCGTGACCTCAGGCGGTTGCCGGGGCGGCTCTCTGAACATGCGCCGGGCATGACGCGCTGTATTGAAGCAAAGTCTGCTGCGACAGGTGCATGTCGGCCGATGGCTTCGGCCACCACGGGATTCAGATGCGCAGGGAGAGTGCGGTCGCGAGGACGGGCGTCCTGCAACTCCCAGCGACAAGGGGCCTCTGGCATCGTGCTTGAAGATGCCGGCTGACAGGTATGTGCCGCGTACACGACGTTGGTGAGCTTGTGCGCTCACATGTTGCTGCTGAGCTGTGCGGGGCCTGTGGATGAATCAGGCCTGATGTGCTGAATGCTCATCACCGCGAGACGCCATCGATGCTAGATTCAATGATGTTAGAGGAAAAGCGCTGACGATGGTACCTTGTGCGCAGTGGAGGGCAAGCACAAAGCGCAGCCGGCTCGGATCCACCAATCTTGCACGCCGGTTCGTGGAGGCGATCCCCCGCCAATGCCTCCGGGCCCAAGTATACTGCCTCGCAGCGAAACGCCAGTGAGCGTCAGCAGCGGAAGGCAGACAGCAGGGTCGACGACATGGCATCCAGAGAAATGCAGCCGCCGTCACAAGTGGAGCTGGCCCAACAACTGTATCCCGACCTCAAGGCGATCTTTGACGACAACAGCGACGATGCGGGCACGGACGCTGGCAGCCGGCTTTCGTCGAGAGCTGGCCGACCGGACAGTCAAGAGTCCGTGTTTGTCGAGGTACACGGGGGATACACCGAGAGTTTGCGACAACGCTCGGCCACGACAGAAATCGCACGATCTCGGCCAAGTACGACTCTCACTCGAGTGAGTACGAAGAGTCTTGCGCTTTCCGTCTCCTTGGACAGACGCGTGCCAATGGCCGGCGTGTGTGGACCGTCGCAAGAGATGGATCCCATTGACGTCAAGCCGTACTTTCCGTCCATGCGGCCCAGTCTGAACAAGCCCTCGTGCTCGGATAGCCTCTTGATTTATCGTGAGAACGAGCGAGCAGCATCAGCGGATGATAGTTTGCGCTCTGGGTCGACCTCGACGATCGGTGTAGAGGACGTGTCAGGAGTTTCCCACCCAACGGCTGCTGAGCACAGATGGGGCGCCAACGCGCAAGCGCTCTCTCGCAGCAAGAAAATCAGCAGCGTGGTTCGTGCTCGGTCTACACCACCGGTGCTTCCTACGTACATTGTGCAGCTAATGGACGGGAGTCATCTCGACAGAGCAGTGTCTGAAGCAGGGGAGACGAAACCCGCTGTTCATCTTGATGCTGTTTGGGCTAGCGCAGCAGCAGACGCCGTTTCCATGACGGAAACGATAGAACAGCAGCATCCTGGGTGGGAAAAAACTTCAGACTCCTTCAATACGACTCATCCTGTTCCGGGATTGGTTTACTATGCATCGCATGACGAACCGGGAACCCCGTTGGATGATCTGATCAGGAGTGGGGCGGAGGTCCCAGAACATGAAACAGAACACGAGGTGATGGGATGCTCGGCAGCAAGACCTGGCACTGCTGACAATCGTGCAGACCGTCGCGTGCTTGATGATTTAGTTGGCAAACCACGGCCAGCTACCAGCGCAGGCACAGGCCCATCAGGTAGGGGATTGATAGAAAGGGAAATGCTCAAGGAGAGCGAGTCATTTGGTCTTTTGATGCTTCACGATTCATTTGCCGACAGCCTGCTTCCCGTAGGTGTAGCTGCGCAGCACGCTCCGGATTTTCACTTGGGTGCAAGCTTTGGCTCTGGTAAGCATGGTAAGGGCATCTTTTCGCGTCCATCGACTCGAGAGTCGTGTCCTGTTTCACCATCTCGAATGTCTGGACATCTAGCGTCATCAGGCCTAGTCGGAGAGCACAAGGTGCTGACCGGCGAGCGACCCGAATCGCCATCAAAATTAGGTGCCAAGGTCAAAGCTCGTCCGAAAGCAGGGTTGAAGACGATGAGGAGAGAGCGTGCTCGGCGACGCGAATCTTCGCCGCCGTCTGAAAGGAAATCTCCACGAAAATCGAAGTTCCCATCTGCACTGTACATCGATGTCGACAGGGACGGCGACAAGGGGACGAGTAGACCCAGCATGAATACCTTTGATGTAGCAAGGTCGAAAGCGGTAACACAGGAGGGAACGGGCAAAAATGAGGGAGGAGACCTGATTGCCGTGTTCCCACCTTCGCCTCAAGTCCGGGCTGAATTATCAAGAATGGGGCTGAGCGAATTCAGTTCGCCTTTGATAGGCAGGGGTCAATCTGAAGTGGTCTTGCAGCATCTTCAGCATCTCGAAAACTATGGTTATACGCATGTCGGTGCACGCACAAGGTCTCTGAGCGGCTCACTTGCGCTGGAATCAGAAGGTGAAGCTTCGTACACTGCAGTTAATCGAGCGCGCGCCGACGAAGTCGTTGGGAGTGAGACCATCAAGCCAGACAACACAGAGGAAGACGAATGGCAGTACCTGAAAATAGATGGACAGGCGCTGACTGGCAAGGCGCGTGAGGTCAACGAGGAAGTGCTTCAAGCCTGCGCCGAGGACGGGCAGCATCACGGCCTTGCCAGACAACCTGCGATGTTGCAGGTGTTTCCAGGAGAATCCGAGGAGCGAATCAGGGTAACTTATGTGATTAGCAATAGCATCGTGTTGCGTAGGTCAGTCTCACAGACAGATGCTGAGCGTTGACTGCACACATACAGACGGCACCTGCACGACAGCAGAGCGACACACTCGAAGAGCGCCGGACGCATGCAGAGAAGGAGGAGGAGGAGGAGGATGAAGCTCCACGAAGCGGACCAGTCATGCAGTGAGTTCTATTTATGTGCAAGTCACAGCCTTATTGAGAATGTGTCCACTGTGGGTTCTCGACTTGCGATGCAGCCAGCTTCAACAGTATCGGGAAAAGCAACTGACTTGCTCTCTCTCCAATAATTTTAACACCCCCCCCCCCCCCCCCCAGCCCTCGGCGCCAAACCTTCAGACCCCAAACAAACTCTTTGGGTCGCTCCCACCTCCCCCAAAGA
>Ga0115006_10001426_pt1 | contig 14881 bp, 16 predicted proteins | sample ArcOceMetagenome_3_FD_88943 | JGI IMG/M metagenome (GOLD analysis project Ga0115006, IMG submission 88943) | Marine eukaryotic phytoplankton communities from Arctic Ocean - Arctic Ocean- Svalbard ARC20M Metagenome | ecosystem: Environmental > Aquatic > Marine > Oceanic | place: Arctic Ocean...
ACCAGCATTGTTAGCTTCTTTTGCATATTTTAAAGATGATTTTGCTGCAGCTATAGCGCCTTTTGTATTTCCTGCTTTTGCATGAATTAAAGACTGTTGTCTTAAAAACCAAAACTTAGGACTTTTTGAGGTCATTTCAACCGCTTTATCAATCCAAGTTTGTGCTTGTTTAATATCTTTATCAGCTTGTAAGTAATACACAGCAGCACCATACATGTCGTTTGCTGAAGGACCTGCCATTACTTTTTCAATACCAGATGAAACCATTATATCAGTTGGTGTTTCAAACTTTAATCCAGCATATGTTTTCTCCCACATGATTCCTAAAACAGCAGAATTATTTGTTAAATTATCAAAAGTAATTGTGAATGTTTCGATGTTCATTGGCATCATATTAGGTGTTACTGTTACTTTAGCAGCTACCTTAGATTCGTCCCATTTACCAGGAGTACCCCAATTTGTTGCATCTGAATACAACATGATGTCCCAAGTTTTTTCTCCCGGAATAGTGTATAAAGCATAGGTTCCTTTTTTTAATGTTTTCCCACCAATCATAAAATCAGTAGAAAAAGTAAGTTTTGTGTTTGCGTTTGCACCAGTTCTCCAAACTTTTCCAAAATCTTCTAAGCCACCAAAGATTTTTCTACCTTTCATACTAGGTCTAGAATATTCTACAGTAACATCTGTTAAACCAACAGTTTGTTCTATTTTTTGAGATGGACTTGGAGCTGGTGTTTTAATTTGTGCATTTACAGATAAAGTAATCACTGCTACAAATAATGATAATATAACTTTTTTCATGTGTATTGATTGTTTTTTTTATTTTTCAAAATTACGATTTCAAAAAACGCTAAATGTTAACAAAAACTTAAAATAAGGCTTTGTATCTTTGGCGTTTATTATAAATGATGAAGAAATATATATCCGAGTTTATTGGAACTTTTACGATGGTTTTTTGTGGTACTGCAGCCATGACTGTGAATGAAGTTACAGGTGGTGAAGTTACACATGTTGGTATTGCAATTACCTGGGGATTAATTGTTATGGCTATGATTTATGCCTTTGGAGAAATTTCTGGAGCACATTTTAATCCAGCAGTTACCATTGCTTTTGCGTACGCGAAAAAATTTGCATGGAAAGAAGTGCCAAAATATGTGGCATTCCAACTTTCAGGAGCCTTTACAGCAAGTTTAATTTTATGGTTTTTGTTTCCTGAAAGTGAATATTTGGGTTCTACAATTCCTACAATAGATGTTTGGAGAGCTTTTGTTTTAGAACTTTTACTAACATTTTTTTTAATGACTGTTATTATAAATGTATCCACAGGAAGTAAAGAAATGGGGATTATTGCGGGGATAGCAATTGGCGGTGTTGTTTTGCTAGAAGCCATGTTTGCAGGTCCAATTACAAATGCTTCTATGAATCCTGTTCGATCAATAGCACCAGCAGTTGTTTCTGGAAATTTACAGCATCTATGGATGTACATTACGGCGCCAATTCTAGGTGCTTTATTAGCTGTAATTTCATGTAAAATGGTGAAAGATGAAAACTGTTGCGATGAAGAGTGTTAGCATTCTTGGTTGTGGTTGGTTGGGTAAATCATTAGCTATTTCTCTTTTAGACGAAGGTTACACTGTAAAAGGTTCTACAAGGTCTAAAGACAAATTAGAGACTCTAGAAATTAATAATATAGACCCTTACATAGTTGACATTACTACTTTTGAGGAATTCGATAGATTTTTAAATTCTGATATTTTAATCATAGCAATTACATCTAAAGATATTGATGGATTTGTTAATTTAATATCTCAAATAAAAAACTCTTCGATTCAAAAAATAATATTTATAAGTTCTACTTCTGTTTATGGTCGTTTAAATAAAGTAATGACTGAAGAAGATGCTGTTTTAAATACACCCTTGTCAAAAATTGAAGACTTGTTTAGAGAAAATATTTTCTTTGAAACTACAATACTTCGTTTTGCTGGCTTGTTTGGGGATGAAAGACATCCTTCAAATTGGTTTAAAAATGGTCGAAAAATCCCTCAACCAAAAGGCTTTGTAAATATGATTCACAAAGAAGATTGTATAGAAATTATTCATACAATTATAGATCAAAATTGTTGGAATCAAACATTCAATGCATGTTCTAATCATCATCCTACAAGAAGAGAATTTTATACAATTGCAAAATTAAGTAATGATTTTGAAGTTCCTGTTTTTGAAGAAAATGAAATAAGTAAATGGAAAATTATTAGTTCTAAAAAAATACAAGATTTTTTAGGCTATACTTTTATTCATGATGATTTATTGGAGATTTAAGAGTACTTTTTCTTTCTTAAATAATTAAAAATTAATCCAAATGCAAACAATAGAATTAGTGGAAAAATCACATTTAGAAACTGCCAAAAACTTCGCTCTTTAAATGCTTTTTGTTTGTCTAAAATATTAATTTTTAATGTTTTATTTCTCAAACTTATCAAACCAGTATCATCCAATAAATAATCAATTGCGTTTAATAAGAAATCTTTATTTCCAAATTGCTCATTTGTCCATTTATCTCTGTTTAAGTCTAATGGTTTTCCTTTTAAAATCTGATTTTTTCCAACATCACCATCAGCAATAATAATCATTTTATTATTGACTGAATTTTCTTTAAAAAGACTTGTTTTAAAAGGTTTTATACGGTTTTTATATGCAGAATTAAAGTCCCCCTCTAGTAAAACCGCAAAGAGTTGATTTCCACTTTTGTAATCTATTTCATTGGGTTCTTCTGCAACAGATTGCAATTCAATAAAGCTAGGTGTGCCAACTTTTTGAGTTAATAAAGAGCTAACTAATAAAGGTGTTTTTTTAATATTATTCTTCAATGTATCTATTTGATTAGCATATTGTAATCTTACAGGAGGAATGTTTTTTGTAATTGGATGACTTGGGTTTCCTCCAACCAAAGGATGGTAGAACCAATCTAAATTTTTAAATTGTGTTTGGTTACCAATTGTTCCTGTTGCTAATTTAATTTTTGCAGCATAAAGATCTTTTATTAAAATAGTATTTATTCGAATTCCATAGGTAAATAATAAATCTGTTAGGTTTAGATCTGTTGGATAAGCTAATATTCTTTCTTGATTATACAAACTATCTTGATCTGCTTGAACATTGTCTAACATCCATAATGTTTTACCTCCATTAGCAATAAATTGATCTAATGTAAATTTTTCTTTTTCGGTAAATTCTAGAGTAGGTTTTGCAATAATTGCCAGATCTAGAGAGCTTAAGTCTTGTAAGGTTTGTTGCGGATTTGAGGAGACAGAATCTAAGGTAAATTTTGCTAATCTATATTTTTTAGCAGCTTCGCTTAAAAAACTATACTGATAAATATCTTGTAATTCTCCATTTCCGGTTATTACTGCAATTCTTTTTTTGTTTTTTTGAGTCACGATGTTTATCGCATTCGAAAAACTATATTCTAAATTTTCTACTGCTTTTTGGAGTTGTTCTTCTTGCGATGAAACAATAGCGGTTGGCAGTAGAGAAACAGTTTTAGTTTTTTTACCATAAACAATTTCAGCCCAAGGAAAAATAATAGCTTCAGATAATTTTCCATCTTCTTCAACGGTTAGTTGACTTGGTATTATTCCTCTTTTAATCAATACCTCACGCTGATTATCTGGGTTTTCAAAATTAATTTTTATACGGTTATTTTTAGCAGACAATTCCTCTAAAAATTGACGTGTTTCTAGTTGAAGTCTTTTAAATTCTGACGGAAAATCTCCTTCTAAATAGACATTTACAAAAAGAATTTCATCAACTTTAGAAATAATTGTATTTGTAGTTTTAGAGAGTGTATATCTTTTGTCTGCAGTTAAATCAAAGCGTTTATAGAATGATTGATTAACAAAGTTTAGTAAAATTAACCCAATGAATATGAGTGCTGTATTTTTGATTTTTTTATTCATTTTCTAAACGTGTTTTAGTGATGAATAAAAAGAAAATAGTTACACTTAAAAAGTATACAACATCTCTAGTGTCAACAACTCCGCGCGAAATACTTTTAAAATGTTCATTAATCCCTATTTTTTTAATGGTTAAAGCATCATTTCCAAAAGAATTAGAAATAGCATCAAAACCATAGAATAATACAAAAGTCATAAACATTCCCAATATAAAAGCAACAATTTGGTTTTTAGAGAGTGTTGAAGTAAACAAGCCTATAGCGATATATGCAGACGCTAAAAATAACAAACCAATGTAGGAGCCAATTGTACTTCCGAAATCAATGTTTCCAGTCGGATTTCCTAATTGATAAACCGTATAAACATATATTAATGTTGGAACAATAGCAATACATACTAAAAGCAATGAAGCAGAGAATTTACCCAGAACAATTTGCCAATCAGAAAGTGGTTTTGTCTTTAATAATTCTATGGTTCCGCTGTTAAATTCATCAGCAAAACTTTTCATAGTAATAGCAGGGATCAAAAATAAAAAGATCCAAGGAGTTAAATAAAAAAAAGGAGTTACATCAGCAAAACCAGCATTTAAAATATTGAAATCATCTTTAAAAAACCAAAGGAATAATCCATTAATTAATAAGAATACGCCAATAACTAAATAAGCTATCGGACTTGCAAAAAATGAGTTAAATTCTTTTTTTAAAATGGCGAACATTTATTTTTTTGCTACTAATTTATAAATTCTATTATTATCAAAACCCTCATCTCTTCTTTCTGGTTGAAAAATAAAATTATATTTTTCTAATAACGCTTTTGAAGCAATATTATTTTTATGTGTAAAAGCTTCAATAGTTTTTAAGTGTAAATTGCTAAAACCGAAATTGATGATTTTTTGTAAAGCTTCACTCATGAAACCTTTTTGATGGTAATTTGGACTTAACTCATAACCAACCTCTGCGTAATTATCATCATCTTTAAAATTACGTAATCCAATAGTTCCTATTAATTCATTGTTTATTTTGGATACAATCACCCAAAACAACCCCTTGTTCTCAGAAACTAAATTAGAAATTACATCAATAAAAGCTATAGTTTCGGAGAGGTTTTTAGGAATGTTTCTTGTAATAAATGTATTGTTTTCTTTATTAGTTCTTAGGGTGAAAATAGCTTTTGTGTCGTTTGAGTTTAATTCTCTTATTATTAATCTTTCTGTTTCCAAAACAGGAAAAGGACAAAAGTTAAAACTCATTATTGTAAACTTACTTTTTTATCTACACTCCACGCTAGCGGTTTGTCATTAAAATATTTTTTTGTTTGAATCCAAACATTTTTGAAGAGTTCAGAGTTTCTATAGTTCTCCAAATCTTCTTCATTATCCCAATAAGAATAGGTGAAAAAAACTTCAGGGTTGTTTTTATCTTGATATAACTCTAACAATCTGCATCCTTCTGAAGCTCTAATGAATTCTTTTTTTTGGTTAAACATTGCATAAAACGCATCTATATGTTGTGAGTGAAAACTCATTTTTACAATTCTTACAAACATATTTTAAGTTAAAGTTGTGAATTCTGGTTTGGTATCGTTCAAGAAATTAATAATGATGGGATCTCTATATTCTAATCCTAATAAAGTAGATGCGCCGCCTACAGTTTTTAAGTTACTCCTATAAACTGCAATTTCTAAATAACCAGCAGAATTAAAAATAGCTAATTTATTGCCATCAAACAAACGTATATCTTTTGTATTAGTTCCAATAATATCATTGTACTTACTAAATATTTTAGAGAAAGAGTAGCGAGTTGCAGTTACCTTAAAGTCTCTTCCTTTTCCAATTTCATTAAACATTTTTTTACTGATATTGCTAATTACGTTTCCATAATTATCTATATAAATTACACCTCCTATAATTTGTGTTTGTGGTTGATTTACTTTTGGTTGAATTTCAACCATCTTCTTATAAGATTTTATTTCCTTGCCAATAACACCCAAATTTCCACCTCTAGCAATAAAACAAGCAACTTGAACAAAAACATCTAAAACAGGAAAACTACTTTCTATTCTGTCATGTATATTAATCGCTACAATTTTTGTTGGATTTATTTCTGATGCAATCATTGAGATTAATCCGTTGTCTGGACATACAAAAAAATGGCCATCTAATTCTATCGCAATGTGTTTGTTTTCTTCACTTAATTCTGAATCAACACCAATAATATGAATGGTTCCTGGAGGGAAACTCTTGTAAGAGTTTTTAAGAATATAAGCTGTCTCAGTAATGTTGAATGGAGATATTTCATGAGTAATATCTACAATTTTAGCATCAGAGAGTTCAGAATAAATAGCTCCTTTAACAGCACCAACAAAGTGGTCTTTGGTTCCAAAATCGGTAGTTAATGTTATTAAAGGCATTAAAAATTAGCTGTTAATTAAATGTGTAAAAGTTCTATACACTTTTAAGCAAATCTAATCATTTTATAAAATTTAATCGCTATTTTAGATTGAATTATTTGTACAAACAATCTAATAAATCTAAGCATTTGAACGAACGCATTATAGAGTTAACAGAAATAAATCCGAAAGATTTCTTCGGTGCACAAAACAGCACGATAGAGCAGTTAAAAAGATACTTTCCAAAAATTAAAATTGTTGCTCGTGGATCTAAATTAAAAATTTATGGAGAACCAGATCTTTTAGATGAGTTTGAAACTCGTTTAAATCGATTGATAAAATATTACAACCGGTACAACAAGTTAGATGAAAACAGTATTGAGCGAATTTTAACATCTAATGGGAATGAAGAAAAAACGACTGCAACCAAAAAAGCAAAAGATGTTTTAGTTCACGGTGTAAACGGAAAGTTAATAAGGCCTCAAACAGAAAATCAACGTAAAATGGTTACCTTAATGAGTAAGAATGATATGCTTTTTGCAGTGGGGCCCGCTGGAACAGGTAAAACCTATACAGCAGTTGCTTTGGCTGTAAAAGCCTTAAAAGAAAAAGATGTTAGAAGAATTATTTTAACAAGACCAGCAGTAGAATCTGGTGAAAATCTTGGGTTTTTACCTGGAGACTTAAAAGACAAATTAGATCCTTATATGCAACCCTTGTATGACGCTTTACGTGATATGATACCGCATGAAAAATTAGAATCTTATTTAGAAAAAGGAGTTATTCAAATCGCACCCCTGGCTTTTATGAGAGGTAGAACATTAGACAATGCATTTGTAATTTTGGATGAAGCACAAAATACAACACACAATCAAATGAAAATGTTTTTAACCAGAATGGGTAAACATGCAAAGTTTATTATTAATGGAGATCCAGGGCAAATAGATTTACCAAGAAAACAAGTTTCAGGTTTAAAAGCATCTTTGTTAACGTTAAAAGATATTGATGGTATTGCGCAGATTTATTTGGATGATAAAGATGTTGTTCGTCATCGTTTGGTTAGAAAAATTATTACTGCTTATAAAAGTATAGAAACAGAATGATTAACTTTGAAAAAGACAAATTAGCATTACAAGATTACTTCTATATTGGGTACCTCTATTTAATTATTTTAGGAATTGTTAGCGATGCCATTTTTTATGGAATTTTTGGAGTTTCTTACTTAAACTACACCACAATTCTAGATGCCTTAATTTCTCCCATAAGTTTGTTAACCAATAATTGGTATATTTCTTTGTTTTTGGCGTTGATGTTTTGGTTGATGTATTTGTATTTTACCAAATGGATGTTTAAATTTTATGCCTACCTAAGAGCTAAAAAATGGTACCAAAAAATTTACAATATTGAAAAGTGGGATAAGAAATATGATGAAATGAAGAAAAAAAAGAATTTAATTCCCGGTATGATGTTCATTTTTTTCCTACTTTTTGTTTCAATGAGAAGTGGTATGGGAATTGGCATGAAACAGAAGTACAATAAGAAAGAGATTATACCCAACTACACATTAATATTTAAAGATAACACAAGGTTAGATGTTAGAAAAGTGGGACAAAACTCTGCTTACTTTTTTTATTTCATACCTGGTGAAAAGGTAATTACCGCAACTCCAATTGCAGATAATTTAAAGCAAATAAAAGTATTAAAAAAGAAAAAGAAATAACTCAATAAAGTTTACTTTTACAAGCAATAACAATACAATAAAAAATGAATACAATTAACGAAACTCACTTTCAATTTCCCAAGCAAAAATCTGTTTACAAAGGAAAAGTTAGAGAGGTTTACAACATAAATGATGAAGTTTTAGTAATGATTGCATCAGATAGACTATCTGCTTTTGATGTAATTTTACCAAGACAAATTCCATTTAAAGGACAAATATTAAATCAGATTGCAACAAAAATGATGAATGACACTGCTGACATTGTACCTAATTGGTTGGTTGCTAATCCCGATGAAAATGTTGCAATTGGTCATTTATGCGAACCTTTTAAAGTAGAAATGGTCATTCGTGGTTACATGTCTGGTCATGCAGCTCGTGAGTATAAAGCAGGTAAAAGAGTATTATGTGGAGTTAAAATGGCAGAGGGATTAAAGGAGAATGATAAATTTCCAAACCCAATTATTACACCATCAACTAAGGCAGATAATGGTGAACACGATGAAGACATAACTCGAGAAGAAATACTTACGAAAGGAATTGTCTCTAAAGAAGATTATAGTGTTTTAGAAAACTACACTAGAGCCTTATTTACTAGAGGCTCAGAAATAGCCGCTTCTCGTGGATTAATTTTAGTAGATACCAAATATGAATTTGGTAAAACAAAAGACGGTAAAATTGTCTTGATAGATGAAATACACACACCAGACTCTTCTCGTTATTTTTATGCAGATGGTTACCAAGAGAGACAAAATAAAGGAGAAAATCAAAAACAATTATCAAAAGAATTTGTTCGCCAATGGTTAATTGAAAATGGTTTTCAAGGAAAGCATGGCCAGCAAATACCAGAAATGTCAGATGAAAAAATCATCGAAATTTCCAATAGGTATATAGAGCTATACGAGCAAATTACGGGAGAAAATTTTATAAAAGCTTCTACTGAAAATGTATTAAATAGAATCGAAGAGAATGTAAATTCTTTTTTAGCAAATTAAAAATAATTACAATGATTATAGAACCAAGGACAAGAGGGTTTATTTGTTTAACATCACATCCAGTAGGCTGTGCAAAAAACATTGAAGACCAAATAGAATATATAAAATCTAAAGGAAAAATTGAAGGCGCGAAAAAAGTATTGGTATTAGGTTCTTCGACAGGATTTGGATTGGCATCAAGAATTACGAGCGCATTTGGTTCAGATGCAGCTACAATAGGTGTATTCTTTGATAAACCGCCAACTGCAGGAAGACCAGGTTCTCCAGGTTTTTACAATACAGCTGCTTTTGAGAAAGAAGCAATAAAAGCAGGTCTGTATGCAAAAAGTATTAATGGCGATGCGTTTTCAAATGAAATAAAAGAACAAGTTGTTAATTTAATTAAAGAAGATTTAGGTCAGATAGATTTGGTTATTTACAGTTTAGCATCTCCAGTAAGAACACATCCAATATCTGGGAAACGCTTTAAATCGGTTTTAAAACCAATAGGAGAAGTATTCACCAATAAAACAGTAGATTTTCATACTGGAAATGTTTCAGAAATTACGATCAATCCTGCAGAAGGAGAAGATGTTGAAAATACAGTAACTGTCATGGGTGGAGAGGATTGGAAAATGTGGATGGATGCTTTACAAGAAGCAAATGTTTTAGCTGATGGAGTCAAAACGGTTGCATACTCTTATATTGGACCAGAAGTAACAAAACCTGTTTATAGAAATGGAACCATTGGAGCAGCAAAAGATCATTTAGAAGCTACAGCTTTTAAAATTACCGATGATTTAAAATCCTTAGGAGGTACTGCATATGTCTCCGTAAATAAAGCATTGGTAACACAAGCTAGTTCTGCAATTCCTGTAATTCCATTGTATATTTCTTTACTATACAAAATAATGAAAGAAAAAGGTATCCATGAGGGATGTATTGAGCAAATTCAACGTTTGTATAGTAAGCGTTTATTTGATGGTGATTTAGACTTAGATGCAAAAGGAAGAATTAGGGTTGATGATTTGGAAATGAGAGAAGATGTTCAATCTGAAATTTCTAGATTATGGAAAAAAGCAACTACAGAAAATTTATCAGAAATTGGAGATTTAGAAGGATATAGTAAAGAGTTCTTCAAGTTATTCGGATTTAAAGTTGATGGAGTAGATTATGATGCTGATGTTAATGAACTAGTTGAAGTTCCAAGTATAAAATAAAAGCAAATTAAAAATTGATAAAACCTCGTAGACACCTATGAGGTTTCTTTTTTACTTTTATCTTGTAAAAAAAATATAGAAATGAAAGCTGTAACAGTTAAAAAAATAAAAGACGAATTGTCTCATAGATCAGCAAATGATTTGATGGAATTATGCTTGCACCTTTCTAAATTTAAAAAAGAAAATAAAGAATTATTAACCTATCTATTGTTTGAATCCCATAATGAAGAGGGGTATATTGAAAGTGTAAAAGAGAAGGTAGATGATTTGTTTGATCAAATAAATACAAAGAGTTATTTCTATATCAGAAAAAGTGTAAGAAAAATTTTAACATTGACTAAAAAGTTTATTCGATATTCTAAGAAGAAAGAAACAGAAGTAGAATTACTGTTATATTTTTGTACCAAACTAAAAGCCTTTAAACCATCGATTTCTAAAAGCCCAAGATTAATAAACACTTTTGAAAGACAAATTGTATTAATTAAGAAATCAATTATTTCACTTCATGAAGATTTACAATATGATTATCAATTAGAACTAAATGAATTGTTAGATGAATAAAAAAGAAAGACCAATCTTACCAGACTTAGTAAATTCTGGGACCTCTGAACTTGAAAAATTTCAGAACGAAGTGATGCGGCCTATTATTAAAATGCAGCATAACTTATTAATTGAATCTTTTAAAAATTATCTTCAAAAAAGAAAAATTGATTTTCAAACTCTTTCGGAGCAAAAAAAGAGAAGTAGAATTTCATCTATTTTTAAAACAGACAATAACTATAAGAATATTACTTTAGGCCTTATTATTGGTCATTTTTCTCTTGAAGAATTTACTTTTTATATTGCAAATCCAACAGAAATTAATAAAAGAATTTTACAAATTATTTCTCAAAGAATTAAAGATAGTATCACAGAAATAGAATAAAAAAAGTCGGAACATCATATTACATCGATTTTTGCAAAACTATTTTTATTATTTAGTTAAATTCTCCTTATTTTTTTCAGCTAATAATTTCTTTTGATAACTTCCTTGAACAACATCTACAATTACTAAAATTGCCAATACAAAATAAAATGTAGTTTTACTCATTGGTACAATTTCATTTCCAAATAATTTTAAGTGTGCTAAATGGCCACCTTCCGTAATTAGCATAATTCCAACAATAAAAAGAATAAACAAGCCTAAAACTTCATACATTCTATTTTTTGCTAAAAATATTGAAATTCTATCAGCTAAAAATAACATTAATAATCCACTAATTACAATGGCAATTGCCATTACAATAAAGGCTGTTGTCGTATTTTCTATTTCACTAGTAAGGCCAATTGCAGCTAAAATAGAATCAAAAGAAAAAACTAAATTCATTAGTACAATACTCGCAATTACCCCATTAGAAGATTTTTTTCCTTTGGTAATATCTCCATCAACATCATTCGTTAAATCAGTGCTGCCAATCATGTGCCAAATTTCTTTAATTGCTGTATAAATAATAAATCCACCACCAAGTAAAACTATAATACTATGGCCATTAAAGGCAAATTGAATAATATCTTTTACACCTCCTGTTAAAAGAGTAAAAGGCTCTTTGAAAAAACCAATAATAGAAACCAATACAAAAAGTAATACTATTCTTAATACAATAGCAATTAAAATACCAACTTTACGAACTCTTTTTTGATCGGCAAGCGGTGCTTTTTTTGATTCTAAAGAGATGTATAATAAATTGTCGAATCCTAAAACTGCTTGTAATAAGATTAACATTAAAAGTGTGAAGATAATTCCTAACATAATTATAATGGCTAAATTAAAGTGCTAAAATATATTTTAAAACTTAAAAATGGCCTCTTTTATGCTAGAAGTATTTTTTCATTTTTTTTTTTTTAAATGTAACTTAATTAATTCAAAGGCGTCTAATATAAAAATAATCCAACTTAAAACATACCAAATGAAAATCTATTCTTTTTTAAAATCTACTCTTGTATGTATTCTTTTCGCGTTTTCTTTTACAACGATTAAAGCACAAAGTTTAGAATCTAAAATAGATGCTATCCTAAGCAATCAATTTAAAAGTAATGAGACAGGAGTTTCTGCATTGGTTGCTAAAGACGGAAAAGTTGTGTACCGTAAAGCTTTTGGAAAAGCAAATTTAGAATTGGATGTACTTATGACTTCAGAAAATGTTTTTGAAGTTGGCTCTATTACAAAACAATTTACGTCTGTTGCAATTTTAATGTTGTTAGAAGAAGGTAGATTAAGTTTAGAAGACGATATCACTAAATTTATTCCAGAATATCCAACAAATGGAAAGAAAATTACTGTACATCATTTGTTAACACATACTTCTGGAATTAAGAGCTACACATCAATGCAAAGCTTCGGAGAGGTTATGATGATTGATGAATCACCATTAGAATTTATCGATTTCTTTAAAAATGAACCTATGGATTTTAATCCTGGAGAAAAGTATACTTATAATAATTCAGGATATTTTATTTTAGGTTATATTATTGAAAAAGCTAGTGGTATAACTTATCAGAAGTTTATTCAAGAACGTATTTTTGATAAAATACATATGAATTCTTCTTATTATGGGAGTCATTCAAAATTGATTAAAAATAGAGCTTCTGGATACCAAAATAGAGGTGAGTTTTCTAATGCACAATATATTAGTTTGACTTTGCCTTATGCAGCTGGTTCAATTATGTCTTCGGTAGATGATATGTTAAAATGGCAAACAGCACTTACCAACAATGTATTTGTAAAAGAAGCTACCTTAGATAAAGCATTTAAAAATTATACATTAAATGACGGAAATAAAATAAATTATGGCTATGGTTGGAGTATTAATGAAATAAATAATATTCCCACAATAGAACATGGTGGTGCAATTCCTGGTTATTTATCAATGGGTGTTTTTGTACCAAGTAAAAATGTGTATGTGATTTTATTTTCTAATTGCGGATGCCAATCACCAACAAATGCAGCATTAGAAATTACAGCTCTAGCAATTGATTCACCAAAAATAAACAAAGAAAATTCTATGCAACTCTCAACAGCAGAATTAAATAACTGGGTTGGTGCCTATCAATTTAATAATGATGTTATCCGATATATCTCTTTAAAAGAAAATCAATTGTATAGTAAAAGAGAGGGAAGTCCTGAGGCTTTTAAAATTCATCCAACATCTCCAAATTCATTTTCATTTGAGGATGGTTTTATTTCGTATAAGTTTTCTATGAAAGAGGGTAAAAAGACAGTGCTTTTTAAAAATAGAATAGACAAAGCAGAAGGAGTTTTTACAGATAAGAAAGCACCAAAAGACAAAGAAGTTATTACAGTTGCTGCGGATCTTTTAAAAACCTATGAAGGTGTTTTTGAGATACAACCTGGTTTTAATTTAACAATTTCAGCTAATAAAAATCAATTATATGTTCAAGCAACTGGTCAACAGCAATTTGAATTGTTTGCAGAATCAACCACTTCATTCTTTTTAAAAGTAGTGAAAGCTAGTGTTGAGTTTCATAAAAATGATCAAGGCAAAGTAAATACGTTAACCCTAAATCAAGGAGGAAGAGCGATGATGGCCACTAAAAAGGAATAACTAAACGATATATTTAATTAAAATTCGAATACTCACAACGGCAATTAAAATAGCAGTTGCTTTTTTTAATTGAATAGAGCTAAAGTAATTATTGCTTATTCTACCTCCAATCTGTCCACCAATAAAAACAGTGATTAATAATACTGATGTTAAATTCCAATCGATTACAAAATCAGGATTTGAATATTGCCCCAATAAACCAGCGATAGAATTTACCAAAATAAAAATACTTGCAGCCGCAGCTATTTTTTTTGAATTATCCCAATTTGTCAAATGAAGAAGCGGAGCTAAAAAAATTCCTCCTCCAATGCCAACCATTCCAGAAATAAAACCAATAATACCTCCATAACTCAAGTTTTTTGTAAAGCTTATATTGGTGGTTTTTTCTTCTGAGGTAACAATTTTTTTGGAGATCCACATTGTAATTGAAGCAAATAATAATGCAAAACCAAGAAGAATAAAAAAGAAGCTTTGACTAATTTTTAAATAGCCTCCTATAAAAGCAAAGGGGACACTAAAAGAAATTAGTGGAAGTATTTTTCTCCAATTTATTTTTTTTTCAAAATAAAACAAGAAAACATTTCCAGAAACTACTACTATATTACAGAGTAACGCTGTTGCTCTTATTTGTGTAAAAACAATTCCTGTTAATGCTAAAATGGCTAAATAACTAGAACCTCCACCAAAACCAACAGAAGAATATAAAACTGCAACGGTAAAAAATAATAGAATAATATGCCAATACTGCAGAAAGTTTTCAAGAATGAACATATTTTAATTGAGTAGAATTTTAAATGTTTTTTTAATCATTTTATACCCTAAATTGACTAATTTTTAGGTATTAATTTTATTGTTTATATTTAGCTTTGTAAAGCCATTTATTAAATGGCTTTTGAACAGATTGTAATTTATAATATAAAAATATACTATTTAATTTAAAGTTTTACAAATAAAAAAGAACAATGAGTAATTATCATATAAAACATTTAGAAGAATATTATCAGGTATACAGAAAATCTATTAGAGA
>Ga0115006_10001427_pt1 | contig 14880 bp, 19 predicted proteins | sample ArcOceMetagenome_3_FD_88943 | JGI IMG/M metagenome (GOLD analysis project Ga0115006, IMG submission 88943) | Marine eukaryotic phytoplankton communities from Arctic Ocean - Arctic Ocean- Svalbard ARC20M Metagenome | ecosystem: Environmental > Aquatic > Marine > Oceanic | place: Arctic Ocean...
GGAAGGGGGGAAGAGGGGGGAGGGAGGGAGGGGGGCTGGAGGGATTGACGTAAGAGGGCACTCATTATGCACTGGGAACGAGGGGGGGGGGAGGAAGGATTAGGAGATGGACGAGAGACAAGGGGTGGGGTGTGTTAGATGAGAAATTCAATTTCTTAGCCGGATCGCTTTTAAATTTCGCAAATTGTTTACCTCGCCCTTATTAAAATTTGACCCTCTTCAGAATTCAAGAAAAAAATGAATGAGATCAGACATGAAAATTCACACCCATACCAACGAGGAGCTATGCAACGAGCAGAAATATAACTAGCAACAATTCCCTCTGGTCGTTTCGCTTCCCGCCCTGGTAAAAAAACTTTGTTTAGAGTCTAACATCGCTAAATTTCCTATCGGACTCTTCCTAGTTTTGTTGTGAGCATTGCGTAGATCTTGTCGATTCTTTCCTGCAGCAGCCCGAGCTGTTGGCTTACTATATCGTCGTTGCCGACGAGCTCGTCCATTATGTTCATATTCCCGTAGGGGCCACGCCTCATCTCGCTCACGTCCCTGGATGGTGCCGACTTGGGGGACGCGGGCTCTTTGATGGCCCTTGTCAAGTCGAGGTTGACAATTATTCCGCTCTTCGTCTCATTGATGGGCTGAAGTTCGATGCTCCTGGTGGCGTGGGCCTCGAGCTCGGTTTCGTGGCTGGTCAAGAAACCAGTGCCTCCCATGTTGCTCAAGGCGAGCCCTGATGGCGTCCTCCCGGACTGTCCGAGCCTCGTGGGAGCACTAGGTACAGTCTCCGGGATACTTCCAGGGAGATCGGGGTTCTCATCTTTTTCCTCCTCCTCGCGAGCGTAATCTCCAATCATGAGCTGCCTGCTCTCTATGGCCTCGTTCACGGCGTCCTCGATCATCTCCCTCTCCTCCATACTCGCATGTTCGTTGTTAAGCTTTCTAAAGTTCTCAATTTTCCTCTTGACGATCAAGGTCTTCATCTCGTCGGCAAAGTCAGGCGACTCCCTGAGGATCTCCTCGAAAATCTCCTGCACAAGGACATTCACCTCGCAAATCGTCTTGGCCTGAACGGATGTGGTCCTCCTGACCTCCATCAAGAGACTGATTTCTCCAAAGAACTGCCCGTTGCTCAGAAGGATCTCCTTTTCCTTCTCAGCGTCTGCGTTCGTAACTAGCTCCCAAGGATCCTTGAGGAACACCTGGCATACCCCTCTGCTAATAATATACAACTCGGACCCTATGTCCCCCTTCAAGATGATCCAGTCTCCCGGCAGGAAGACCCTAGTTTGCAATTCCATGCACACCTTGCTAAGGAACGTGTCGTCGACCCTGCTAAATAAGCTCACTCCCTGCACAACGTCCTTGTACATGTGGAGAGCTAGCTTGCCCCTCAAGTCGCTGCTCATTCCCTTGTCGGTGAGCAGCGTGATCTTGTCGTCGTACTGCTTCTGGTTCACCCACATGTAGTCGTAATACGCCAGGACGCGGTTTTGCAGCACCCACGGCACCCCGTAGTACTTGAGCTCCTCCTTCACGCGGTCGAGCTTCGATCTAAACACGGCCGACGCTAAGTGGCGGTCCCTCAACAGCAGCCCAATGTGACCAACGACCATGCTCATCTCGAAAATGCCTGTCATCATGAAGAAGACGACCATGAGGTACATTGAGTAGCCGTGCTCCCAGTCGAAGATGCCGTCAGTGTACGACTTGAGGGCCTGAGTGATTGTCACAGCCTGCTTCGCTTTGATCTCCTTCGTTCCTCCCAGGACGCCATCGACTGGGGACATGCCAAGCATGAGGGAGAAGCACACGTAGATCGCTTCGGTGTAAAGGTTGAAGACAGAGTTGCCCTCGCAAGGGTCTTGTATGTCGTTGGACACCATTGTGTATACTCCGTCATTCGCCATGTCGACGAAGAACTGCAATGAGCGGGGCGAGGGGCGAGGAGCGAAGCGACAAGCAAGGGCAGTGCGAGCGAAGCAAGAGTAAAGTGTGTTAGATACATTGCTGGGTGGTCATTGCTGGGCGGTATGCTGCTATCACTTCGCTCCAGCCTTCGCTCCTCGCTCCGCCTCACCTCTCCGGTGCAGATTTCGAGGGCTTTAGCTATCAGGCAAGCCCCGACGTGCAGGGTCACTAGCATGCCGAGAACCACCAGGGTAAGGGCGTAGAATCTAGCGTACTTGTTGAACGCCCTGAGAAGGCGGGCCATGCGGAGGAGCTTCGGAATTTTAAAATATTTGGACATCTTGACTGATTTGCGTGATGCCTTGTTCGCCGTCTTGCTCCCGGTTCCGTCCTGGCCTTCCGCGAGGAAAATCTCCCAAGGGACCGAGGCGAAAAAGTCTATGAGGAACCAACTCTTTAGGTAATGCTTGGCAATCTTGTTGGAGTCCATAACGGTCGCTCCGTGGTCAACGAATCCTGTTCTGAAGTTGAGGAAGACATCAAAAATGAACCAAACATCCATGAAGACCGAGAGGGAGTTCATAGTGTCGGATGACCAGGTGTTGAAGCCAATGTAGAAGGGAATGAGCCATATCAGGATGAGGACAAGAAGGGCGGTGACAATATCCCAAAAGAGGCGGTACTGGGACTCTGGGTGAAGGATGAACCTGTGCAAGTTTTTCTGCTTATTCATCTTGACAAAGGTGTTCCTTGAGCTCTGCTTGTTGAAAAGAACCTTGTTGGTAGTGTCTTCCTCATGCAGAATCTTAATGTCACGAAGGAAAAATGTTTTTATATGCTCAGGCATTAGCTGGTGCCACCACGGCGGGTTGTCGTGGGGGTCATGATGGCGGAGATTTGTGGGGACAGCGGGCTGCCCCTCCTTGTGAGACCGCTCCTTACCCATTGAATGTTCTGCACCTTTCTTGTGCGCTGTTTTCGATGATAACTGGGAAAGAAGAAAGGGTGGAGGAGGGTTAGACCGGGGTCTTCACGGGAAGAAGGTTGGAGGATCCAAAAGTGAAACCAAGGATCGCTTACCCTTGACTCTTCCTCTGATGACGCCTCTGTTGTGTTTCCGACCAGTCTATTGACGCTATTGGGAGAAGGCGATCCAGTATCCCGCTTGAAAGATACTCGGGCCCTGGGCTTGGGATTCAGATCCTCTTTCGCCTCACTACCTGCCGAGGACGATTTGGGTTTCTTCAGTATTGACGAAGAAACTTGATTCATTATTCCATGCCGGTCATTATCAGAAGAAGAGAAGTTCGAGGTATTGCCTTCGTCCGGCATTTTATTATATGACAGTTAATATAGACCTGGTTTAGAGTCTCAGGCGGTAGGGGGTTGGGGTTGTTAGGTTGACCAGGAAAGCCACTCGTTGCTCCTTTTTACCGGAAGGCTAAAGATCGGAGTGAATGTGGGCTGATAGGGCGGTTGGAAAGGGTTCGGCGCGGCAACTTGTAGCAGTTGAGAGGTTGCTCAAGAGTTGTTGTTAGCTTTCGTCTGAGCTGAGGTGAAGGAAACTGCTTTGCTGGAGGGGAGAAGTTTTGCGGTTGAATGGTAAGGGCGGGCTCGTTAATTTCTTCGGTATCCGTTTTTGTGGTTGGGGGGGGAAGATTTGTTCACGAGCTGTGCGTGAGATGGACGTAGTGGTTTGGTAATCATGACCGAAAACTCGTTTCCGTGGGGAACATAGACATGAAAATGAAAAGCTGAATTTTTGGTCTGCAAAACTTACTATTGATACAATGTGCACCGATACTCATCCCCCAATTATGCGTAAATTCCCTCAGCCTTCTCGATGGCGCTCTCCATGCAGTCGACCAAGGTGTCTACATTCTCCTTGGTGAAGTTGAGAGGGGGCTTGATCTTGATTACGTTCCCGTCAGGTCCATCGCGGGAGGTGATGATGCGGTTGTGCTTGAGGTAGTCCACGATGAATTTGGTAAGGTCAGGGTGGGGAATAGCCTCGCTAGAGCTCAGAGCCGGCTTCTGGATGAACTCGATTCCCTGGAACAGTCCGAAACCCCTGTGAGGAGCGAGGCGACGAGTAGGGGGGGGTTAGCTTATCATATAGAAAGCATTAAGCAGCTCACTGCGCTCGCTGCCTTCACTTGTCGCTTCGCTCCTCGTCCCCCCCCTCACCTGATGTCGCCGACCATGGAACTCTTGGATTTCAACACGGTCATCCTCTCTGTCAGGTAATCTCCGACAATGAGGGCGTTTTCTTGAAGATCATCCTCGTCGATCGCGTCTAAGACAGCCTCGCCGATGGAGCAGGCGACAGAGTTACCGCCGTAGGTGTTGAAGTACTCAATTCCAGAAGACGCAAAGGCCTCGGCGACCTCGCGGCGGACAGCAATCCCGCCGATAGGGTATCCGTTACCCATGGGCTTGCCCATAGAGACAATGTCGGGGACGACTCCATACTGCGATGAGAAGAGGGGGCGGGGTGAGGGGGGGACAAGCGGGAGGTTATTAGTTATGCAGAAAGATGGTATGTGTGAGAAGCGAAGCGACGAGCTAAATGTTTCTGATAGGCATTGTGCTGCCGCCCAGCTCCAGCCGATCTCACCTTCTCGAAAGCCCAGAAGTGACTCCCAGACCTCCCAAATCCCGTCTGGACCTCATCAGCGATGCAAAGGCCGCCGGCGGAGCGGACCTTCTCGTAAGCCTTGGGTAGGTAGCCCTCGGGCATGATGATTTGTCCGCCGCACCCCATGATGGACTCGTGGATGAAGGCTCCCACTCCCTTGGTGTAATCGACAATGTCGCAGATTTCCTGGGCGTAGGACTCTCCGGGTTCCTTGCCCGTTCCCGTGTAAGGGCCTCTATATGTGTCGGGGACAGAGCATATGTGAACGTGGGGCTGTGGTGGGCGGCGGTGAGGAGGTGAAAAGGTGAGGAAGCGATTAGCGAGCGGTAGATGGGTTGTTAGTTATGGCACGAGACAGCCCTCCGCCCAGCCTTCCTTCGCGGTTCCGGTTAATCTTGCCTTGTGGTACTCCTTGCCGTCGGTGCATTGCCTCCATTTATAGGGAGAGATGTCCACGATAGATTGGGTGTGCCCGTGGTAGGCGGCGTCGAGGCAGATGACGTCTTCGGGGTTTTCGCAGCCCTTCAACGCTGCGTACTGTTTGGCCATGCGGAGTGCGAGGTCGTTAGCCTCGGATCCAGAGTTTACGAGGTAAACGGTGTCGAGCGAGGGAGGGAGAGTGGCGAGGAGCTGCGATGAGCGAAGCGAATCGCGAAATGGGTTAGGATAAGGGATGAGAATAATTACGATGGTTACGAAAGAGGCGCGTCTCTTATGAAAGTACAAACGCACATGGTTTTGTCAATAGAGATGGCGTTACTAGCTCATCGCTTCGCTCCTCGCTCAGCTTCACCTTCTTCACGTAACGCTCCCTGGTGGGGTGCAAAAACCTGGCGTTCGTCTGGATGTTCTGCAGCTCGCGCATGCCCGCCGCGACAACCTTGGGGTGAGAGTGACCGACGCCAGCAACGTTGTTGGCGCAGTCGAGGTAATCTCCATCAGGACCTGACATGACGCAGCCCTGCATGAGGAGCGAAGACGGGCGAAGAGGAGCGAAGTGGCGAACAGAATAGGCGGTTGTCAGTCGCCGCTTTCGTCGTTTCCTTAGTCGCTGCTTCAGCCCCTTCAATCCTCTCCCATTCTCACCTTCCCAGTGGTAGCAACCAGACCGCCCTCCTCCTTGTAGAAAATCGACACGTTGGGACCCTGGTGCTTGGAGTGGGAGTCAATTAGCCCCGAATTGAGCTCAGGGATGCTATCGACAGAATCGGCGATCGGCGACTTGGAGTGAGTGAGGAGGAAAGAACCCTCCAGATACTGCTTGGTCTTTGACCTTTGAAGGGGGGGGCGTATAGGAAGGGGGGGCGAAGTTAGTCGTCTAATAGTATGGTTTTTTGATGGGATCCCCGGGCAAAGAGGAGGAAATGCTGAGGATGGACTACAAAAATGAAGGACTTTATACCTAATTCCGACATGCACCCCAAAGAATCCTGAGGAAGGCGGGCCTTAGGGAAGATATAGTGGCACAGAGGGTCCATATGGTAATATATAATGCAGAAATTTGAAAAGGGGAAAGGATTCATGGCGCAGAACTTACAAATTTAGGCCTGTTTCGACTTGCTGCTCGGAGTACGAGTAAGCATTAGAAAAAGGCGCCTTATCGGAAGACACTGACGGGGGTGATTGGCTTGTGAGGACCGATAGGGTGCGTTGTGAGAGAACCATAGGTTTTGCGAGCCTAGAAGCTATAGAGTTCACCATTTTCTGTGAGAATTTATTGCGTTCCATCTTTCTCTTGCACGATTCTCGTCTGAGGAAATGGGTGTCATTTTTGTCGGAGTGGTATAATGGATAAAAAAATACGACAAATTGGAGTAAAATAGGTGCGTTTTTGTGTAATAGGGCACCGGGCACAGTCTACGCGCGTCTACGCTGCCCATGACCATGACTGGACAGTTCTCTTCGCTGAGAATATGCAATCATCGTCATACACTCCATCTGGCTTCCCAACGTCCTTCTCGGTGCCAAATGTAGCGCAGCACGGGATTGCGACCAGGTAGGTTGGTAGCTTCTCGCCGCCGTATCGCTCCCGAATCTTGTCGATTGTGGCATTCCCGATGAGCCGGGCATGACTGTGGATCATGAGAACGATCAGCCTGTCCCATGGGGAGAGAGGGGGGGGAGAGGGAGTGTCCATGAAGTCGCTCATGGGCCCCCTGAAGCACTGGAGGCCCTGGACGGCAGACTTCTGGACGCCAGACACGAATTTCTCCTGCATCTCGGGGTCTATAGACACGCACTCCCAGCCCTCCACAAAGCAGGCGAGGGCGGCGGAACGGGGAGTGCATCCGTCTCCGATGCAGAGGCATATCGTCCTACCCTCGAGCTGCGGGGAGGAGGGTAGGGGATTGCGAGCGAAGCAAGAGGGGGGGCTGTTAGTTATAGGACAAGCGAAGCGAGTCTAAAAGAGATTCGAGATGAGCTCTCACCTTTCCGAATCGATCACCACCACCAGTCACCATTTGTCTTGAGGCGTTAATGGCAGCAAAGGCCTCAGAAACGTCCTTGGCCGTCGTGAAGATTCCCAAGCTGACAATCTTTGGGAAGCACGCCATGGAGAAGAGCCTATCGAGGTACGCGACGTAGCCATGGTTGTTGGGGGAGCGCTTAACACCGGCAGCGTTGTGATTGTTGCCGAGGAGGTTTTTGGCTGGGGGGTGTTGTTTGAGGGCTGACGCCTGGGAGGTCTTTCGACAGGAAGTGCAGATTGGAGTGTCAGTCTTGAAGCTCTTCTTTGGGAATGCGCTCCGAGGAAGGAGGGTGGAGCACTGCATGCAAGTCTTGGACTTGGGAAGGGAGGAAGAAGGGGAAGGAGGATCGGTAGATGGTAAGGGAGATTTCTGGGAGGGGGGCGCAGGAGGGGTCCTATTTTCAGGGGACGAAGAAGGGGTCCTATTTTCGGGGGACGCAGGAGGGTTGCTATTTTCGAGCTTTCTCCTAGCATTCAGTTTCTCCTTCAAGTCTATGTTGGCCTTCCTAATCGCTGTTACCTCCTTCCTAAGATCTACATTCAGAGATCTGACCACTAACAGCTCCTTCCGAAGATCCAAACTACTGGCAATCAACTGTGATGAGCGAAGCGAATCACAAAAGAGGGTTGTGATGAGGAGTGGGAGAGGGTTGTTAGTTAGTGGTTGGCGATATGCCGCTTCGCTCCAGCCTTCCTTCGCTCCTCGCTCCTCCTCACCTCGTGCTTCTGCTCCGCCTGACGCTTGATGGTCACCTGCATGCTCGCCTTGGCCTCCTTGAAATCTATCATACTCGCTTCTACTACGCTCAGACGATTCTTAAAGGATTTGTCACTAAAATCAGAAACGAGTTTGTCTGCCCTCTCTGTTAGGGAATCAGCAGGAGCAGGCTTTAGAGCATCATTAGGATTGGCACAAATCGGAGGCAGCAATGTCGTATTGTCCTTAAACTCCTCGTTTAAGTATGAAATGCGCGCCAATAGTCTTATTTTCTCCTTGTCAAGGTTGGCCCTGTCAACCTTGAGCTGCATGTTCTCTGCCATGAGAGGGAAAGGGGCGCGAGCGAAGCGAGCGTGGAAAGGGCCATTAGTTATAGTGGTGGGAAATATACTGTAGTGATGGGCGGTATACTGCTCCAGCCTTCCTTCGCTCCTTTCCAATCTCACCTTTCTGTAACTTCTCAGTCATGTTCATCATCATCGTTATCTGGGCCTCATTTTTAGTAAGCCGGGCTAAGATCTCTTCTACAGGGTAATCTCTCAGCAGTTCTCTGGCTAGAGTGTCAGCATCTGGCTGCTGCTTTTCTCCATCCTCCTCTGACATAACGAGGAAGGAGGGTATGGGTCAGAAGGTAGGTAGGTGCGAAAATAAGTATATAGACGTAAAACGTAATAGATTTTCGTGTGTTGGTGTTAGTTACGGGGACGAAATGTAATGGCAAGGATCAATTTTTCACAAAAATGTACAAAAAAGGATTTTGAATCAATTTAGAGGGCATATTTATGTTTTTGGGGGATATTTTATAATTCATTTGTGTTTCTTTTGTTTTTTTGGAATATTGTGTAATATTTGTATTATCATTGGTATTTTTGAGTATTATAAATTTATGATAATTTATTATATTATACTATATTATTCTATGTATAAGATTTAATGAATAATTTATTATTATATATTACTATATTGTAATTCGTATGTAATATTGAAGAGGTAAATTTGACGATTTTTCATAATATTTATTGAGGTACTCTTGATTAAATTTAAGATATAATATGTTTTACATATATTCAAATTTGGGTATAAATAGGAATTTTTAGTTTTAGAATAGGTCCAAATCGACAGTTTTTGGCAAATTTTGCGCTCCTGCGTGCAACTCGACTGTCTTTATTTTCCTTTCTTCCCTAAGCTCCTCCCTAGAACCTCCCTCAGGATCTCCTCAATTTTGCGCTCCCGAGACTCCTTCGCCGTTCCCTGGGGGGTAAAATAGCTAAGTATATTGAACTGGAATGATGCCATAATTTAATCATATAGTACACTGTACCACTTCCATTCTCACGCTGCGACCTTTGCCTTGGCAAGAGCAGCGACTATAATGACAATGTCGGGCTTGAGGGACGCACCGCCTACGAGAAATCCATCAATGTCGGGCATAGCGCTCAGTTCAGGAGCGTTGGCCGCGTTGGCCGATCCCCCGTACTGAATCCTAATACCGTCCGCCGTCTTCTGGTCAATGTTACTAGCTATCCAGTCCCTTATTGCCTTGTGTGTCTCCTGTGCCTGCTCGGGCGTTGCCGTGACGCCCGTGCCGATAGCCCAGACGGGCTCGTAGGCAATGACAACGCGTGACTTATCCTCCAGACCCTTGAGGGCGGGAACGATGTCCTTGAGCTGGCTAACACACTCCGCGAGCACTGCATCAATCCCCTTCTCACGGATCGGTAGGGGTTCGCCGATGCAGAATATACACTGCAGTCCTTGGTCTAGAATGTACTGGAGTTTGGTAGCCATTAGAGCGTTGGACTCTGCGGGGGTGGGGAGACCGAACTCGCCGCGGCGCTCGGAGTGACCGATTAGGACACTCTTCATTCCCATGGCCTTGATCTGGTCGACGGCCATCTCCCCTGTGTACGCGCCGCATCCACCAAAATTACAGTTCTGGGGGGCTACGGATATTCCCGATACGAAGGAATCCTTAACCATTGCGACGTGGAGGTTGGAGGGACAGACGTAAACGTCGCAAGCTCCGAGGTGCTCCGCGCATCCTTCGAAGTTCTTGACGAGCTTGGGCAGTGATTCGGGCGTCACAGGGTTGCACTTCCAGTTTCCTCCTACTATGGGTTTGCGACGAGATTTTGAAGACGAGCCTACCGCGGAGCTTGCCACAGAGAAGCCGTCACCAACTACAACGCGCACGGCCTTCAAGGCCTCGATAACATCCCAACGGCCGCACCAGCCGTCTGGCAGGACAACTGTGTCGCCCGCAAGGCAGCGGATTGCGGATCCGTCGGAATTCGTCAGGAAAGCTGCGCCCTCGAGGACGTAGTAGGCCTCCGTCGGCGACCCTTCCACCTTCATCGACCCCGACGGCGCCGTCCAGACGTCCACTGTTGTTTCTCCATTGCCGTAGACCTTGCCTCCTCCGCTCGACGGCGTCATGACCACGGCTCCCGTTGATGCACCGGGGGTTTCATCGTGGGAATGGACAACCCAGATCTTGCGTAGGTCCTGTGTCACATCCCAGCGCCCATTCCACCCCCGAGGCAACACCACCAAATCCCCCGGCCCGAAGCGATGCCGCGTCCCGTCATTGTCATCGACGGAACCTTCACCTTCCAACATATAAAATGTCTCTGTTGATGTGCGCGGCGACGGCGACAGCCAGCCGCCCTCCGTGCAACTCCAAGCCCCTGCAGCGATGCCTCCAACCTTTACCAGTGCCCGTGATGCGTCAATGGGCTCGCCGACGTCGCAGTTCGCGCGGAGACCCTTGACCTCGAGCTTCTCCTGGGCAAAGAATGCTGGAGGCGCGTGACTAACCCAGCGACTGCTGCCGATCACTGCACGCCTGTAAGGGAGGAGTCAAAAGGGGGAAAGGGGTGAGAATTTCGAACTACAACATCATATGTTTATGATTGTGTCACGCCACACGACACCTTACCTCAACATTTCAACGGAAACTGGGGGGGGCACCTTGGTCTTGGGCGACAGGCCAATGCGTGCATGTTGTATGGCAGAGGCGAGACCAAGAAGGGGAAGCTGCAGGGCTGAAATAGACGAAAGTAGGGCTGCTAGGGCACAGAGCTTAAGCAACATCAAGACTGCGTGGATTGGCCATGATAAAGGTGAGATTTACAAGTTGGAAATGTTTAAAATGTGATGATGTCGACAATCCTGGAAGGCGAGGCACTGTTAATGCCACTTAGAAGAATCTTCGTGGCCTAAAAACATTACAAACATCTCAACAAAAAATACAACGACAAGTCAATACATTATAATGCGAATCTCACTTTTCTAAGACAGGTCCCAAGAAAATTGAACAACTCAGCAAAAATATATCGCTTTTGGCTAAAAACAATCCGAAGATTACAACCTTCTACACTGCGCCCCCCCCTCCCCCTCCTCCACCCCGTCGTCATCGCCAGGAAGATCCCCCACGCTCTGAATTTCATCGCCCGGGGCCTTTATCTTGCTCAGGGCTAATTTCGCCTGCAACAATTTTTCCCTGTTCATCAACATGTAATTAGCCATCTTGAGCCTCTCAAATACGTCGTCGCAGTCTAGCGCTCTGATCCTGTCGACGTAGGATACTCCAGGGATCTTGAAGGCTCCCCAGCTTGTCCCCACTAGTTCCTGTACCGTCCGCTTCCCTTCCTCCCCTACATAGCTTCCATACATGTTGGCGACCTCCGTGCTCGCCTTCTTGGCACCGTCGAAGCAATCGAGGAGCTCATTTTCCTCCATGAATTCCTCCTCGTTTTCCATTGGGACGTAGTCGTTCTGGTTGTTCATGTTGAACTCCATCTGCTGGGCCTCCGTGACCCTCTTTTCGATTCGCCCTATCTCCTTTTTCGACTCACCCTTCTCGCCTCCATGTTCTCCCTTGGCCTCCCCGGAAATCTTCACCTTCTCCTCAGCGACAGCAATGTTCCTAATCTTGTCCTCGATCCCATCTACAACAACCCAGGGGAGCTCAAGGTTCGGGGGAACGTCATCGAAAACTGGGGGGAGAGGGCGAAGGATATTCGTGAGTTTATACTTCCATCACCTCGCTGCACCCTCACTCCCCGCTCAACCCTCCCCTCATTGTTGTTGTTCCTCAGGATAGTTTATTGGAAGCCGGTTACGTAACTGGCGTTTAATCACTGCGCATGTCGCCGTAGTGCAGGACGTACATCACACGGAATAAATCCGAACAACAACACATTTCCCTTCCATCGTTGCTTCACTCCTCGCCCGCCAAACCCTCACTCACCTTCCTCCACCACTCCCACCATCCATCCCTCCCCCGCCCCTCCCTTTTCTTCCAAAGCCTCGACGCAAGCGCGGATCCTGGCCCTCGACACGCACCGTACCTCCAAGAAGAGGGAGGGGGGCTGTGATGAGCGAAGCGAATTGCGAAAAGGGTTGGGATTAGGGACGCGAATGATTACCGTGATAACGGAGGTGGCACATCTTGTACAAAAGGAAGAGCCCGCGCGACTTTCATTCCCAACGTAAACGTTGGCAGCTCGTCACTTCGCTCCTCGCTCACCCTCACCTGGCCGTCCAAGGAAGGACTCTTCTGGCACTTGATCACCTCACACAAAGACGTAATTTGACAGATCCCACCACCTCCTTCCCCCGAATCCTCCTCCTCCGCAGACTTGTCGGTTATGTATGCGCACCCAACTATTCCATTGTAAACCTTGGAAACCCTTTCGTAGAGCTGGGGGGGAAAGTAGGGGTTAGGACGAAAGCAATTTCAGATATTAACTATATCAACCCGCTAATTTCCCAACATTTGTACCCCTCAACCCCACGCACCTTCATAAATCGCGGCTCATACAAATTTAAAACCCTCGTTTCACCAACTAGAAGTAAATCTGTGCTCAAATCAAATGGTAGAAGGGGTACGTGCTTGTCAACCTTGTTCACGGGCGGAACATTAGGATATGATCTCAAAATAGGCGGATTTGCCGTCCTCCAGGCAGGGAGGGAGGCTAAAGAAGTGGAAGTTGGATCGAGGCTCGATGAGCTGGACGATGGTTTTGCACCTAAAAGACTCAAAACGTTTGAAGAGAGGACGTGGAATGCATCTATATGTGCTATTATCGCTATGAACAGCGCCAGATGAAGATTGGATGAAAGGACCATCCTGCAGAAGGAAGTTCGGAACTTTCTCTATTTGCTTTTGGAGGAAGCGTACGAAAAGCAAAATAAAGCTCGGTACATCATTCTGCTACACAAGTTGATTATGCGATGCTCCGACAACCACTCCGACCAGTGCAGCGACGAGGGGGAGAGAGTTGTTGAAGAGGGAGAGGTGCAGGGTGGAAACGGTGTTGTGAATTTTTTGCTTGTACACGATCAGGGCAGAGGAGACCAAGAGATTGACGAGCCACACCCTTAGCGCCAACATTTTGATCTCGACCACCCATTCAACACCAAAAATGCCGACAATGAACCACGTGACTCCCAGAAGGTTGGTCACATTGTGTGCCAATCGTCCTGCGCTGAGTTGGTTCAGGATAATGTGAAGAAATGCGAGGGCGACAAACGCGAGCACGGCCTTGCACCCGCACAGGGATAGACAGAAACCCGTGGTCACTCTGCGATGTGGGAAGGGACGTTAGTTATTACATTATGCGACGTGTTGCTGTAGCTTCGCTCCAGCCTCGCTCCAGCCTTCATTCTCCCGATCTCACCTGGACATGACTGTGGTCGGGGAGGTAGGTAGGACGTTGAAAAAAATAGAGAGGTACGAGGAGAGGCTGGAGAGTCTTTCGCTCTCGCCATTACCCCACCTCCCCAGGAGAACGTTTGCAAAAACGAGCAGGGTGGGACCCCTGCTCACATAAGATCCAGATGCACCAACTGCAACGTCCTTCTTGACGGTGCAACCACAGACCTCCTCCACCAGGAAAAACTGCACCGCCTCAGCACTCAGCACCCCCTTACTCCTCACCACAACCGCAAGTGCCACACACACTGCAAAAACAAAACCCCACCCTACAAGGAGCTTCGTGACAACCTCCGCCAACAACTCCTCCTGCTCTCTCTTTGTTCCCCTGCTCTCTTTGTGCGCCTCTTCCAGCCTTCGCAAAAGGGAGCTATTGGCCAGCTCTAAACTCGCACGACGATCTAATCCCGTCGACTCCATCAGATTTGACAGCGCAGAGACCGTCTGCTTATATTGGGATGGCGGTGTGGCAAGGATGGGATCGAGGTCTTGAGTATGGGGTGGTGTTCTGGGGGTATCTATTAACGAATCTCGATTTACGACCGAATTATTAGCTCCTTCTTTCTTTTTTGACGCCCAAAACCCAACAAAAGCTTTTCGAAAGTAGTACATGGACAGTAAACCAGCACCCACCGAGGAGCAGAGGACGAGGGAAGCCGGATTGAGGGGGTTAAAGATCGATTTCGACGAAACATCGTGGAGAGCAGATATGACCTCCTCCTGAGACGCATCGTAAACAGGCTCATCGCCTATCGAAAGCCATGGGTCTTCTTCCATCCAGGGGAGGTTTTTTTAAGGGAGAGGTAGGCAAACTTAGAAAAGGAATTAGGGAGTTCCTTTGAATCGCGCGGCTTGGGAGGTAAGAACGGAAGGAGGAAGAAATAACTAGCGTTTTATTTGAAATAAGATTGTGTGATTGGCTGTAGGATTATGTAACAGAATTAACTGTGTCTTTTCAGACAGCCCCAGGTCTCTTTTGCCGGGTATTAGTTTCAGTTTTGATTTTTCGATTACGTTTTAGATTTGGATGCCGATTTGGATGTTGGCTTCGATTTCGATGCCAACTCCTATTTCATAAATCATCAGAATCAACCATTTATCAATGTGGACGAATACGCTTTGCAACTACTAGTTGTGGCACACCCGATATTTAACATGGAATTTAGAGGGTGTTTAAGCCTTGAAGGATAAAGAGCCGAACCTTTCTGATGAATTCTTCCTCCGAAAACCTTCCTAGAGTACCTTCCTCTTCATGACTTGGTGACCCGATCAAAGGGACAAAAGGTAAGAGAGCAACCTGAGGTGAGAGGGAGGAGAAAACGAGGAGAAAGGGGAGAAATTTGTGAGCAAAGGCCGGTGATGTTGGGAGCATTGAGGGTAAGATTTTAACCTTTTATGATTCGTAATTGAATTGAATAAAGTAATAA
>Ga0115006_10001428_pt1 | contig 14879 bp, 15 predicted proteins | sample ArcOceMetagenome_3_FD_88943 | JGI IMG/M metagenome (GOLD analysis project Ga0115006, IMG submission 88943) | Marine eukaryotic phytoplankton communities from Arctic Ocean - Arctic Ocean- Svalbard ARC20M Metagenome | ecosystem: Environmental > Aquatic > Marine > Oceanic | place: Arctic Ocean...
AGGGCGGCAAGAAGCGGGACAGGAGGAGTGCGGGACAGTAAGAGGGAGAGGAGTGCGGGACTCGAGTGTGACAGCGTGAGCACCTGGTGCGCCTGTGCCATCATGCCATGCAGGCCCACTGCACCCCCGCACGGCGGCTATGAGGCAAAGGCTAGGATGACAGACTGCGAGGAGGCAAAGGCTAGGATGGCAGAGGAGGCAGAGGCGGCCGCTAGGAGGGAGGCGGCGGCCCCTTTAGCTGAGCAGCCTGGACTTGTTCCAAGACCATCTTGCGGAAGAGCAGGAGCTGCGCGCTCATGACGTTGACCAGATAGCTCACCATCTCTGCCACCGGCCACGCCGCATTCCACCTGCGCTCCCACGCCATGCCACGCGCCGCGCTCAAGCACGTCAAGCAGTGTGCGCGAGCAAGCCAAGTCTGCTGCTTCAGAACCAGGCGCGTGCTGCTTCCTGCCAAGGCCTTGCCACCACACAACCACGCCACCACGCCACGCCTCCACGCACCAGCGCTCCAGCACCAGCCGCCCAAGTATCGCAGCAGCACACGCATCCCTGTGCGTGTTCGCTTTCCCTGCTCTATATCCCTGAACTGTGCTTGCTCACCTCGATTTCTTTGCTCTCCCTGCTCTACTCCCCCCAGCCAGCACGTGAGCAAGCGCACGCCGCGCGCCAGGAAGCCTGCATGACAGCGTGGCGCGTGCTCTTGCCGCGGGCCTTTCTTGCGGCCCAGCATGCTTGCACGTGTGCTGGGCCGCAAAAAGGGCGCGCGGTATGCCACAGGCATGCCGCGTGCGCTGCACCAGTCAGTGCCTCTGCTACCAGTGCCCCTTGCACAGACCGCCGCCGCCGTGACGGCCGGGAGATGCGGCAGCGCTAGGAAGGGCGAGCGGAGGGAGGGCAGCTTACGTCATGACAGGAGGCGTGTGGCAGAGGGGCAGACGGTCGACCAGGTGCACCACACTCTGCAGCATCAGCGTCGGCGCCTCGTCCGGAAACAATTCGGGCACGTACACATGCACCACCGCCTGGGTCGGCGCGCAAACACACAAGCGAGCGGTGAGCAGAGCAACGTATGCACGAGAGAGAGCGACTACACTCAGGGCGCGGGGCACAGGGTCAGCAGGCGATGGTGTAGGCGAGGGCACGTGATAGGCTGGCACGAGCACGGCACCGCATGCGCGCAGCAGAAGGCACGACACCACGCCCGCAGAAGCCGCTCGCTCACCTCAAAAGACGCGTCCATCTGGCACAGGAAGGACGCGCAACGCAGGTGCGCAGAGTCCATGTAGAGCGGGGTGAGCGTATCGCACAAGTGCTCCATCACAACTGCACGCACTCGCTTCTGCGCCTCCTTGCGCTCCACTAAAGCCTGCGCTTGCACAACGCACACGAGCAAGGCGGCATGCGTGCCACTGAGCAAGACGGCATGCGTGCCACTGAGGCATGCCATGCTGCGCCCTTGCACCAGGGTGCACGTGCGCGCGCGGCAGACCTGAACCATGGGGAGGAGGTCGAAGGCATGCGTCTCGCCGGGGATCCACCGCGGGCACTCCGCCCTCTGCCGCACACCGCCACCTCCTCAGACACACGAGTGGCACCGCCGCAGACTGACACCGACGTGCGCCGCAAGCGCCGGGGACGTACCTGCGTTGGGGGCGTTGATGGGGGATATTGCAGTGCGCTGTGCACCGCCTTCATCGCCTGGTCGAGGACGAGGACTAATCGGCACACTTGGCGCTCTGCGCACGCCGAGGGCGTCGCACTACTTGAAGACGCGCGCGTCGCGGCTGCCACCTCAGGTCCATGGTATATAGGAACAACACACTCCACTGTCCGGTCCTTGTCGTTGACAAAGCGCAGCTGTGCGTGCGGCGCGTGTGCCATGATGCTCTCGAGCTCAAACTTGACCTGCGCGTCCGAAAACGTCTGCACACGCGTGTGTTGGTGGGTGAGGAACTTGCCGTGCAACTCCTGCAGCAGCTCCAGCAGCGCCGTCTCACGCGTGACGTCCCACGTCTTGATCGCCTCCAACTCGGCATATTCGAGCGTGGCGCTGAAGTCCTCGCTGCCCTCGTCAAAGATGATGTCTGGCGCACACTCTGGCCGCATCCCGTCGAGCATCAGCGTCCACTGCACCGCGCCGGTGCCCAGCTGGACTGACAGCACGAACCGGTCGTTGAAGGCCGCTGCCCCCGAGGACTTTGACGGCTGCACCCCCCGCAGCGTGCCGTCAGCGTGCGCACGGTGTGCGCGTGCGTGCGTCGTGTGGGGCCGCATGCCACTTTGTATGTTTATAAGAGGACGATAGTATGTTTATAAGAGGACGAAGGCGCCAAGTTGTTTAGGTTGTACTTTGTATGCCGCGCGCTCCTCTGCACGCATGCTTGCATGCAGCGAGAGCGCGACCTTGGACAGCTTGAACACGTCCTTGGACGGGCCCCGTAGCACGGTACGCATGAGCTCCTGGATGTGCCGGGTCGCAGACTCCCGCCGCCCCCGCAGCGCTGGCGCCTGCGCGCTCGGCGGCAAGAGCGTCTGCATCATGAGGTCGAGGTTCGTGGATGCTGGAGCGTGATGAGAGTCGGAGCGAAGAAGGGGTAGCGTCTTGGGCAGAGAGCAGCCAGGCAAGCGGTGGCGCTCTGGGGTATCGTGCGCGCGCTTCTGCCGAGAGTCACTACATATGGTGGAACGCGCGACTGCGCGGGGCGGGCGCAGTCGGGGCGGTGCGTGTGCGCGCGCCGGGTGAGATGCTGTTGTGGCTTGCGGTCACTGGTGCCCGCCCCTGCCCCCTCGCGACCCAAGATTCTGCTTGCGTGGAGGAAGGCTCACGAGATCGTCCGGGAGCGCGTGATGACGGAGAGCGAGAAGCGAAAGGAGTGGGCCCCCACTGTGGGCCCGGGCGCAGGATCGAGTGGGCCCAGGCGCAGGATCGAGGGGAGAGCCCGGGCGCAGCTTGCGATGCTCCTCGTTCTCGCGACCGCGTGCGGCGGCGCAGACGACGAGGCGCTGCGGCACCTGCTGTCGGGCAACGAGCTTGCGGGGCAGGGCAGGCACCTCGAGGCCATCGAGGCGTGGAGAGAGGCGGCGCAGCTGCGGCCAGACTCGAGCGTGCCCTTGAACAACATGGCCAACTCATACCTCGGTCTGGAGCGGGTAGATGATGCGCTCAATGCGGCCGAGGAGGCGTTTCGCCGCAAAGTCGACTACATGACCTCAGTCACCTTGTCAAACGTGCACAAGAAGAAGAAGCAGTTTCGAGAGGCGGAAGAGGTGCTTTTGCGTGGGGCGGCCGCCACGCAGCGCTCGTCTGACCCTCACGAGCATGCCTTCTGGTCGTTGGCTTCCCTCTACTGGGATCAGGGGGATTACAGTCTCTTTCTTCATTACGCCCAGCTTGGGCTGCAGCACAAGTCGAGCAGCTCGTGCAGCCCGCTGTCGGACCCTTCTTGCGCCGTGCCTGCCTTTGAAGTCGACATTTTGAACAAGATGTGCGAGGCGACAGTGGAATTGGGCAAGCATGCAGCAGCAGCACGCGACACGGCCACGGCGCTGGCGATGCGCCAGGCTGCCCACAACATCTCGCTCGTGCATGCCGCCTGCAGTCTTCCTGCCGAGTTTACCGACGTGTGCATCCACGACTGCGTGCGCTCTTGCCTGTCTGGGTCCGCGCGCTTCTCTTGTTCGCACGCGCCCGTAGATGCGAGGCGGGGCTCGGAGGAGACCTGCTCCGACGACGAGTGCGCCAGGCTGCTGTTTGCCTCAACACGTTACTCGCGCATGGCGCCTGTGCGCATCATGGGCTGCGACTGGCGCCATCGCGCGCTTGATCAGCTGCGCGTGCAGGAAAGCTTGGAGCGTGGGGCAGCGTGGCTGCTGGAGGAGCGGGCGGCAGGCGAATGGCTCTTTGAGTGCCAGGGCGGTCTGGTCTGCGGCTGTGGACCGCAAGTTCCGCTGCATGTGTGGGCAAGCAACTTGTCGCTGCCGTCCGTTGCCGTCATGGGTCAGGTCCAAGCCCAAGCCCTGCTGCGCAAAATGGCGGCGCATGATCCGCCTCCGATGGTGCACCACTCCTACCTCCACGTGTGGCAGCTGTGGGGGAAGAGCTCTGGCCGCGCCCGCCTTCACGTTGCCTTCATTTCTTCTGACTTGCTCCGCGACCATCCCGTGGGCAACATGATGCGCTCCGTGCTCCCGCTTCACGACCTGAGTCGAATGCAAGTCACAGTGTACTTGATACACGAGCAACAACGGCATGCGGCGGAGCAGCGCGAGATCAAGCACCTGCTGGGCGATGTTGCCCTCGTCTACATGGGCCGCGGCCCCAACGTGACGCAGATGTATGACAGCTTCGAGTCCCAGCGCGCTGCGAATTTGGTCAACAGCGCCGGGGTTTGCATTCTGATTGACCTGATCGGGTACACGAGCGACCACCGGCAAGATGTGCTCGCCCTGCGCCCAGCCCCGCTGCAGATGCACTACCACGGATACATGGGCTCCACTGGCGCTACGTACATGGACTACTACATGGGGGATCGGGTGATAGTGCCGCCGGAACATGCGCGGCACAGCTTTACTGAGACCCTGGTCTTGCTGCCCGAGAGCTTCCTGGGCCCTTCGCACAGGCTGACGCATCAGCTATGGGGCGGCTCGGGCGGCTCGCGCATCGACTTTGAGGGCCTCGGCGAAGACCATGTCTCGGTTCGCCGTCTTGCCAATGGCCTCCCTCCTTCTGGGCCCGTCATATGCAATTTCAACCAGCACTTCAAGATAGACCCGGACACGTTTGGAATATGGCGGCGCGCTGTAGGGCAAGTCAACGCCACGCTATGGCTGCTGCGGGGCACGCCAGTGTCGGAGCGAAATCTGCTCCACGAGTTCCAGGCGCCTCTAGCTCGCGAGGGGGATCGACCGCCGGCGCTGGGCCGGCTGTTGTGGGCCGAGAGAGTTCCCGTGAAAGACCATTTACGGCGCGCGGCCCTGTGCGACCTGGCGCTCGACACGTGGCATTACAACATGGGTGCCACCGGAGCCGACACGTTGTACGCCTCCGTGCCGGTCTTGCACCGCCCCTCGACACACGCGGTTGGCCGCATGATGGCCTCCTTGCTGCGGGCGCTGCGCATGGAGGAACTCATCGTCCCCGACGCCCTCGAGATGCTCACCCTGGCTGCGGCGCTCACGGCGCCAGCAGGCGTTGGCAAGCTAGCGGCGCTTCGCATCAAGCTGGTCCGGCGCATTCTGTGGGCGCCCCTCTTCGACGTGCGAGGATGGGTTAATGACTTAGACACCTCGCTCCGCCTCATGTGGGATGAGTATCTGGCTCGGCCGCCAGCTGTGCAGGGCGAGGCGGGCGGCAGCCGAGGCGGTGCGGCTAGGCGCTTCAACGTCGTCACCGCCCGCCCAACTGCCGTCTATTGAACGTTTAGACCGGCTCCGTCCCGGCAACACCGACCTAAAGTTTTCATGTTTTGATTTGATGCCAACTTGATGTCTTTAATTTGGGTTTGTTTTATTCACTCTGAGGTTGACAGGGGGAGGAGGCAGTGAGTAGAGAAAAGAGGAGAGTGCTGTAAGATGGACAGTCAGTGCGTAAACTCTTCTTGCTGCGTGAGAGAAGGCCTTGAAAATAGAATGTCAAAAATGTGCTTTTGAGTGCTTGTCAAAATTGTTGGTGCACGGCGGAAAGGGCTGCAGGGTGGCCGGGTTGAGTCTGCACAACCCGATTGGTGTCAGCCGTGCTCATACACGCGTGCCCACTCATACACGCGTGGGTGGGTAGGGGGGGAGGGTAGGGGGAACGTGGGACACTTACGCGTCTACCAAGAGGTGGTCGTAGTCGCCATCCGGTATTACGGCCATGTCCCCGGGCACCTCTGCTCACGTGTCCGTCCGTGTGCACTTGCGTTAGAGTCTCTACCATGCACATGACAAAGCCCACCTGCGCATCTTGCGGGCCAGGCGGACCTGCCCAAGCCGCAACGCCGCATGGCAGCGGCCCAGCAATGGGTAGCATCCGTGTCCCAAGCCCGGTGTCCCGCTCAAAAACACTTTTGCCGCGGTCGGCATTCGCATCGGTCGGCATTGAGCGCAGCGGCACCCGTAGGCACATGCATGCACTGGCACCCGATAACGCAAGCAAGCCCCGCGCGCGAGGGCTTTCTAGTATGCACAAACAACAGCAGGCGTCTAGAACCACACGGCCTACTCACCCTGTGCCCTGCGGCCAGCTCTGGCCCACAGGGTCAGTAGGCGCGGGGCACAGGGTCAGTAGGCGATAGTGTAGGCGAGGGAGGGCAGCAAACTAAAGGCCAAACCTGTACTCGGGCCCTTCCACACTTGAACCAGTTTGGTCAGTTTCTCGACGTTGTTGTAACCGTCCTTCATGTACACGCTCGCGCCTTTGTTGCGAAGCCTGTCCAGGTAGCGCGAGTTGTTGCGGAAGAGGTCTGCACGCAAGTAGCCCATGAGCACAAGTAGCGCATTAGTGCTCTGGAGCTGCCCTCGCCTACACTATCGCCTACTGACCCTGTGCCCCGCGGCCTACTGACCCTGTGCCCCGCGCCTACCGACCCTGTGGGCCAGAGCTGGCCCCAGGGCACAGGGTCAGTAGGCCGGGGGCGCGCCTCCCGCAAGGCTCGCGTAAGTCGCAGGTGAGGAGCGCCCACTGTCAGGTGCGCTGACGCTGCACGCACCCCGCACTTACCTGTGACATCGAGATCCTTGACGCGGCCATGCTTGAGCGCGTGGTACTGCCCATGGGCGCGCCAGGCCGTTAGCGCCAGAGCAGGGGGGGCAATGGCAGAGAGGGTAGAATTGAATGAATGCGGCGGCAGATTGCAGACTGGAGCGGCAAGCGTTTGAGGTAGGTGAGGGCATGAGGTAGGTCAGGCCATGCGTAATAATAGCATCAAGGCCCAGGGCGCTAGACAAGCGCGCCACAGCGCCAGGCCCTCGCCTACACTATCGCCTACTGACCCTGTGCCCCGCGGCCTACTGACCCTGTGGGCCAGAGCTGGCCCCAGGGCACACGGTCAGTAGGCCGCGGGGCAAGAGGATGAGGATGCTGCTGACGTGTGGATGGGAGAGACATTGCCAAACTTCTGGTCGATGTGTTTGACGTCCTTAAAGACATAGCGCACGCGCTCGTACATGTCATCGTCCTCCTGCCCCCAGCCGAAATATTTGTTCGAGTAGCCGTTGAGCTTCTTGTAGTGCGCGATCTGCAACAGAAACGCCCCTCCCACCATCTGCGCGTGCGCCCATGGGTGAGAGCAAGGCGGAGGAGGCAAGAGGCAGGCGAGGCAAGCAAGACTGGGCGGTAGCTGCCAGAGGCAAGCAAGCCTGCGCGGTAGCTGCCGCCACCACGCCCGCCCTAGTCTTGCGCCTACGCGTTGACCGGCCAAGCAAAAGGCGGTAGGCACATGTGGCACACTTGTGGCACGGCGCTTGACTTGGCGCCATGCCATGGCTAGAACACAGGGAATCTTGGCTAGAACACAGGGAATCTTGTGGCAGACTGAGCACATGCCTGCATCCCACGCAGCGCTGCATGCGCGCGGCACTGACCGCATCATAAAAGGTGAAGCCTTGCTGGTCGGTGTTGGTGCACAGATGCACCGGCTCCTTGGGCCACTCGTGCGATATCTTGTCGGAGATGGGGATCTGGTCTACGTCGTTCATCACCACGTAGTCGCATCCGATCGACTCGGCGTACATGACTGCGTGCATTGCGTTCCACCCCGCACCCCCCCCACACACCAACACACGTCAATGTCCCGCACTGAAATTCCCACACCCACGCTTACGCACGGCTTACGCGGGGGAAGAAGGAGGAAGCGAGGGAGGTGAAAGGAGTTGGATGGCGGCAGAAAGGGGGCATGGCATGGCAAGGCAAGTGGGCGGGAGGCAACCGCCACGGTTGAAGAGGACGCCTTTGTTCCAGTGCCCAAACTGCGTTTGTTCTACCACAATGACGCGGAAATTCGACACGCCCACCAAGTCGAGGAACGCAGGCATATGCCCAACAAATTCCATCAGATTCTGCCTCCGACCCGCGCCCTGCCCACGCATGCACACACAAGTCAGCACGGCATCTGCACTCACGCTGGCTACTGCAAAGGCGCAAGAAAGAGGGAGGTCGGGCACGGCTGATGGATTGGCACATGCCTGAGACATAGCGGAACAGCCGTCGCGGAAAGGCACGATGACGCCGAGCTTGTGCTCTTTTGAATGCGGCTTCTGACGCTGCATCTTTTTGAAAAATTCCGACAGCTTCTTGTCGGGGTTCTTGATCCCCTGGATGGGACGCTCCAGCGTCGCCACTGCTCCTCTCGTCCGCACACGTAATTTGCACACCAGCACCGCACAGACCACAACCCCCCCGCAGAGTGTCAGTGTCCTCCCTCGCGTGGCCCCCACACTTGCGTGTGCCTTTGGGCAGGCGCGCGCGCGCAGGGCGAGACGAGGCGACCTGAGGCGGGCAAGACCACGCAGCCACACCATACATGCAGGGGACATGCAGCCGAGATTTGGCGCAAGACAAGGAGGAGGCAGCGCGCGGGCCGCCTGCGCGCTGTTGCCTTGGCCTGTGGTGGCGCACGGCGGCCGAATGCGAATGGATGGCGAGGCACGGCTAGGTGCTTGATGCTGGAGCGCGTGCAGGCACGCGCGTTGCATAGCATAACAGCAAGCATAACAGCAAGCATAACATTGAGCACCAGTGGGTGCAGGCACGTAGCCCACGCGGGCGTCGGGAAGACGGACGAGCAAGGGGACCATGCTGCCAAGCTCCTTGCTGCTGGCCAATATCACGCACGAGCTTGCCATCACCGCGAACAGCCGGCACTCGGTCCTCACCTTGCAGTATCGCTTGCACCGCTGCATTTTTCGTACGTGCGGCGGGGGTGGCCGCAAGTGCCAGGAGGTTGCACAGGTGCGGGCGGGAGGAGACCATGCCACGCCTTGGTCAGTCCCGCGCACATGCCACTCGTGGTCAATCCCTCGTGCCCGCCGCCTCTCCATGTTCCCGCCCGGCTCTCGCCGCCCTCGCCTACACCACGGCCTACTGACCCTATGCCCGCCGGCCCCCGGACAGCTGCGCGTTGGTGGACGCATGCCCGTTGTGGCCGCGCACATGCAGCACGGACAGGCCGCAGCACCACAGGCGCACTGGACACAAGGGCAGAGCATACCTCGAAGCAGTCGCCCTTGCCGTTGGGAGGGCAGGATGCATGCATCGCATCCCCCTCTTCGAGCGCCATATCGAGCAGCTCGCGGAGCATGCACCTGGACGCGCTGTGAACCTGGGAGATGACGGCGGCTCGCGTGAGGTTTGGCGCCGTTTCTGCGCTCATGTACCACGAGGCATTCAGAGATGCGTCTCGCAAGGCGCCTCCTCGCTCCCACCCCGCGTTCTGCGGCGCAGCGCCCTCAGCAGCCGACGGGACAGCGACCGACGATGACCCGTTGGCGGAGTGAACGCGCGCCGGGGGCATCGGGAGCAGCGAGGCGTCGAGGGAGATTGTCGACATGCGGCGCACCCAGATGTCTGTCAGCGCTGCCTCCTCGTCGGTGCGAGCGCGGACCAGGCGCTCGGTGTCCTTGACGCGGTCCTGGGCCTGTTGGATCCACCGCTTCCACAGACTGTCCTCGACGGTGCTGCGCGCGGCCAGCGCGCCGCCCGCCTGCTTCTCCCACTTGGTCTGCACGCGCGACAGGATCTGATCGATCTCCTCCAGCCGCGCGTCCACCGTGCACTGGGCAGTGCGCGAGCAGTTCTGCTCCCAGCCCTGCCTGATGTCCTGCTTCGCCTCGTCGAGCGGCGCCCCCGCGCGCGCCCGCTCCTGCACCGCCGCCTCGACCCACTGTGCCACGCAGTCGGGCCACGGCGTGCACAGCGCAGCCGCGCGCACGGCGGCGGCGCCGCCCTCCTCGCCGCCGCCGTGCGCCAGGGGCGCCAGGCGGCACATCACCGCCAGCACCAGCAGCCCCACCGCCGCGCGGTGTCTGCCCATGGCTGGCAGCTGCGTTCGTGGCTGGAATCGCTCAGGAATCCAAACGTGTCGCAAGCCTCGCCGCTGCCTCGGTCAACGCTATCATGAGCGATGATAGGGCAGCCAGACGCCAGGGGCAGAGCGCCGGCGGGAGCGCGGAGCCCGCGAGCTGAGCGCAGCGCGCGGTGCGGCCGCCCCGCCCCCACGCACGCACGCGCCCCCCCCACCCGACAAGACAAGACAAGCCAAGAAAGGGCGGATGGCAGAGGGCGATTTGACGCGTGTCTTCGCCGCGCCTTTCAAGGCCCGCCGCGGAGGCCACTTTCCACCGCGACGAGACGGGGGCGGGGTCCCGCCGCCAAGAGACCGCCAGCAGTAACTGGTGGCCTCGGCGACCGCCATCAGTAACTGGGCGCCTCGGCGAGGAGAGCGGCCGCCTTCCCCCACCCCCGCTGCCTCAGCCCCCATTAGCCCATCCCCTCCTCCTCGCCCTGGTTACCATCATCCACGACTTGCGCCACGCCTGCGCGAATCTGCAGGAAACGGAGCCCTGGGGTGCAGATATTAGAAGGCAATCTGCCAAGAACACCCAAGAACACCTGGCGGTGAAGAATCGCTGTATCTGCTCGCTCACCGTAGTACCACTGGATTCGTGGCCATCATCACGTTACCACACTTGCACTCGCCGACGCTCTCATCACCCGCCATGCCACCTCGTTATCACATGTACCTTTAAATAAAACATTGTGCCAAAGCAAATTGGAGCGACCTAGTCACGTGGTCGTTCGGCCGTGCTGCTGTGTGCGTGTGTATGTGCGTGTGCTCGGGTGCGCGTGTGCGTGTGCGCATAGCGGTCGGGTCACAGTAGTCCTTGGGCGCAACGCAGCCCCCTCTCAGCGCTGCTGTGAGGGCTCAAGCTTCCGTGTGGGGGTAGGAGAGCACAACCGACTCGACAACAATGGTCGAGTCGCCCGGAGGCACCTCGAGCGTCAGGGTCACCTTGCGCGTCAGGGCAAATCTCGTCATCATACTCAGGGGAATCTCCAACGAGTCGATGTAGGCGCCGTCGGGCGCATATTGGGAATAGTCTGCCAAGGACGCGGCCAGGTCACCACGGCAGCCTCTAACGAGCGCTTGCTCTCTATCAACGAGCGCTTGCTCTCTATCATCCTCTCACATGCACCCCCGCTAAGCGCTCCAAGCGCGCCGCAGAACGCCGTCCGTGCCGCCAGGGGCCATGAGTGCGCGGGAGGGGCCGAGTGTTGAGGGGCATGGGCGGCAGGGCAGGAGGCAGCAAACATGCGTTGCAGCCAGCGCCCATCGCGCACGCGAGCAGGGAGCACAGGAGCACCTGACAGGAACATCCAGTCGACAGCTTCCCCGCTGTCCCCGACACGGAGGCGGAGGGCGCCGAGGTGGGGCCAGTAGTGTTGCTGCATCTTCCACTCTTCCTCGGGGTCGCGCGCGCGCAGGAGCTCCGTGTAGTAGGGCTGGCCGCTGTCCACGTCCAAGATGCCGCCGCGCGGAGAGCCGTTGGGCGCCCCCCGCGTGTCGCGCACGTGCAGCTTGTGGTTCTGTATGTGTGCTTGCACCCAGATGGTTGCGGGGCCTGCTGCAGGCGGCGCGTCGCCGGGGAACTCGAGCACAATGTTGCTGGGCCTGTAGGCCGGCGACGCAATGCCCGCGATGCCGCTCGACGCGTCCAGCGTCATTAGCTTGCACCTCATGAGCGCGTACGTGAGGCGCACCGGACTGAGCTTGGCTGTCATCGCATTCCGCACCTGCCAGTTGACCCTGTCAGCCCGCCACACGCTGCGGCGGCTGCGGCGAACAAAGCATGAAACGGTCACGCTGTAGAACAGTACCCTACCACTGTACCCTACCACAGTACCCTACCACAGTACACTACAACAGTACACTGCGCACGCTATGGCTGCTGGCTGCTACAGCGCCTTGCTACTGCCTGTTGGCTGCTACAGCGCCTTGCCAGCCGCCTCAAGCCTGTCTCAGGCACCTGCGTCCTGAAAACAGGAGCTACCAGGACAGAGCTACCAGGAGCAGATAACAACACCTAGCAACACCGCTGAGCAACACCGAGCAACACCGAGCAACACCGCGGAGCAAACGCCGCCGCCGCTGCAGCAGCAGGCGACACGCAAGAAGGACAGACCTTGAAGGAAACAGGGAACACGCCGTTGGCAGCAGCGGCCGCCAAGGCACGGCGGGGGATGCGATGGTGCGCCGTGTGCCGAGCACTGCGCGTACCGTTAGCCAGCGCCACAGTTGCTCGGCGGCACACGCGCGAGGGCACAAGGGGGTCGGCAGCAACGGTGGACTGGTAGGCCAGGACGGGCAGCCCGATGCCCTCCACACTCGACGTGCAGGTGCCAGCGTTGAACGAAGACGTGTGCGTTATCTTGACGTTTTTCGTGTAGCCGGACCCGACGTTGGTGACGTAGACGCCGATGATGGCGCCTGCATGGCCGTAAGCCAGAGCCGAGTGCCGATCAGTCGTCAGCAGTCAGTCGCCCTCGCCTACACCACGGCCTACTGACCCTATGCCCGCCGGCCCCCGGACAGCTGCGCGTTGGTGGACGCATGCTCGTTGTGGCCGCGCACATGCAGCACGGACTTGACTGCCGCCCGGGCGGCAGTCAAGAGCGTTACAAGCGCAGGCTCAGGGCAAGAGCGTCACAAGCCCAGTCTAAGCGCATTGCCGTTGCCTTACCGCCATTCAGCCGCCCGTTCGTGGCATACACACCCGCGAAGTTTGCGCCGGGGTTGGTCGTGCCCAGCGTGGGCGCGGCAGCCACGGTGCCCTCGGGACAATAGATGACAGGCGGGTTGCCTGTCGAGTAGCCCGTGCCCGCCGTGTCGACAGTGAGGCCGGTGATGTCGCCCGCACCGTCTGCCGTGCACGACACCACAAGCGCGCCATCCCCTGAGCCGTGCGAGGTGATGATGGCCTTGCCCGTGATGTACCCGTTGCCGGTGGCCACAGGCAGCGTGACGGCAGTGACGCCGCCCCCGGCATTCACCGTGATGGAACTAAAAGGCCCCTCGGGGGCGGACGGCGAGCACCCTCCGCCGCCGTTGTTCACGATGACGCCCGTGATGGTGTAGCGCTGGAGGTCAACGTCGAGGTCGCGCTGGCACACAGTGGCAACGTCGGAGGGCTCGGACAAGGCATACACCGAAGAGTGTGATCCCCAGACCCAGTCGGAGAAGAGCGTGGCGTTTGCTGCGCCGGCGTACTCGACCTCGAGAGAGGCGTCGGCCAAGTCGGCGTCAGCCGTGACCGTTAGCACCCCGTCGCTCACCGGCGTGCCCGTGGATGCCGGAGGGAGAAAGAAGGAGAGGTTGTAGAAGAATTCCTTGTGCGGAGACGTGACGTCATGACGCACCTCGTACACGTCCGTGGCCAGGCTCTGACTGAAGCAGGCAGCGGGCGAGAAGGACAGCTTCATGTGGTGCAGCTTGATGGCCCCGCCGCGCAAGCCCGGGAGGTCTTTGTCGGCAATGCCGCCGGCAGAGATGCGGGCTTCGAGGGTGAGGACGAGCGAGCGGTCCGACGTCAACTCCAGCATCTTCTCCTGCGACAGCGTGATCGAGTCCTCGACCGGGCCCCCATCCTGCATGCCGAGGAACGTCGACTTCTCGGTGAAGAGGACACCGAGCGTCTCGCCGTGCTCGCCAAAGACGGTCACGTTGTTGCCGGGCCACAAGAGGTCGTTGCGCAACTGGCCCTCGGCTGCCACCGTCAGCGTCGCCGCCGAGCAAACCAGCGGCATGGAGCGGAAGGCAAACGTGCGCGTGAAGGGCATCTCCAGAAACGGCGCGTCCTTCCCCACGGCCTGCTCACTGTTCGCCGCCCGCGCCGTCAGTCCTCGCTCCGCCAGTTGGTAAGTGGTCGCGCTAGCCGCGTTCGGCCGTTGGTCCTGCCTCTGTCCTTCTGCCGCCCTGCCTGTTTCTGCCGCCCTGCCTGCTTCTTCTGTCCCCTCGCCTACACTATCGCCTACTGACCCTGTGCCCCGCGCCCTACTGACCCTGGCCCCATGCTTAGCAAGGCAGGACACGATGGCACCTTGAGGCAAGCACGCGTCTCTCGCGCATGCAAAGGCTCCAGGATGCTTTTCCATCCAAAGGTTGCATCCTCTCCCATGCGCATGCATCAACTAGTGTGGAGGTGGAGGAGGGAGGACGCGAGAGGAGGCAGGAGGTCGGGAGGCTAGAGGTCGGAAGGCTAGAGACCAGAAAAAGGGCTGGGAGCGCGCGTGGGCCTGGAGCGACGCCGAGTAATCACGGTACGCTATCGTGTACTTGGATGTGCCGTCTGTATCCGCATCCGCATGCGTACCTGTGCCGCCGTGCGTGTGCGTGTGCGGAAAGGCAGGGAGGGAAGCAGTGTTGTGAGAGAGGGCAGGGTGTGGCAGGTGGTTCCCTCCAGAGGGTCGTGTGTCACAGGTCTTGCCCCCCAATGGCCCTTTTCTCCATATTTTCTCCGTTTTCGACACATCTAAAGCTAGGGCGCGGGCGCGGGCGCGGGCGAGGGCAGACCGGAAGACTGAGCGAGACCGCAAGACTGAGCGAGAGGAACGAGAGGACGCGAGAGAAAGCGGGCGTATGGTAACAGAAGGTCTTGCCTAACAGAAGGTCTTGCCTAAGACACATGCTTTACGGCACAGGTCTCGCAGCAAGCTGTCCTCCAACATGCAGGCCCACAAGGAGCTGCAAGAGCTGCAGTTCGGCTGCCTGCCTCACCGGCGCACCCACGCCCACGCCCACGCCCACGCCCACGCACATGCACACGCACACACACACACGAACACCACACACACACACACACACACACACACACACACACACACACACACACACACGCACACA
>Ga0115006_10001429_pt1 | contig 14875 bp, 15 predicted proteins | sample ArcOceMetagenome_3_FD_88943 | JGI IMG/M metagenome (GOLD analysis project Ga0115006, IMG submission 88943) | Marine eukaryotic phytoplankton communities from Arctic Ocean - Arctic Ocean- Svalbard ARC20M Metagenome | ecosystem: Environmental > Aquatic > Marine > Oceanic | place: Arctic Ocean...
AGATCCACTCTTTACTTTACTACTAGATCCACTCTTTACTTTACTACTAGATCCACTCTTTAGATCCATTACTTACCCTTCGTGATGGAGTCGTGGTCGAAAATGGCGACAGTCAAATTCTGCACATCACGAAGGATGACTCCTGTCAGGGCCCCGGCGCATCCTCACCCTCGCTGCTTGCTGCAGCGTATAATTTACGGGCAGCATTGCTACTTTCCAAACACACAGCAAACAGGCACATACACAGCACCGTGGCCATCGGGAAGATGGGCAGCTCAAAATCTGCATTCCATACTGGCGTTTGCGTATTTGGCTTCGTTTCTGTCCTGTATGTAACGGCACCTGCGACAAAAATGAGGTGAGCTCCGGAGACTACGCTGCGTGATATGGTAATGCGTGCGCCCTTGACCCTTCTTTAATGCGTGCGCCCTTTACCCTTCTTTCATGCGTGCGCCCTTTACCCTTCTCACATGCGTGCGCCCTTTACCCTTCTTTCCTCCCACTCCCTCCCCCCCCTCGCGTGCTTCTCAACTCATCAAGAGGCGCGATCTTCAGGCCGTGCAAGCGTTTTGGACACCAACCTGTGACGGACTCGCCCAAAGGCTCGGCGAGGAAAACGAGCGCGTACGGATCCGTTGCGCCCATCAAATCCATCGGCGGAAGAGCGCGGGCTTCGACAACAGTAACCCTGTGCACGCAAGCGCACAGTGCTTAGACCTCACGTTGCAGATTATGGCCGCATGGGCTTCGGTGCGGTGTTTTCTTGAAGACTGGGCAGCCGGGCTATAGCTGGGCCGTTGGGCGCCCCACGGACAAAGACAAGTAACATGTTTAGGACGCTGCAGTCTTTGGAAGCATGCGTTGTGTTTGGAGAGAAGACAGGAATACACACCGAAGCAAGCCGCGAATCTGGTTTGCTAGCCCCATGCTCTTCTCCTTGCCACCAAATGAGGTGGGCTTGGGCAAGCGCTCCTCTGGTGGCAAAACCGCCAACGCCATGCGATCCAACTGGTCGTCCATGACCATGAGCTGCTTATGCACTGCTTGCGCGGCGTGGAACATTGCGAGCTCACGCTTCATGTGCTCCACCTGCCATGTCAAATTATCAGCGTCTTGAGATGGAAGGGGTCTGCCGGCAGACACACGGGTGAAGGCTACCTGAAGGAGTAGCATCTCATCCTCATCTTTCTGGGCCTCATCCACTGCGCTCTCTGCGGCATAACGTGCTACGATGTCCAAGATCATTTCTTCCTCATCATCGTCCACGTACGTCTGCGGAGTTTGCATTCACATCTCAGTCACATACTTAGATCAAAATCGCTGTGTACATTGTTGGGAGGGTCGGGGTGAACTGCTTCCATTCATCACCCATTCTTGAATGGGTGATTAGGATGTGTGCCCCATATTTTGAACCGGACCATCAGGAAGGGACTTCGCTCTCACCTTCTTCTCAGCGGGCACTGAGCGTTTCTTCAGAGAACCATCAGGCATCTTGACCCACTCCTCCTCCTCCTCACTGCGTTATATGACGAAGATGAATCGTCAGCATACATCAACAGCAATTGTATTAATGGCCCTGCTGTGTCTTTCTGGATAATTGACAATATATACGGGAAATATATACGGGCAAATCTTACCCCGCTTCCGAGTCTTCGTCGTCACTTTCGTGGCCGGCATACGCCTGCAGTGAAATAGCCTGTCGCTGCATCTTGTCTTCTGAGTGCGGCGTGACAAGTTTCTTCATCGTCGGCCCATCGACCTCCGCTCCTCCCTGTGTGACATTAAGGCCACCCCGGAAACACAAAACACAATGCAGTCAACTTTCGTACCTAGAGCATCACACGCATGCATGCGTTAGGCAAAAGGGGCCTCGCTGCAAGAAGCCAGGTATTGCTAAGCAAATGGATGAAAATGTGCTTCCACGCGCATGCGCAAGCAGGCACAGTCTTCACTGCGGATACCGGCAGAACGATAGGGGGGGGAGGGGCTGTGGAATCCCCCAGAGCATTCTTGAGGGCCTCCATAGAAGGCAGACCCGCTTTATGCTGATCTAAGATCCCCTTGAACACCCAGTCGGGCATGCGCTTCTTGTTATCGATGATGTAGTCAAGCGCATTCGAGGTGAGGATCTCCACCATTTCGGGAATAAAACTCGGCGCATCCGCGTCGATCTCTTCCTTCATTTCGCAATAGGTGTCTATCAAAATACCGAGTAGCACGTTGAACAGGATGAAAAAGAGAATCAAGAGGAAGGAGTATTCGTAGATCTGAAACGCCCAGTCCTCAGACGTTTTCCTCATTTGTTCCCTGAAATTTATCGGGTCGTATCCGATGAGCATGTCCATGAAGAGGAATCTCATCGAGTCTTGCAGAGTGCTGCAGTCCGCAAAGAGGTGCCCAAACATGATGTGTCCGACGACAGCGTAGCCAAAAAAAACGAGCATGAAAAGAACCATGAAGTGAGCAATGTTGGGAATAGCGGCAACTATGGTACGTGAAATCAGACCGAGCTGCTCTTGGAAATCGAGGTTCTTGATTACACGGACGACGAACAAGATGATGGACATCCCGACGAGCTCATTATAGCTGCGCACAATATTTCCAAGCGCCGACACATCGTCCATGAAATCCAGGAACTCAATCTCTTGTGTTGCATTCGTCTGGAAGTAGCGCATTCCTGCGAAGGGATCGTTGACGCCCGGGTAAGAATCCTTCATTTCGAATTTCCAGGCCATGTCTCCGTAGGTAACCCAGAGACCCCAACCGGCCCACATGATCCAAAAGTGCACATTGTCGATCCAATTCCATGCATTTAAGAAGTAGCTTTGAGGCCGCATGATTCGAAAGGATGTCACCATATCTTTGAACTCTAGGATGCAGTTCACGGCTAAGAATATCATTGCCAGCACCTCGAGGGGTTGCTGCAGGGGGCTGGTACTGCCCACACCACCCCAGCGGTAGACCGGCGGTCCGGAAACTGTGCGCATTGTGGATTCCCAAGTGATGGCGCCTCCTTGCTCCCATGCGAACGCAAACTCGAGATGACAGAAGACGTTGCTGTCGATGTTGAAGGTCACAAACGCCACCTTCACCGACTCGGTGTATTCGTCAAAAAATCCGCCCTCACGGAGATAGGTAACGTAATTGGTTGCCTGTTCTCGTGTTGAGCGTGAGTCCAGGTATACGTTGAAGCTGTCTTTATAAGCTTCGTTGATCTCGTTCTTCTCCTTGATTTTGTGAAGGAGTTGGTCGTAACTGTGATTGAAAAATCCCCAGCCAGCATCGACACCGTTTAGATCAGCGCGCTCCCCAAACTCTTGTTTGTAAGCTTGACCAAACATGGCCTTGCCATCGTAGATCGAAGACGTTGGGATAAGCACAGAATCCACACCATACGGCCCAGTGTCGGCTTCACCCGACAAGCAGATGCTCTCGGTGCCTGTGGCATTGATGTAATCGATCACGCTGCGCTTTCTCACGCCTGGGATGGCCTCGCCCTTCCCAGCCACACAGCTAGTCTGGTTCTTGCGATTGAGCGAAATCATCACACTGCCCACTAGTCGGTTGAAGGGCGTAAGATACCGCGGCTTCACTTTCGCCGGCCAAACCACAGCGGGCGTATCCTTGAAAAACTTCCGCACTTCAAACTTGTACTTGTCCGGGCAGTTAAAATCCTTGAGGAGCTTTTCGGCGCTTATACATTCGGGTAAGCCGCCGGATCCCGGGCAAAGATCCTGCGGGCACCTGCCATCAACGGCGCTGCTGTCATCCATGCACCAACCGCAAGTATTGCAATCCTTGTCCTTGCTGCAGAACATTCCTGGTCCGCCACCCCACTTCTTGGTTGCGGAAAGCCCTCCAGCTGGTATGTCAAGCTGAGGCTGATACCCCTGCTTGCAATCCTTGTGTTCTGCGCACACCGCATTGCCGGTGAGTATTCCATTTGCCCAATGATCGATGGTGTTGTCCACGAAACTATGATTGTGAAGCAGCCTCCGCTTGGGACCAGTTTCGTGTGAGAATAAGTGTGGTTGCTCTACTCGCAACCTGTCCCGGCTCTCGCGAAACTTAGGGTGCCTCTCGAGCGCGTCCCGCAGCGAAGCATACTGCGCGCTTTCTGCCTCGGCTGCCTCTTTGCTGACCACAAATTGGTCACCATGGCGGCGTTGAGCAGGGCAGGGCGTCCCCGCTGCTTTCAGAGCGAGCAGCGAGGTGTTGGCAGTCATGCCCTTCATGCCCTTTGGCACAACCTCGCAGAAGGGAACCTGCACGAGGTTGGCCGTGTCCTTCGTCCCGTTCCCCATCTTGATGGTGCCATTCATGCCATAAGCGCCGAACATTTTCATAAAGTGCTCGTCGAACGGCGACATGCAATTCCAATCGAAATTCATGATGTCAATTGCTCCGCCAAAGCAGTAATCCATCAACTGACTAAGATACTCCGTCTGTGCAGCGAGGGCTTCACGTTTGTCGCCATACGCGAAATCTGGCAGGTCCCTTCCCCGCTCGGGCACTGTAGCAGGGTCAATCTTTGGGCCAAAGGCTCGATTTACTGTGATATCTGTGATGTCCAACATCTCGGATATTTTCGTCGTCTGATAGAGGTACAGCTCAAACTCTCCGTCAGGCACCTCGATCACGAGGGACCTGGGTGGATAGCCAGGTGCGAGTGAGGCGTGCGGCAAAATGTCAGCGCCAAGCTGTTGTGGAAAGAATATCGAGGGACAAAAGGGAGGAGCGCATGGTCCGCAGCAACGCTCACGCAGCTCGCACACACGCGCCGAGGAGCGCAAAGATGCAGGAGCAGTACCCGTCCTCGGGCCTTGCGTCCTCGGCCAGCAGAAAGTCGTCCATGGTATAGCTATAGATGTTCCATTTAAAGTCGGGCGTGCGGCCGCGAGTGTCAATGTTGACCAAGTTCCAGTCGATCACCTTGCGCGACGCGTTGTAGAGGACCTGCAGGTCCACCGTGATTTTTGTCGTAAACAGGTAGCGCCCGCAGTCGGGGATGCATCCGAACCGCCCAAACCCCGGATACTCCTGGCCGTCGAACTCGCACGTGCCGTCGCCGCATATGGGATCGTCCCAGGCGCGGTCCACAAAGTCGTTTTGCAGCCAGTCCAGCAAGTCGTCTGGACTCACGAGCGACCCCAGGGAGTTGGAGGCGTCGGCGAGGCCCGCCAGGATCGTCGCCTGAAATGCAGACTGGATGGCGTTGTGCGCCTCCGTGTCCTGCTGCAGCATCACGGCGGTGACATAGATGACAAAGAAGACGCAGATGGACGCGAACGAGTTGTAGTTGCCCGAGCGCGCCATGCGCTCCGTCACCTTTTGCACCAAGCCGTCGATTTGCTTCTCGTGCTTGACCGACTTCTTCATGTGCGAGTCGAACGCCACGGTCGTGCCGCCCAGCTTGCCCTTCGCCTTTTCCTCGATCTGCTTCGCGCGTTCCGCGGCGCCCCCCGCGGACTCGGAGGCGAAAAAGTCCTGGAGCATCTCGGTCATGAGAACGTCCATGTTCTTCTCCCGCTTCTTGCGGCCCTTGAGGGCCGCGGCCGCGGCTGCCTGCTGGATCATTTCTGCCGCGCGCGGGAGCGCCCGGCTAGCACGGGATACCCGCGGCCGCGCCGGGCCGAGGCCTGCCGCGCCGCGCGCCGCGCCGCGCCCCTCCTCGCCCCTGCACGCCGCCCCCCGCTGCTTCGCCAAACTGTCAACCAGGTGGATCGCGCTTCCGTTTGTCCACCAGAACGTGGTGTGCCCGTGTGCGGCGGGTGGGGCACCCCGCTCTTTGGACGAGACACTAGCGCCGAGGGGCCGCGCTGCCTGCCCGAGCCAGACGGTCGCCAGACGCAGGACGCTGGAAATGTGTTTGCGAACGATCACCACGTAAACTTTGATGCTTTGCGTATGCACGTTGACTTGTCACATTTTATTGTGGTCTTCAGTCGGGCCCCGACGCGTCCTGATGCGCCGGGACCCCCTGCGCGGCGCCGTCCTGCCATTGCGCGCTCAGAGAAATTTGGGAATTTGTCTAAATTTTGGGCCCCTGCCTCTGCAGAATGCGGTTTGTCCGTTTCCACAACTGATACAACTGGGGAGAACACGCAACACGGTGTCGACGGGCGGCGCTTCAGCGCGAAACGTCGCTGGAGTTAGTGTCTGTGATACCCCCCAGCGCACGCGCATTCTGCGTTTGTACCGCGGGTGTGCAGCAAAAGAGCCTAAACCGTTGTCGGGTTATCCTGCGCACCCACCGGCTGGCGACCGGGCGGGGGAGGGCGCGCGCGGGCCGCAATGAAGCGCCGCCGCGGAGCCGCCGCCGCAGCCGTCCTCAAGAAACATCGGAAGAAGGGCGGCGGGTCGAAGAAGGGCAGCAACAAGAAGGACAAGCATCACGCGGCCGTGCGCGTGGTCGAGGATGACCCCCTCCAGGACTTTCTCAACGAGAACCACGACACAGAGCGGCTCTTTGGCAAGCGCGTGTTTATGCTCGAGAAGATCATGGCGCACAAGCACGCAAACGACAAGGTGGTCCTCAACATTACCGAGCGCCAGGACGTGCTGCGCCAGCGTCAGATCGACGGCCTGTCGCACCTCGTCGAGGACCGCCTCGAGCGCAACTCAAACTACACGGCGGCCTTCTGCCTAATCGTGTTCTTCCTAATCTCGTGCGGGGTCATCGTTGCGCAGCGCGACGTGCCCCAGGCGTTCCTGGTGGAGGGCGCCTTGTTCTACAATGTGCTCGGCGACATCGGCGTTGTGGCGCCTGGGGAGGAGACGGTGATGGAGCTCACGCGCTCAGACGACTTTTACGACTGGCTGGAGGGGAACCTGATAGACCAGGTGTACACGGACCCCGCGTGCGGCGACGGCGTCTGCGACTCCCCGGACGAGTTTCCGGGCTTTGGGCGCTTTGGGTGCATCCCCGACTGCGGGCGGTACAAAAAGACAACTCTGGCGACAGTGGACCTGGAGGACTATTTTGAGTATTCAAAGTCGATCACCGGGGGGATGCACGCCGACAACGGGAAGGCAAGCGAGTGGGACATGTCGCAGGTTGTCGACAAGAAAAAGGACATTCACCCGGACTTCCGATGGAACATCTGGAGCGACGCCATGGGCGATTACATCTTTGCCGAGCCGCAGAAGCCAACCGCATCCGGGAGCCCCGTGAAAGTCCTCTTGCCCGACGGCAGACATGAGCTCCGATTTTTCCAGTACCGCAAGGTCTCGGAGGAGATTGACGTGGGTGCGATTTTTGATCAGCTGCTCATGTTGCCGAACACTCTTCCCAAGCGCACAATGCCGACCGACTATGGGTACGGGGACAAACTGGAGGCCATCTCCGCAGGCGCCATTATGATGAAGCAGCTGAATGACTACTGCTACAGTGGCAAGCAAGATCCGATGCCAAAGGAGTGTGAATCCGCGGCCAACATACGGGCAGGGACTGCAATACCGACGATTGACACCAAGTTCAAGGCCCTGGGGTCATACGGTCTGAGTGGCAAAATAACCATCCCGAACCCGAAGAGCCCTGTTAAGCCCCCGAGTCCTACAGTGCTGGTCACAGCTGGATTCTGCGGCATACTCAAGAACGGCACTCTGGGCATCAAAAATCGCTACAACAAGATCAACTTCCAGGCAGCCGGGATGGACTGTGGCGCCAGGCGTGCAGGGCGGCGCGAATTAAGGCTGAGCACAGAGCCGCGTGCTTGGCCCGAATTTGAGGGAGATGACGGTCTGCCAGCCCGACATCTGCTGGAGACTCCCGGCGCCGTGGGCCGTGAATTCAATTCGACTGATACGGGGGCCAATGGCGCTGCGGCGAGGACACTGCTACAGGCTGTAGGAAGCTCGGTTGGCGGCGTTTGTGTGCAGCATGGCGATTGCAGCCAGGTCGTACAGGATGCGATCACGGGGGCGGCCGGACAGTTTTGCAGCATGAGCGATGGATGTAAAACGTGCTCTTTCTGTCAGATTGATGGCTTAGATTCCATCAATGGTCTCTGCCCCAAGGCCTACTGCCCAGACTCGGGCGAACTACCGGGGTGCATCCAGGGCACCAAATTGACGCGTGATTGGAGTTGTTCGGACAAGAAAGAGTTTGAGATCTGGAAGTTTCACACCAAAGGCACAGAGGTGGAGGTAGTACCGCCTGGAGAAGCCAAGGTGCGATGGGTCACGCCTTTCAACCGGCTTGTAGGGCCGATTATGATTACGCAGACGCGGCGCTCAACTGGAAACTGCTCCAAGGTGGTCAATACTTTCATCAAGTCGTGGGCGTCTAATGGACTGGACGGTAATGACGGTTGTTTGCAAGCGGAGGGTGATCTTGACGGCGAGCCGTACGGCCTCGACACTGCCTTCGTGCCAGGTACAGCGCTGTACGATGGCAATCTAATCGCAGAGGAGCATTACATTAACTCCGAGCGTCTGAACAAGACTATTTCAGAGAGTACTTCTCGAGGCGTGACGGTGGTGACTGTGCCCAGCGTGCCTATGGGATTTTTCCCGTACAAGTGGGACCAGGTGAACCATCGCCTAAAGGACGTGGCAGGACGCAATATTTCGGGATCGAATGTGACCTATGCATACAGAGCAGGCGATGCAGATGCTTTTAAACTCTATTTTGACACGCAGATCACGCAGTCACAAGCGAAGAGCTTGCTGGACTACATGAAAGAGGGTGGTTTCATCGATCAGAAGACGTCGACCATAGAAACACAATTCATCACATTCAATGCTGATCTCAACCGCTTCACGCTGCTGAGGTTCAGTTTTGAGTGGACAGCGGGCGGTAGTATCACCTGGGATTACTGGGTTGAGTCCGTTGTGCTGGATATATACGACTTGCCCACTAAAGATGCACAGTTGACATTCGAGATCATTGTGTGCGTTATGTTGGGCCTCAACATCTTGCTTGAGCTTATCGATATCGCGGTTGCGTTGCGCGCCAACAAGCATTTAGATTACTTTGCGAATGTCGGCAACTTATTTGACTGGCTTCACTTCGTCTTCATGGGTATGTGCGTCGGGCTCTGGATTACCATCTGTAACATGACAGAGAAATTCTCCATGAAAACAGACAGCTATCCCGTTCTGAATGATGCGTATGCTGGTGCCAAGCATTTTGCCGTCGATGCGGTCAACGAGGAGGAATACCTGCGATTCGCAGATGATATTATTGAAATTGCAACGGTGTTGCGCTTCTACAATGCCTGCGCAGGTAGACTGTTTACTCTTATGTGCATGCGCGCACATCATCGTCAGCAGCACCAAGGGCTTTTCATAGGGCCATTAATTATCGGAGCCATTCGTACCAATGGTGCACATCCCTGCGTCGGTGTGCGTATTGACCACTTTGCGCGTGTGTCTGTGTTTGTACGCTCATGTGTGTGTATGTGGAAAAACACAGGAGTTACCCTCATTCTCTTCGTGTTTCGCATCCTCAAGGCTCTGGATTTCCAGCCTATTATGGGAGTCGTGACACGCACTCTGTGGGCCGCGTCCGCGGACATGGCTCACTTCGTTGTGCTTTTCTGCCTTAGTATGGAACCCAGCAACAGTCTGCAGCCTCCACGAGATTTGCGATCAGTATCATCTTGTATTCTTACAACACAGGTTTCAGCCAACGTCTTCTGACATGCGAGTCATGTGTTTTCGTTTGGTCTCGGCAGTCACCTTTGGGTACGCATTCGCGGCAGTGCTGTTGTTTGGGCACCAGTTCGGGTCGACTGCCACTGTGACCGGCGCCTTTATGTTGCTCATTGACATTGTAGTCGTCATGGACACAGGTCTGAACTCCTCATGTCTGCCCTCCTCCTTCTATCCAAGTCTGTCGTCGCACGGACATGCGGACAAGTGTTCGTGCATGCATGTACGCATATGTGCTGCTCTTACATAGTATGTTCACACACAATGCGCGCGCATCCAGGCGTGTTCTATGCCCAGATGGTGGAAGCTTGTCAGAACGAATTCTTCGTCTTAATGTTCATCTGGTCGTGGATTATAGTGGGCTTCTTTTTGCTCATCAACATTTTCATTGCAATCGTCATCGACTCGTATATCAACGTAAAGGAGCAGAATAATTCTAAAGTGGGCATGCACGAAGAACTCAGTATAATGTTCACCGATTGGTGGAAATCCGTGAGGTATGTCTGCGTTTATTTGTGTGTGCATGAGAAGAGCTCTGTAGGAAGCGAACGTGTTTGGTTGCATACGAGAGATAACGGAGACAGGTAGGCAGACAAACAGGCAGGCGGGCTGGCCGAAATTGATACGAACGTCGAATCCGCTGATATGTTGTGAGTGAGGCAGGTTGCCGAAATCACGGTATTTGCCAGACGCCACCCTCTACAAGATATTGAATGAAAAAAAAATGGGCCTCCCTAGCACCTACCAGCTTCGTGAGGTAGGCATGTGTGTTTCTAGCTCTAATGCACGTGTGTGGTGCACGTAACCGTTGCCTTCGTGCTGTCGCAGACGCCTGCATCCTTGTCATGCAAGCCATACCATGAATTTCGTTGACGGAAAGTCTAGGACGTCATGCTGAATTGTCCACATGCACACACGCGTGTACATACGTACGAACAGGCTGTGCTTGCATCCATGGAAGAAGATGTGGGCATTGTGCTGGAGGAAGGAGTTATCGTCAATCGCCATTCGCTCCGACGAATACTGCGAGGGCCAGCCGATGTGGAGATGATTGTACGAACCATCTTCGTGTTTTTAATGCCCCCGTTGCCTGTTGCAATCTGTTGCCTGCAGTTCAGCTTGCAGTTAATGTTCACGTATGCACACGCACGCACCTTTACACGACGGACAAGTGCTGTCGGACAACGCAACTGTGCTGTGTAGCGGTTGTTGTCCTTGCCGCCACAAGGTGTGCAGCGGTCGGCGCTGACCATCATGTATGATGCCCCTGCAGGGAAGTGGAAAGGAAGCGGAGCCCGCGAAGGAAGAGGAAGAGGGCGCTTTGCAGGATAGCTCGGATGATGACGAGGATATAAATTGGAAGTGAGCCTGCGTTTCTTCTGTTTCTGTCCTTTGTCAGAGTAGTGTATCTTGAGTCAAGCTGTCTGTTCGCGCGAACGTGCTCTTCAGCAGCTTAGCAGATCTGAAAAGTCGATCTTTATTGTCATGCCTAAAAACTATGGATGGTTTTTACTGAATTGGTTCATGAATTCAGGAGTATTGAGGAGGAGTGCATTGTAGAAGACCTCATGGACCGCTACTCCGCGGGCCACAAGGGCGAGGAGGACCAAATTATTGAAGCTATGCGAATCGATGGCATGAAGCGTGCTGTGGCGCTCTTCCGGCATCAACAGGTGCGAGAGTTCAATCAACGTTCAAAGGCACAATTTGTGTATGTAGGTCCACCAAGACGCTCACTCACAATATGCATGTGTACATGTGTGTGTGTGTGCGCGCGGTGGGTCTGGTGTGGATGCGTGTATGTGTGTCTCTTTTATATGTGTGCATGAATATGTATGTATGTAGTATACATCTCGATATAAACCGTACAGTTTTTTTCTCGATGAATATGTAAACGTATCCTCGAAGCTCAACAGACATAAGAAACCAGACACAAAACCTTAACCTTGCACTTCGTGGAAACTCCACATTTCGAACTCTGGGGGGCACCACCCGTAAACTCTGAACGACAATTCACGTTTGTGTGTGTTGAAGTGCAAATCCCGAGAGTCAGTACTGTGATGGCTGGTCTCTCGCTTGAGCAGTGGATGGACAGAAAGCTACAACACGCAGCAGAGGTGTGCGAGCGCCTGACGCTGCGCATCGTACCAGCGTCCAAGCAGGTGCGTGTGTAATATATACATGCTCGTAGAACTTTATGCAAGTGTAGATCTTTATGCAGGATTGCGAGTAATGTTCGAAAAGGCAGAGGAAGATGGTTGATGGGTATGGAGAACGGCAAAATCGTGAACAGACACTGATGGACATTGCCGTTGCGCAAACGCACGTGCGTGTGCTTGCGCACATACGTTCGTGCTGTTCAGTACCATGGATGCATGTGCGTGTTTCTTCGCACGTGAATGGCAACCAGCCGAATGCTCTCCCGACTCCTGATCTTAAATATGGTGTGCAGGCTATCATAGCCAAACAAGCAGCAGCGCAGAAGAAAGCACCAAAAGAAGTGTCTGAATCACGGGGGCTTCTTCGTGTCACAGTGGTGGAAGCGGAGAATCTCCCCAAGTTGGATTTAATGCGCGCCTCAGGTATGAAAAGTCTGCATCTCCTACTCTATTATTCTTCAGTTCTGGCTAAGCTAAATAACGCCTCTTTCATGTGGGGAATTTGAACTTATTTTACGCACATCTTACAACGGATGAACCATGCACTTGCCAGATCCGTATTGCCTAGTATTCCTTACCGACGAGAAAGGCGAGCCGGGCGAGATTGTTTACCGGACTGAAGTCGTTCCTCACAACTGCAATCCTGTTTTCAACGAGGTTTGAACTTTAGTGTCTGCTGTACATCAAGCACACACATTCTCTGCCTCTCGTCTCCCACCGCCTATACGCTAACGTGCAATTTTCACTAACGTGAATACACGAATTATGTTTTCCGTAGGAATTCTTGTTCTCTCTCTACCAAGGTGTAGAGAAGGTGGCAGTCTTGATATACGATGAAGATCACATCACGGATGATGACCTCATTGGATCAGTACAAGTGGACCTCGAGTCTCTCGATCCTTGGGTACCCACTGAACGTTGGGTGCAAGTCCAAAGTAAGTCATTCGCATATTTGCACGAGTGCGGTCGAAGGATGCATGCGGAACCCTTAAAGCGGCTGTTTAGGGTGAGGTGAGGCGCACGAGCCTGTACGTATGTCTTCTGAATGTTGAGCAATTGGGCAGACTCTGCGCGCGAAGATCAGGGCATCAAACAATCCAGAATGCGATTGCAACTCACATTGCAGCCAGCCAATGCCTCTCTCGACGATGATTCTGTGAGAAGCTGCGCCCAAATACAAACGCGCACGCGATTGCATCACACATGCATGCTGCCTCCTCATCCCTTTGTGTTTGCCCATGGTGACCCTGGACACTTTGCTCTGCTTGTGCGTTTGTGGCTCTGCGCGGCGTTTTCGCATCCGATGCGAAGGTCTGTGAAATACGTGCATGATCCCCGACTGCGTCTCATGCTGCCTCCTGCCAACATTGACTCGTTACGCGCCCGGCCGCCTGCGGTGTCGCCGTGCCTTCTTTGCCCTCTCTGTTCTCGTGTCGTGCGTCTCCTCTCCCTTCCCTCTACAGGAAGCGGACGACTCGGCAGCAAGCCCTGGTGTTCCGGCAAAGGGCCCACAACGTGTGGAGCCAAGGATGCAGCTCAGTGATGTCGATCAGGGGGATGCAAATCGCTCGGTGGATCAAGTGCAGCTTTCAACTGCAGATCACCCCTTTGGTGTCCAAAAGTAAACCCGGCGGTTGGTCCGTGTTCTTTTGCCGTCGATTAAGCAGCGTGCAGGTTGTGGGAGGGCGCACCCAGGCTAGCATTCGTGATCGCGGTGGTGAGATGCTTCTTTTCTGCATGGATGCACCATCAAGGATAGAGATCCAGCCTCTCCGGTTGCTGTTGGCGTATAGTGGTTCGCGCCATCTCTTTGGACTCGCGGCTTGTATTAAATGTTTCGCAAACACGCGCACGTGAGCTGCAAGCTCTAGGCAAGCGTCGTGATGGCCAATCTATGTGATGGCAACCAAATGACGAGTCAATCAACTCTTACATTGTTACCGTTTCCCCTTCTTAGCCCTTACTTATCTTCTTATCTGGTGATGAACCTCGCTTAGCATCACTGAAGGCATCTTCTCACGCCCAATACATTGACCTGTAACATGTCCTTTACAAACTTTTTTGGCCCACACTTTGGCATGCTGTAACTTGAAGGCATGTGCAGCGCGCTCAGTGCGATTTGTGCGGGGTGGAGGCCTTGGACTGCTCGTTTCTCAGAGCCTGTCAACAGACCACAACGCCACTGTGTCACAGCGATCATTTCGCAGGCAACGGGATGCCGGGAAACGGCCACCAGCCATCAGCGCGTGTCGTCGCGTGCTCGGTAGCGAGTAAGAGTGTTGCTGTTTGAGTGCGCATGCGCATGCACATGCCCTTTATTGCATGTGTCACCTCGATTGCCACCATCATGTCTTCGACCTCGTCGCGAAAATGCTTGAGCTGAGTGTTTTTGTTATCAATCTCCGTTTCGAACTTGGTTTTCGAGGAGGTTGCCTGGGAAAGCATACGGGCGCGCCAAGGACCAGCGAAAAAGGGTTGGCGAAAAAGGAGGGCGAATAATGCAAGGCAGGCATGGAAGGGCATGAGTGCCCTCGGGCGGGGATGGAGTGAACATGAAGCAATGGAATACAAAACGGACAAAGAACACAGCATCCGGCGCTGCATGCAGTGCAGGGCATAGACCCATCTTTCTGACCAACGCAGCGTGCACGGGAGAGCGTGGGCGGTGTGTGTATCCCCTGCACGGTCTTGACCAGGCTGCGCACACAGGGGACACATGAAACATGGAGCGCAGAATAGCACACCTGAGCACGAGCCTGCGCGACGAGCACCTGCAACTCTTGTTCACGCCTCTTGTGCTTTTCCTCGAGCATGGCCAAGCGCTCCTCCATCCGGCTCACCTCATCCGTTGCCACGTGCCCGCCCCCCCGCACACCCTTCCCTCCGACGAGTTCAGACCGACTCGACGACGCAAGATGCACACCGTCCGCAGCCTCAACACCTACGCTCCCCCCTTCGCCTCCGCCTTTCAGCTTTCCCCCTTCAACCCCCCACCCACCCCCCAGCCCTCCACGCCCCCTCCTTTCCACTTCCCACACCCTCTCGCGCAATCCTCACCC
>Ga0115006_10001430_pt1 | contig 14873 bp, 10 predicted proteins | sample ArcOceMetagenome_3_FD_88943 | JGI IMG/M metagenome (GOLD analysis project Ga0115006, IMG submission 88943) | Marine eukaryotic phytoplankton communities from Arctic Ocean - Arctic Ocean- Svalbard ARC20M Metagenome | ecosystem: Environmental > Aquatic > Marine > Oceanic | place: Arctic Ocean...
GGAAATCAGGCGAAATGCGCTGATTTACTTGGGATCAACCGAAATACATTGCGTAAGAAGATCACTGAGCTCGATATCCACGTGACACGCCGCCGTAAATTGATGTAAAACAGCAACAGGACAGTGGCCTTCAAGACGCAGCTGCATCATGAAGAGTTCACGACATGTGGTGGAACGTGGGGGAAACCTCATCAAATTAAGGGGCAGATGCGCGTGCAGCGTAGCCTTCAACGTTTTAATTTTGCGCGTTTCAACCGCTGGCGGCGGACGCGCGCCGTGCAGAACGCGACTGTTCTAGGCTTGGTCTTTTTAGGGCCAGTTTTGGCCGTGCTTACATATGTTGTGTTAGGCCCCGTGGTGCAGTCGTCGACGTCGCCTTTGCTGCGTCTTATTTTGCTTGCGGATCTTGTTTACGTGCTGATTGTGGCCGCATTGGTCATGCAGCGGGTCGTGCAGATGATTTCCGCCAGACGCGCAAAATCGGCGGGGTCGCTTTTGCACATGCGTCTGACGGGTGCGTTTGCGCTGCTTGCGCTGATCCCGACGGTGCTTGTTGCGATTTTTGCAATGCTTACGCTGAATGTTGGGCTTGAAGGTTGGTTTTCAGAGCGGGTACGAACCGTGCTTTCGACGTCATTAACGACCGCGCAAGCCTATGAAGCCGAAGAAACGAAAGAGCTGACGCGCGACGGACAGGCGCTTGCTGCGTATTTAAATACCGAACGCCTGCGCGACTTTTTTATGGATGACGGGGATGTACGCCTAGCGATCGCGCGCGTTCAAAACCAGATAGATCGTGGATTGACCGAAGCATATTTCATCAATGGGTCCGGTGAGATCATGACACGCGGGGCAGGGTCGTATGATTTTGACTATGAGCAACCCGCGCCTCAGGATTTTGCGATTGCAGATGAAGTTGGTTTACGTTTGATCGAAGACCTGACCAACAATGAATTCCGCGCACTTATCGCGATGCCGCGATTCCAAGACCGGTATGTTTACGTCACGCGGGCTGTGGATGGCGCGATTTTGTCACTTCTGGGTCAAACGACTGAAACTGTTGCGCTTTACGAGCAGTTGGAAAATGATCGTGGGCGACTTTTGTTGAACTTTGGCCTGATTTATCTAGGTTTTGCTGTCATTTTGATCCTTGCGGCAATTTGGCTGGGTCTCTGGTTTGCGGAACGCCTTTCGCGCCCTGTAGGCCGGTTGGTCACAGCATCTCAGCGCGTCGGTTCTGGTGACTTGGATGTGCGCGTTATTGAAGATGACGGTAATGATGAAATTTCGCAGTTGGGCACGTATTTCAATCAAATGACCACGCAGCTCAAGGGGCAGCGCGACGAGCTGCTGGAAACCAACCGGCAATCTGAACGCCGTCGTCGTTTGTTTGACAGCGTGCTGGGGTCGGTTACATCGGGTGTTGTGGGCCTTAATGCGGATGGGCGTGTGGCCTTTGCTAATCGGTCTGCACAGCGCTTGTTGGCGGTTACCGAAGAGCAGGCGACGTCGGCATTGTCTGTTGCCGTGCCGGAGTTCGGAACCCTGTTTGATAAGATGCGCAGCGATGGCCGCGAGGTTGTACAAGAACAGATCAATCTGATCCGCGACGGCCAACAAGAAAGCTTGCTTGTGCGCATGTCACCGCGCCGCAATGCGAAAGGCAAGTTGGAAGGTTATGTTGTGGCCTTTGATGATGTCACTGATCTTGTCAGCGCGCAGCGTATGGCCGCATGGGGTGATGTGGCCCGCCGGATAGCACACGAGATTAAGAACCCGCTGACCCCGATCCAATTGTCGGCTGAACGGATCAAGCGCAAGTTTTCCAAAGAAGTGATCGAAAGCGACAAGCTGGATCAATTGACGGATGTTATTGTTCGTCAGACCAATGATTTGCGGCGCATTGTTGATGAGTTTTCAAAATTTGCACGGATGCCAGAACCCGAATTATGGGCGACTGATTTAGTGCTTTTGGCGCGGGACGCTGTGACGTTGCAGGATGTAGGTCAGCCAGATGTGGCAATCTTTGCCGATTTACCCAATGCTGGACGTTTGATCGATGTGGATGCCACTATGATTTCGCAAGCCTTGACTAACTTGATTAAGAACGCAGGAGAAGCCACTGAAACTTATATAGAAAAAAAGTCACCAATTGATTTCAAACCGCAGATTCGGGTTGAAATGACTTATGATGACGATGGTGCGCGGATCACCATAAGCGACAATGGAATAGGCCTACCAACTGACCGCGCACGGCTGTTTGAACCATATGTAACAACACGCGACAGCGGCACTGGTCTTGGCCTGCCGATTGTCAAAAAGATTATCGAAGAACACTGCGGCTCGCTCGTTTTGACCGATGCCGTAGATTTTGACGGGACCGGCCACGTTGGCGCCGCTGCTGTTATTACACTTCCCCTTGGGCCATTGGCCTTTGGGGATCAAAGCAAAACTTAAGAGGTTCCCATGGGCGACATTCTGATCACCGACGATGAACGCGACATTCGCGAACTGATCTCTGATATTTTGCAGGACGAAGGGTTTACGACCCGACTGGCTGGCACGTCTGACGACTGTATGGCCGAGATTGCAAAATCACCGCCTGCGCTGATGATCCTTGATATTTGGCTCAAAGACAGCAGCATGGATGGGATCGACATCTTGAAGACAGTGAAGCGCGATCATCCTGATATTCCGATTGTGATCATTTCGGGCCACGGCAATATCGAAATTGCGGTCGCTGCGATCAAGCAAGGCGCGTATGATTTCATCGAAAAGCCGTTTAATATCGAACAGTTACTGGTCGTTATTCGCCGCGCGATGGAGACAGCAAAGCTGCGCCGCGAAAACGTTGAACTAAAGCGCGGCGAAGTGTCTGACACTGAAATGCTTGGTGACAGTGCTGCGTTCCGCATGATGAAATCGCAGCTGGAAAAAGTCACCAAGTCAAACGGTCGTGTTATGCTGACCGGTCCTGCTGGTGCCGGTAAGGAAATCGCCGCCCGCTTTATCCATGCCAATTCAAACCGCGCATCTGCGCCGTTTATCACCGTCAATTCCGCGTCAATCGAACCCGACCGGATGGCAGAGGTTCTGTTTGGTCGCGAGGGTGGCAGCAATGATATCGAAAAAGGCCTGTTAGAAGAGGCAAACGGTGGCGTGATCTATTTTGAAGAAATCGCGGATATGCCGCTTGGTACGCAGTCTAAAATATTGCGTGTATTGGTCGATCAACGGTTCCAGCGCGTCGGTGGTACATACAAAGTGCAGGTTGATTTGCGTGTGATTTCGTCCACTAACCGTAATCTTACTGCTGCCATTGATGCAGGTACATTCCGCGAAGAGCTGTTTCACCGCCTTAACGTGGTTCCAATTCCTGTTCCAAGTCTGGAAGAACGCCGCGAGGATATTCCGCTTTTGGCCGAATATTTTATCGACATGCTGAATAAAACGCAGGGCCTACCATTGCGTAAATTGGCCGAGGACGCCCGCGCATTGCTGCAAACGATGTTGTGGCCTGGCAATGTTCGCCAGCTTAAGAACGTCGTGGAACGTGTTCTTATTCTTGGAGAAAACACCGAAGATATTGCCGCCAAAGAGCTGCCTGCGTCGGACGAATCTTCTGCTGTGGACGAAGGGCGCATCGTTTTGTCGGGTGGTCTTGCAACCTTGCCGCTGCGCGAGGCCCGCGAACTGTTTGAACGTGAATATCTGCTGACACAGATCAACCGATTTGGCGGTAACATCAGCCGTACTGCGTCGTTTGTAGGCATGGAGCGGTCTGCGTTGCATCGTAAGCTTAAGTCGCTCGGCGTGGCCACCACAAACAAAGCAGGCGGTCGCGTTGCCTATGTCGAAGGCGAAACCTGAATTGACGCAGACCCGCCCTTCTGGCACCAGTGACGGGACATGAAGGAGTGACATCATGAAAGTGATTATCTGCGGCGCGGGGCAGGTGGGTTGGCAAATCGCCCGCCACCTGTCGGGCGAAAAGAACGATGTCACCGTGGTTGATCACAACCATGAATTGGTGCGCCGTGCGACCGATACGCTTGATGTGCAGGGTGTTACGGGCTTTGCCAGCTATCCAGATATTTTGGAACGCGCCGGTGCACGTGACGCCGATATGATCATTGCGGCGACCCATTCCGACGAGGTCAACATGGTCACCTGTCAGGTGGCGCATTCAGTGTTTGCAATTCAGCGTAAAATTGCCCGTTTGCGTGCAACGAGTTATTTGACCGCGATTTATTCTGATCTCTACCGCCGCGATCACTTGCCGATTGATGTGGTTATCAGCCCCGAAAAAGAAGTCGCCGAGGCCGCGTTGCAGCGCCTTGCTGCTCCTGCAGCGTTTGACACCGAAAGCTTTCTTGAAGGCAAAGCGCAGCTACTGGGCATCACGATCGACGCAGATTGCCCCGTTGTTAATACGCCATTGCGCCAGTTAACGGATCTGTTTTCGACGTTGCGTGCACTGGTTGTTGGGGTGCGCCGTGAAGGCGCGTTGTTTGTGCCATCTGCGGGTGACCAGCTGTTCGTGGGCGATGAATGTTATCTGTTTACCGACACCCAAGATATGAACCGCACGCTGGAAATTTTCGGCAAATCCCATGACAAGCAAGAACGTATCGTGATTATTGGGGGCGGAAATGTCGGCCTTGCTGTTGCGCGCGCGCTTGAGGCCCGCACAGAGAGGGTGCGCGTCAAAGTAATTGAGAAAAACCGCAATATAGCCGAAGGCGCCGCAGACTTGCTTGACCGCACGATTGTGTTGCACGGCGACGGGCTGGACAGTGGCCTGCTGGAAGAGGCGAACATCACGTCCGCGGACGCGGTTTTAGCCGTGACAGATGACGATAAAACCAATTTTCTGGCCTCTGTTCGTGCCAAAGAAATGGGCTGTAAAATGGCCATTACGCTGATCAATGATCCGACGTTGGTTCCGCTGATGGGTCCACTGAATATTGACGCCTATATCAATCCGCGTGCCACGACCGTGAGTTCGATCCTGCGCCATATCCGCCATGGCAGGGTGCGCAGCGTGTATTCCATTGGTGACGCTGAGGCTGAAGTGATTGAGGCGCAAGTTCTGGGCACCTCGCCGATATCTGGACACAAGATCAAGGACATCGACTTTCCAGAGGGCACAATCGTTTGCTCTGTGATGAAAGGCGGAAAGACATATAAACCGGCTGGCGATACCCGTATCGATGAAGGTGACGTAATTGCAATTTTCGCGATGGCCGATGACGTGTCCGAAGTGGAGCGTCTCTTGCAGGTCTCGATCGACTTTTTCTGATGATATGGCTGCAGCGCCTTCCGTTCTTTGTGCTTTTAATGGGCTTTGGTGCGCTATCGATGATGGTGCCTGCGGTGCACGGGTTTTTCCTGTCGGACTTCTCGACTATGCGGGTGTTCTTTTACGGGTTCATTTTATTTTCAATTCTTACAGTGATTATTGGCCTCGCCACTGCAGGCTATGCCCCGCGCAGCGTCGCGCGCAGTCAATTGGTTGCACTGGTTTCGGCCTTTACGGCGTTGCCATTGATGTTCGCGATCCCATTTCAAGAGGCCGTCGGTAACACCAGTTTCCTGAACGCATGGTTCGAAATGGTGTCCTGTTTTACGACCACAGGCGCGACAGTTTATGAAAATGCGGGGCGGCTAACCCCGTCATTGCACGTCTGGCGTGGCCTTGTTGGCTGGATGGGTGGCTTGTTGATATGGATCACAGCTGTGTCGATTTTTGCGCCGATGAACCTTGGTGGGTTCGAAGTTCGATCCACGGCGTCAGCCGGAAAAGGGGCCATGGCCCAGGCGTTTAGTCAAATAGCCCAAGTCGCAGACCCATCCGCCCGTTTGGCTCGCTACGCGGCCCGCCTTGTGCCCATTTATGTGGGGCTTACGTTCGTTCTTTGGATCGGTTTGGTAAGCTTGGGTGAGGTGCCATATATCGCCTTGATCCACGCAATGTCAGTGCTTTCGACGTCAGGAATTACGCCAATCGGCGGATTGTATTACGCTGTCGCAGGGTTCTGGGGCGAAGTGTTGATATTCGTATTCTTCCTATTTGCGATTTCCCGACTAAGCTTTAGCCCCAGATTGCTTGGCGAAAATGACAAAGGCTTGGCATCTGATCCTGAATTTAAGATGGGTCTCGCGTTTATCATTGCGGTGACAAGCATGCTGTTTTTGCGCCATTTCTTTGGGTCCATCGGTGAAGACAGCACGTCAACTGTTGACCAGATGTTGCGTGCGATTTGGGGGGCGGCGTTTACAGTGACATCATTCCTGACCACTACAGGATTTGAATCGCGGCACTGGCTTGGCGCGGCCGATTGGTCGGGCCTTGAGACGCCCGGTCTTTTGCTTGTTGGGCTTGCGTTGATCGGCGGTGGAGTTGCGACGACGGCGGGTGGCGTTAAATTGCTGCGCATATATGCGCTTTACCGACATTCTGAGCGGGAACTGCAGCGTCTTGTGCATCCGTCGTCAGTGGGCGGTGGTGGCCGTGACGCGCGGCGTATCCGTAGGCAGGGCGCCTATATTTCGTGGGTATTTTTCATGTTGTTCGCGCTGAGTATTGCGGGCGTCATGATCGCATTGTCGCTGACTGGGGTGCAGTTTGAAACTGCGATGGTGCTGGCGGTATCCGCGCTGTCGACCACGGGCCCATTGGCAGATGTCGCTGCTGAAAGCCCGATCGCGTTTTCGGGGATACCTGACGCCGCAAAGGTCATTTTGGCTGCTGCAATGGTGTTGGGACGACTGGAAACTTTGGCAATTATCGCGCTATTTAACCCTGAAATCTGGCGAAACTAGACAGGCCATTTTGGGGCTGGAAACTTGGTTTATGCCACGACATAATAGGGCGTTACACGCTGACGAGGTCGGTTCGTGATCGCAAGAATAAAAAAAGGGGTCCCGCAATGGCGGCCGATAAAGCAAATCTTCAGGATGCATTCCTAAATCATGTTCGCAAAGCCAAAGTACCGGTTACTATATTTCTGGTGAACGGTGTGAAGCTTCAAGGCGTTATCACTTGGTTTGACAGCTTTTGCGTGCTTTTGCGCCGCGATGGCCAATCGCAGCTGGTATACAAAAGCGCTATTTCCACGATCATGCCTGCGCAACCGATCAGCCTTTATGAAGGCGAAGAATAAATTTGCAAGAACAAGAAAAGCTCAAGACACGAGCTTGGGTGATTCACCCCGAACTTAAAACTGACCACACGCGCAGAGATCCTGTTCCAGCGTTGGCAGAAGCCGTGGCATTGGCCGCCGCTTTGCCGGACCTGCAGGTTGTTGGGTCCGATGTTGTCCGTTTGCCGAAAATTCACGCAGGGATGTTGCTGGGCAAAGGCAAGATCGAAGAACTGCGCGTCATATTCGAGGCCAACGAAGTCGAGCTTGTCTTGATTGACGGCCGCGTCACGCCAGTTCAGCAGCGGAATTTGGAAAAAGTATGGGACGTCAAACTGCTTGATCGCACTGGTCTGATCCTTGAGATTTTTAGTGACCGTGCCCGCACCGCCGAAGGTGTGTTGCAGGTCGAGATGGCCGCGCTCGCGTATCAACGCACCCGTCTTGTGCGCGCTTGGACCCATTTGGAACGCCAACGTGGCGGTCTTGGGTTTGTTGGTGGTCCAGGTGAAACCCAGATCGAGGCCGACCGCCGTGCGATTGACGATCACCTGAACCGCCTGCGCAAGCAGATGGAAAAGGTTGTCAAAACCCGTGCGTTGCACCGTGCTTCACGCGCTAAGGTACCATTCCCGATTGTCGCGCTTGTTGGCTATACGAACGCTGGTAAATCAACGCTGTTTAACCGTTTGACCGGTGCCGAAGTCTTTGTGAAAGACATGCTGTTTGCCACGCTTGATCCGACGATGCGCAAGATCATGCTGCCATCAGGCGACGAGATTATTATGTCCGACACCGTTGGTTTCATCAGTGATCTGCCGACCGAGTTGGTCGCTTCATTCCGTGCTACACTGGAAGAAGTGTTAGACGCCGATCTGATCGTGCATGTCCGTGACATTAGCCATGAGCAGACCGAAGAACAGGCGATGGATGTCCGCACCATTTTGACCACCCTTGGTGTTTCTGAAACCGCGCCGATGGTCGAAGTCTGGAATAAGACCGACCTATTGGATGATGACGCCCGTGCGGCCGCCCAGACCGAAGCAGATCGCAAGGACGATTTGTTCGCGATCTCTGCAGTTACTGGTGATGGCATGGACGACCTTCTGGCGTCTTTGGCAGAGCACCTTAAGGATCCGCGCCGCGAAGAGGTGATAGAACTGTCATTTGCCCAAGGTCGCGAACGTGCTTGGTTGTTTGACGCAGGTATTGTGACAAACGAAGAATTGACGGACGCAGGCTATACCCTGAACGTGTTCTGGACGATTATCCAAAAAGAGCGGTTTACGCGGCTTTAATTTGCCGCAGGGATCAGTTTGGTGACTCCAACTGCGGCTGCACGTGCGAGATCTGGGTCCAGTGACATTGGGATGTATTCGCCGCGCCGCCACAGCTCTCCTAGATTGTCATAGTAGCGTGACAACGGGTGGCCGGATTGCCCTGTGGCGGACACAAACACCGAGCTGTCTGGATCAGCAAAGTTGTAAACGCCACGGTAGCCCGCAGAATGTACGTTTTGGAACGGGTTTGGCCCGGTGCCTGACGTTAGCCCGCGTTGCAGGGTGTTATCACCGCCGCTGGTGGATTGCCGGATGTTGACGAACCAGTTCAGAACGGGCGCTGTACCTAGAACTGGGTGGTCATGCGCCGCTTGATGCAGGTCGCCCCAGCGCAAGGACGCGACTGTGCCGCCGACGTTTTCATCGATCCAGATTAATGCATCATCCAGTGCCAGCCGCGCAATATCGGTGCAGGTTTCAACGGGCGCTGATTGCAGCACGTCGCACCAAACGGATGCGCCATCCACATCGCGAAACACGCGTTCAATGAAAAGTGGGTTTGGATGGGTGAATTCGGATGTAAGTGGGCCCATTTCATCGCGGATTAGCCGATCTTGCAGGTGGCGCAACCATGCTGCGTAAAGCAGTGGTTCGGGCAAATGTTCGTTCATTTCGCCATTCCACGCGGCAAGCAATTCTAGCGCTTGTTGGCGGCGGCGTTCTGACGTGCCATCGACAGCCGCCGCGCCCGTAAACCACAAATCAGCGCCAATCAGTGGCAAAAGCGAGCGGGCGGTGTAACTGACGGTATCCAACTGGGCCTCGATAAAGCTTTCGCGAGTATGCACGGCGCGGCTTTGCATGAGGCGCTGCCAACGGTTGATGCGCTGACTGTCGCCCCATTCAAACGATACGTGATTGGGAAATGGCTTGTCGGATATCTTGTTATTAGTGTTGCCGAGAATGCCGCCCTGTGGATTGATGAATTCAGGATTGTCCACATATGGCTGACGTCCTTTCCACCGGTTTTGCGGCAAATAGCCATAGCTGGGCAGGCGTCCTTTGCTTTGGTGGGCTGCGTCGCGCGCAGGAATCGCCCCAATGGTCTTCATCGCGATTTGGTTGCGGTCAGCCAGTATCAGGTTCTGTGACGGCGCAATATAGTTTTCGCCGGCAGCGATCGCATCTTGCACGCTGTAGGCGCGGCTAATGGCAAGGCCTGCCGACATTGATGTGTCTTTGTCAGATAGCGCTGTCCAGCCAATCGCTGTCACATGGCCTGCGGGCGTAATTGACCCCAAGTCATATTGGGTGGCTGGCATGACTGGGCCATTCACGCTCCACCGGAGTTTGACTGTGACGGCGGAGGCATCTTTGACGCGGATAATGCTTTCGCGGGTCCGGAAAGGGGTCCAGCCGTTTTGTGTGCGGTATTCAGTGACATTGCCGGGGTTAAGTTCTTCTAAGAATACGTCTTGGTCATCCAGATAGCTGCTGGTCAGCCCCCAGCCGAGATCCGCGCTGCGACCAGTCAAAACGACGGGCATGCCTGGAATTGTACCACCGATGATGCCGCCAGATTGTAGTTCGAGGCGGGCCAGATACCAGATGGTTGGGGCTGTCAGGCCTAGGTGAGGATCGTTGGCGAGCAACGTGGCGCCGGCAGCAGACCTGTCGATGCTTGCGGCCCATGCGTTTGACGCACCTGCTAATTGTGGCGTCTTTGACGGGTTCAACGACCCATAGGCCAAGCGCATGTTTGGCGTATAGCGCGGCAAGTTAGGGACCAACTGCGCATAGTCGGGCAGGGCTGCGACGCCTGTGCTTGGGTCGTCTGGCAATAAGTCCGCCAACCGTGCGGACGGTAGCATCAGGGATGTGCGCGCGCGCAAAATTTCGCGTTCCAAATGGGACGTCAGTTGCAGTGCCATCAGTTTGAGAATTGCGAGACTGTCGGCGGGTTGCCAAGGTGAAACGGGGTGGTTGAACAGCCACATTTCAGGCGTGCCGCGCCCGCGTGCGCCCGCGTTTACCTCGGCCAACCACGCATTCACGCCTGCCGCATATGCATCAAGTGCGATTGTTGTCGGCTCATCTTGATCGTCCACCGACGCCACAGCCAGATTGTAGATATCATAGCGCCGAATCACTTTGTCGATCTCGAGCGTGCGTTCGCCAAACAGTTCCGACAGCCGTCCTTGGGCGGTGCGGCGTAGCATGGTCATTTGCCACATCCGGTCTTGGGCATGGGCGAACCCCAGTGCAAAATAGACGTCAGCGTCACTTTCGCCAAAAATATGCGGGACATTCGCATTGTCGCGCACAATTTCCACTGGTGCATTCAGCCCACGGACCACAGATTCCGCATCATAATCGGGCAATGAACGTGAGGCGAAATAATAGGCCAGCCCGAAGGTTCCCACGATGATAAAAATCATGACCGACACAAGGCGGAGAAGCCAGCGAAACAGAAGCGCCATAATGGGAGGCCTTAAACAATACAGTTGATGCGGATATGTAGCGGTTTAAACGCCGTTCTGCCACCACTTATGCGCGGATTGATATAGCATCAATGCCGTTTTGGGATCATCCAAGCAAGCTCCGTTGCGCCTTCCAGTTTTATTTTTCGGGCATCAACCCACGTGGACTGAACCGGAGCACTAGCAACAGCACCAGCCCCATCGTGAACAGGCGGAAATGTGCAGCCGCGTCTTCCATCCGAATGCGGAACCAGTGGTCGACCTCGAACCCTGCGGTCGTGACTTCAGCAATCCAAAGCCCAAGCGGTTCGACCATCACCCAAAGCCACCAAATCAGGAAACCGCCAAGCACGGCGCCAAAGTTGTTTCCTGACCCACCGACGATTACCATGACCCAAATCAGAAACGTAAAGCGCAGTGGTTGATAGGCCGTTGGCGTAAGCTGACTGTCGAGAGTTGTAATCATCGCCCCTGCAATTCCGCAAATCGCTGACCCAAGAATAAAGATTTGTAAATGCCGTGCTGTGACGTTTTTACCCATCGCTTCGGCGGCAACTTCATTGTCGCGAATGGCGCGCATCATGCGTCCCCATGGGCTATTGAGCGCGCGTTGCGCCAGCCAAAGCAAAGCCACAAGAAAGACCGTGAACAAAATTGCGTAGCCCATTTTGGTATACAACGTCGACGCCGCTGTTGGATCAAGACCCCAAGATGCTGCGCGTTCCACGAAGCCCAGATCGTTTTGCAGATCAATTTCATAAGGCACCGGACGCGGCAGGCCATTGACGTTTTTCACGCCGCGCGACAGCCAGTCTTCGTTCTTCATGACCGCGATGATAATCTCGGCAATACCGAGCGTCGCGATCGCCAGATAATCTGACCGTAATCCAAGGGCTGTTTTGCCGATGATCCAAGCTGCACCTGCGGCCAACACGCCACCAATAGGCCATGCCACGACGGTCAACCAACCGTAATCTTTATAGTTTTCGCCGCCCCAGTTGAGGCCGCCAAGATAGCCTGTCGCCGCTGGATCAATTGCTTCAACACCAGCAACGCCACCATCGAATACAGCGCGGAATGCAAAGAACCCAACTGCAATTAGCGCGAATGTCATCAGATTGCGCAGCCGCCCTTTTGGCAGGTAGGCGTACATCTTAACTGCGCCGACAATTGTGACTGCACCCATCGCAAGACCTGCCATAATTTGCCAACCGCCTGCAGACCATGCACCCGGAGTCGTCGGCATTGCGACCAGTACAGTGGCCAAGCCACCCAGTGCCACAAATCCCATGATCCCGATGTTAAACAGGCCAGCAAAGCCCCATTGCAGGTTCACGCCCAGCGACATGATGGCGCCGATCAGCGCAAAGTTCAGCATCTTAAGCGCCGAGTCCCACGAGCCAGAGAAAATCCAGAATGTCGTCGACCCTTCAAGGATATACAGGGCCGCGACCCCGACAACGAGCAGTACATTGCGCAATGAAATAGTCATACGGATTTCCCCTTAAACAGGCCGGTCGGCTTAAACAGCAGCACGATAATGAGAATGGTAAAGCTGACCGCGAATTTATAGTCGGTCGACAACAGTTGCACCAAACCCGTGGGTTCGAGGCTGTCTGGCATCAAGTAGACGAGCACCTTTTTGAACGCATAGGTGATGGTCACTTCGGAAAACGCGATGACAAACCCGCCAGCGATAGCGCCTAATGGGTTGCCCAATCCACCAACAATTGCACTGGCAAAAATCGGTAATAGCAGTTGGAAATAGGTGAAGGCCTTGAATGACTTGTCGAGCCCGTAAAGCACGCCTGCTGTTGTCGCCAAGGCGGCGACGATCATCCATGTTACCATGACGACTTTTTCAGGGTTAATGCCTGACAGCAGTGCCAAGTCTTCATTGTCTGAAAACGCGCGCATCGATTTACCAGTGCGGGTTTTGTTGAGGAACCAGAACAAGACGACAACAACAAAGATCGCGACAACAACTGTGATTCCTTGGGTCGTTTTAATTGCCAGCCCCTCTTTTAGGCCGGTCATTTCTTTGAATGTGCGTGCCGAGATGATGAACCGTTCCCCATCCGTAAACCGGATATCGCGCACGCCGATTACAAAGCGCACAACGCCGTTCATGATGAACATGACGCCCATCGATACGATCACAAGGATTACAGGGGCTGCTTTTTGTTTGCGGTAGAATTTGTAGACCAGTTTGTCAGTAAACAAGATCAATAAACATGTCGCTGCGATCCCAAAGGGCAGGGCGAGCAGGGCTGTTGGTAGCGGTCCAAATGTGATCCCAAGGGCCAACAATCCGTTTGTGATGATGATCGTCATTGCCGTGCCAAAGGCCATGGTGTCGCCATGAGCAAAGTTCGAGAACCGCAGGATGCCGTAGATCAGCGTGACCCCAAGCGCGCCAAGCGCAAGTTGCGCGCCATAAGCGGCGCCGGGGACCAGCACATAGTTTGAAAATGCCACGATGGCGTTTAGGAAATCCATGTCAGGTCCTTACTTGTGGCATCAATCGATAATCCGTTTGGGCGGAATGCAGAGATCATCATCATCCCCCCAAGAAACTGCGGCGGACTTCTTCGTCAGCCAGCAGCTCTTTACCTGTGCCAGTGTGGGCATTTCGGCCTTGCACAAGAACATAGGCTTTATCTGCAATTTCAAGCGCTTGGCGCGCGTTCTGTTCGACCATCAGAATAGGAATGCCGGTACGGGCGACTTCAATAATTCGGTCAAATAGTTCGTCCATCACAATCGGGGACACGCCAGCGGTAGGCTCGTCTAGCATCAAAACCTTTGGCTGTGTCATCAATGCACGGCCAACGGCGACCTGTTGGCGTTGACCGCCCGATAGTTCGCCCGCCGCTTGAAACCGCTTTTCCTTCAGGATCGGAAATAGGTCATAAATCTGCGTCAACGTGTCGGAAAAATCGTCGGTGCGAATAAACGCGCCCATTTCTAGATTTTCCTCAACCGTCATCGAGGTGAAGATGTTGGATGTCTGCGGCACAAAGCCCATGCCCTTCACCACCCGTTCTTGCGGGGACAGCTTCGTGATGTCTTCTCCATCCAACCGGACGGATCCGCCGTGCACATTCAACATGCCAAACACGGCTTTCATCGCGGTGGACTTTCCGGCGCCATTGGGGCCAACGATCACGGCAATTTCGCCTTTGTCGGCGGATATTGTACAGTCATGCAAAATATCGGGGCCTTTGCCATAACCGCCGGTCATAGCGTCGCCTATCAGGAATGGCTCAGACATCGGCCTGCCTCGCTTTTTTCAAAATACTCAAATTCTGTCCCATCAGACTTTCGCCAACTTGTCTTTGTTTTTCAGACCCGTGCCAAGATAGGCCTCGATGACTTGTTCGTTGGCTTTTATTTCGGCCAATGTGCCTTCTGCCAGCACTTTGCCTTCGGCCATGCAGATGACAGGATCGCAAAGGCGGCCGATGAAATCCATGTCGTGTTCGATCACGACGAAAGTATAGCCGCGTTCTTTGTTGAGCCGAATAATCGCATCACCAATTGTGTTGAGCAGGGTGCGGTTCACGCCTGCGCCGACTTCATCCAAGAACACAATCTTGGCGTCGACCATCATGGTGCGCCCCAGTTCCAGCAGCTTTTTCTGTCCACCGGACAAGTTGCCGGCTTTTTCGTCCTTGAGGTGGTCGATTGTCAGGAATTCCAGCACCTCGTCGGCCTTGGCTAACAATGCGCGTTCTTCATCGTCAATCCGTTTGCGGCCAAACCATGCGTTCCAAAGCGTTTCACCCGATTGTGCTCCGGGCACCATCATCAGGTTTTCGCGAACGGTCATGGTCGAAAATTCGTGGGCAATCTGGAATGTTCGCAGCAGCCCTTTGTGGAATAACTCGTGGGGCGGCAGACCTGTGATGTCTTTTCCCAACATCGTCACGCGCCCTTCGGTTGGCTTAAGAACGCCTGCGATCACA
>Ga0115006_10001431_pt1 | contig 14861 bp, 13 predicted proteins | sample ArcOceMetagenome_3_FD_88943 | JGI IMG/M metagenome (GOLD analysis project Ga0115006, IMG submission 88943) | Marine eukaryotic phytoplankton communities from Arctic Ocean - Arctic Ocean- Svalbard ARC20M Metagenome | ecosystem: Environmental > Aquatic > Marine > Oceanic | place: Arctic Ocean...
AAAATGGAGCACAAAAAGCACGTGATCTCCGCTGGTCCCGTGGTTTCGGCGCTTCCGGAATTTGAATGACTGATGATGCAGGCGGAACAGGCGGAAACGCCGCCGGCGGGCGTTGAGGAACACCTGTGTCAATCACCGAGTACATACGAGTAGCCGAGGAGTCGAGTAGGAACAATGACATAAACCAAGAGTACATAAACCAATAATTATTGGTTTATGTACTCTTGACATAAACAATCAGAGCCGCCACAGCCTTTCGCTTACAGTAATAATGTTGTCGCTATTGTTGTTGCTGCCACTATGTGCTACCAGCTTCGTCGTTCGCCCACCGCTGGCGGGCGCGCCACCGGTGCCACGGCAAGGGCTCCTGCTCCGGATGGGACTTCTCGACGGTCTCTTCAAGTCCGATGCGAGTAGGGGCACAGCGACGAAAAGTTACGACCTCGTAATATTGGACGAAGTAGGATCTGGATCCTACGGCACCGTCCACCTCAGTCAGCTCCGGCCCACAGGCGACGGCGGCGGCGACGGCGACGGCGGCGACGACGACGATGATGCGCCGAAATACACCATCGCCAAGCGGGCATGGTCGCAGCCAGAACTCCAATCCCTGGCCGAGGCGGCGGCGCAATCGGCAACAAAATCGATCGACGCCGACGCAACTGCGACGGGGCCTCACAAAGTAGCACAAAAGTCGAAACTAAGGGATACGACCGACGAGGAGAGGATTCGAGAGCGCGCCGAGCGATGTGAGTACTATCTGAAGGTCGAAGAGCATTGCCTGGCAAAACTTGGTGGGATCAAGGATGGATCGCCATATGTTCCAAAGTATCTGGGAACATATCCTGACGAGGATCAGCGCAATTGGTTGGTCTTTGATTTGGTCGAGGCGTCCGGCAGTGGTACTAGTAGTGGGCATCCTCCAACTCCGGCAAAATCACTTTCGGACATTCTTGAACTAGACTGGATCGATCAACACAGTCAGGATGAGGCCGATGTAAATGCCCACCACCATCTGTACGTTTTGCAGAGAGAATTGGGAATGGACGAATCGTCAACCTTTGACGATGTTCTCGACAAGACTTTGGTTGAGTTGTTGAAGACGGTGTCCTCTGTTAATGATGAGAATATTGTACATCGAGACGTGAAGCCTGCGAATCTCCTTGTCAGGTCCACAGCGGAAGGGGGCTCAGGATTTGTCCTCATTGACTTTGGTTCGGCTGCCGATATTGATCCACCGGCCGATTCTCCCGCAACGGCATTTTCATCGGTGTTGGGAGGGAATGGAGGTCGAGTTGGCCTTGAAGACGACCGAGTTGCACTGAGTCCCATTTACGCCGCGCCAGAAATGTTCGTACGATGGGATCAATCCCCGTGCGAGTTTGACTCCTTCTCCACTGCTCTGGTCTTCACTCAACTGCTATTCAACTTACTGGACGAGAGGGCCGACGCGTCGTATCGCCAGCAGCTCCAAGATGTTGATTTCAACCTCGATTCTTGGCTGCAAAGAGAACTAAGTGCAGAGTTACAGCCCGAGGGTATAGAAAATGCAATCGAATATTTGAGAGGCCGCCCTGGTCTATGGGCGGTGCTGAGGAGTATGCTAAATCCCAATCCCGAACGACGGTTGTCCACCGGATTGGCATTGAAGCAAGTGGAGAGTATTATGGCGTCCTGCAGAGAAGGAAAGACGGTAGACATCGAGGAGGCTGACGGAAAATACTTTGCGGGAGTGGTCGATACGTTTGAGCAATGCGAACTTCCCGACTCTGGTTCGTCGATAGGAGTCGTACCACGAGAGGAAGAGATCCCCACCACCAGAACAGAGCCATCCGCCACAGAACGAGCTTTGATTATTCCACGACCTCTTCACTATGTCGCTACTTTTGACCGAAGCGATTCCTTGGGGTTGCTCTTATCAGAAGTTGACACAAATGGAGAATATGATGACGATTTGAATGAAGAAGACACCGCAGCATGGATTGAGGCAACTAAGAATGCATCACCAGGCGAGGTGTATGTCAGGGGAGTTGTTGGGGGCGGACAGGCGGAGAAAATTGGTGTTTTTGAGGTCGGTGATAGATTGATGGGTGTTGGAGAATTTCCACTCGGCGACGAAGGTTTCAATGTCGTAGTGGAAATGCTACAACGCCAGCCGCCATCAGCCAAGACTGTCACGCTTCACTTTGATAGAAAGTCCATCGGAAGACAACACGCATACGAACGGACGGCACCTCATCTCGCGAAAGTCGTCGGACAAGGTGCATGGTCAGCAAGAGGAAGGCGCAAAACGCAGGAAGACCAATTTGTTGTTCAGGAGATACACGATGGAGAGAATGCTGCATTACTGACCGGGGTTTTCGATGGACACGGTGGCGATAGCGCCTCAACAACTCTCGCGCAGCTCCTCCCTTCTCTGTTTTCGGTCGAGTTAGCGGGCATTCTGAGCAATGAGCGCACCGGCGGCAAGGCTACATCGGCAGATCTTCGCGAGGCAATGGAATCTGCATACGAAATAACTTGTCGAACATATCGCGACGGTTGCGATGCAGAAGGCTTGTGTACAGCCGACTACGACCCCAGAGAAGGGATCGTTGTCGCCGGTACTGCTGCAACGGATCTAATTGCCGGTAGCACCGTCGCAACAGCGGTCCTATCAGTGACTGAAGACGGTGCGGATGTTCTCAACGTCTTGAATTGTGGCGATTCCAGGACGCTCGTCGTGGGCAGACCTCGAGGAGGCTTGCCAAAGGATTCCATCGTACACTTTTCGACGAGAGATCACTCCCCAAGCTGTGAGATAGAAATGGAACGACTCGCTCGAGGCGAAGATGAGGGCTACTCACAACCTAAGTGCAGCATGAGCCGTTGGCGCATCAAAGTCGGAGGTAAGTTTCTCGTTCAGCTTTTATTCTGCGCTTTCTTCCTGTTCTTGTGATTTTATTACTTTGTACGTCAGAGCTTATATCGTATTATATCTTGTTGTATATTTCCCGCCCACTATATATAGACTATCAGTATGCTCTAGCACGGAGCTTAGAGGGATCATTCGCTACCTCGAAGGGCATTGTATCCGATCCTGACATCTCCACAGTTGATTTAAGTAACATGCTGGCAGAACGCGAGTTGGGTTGCATTATTTTGGCAACCGATGGCTTGTTTGAGGTCATTGACAATGAAGAGGCCGGAAGAGATGCCATCAAATGGAGACAAGCAGGAAAGCCTGCCGATGAAGTAGCCAAGCAATTGTGTTTGAAGGCAATAGACAAAGGAAGCCCCGACAATGTGAGCTGTGTTGTTTTGTATCTGGATTGATGATACAAGTGTATAAGAAATCATCCGATAGTTCTACTCCTAATGATAAAAACAAGATACTGCAAGAATTACTGCAAACGAATATGCTTTTACAATCCACAAGAAATCTGATATGATCTATCACGTTTTGCTTGTTTATTATTTCTATGGAACCAAAGCTCCTCTCCCACATAACCGTTGATTATCTATTTGTAGCTTGATTCGCAAAGCAAAAAAGAAGACAACCCATTCTCCCTTTCGTTGTGATTGAAAGAGCCAAATGTGCATCCTCTCTTCTTTGATCTCCTTTCCAAGAAATGGAACATCCGCCGCATCCGCCCCCGTCCTCCTAAAAGCATGATTTTTTCCATCAAGGATCCTACCACACACCAACAAGCGTCCACTGCTGCTATATCTCATCACTTATCATGTTGTCGAAAATAAAAGACAAAAACGCGACGCCCTTGCCAACTCTTAGTCACCCATCTCTTACTTGTCAGAAGGGGGGCTTCTGACAAACAATCTGATAGCTAGTGGTAGCGATGCGGAGGCGGTCAGCCTCAACGAAGCTCTCGGCATCCTCCCTCAACCTGCGGAGCATGAGGATGAAGCGCTTGGGGAGGAGGAATTTGGCGAAGCTACGGAGCCACCAGTAGGTGTTGCGCTCGGAGTTGATGAGAGGGCCCTGATGGCCGCCAATGCTGGCATCCTCGCTGAGGATAACCTTGAAACCGGCCTTCTTCATGGCTTCCTCGATCTCCTGGTAGCGAGGGTTGTCGACGGCACCGATGAAGGGCATGGTACGCTTGACGTGATCGACGTGGACGGGGTTCTCGGGATCGTAGTTGTCAAGGAGGACCCAGTCAAGGTAGGAGAACTTGGCACCGGGCTTGAGGACGCGGTAGATCTCCTTGAAGACCGCCACCTTGTCCTTCATGTACGTGAAGGCCTGGACCTCGTAGGCACCGTCAAAGTTCTCATCGGGGAACGGCAAGGGGTTGTTCAGGTTGCCAACCTGGAAGTTGGTCTGCTCTCCAAGGCCGATCTTGGCTGAATAATGCTGGGCATTGGCAATCTGGGACGGGTCAAGGTTGACGCCCTCAACGAAGGCTCCGGTAGCGCGGGCGGTATGCATGGCAATGCGTCCCCGTCCACATCCAATATCGAGGACCTTCATGTCCTTGTGGGAGCCATCGGGCGGAAGGTTGATGTCGGCATACATCTTCTCCTCGTACAGATCCTGGTTCTTGACGAGACTAACCTTTGGGTCACGAAGGGGCGGGATGTACCTGTGTGTTGCGCGCGCGAGAGTAAACACAGAAACACATGAGGAGTGAGAACAGAATTCATTCAATGTTGTGGTTATGGTATGACATGCACCTCAAAAAACTCACATCTTCTCCACGTTGCCAAGGGCACAAAGGTGGTTGATAACGTGGTAGTAGTCCACGATGTGGCCAAAGTTCTTGCCGTTCTCATTGGACCAATCTCCGTCGAAGAGAATGTATGAACCGATGTAGGAGTCGATTTCCTTCTCTGTCATTGTGGCAAGCGACCAGAAGGCATGGGCGCGGGTTTTGAGACGGTACATATCAAGACCAAGCAGACCGAGCGTGAAATCCAGGGACGAGCCCACAGTGTGGACGGCATTGTTGATAGTTTTGCTCACAACGAGGGACATTGTTGGATGGAGGATTTGTGTTGAACCAAATTGAACGAAAGTGATGGAGGATCCTCAATTTATTTATGCTGTTCGGACCGGATCGGGACGAAATCGAAATACCCAACAAGAATTCAGGTGACTAGCAAAAGTCAACCGAAAATTTGAAGCGACGTCGTCGATAACCAATAACAAGTGGCGTACGGTATCGAAGGAAGGATACGGGCCTTGCCTTCGATGGATGCGTTGGGATAAATATGAGGAGCGAGGGAGGGCGAAAGCGAGGCGGCTTTTGGCGCTTTACTTTGCTTGCGCCGCAAAAAGAAAGGCTCGCTGCTGCGCCGCGAACACGTGGATGATGAACAGCCGGGCTTGCTTGCTTCGCACATTTCGCTTTCTTGTCGGTCAGTACCAATTACCAATCTCCTGTTTCTTAGATCTACCGCTGCTACAGTCCGTCCCCACCTATAAGGATATATTATATCCTTAGTAAAGGCTTGGAATTTGGGCAGAGGTAAGGATATTGTAAGCTTTGCCAAAACATGGCCTCTCCTTTTATCCTTATTTTCGAGTCGATACGTACACCACCGGAACTTTTACGTGAGAGGACTCGTCATATCTTTCTCGGGCGGATTTTGAAAAGCTTCGTTCCGGTGAGGAAGAAGAGGAATCTCTGGAGGTTGGGCTTAAGTCTTGGTGCATTGTAAAGCTGGAGTAAGGCCGGCAGGTAGTCTGGAGAGGTCTACATGTGCTGTGTGTTCGGTCATGCGCACATGTAGCAAGACAGCTAGCTACTACTACGTAGCAGCACACGCACTGCATGTAGGAACACGTAAGATATCCTTATCTAGGAATGCCCAAAGGCTTACAATTGCACAAGACTTAAGGATATTGTAAGCTTTGCTCGTGAAAATGGATATCCTTATAGGTGGGGACGGACTGTACAGTACAAGAAGGGTACGCAAGCAATACAGTACTAGACTAGATCTAGAGTAGCTACTCTAGGACCTAGTGGTTCTACATGTAGGAGTACATGTAGGATCACAGATCCTTGGAAGCTAGGATTCCTACTCGGTATCTAAAAAAAGAGATTTCATTCTCGCTCTCTGTGTGTTCGGTGCATGCAATGATGGCAGTACCGAAGGGTAGGTAGTAGAGCTTAGCTTATTCCTTGAGTTGCCGGGTCTATCCATCTATCGAAAAGAGTTTCAACCGACAGTTGCCAATCATTCCAGCATAAGTATTTTTAAGCCATCCAATCAGTCTTTCGGAAGCCCATGCCAGGGTACTTAGCGGCAGCACCGAGCTCGGCCTCAATGCGGAGGAGCTGGTTGTACTTGGCCGTTCGCTCACCACGGCAGGGAGCCCCGGTCTTGATCTGACCAGTGCAAAGACCGACGGCGAGGTCAGCGATGTAGTTGTCCTCGGTCTCTCCCGATCGGTGGCTGGTCATGACGCCCCATCCGTTCTGCTTGGAAAGCTTGACGGCATCGATCGACTCAGAGATGGAACCAATCTGGTTGACCTTCAGCAGCAAGCAGTTGGCAGATCCCTTCTCAATGGCCTCCTGGATCTTAACGGGGTTGGTGACGGTAAGATCGTCGCCAACAATCTGGACCTTCTCTCCGATCTCGTTGCAGATCTTGGTCCAGTTGTCCCAATCGTTCTGGTCAAAGGGATCCTCAATAGTGACAATGGGGTACTCGTTGCAAAGCTTCTTGTACAAGGCAATCATCTCATCACCGGTGAGCGTGAGGCTGGTGTCTTTGTCGGCACCAGTGGTCTTGAAGTCAAGATCATAGTTGTTTCCGTCGACCAGGAACTCCGAGGAGGCAACGTCGAGACCGACGGAGACCTTGTCGAGGTATCCAGCGGCCTCCGTAGCCTCCATGATCATCTGAAGACCGGACTCAACATCGCAGGGAGGGGCGAATCCACCCTCGTCACCGATAAGCGTAGCATCACCGCCGAACTTGCTCTTGATAACCTTCTTGAGGTTGTGGAAAACCTCGCAACCAATGATCATGGACTCGCTGCATAATGTATTGGATCGATTCATTCGTTTCGCATTTTCAATGTGTGATGTGGAAAAGTCATTGTGAGCATGAGATATGTGTATGCATGGTGCAATAAAGGCACAAACGTCGAAAGATTCAAATGTGCCAAACGATGAAATAATTGCCACAACAACAAACTTACGTAAAGTTCTCGGCACCGGTGGGGATGACGAAGAACTCCTGGAAGGCAAGCTTGTTGCCGGCGTGCTCACCGCCGTTGATGACGTTGAAGCAGGGGACGGGGAGAGTATCAGGGGTAGGGTTGCCGGCAACATCGGCGTAGTGCTTCCAGAGGGGAACACCCTTGGCGGCGGCGCCGGCCTTGGAGGCGGCGAGGGAGACTGCGCGGCGCGGGCAAGGAGTAAAGGAAAAGTAGAACACATGATATGAGTTTTTTGTCCAACAATGGTAGCACCAAAATAAATCCCACAGTGGTTTTGGCCAATTAGCAAATGTTTTTCAAAGGTGCATGCCACAGCGCAGAAATATACACCCAACCAACGGATTTCTCAATAGGTTTCTGGGAACCAAAATTCACTAGCGTTTGTCCGCGGTACCGCCAATTTTCGCAATTTCCCTATCTCTTCAGTTCATCCACCATGCCATACCAGCAGTGTCTTCTGGTTTTGACAAGACAATTGAAAAACACACAGTGCCAATGTCTCATGCACAGCACTCATGCCGCATAGGAACTCACTGCCGAGGATGGCGTTGGCGCCGAGAGCGCCCTTGTTGGCAGTACCGTCGGCCTTGAGCATGGCCTCATCGACGGCGCGCTGGTCGGCAACGTCGATGCCGACGACGGCATCCTTGAGGGCGCCGTTGACGTTGGCGACGGCCTGGAGGACGCCCTTGCCCATGTAGCGGCTGCCACCGTCGCGGAGCTCGACGGCCTCGTACATGCCGGTGGAGGCACCGGAGGGGACGGAGGCGGTGAAGGTGCCGTTGGCGGTGGTGATGTCGACCTCGACGGTGGGGTTGCCACGGGAGTCGATGATCTCCCGGCCGACGACGTCCGTGATGGCCGACATGGAGCGGGCGGCTCCAGATGCGGCAGAGGTCGAGGCCTTGCGGGCGAGGTAGGAAGCGGCGCGAGAGGAGATCATTTTTTTTCTATTGTTCTGTGCATGCACTTTGCAAGAAAATGAAAGCTGTCGCCGCTGTGGCACTCGCGGAAGTTCGTGCGTGTTGCTCGAAAGCTCTGGGCCACGAATCTATTGCACTCCCAAATGGAAATGGTCTTTCTTCGTCCGCCCTTCATCTTTCATCCGCCGAAATCGAAAACCGAAAAGCAACCTCATCGACAGCAATGCTCCTTCGACAAGCAATACTGGTGCTCAGCGTGCCATCATTCGGCGCTGCTGCAAATAATATATTTATCAAGAGAGCGGCATTCGTTGTCTCTCGACCAAGAAGTGCAGTTGTGCCTGCAACTCGCATGTTCTCTACAACTGGCGACGCAAATGCAAACAATAATGATGATGCAATTATGCTGACGATGGCCGCCGACGTGACCGAAACGATACGGAGTCAATCTCATGGCCAAATGGCCAAACTTATTTCCGCATCCGCCGACGATGGCTGTCCGATGGTGTCTCAGCTCCTCACCTCGACCGAGGATGTTGCTCAATATCTCGAAAGCAACGTCGATGCCATCCTGTTTGACTGCGACGGCGTTCTTTACCGAGGAACCGATCCCATCCCCAATGCCGCCCAGGCCCTCTCTTCGTTGGTATTGGCCGGGAAGCAGATTTTCTTCTGCACCAACAATGCCGGTTCCAATCGAGAGCAATTGCGTGACAAGCTTGCGTCGTTGCTGGGAATGGAAGATGGCCAATTGACGAGAGAAAAAATGGTGACGAGCTCATATTCGGCGGCTCGCTATTTGCAACGGGAATTGCTTGGGGGAACGGGAGGGACCGGTACAAAGCGATCATCAGATGACGACAAAAACAGCGCCAGTACTGCCAGAATACCTCGGGTACATGTCATTGGCACTGAAGGTCTGAAGAGCGAGATCTCTTCGGCTGGTTTCCAGGTGCAGGGAGGACAGACGGATCCCTATGAGCCGTCCAATACTCGCTGTGGTATGAGTCGAGAGGAGCTGGGAGCATATCCCTTTCCACCAGCCGTAACCGAGGACGACGATGGGAAATATCGAATAGACGCTTTTGTTGTCGGGCTTGACAATGAATTCAACTATAGGAAGCTGTGCATAGCCAACGTTCTGATGCAACGCAATCCCAATGCTCTTTTTGTTTCTACCAATGAAGATGCCTTCGATTTGGTGGGTGTTGACGCTCGGCATTTGCCCGGAAATGGGGCCTTGGTTAAGGCATTGGAGCATTGTTCTCAGCGCAAGGCTGTTTGTGTTGGGAAACCAAGTCCGCTCCTCGCAGAACTAATTGCAAAGGAACACAATTTGGACCCAAGCAGAACACTCTTCGTCGGCGATCGTCTTGATACGGATGTGAGGTTTGGTGTTGAGAGTGGGATGCAAAGTGCTCTTGTTCTTACGGGCTGCACGACATCAGAAAAGATCGTGGCCATGTGCAAGGAAACGAAGGGAAAAGGAACAGAAGAAGAGCCGATGCCGACTATTATCTTTCCGCACATGGGCCAGATGATGATGGAAGGTGGAAGATAAAATAGTTTTAGACCCTATAGAGCTGTATTATTTGATACATGTTAAGAACCTATAGAGCTGTATCACAGGTTCCTATTGCCTGCTCATGAGACAAGAGAATCAATCGGCCGAAGGGGCGTCTTTTTTGGCGCCAAGCAGACATGCATTCACCAAGGGACCAATGCATTCACCACCAGAAAAGAAGATTGGATCCAAGTCAAGGCATTTTGTACTTTGAAAGTGAGCTCATAACCAATGAATCGAACCACTTTGCTGGTTGGTGGCCACAACTCCCGCCAGCGAGCTGAGTATTGGAGCCGTAGCGAATCTACCGGTCCATTGTTCCGCCCGCATCTTCATCCGTTGGTACATATTCGCCCTTCTCGGAAGATTAGCCAAAGTTGACAAAGAAATCAGCGCGAGCGAAGGAAACGCAAGAAGTTCGCCCGTCCATTTTTGGCGCGCAATTTCAGTCACCTGTCTGTCGTACTCGTACGCATCACCCGCCAGCTAGCTCTAGCTTGAATCAAGTTCCAGCTTTCATTGATCAAAGCTCGACGTCTTGGCTCCAAACTCGTATCGTAGCTGATTGATCCGAAACGTCGGAACACGTAGCTTGATTCCTGGACATATCCTGCCTGTGGGGTGAGACGGATAGAAATCTGCTCGTAAACCTCGCTCAGCCGCTCAAAAAAGATGAGCGACCCGAAGGCCGCCACGAGCGACAAGTCCAAGATGATGACCAAGCTATCTGCCTCGGCCGGAGAGTTCGTACCAACGGTGAGTTATCGATCTGTCCGGATGAATATTTGAAAGGTGTTGGAAGAGCGGGGACTACGAGGACGATGTGTTCGTGGCCTGATGACAAAACGGTGGAAATTGTTGGTGGCCCAGTGGCGCCGATCGTTAGTAGTAGTATGCACCCGTGTAATAAGCTGGCGCCCGGGGACCATTGTGCGTGGGCCCTTGATAATTCGATGCTCATGGGCCCTTGGCAAGCTGTGTTGTGGATTTGGTTGCAATTGGTCAGACCGAGATATGTTTGCTTGGCCAATCGATCGGTCATCATCCCACACACCCACCGGCGGAATCGGAAGGGCGACTCTTCGGTGGAGTGGACAACCTTTGCTATTGTGCCATGGTTTTCCGTTTACGACAGATTCACTCAAATGTGTCTTCTGTTGCGTCCGTTCCTATGGAGTTAAACATATCACTATTCTTACCGTCGCATCATCCCCCCTGCTTGCTTGCCATTTGAATTTGTTTCTTTCTCCCCAGTTCAATCTTCACGCAACTGCACCTTCGTGGACACCGCCTGCATCCTTCACACCTTCGGCGCCTGTTGTGACGCCTCCCGCCACGTCGGCCTCTGCCTCTGCCCCTGCTCTTGCGGCTGCATCGGTACCTATCGGCACCAAGCCCGAACCTCAGAAGGCAGCTGCTCCTGCTCCTCCCAAGAAGGATGCCCCTGCGCCAGCATCTGCATGGGGCAAGAAGACGGCTGCGAGCGTCGTTGCAGCCCCCGCACCGGCCAAACCAGCACCTACCGCTGCCTCGGTTGCCACCAAGGCTGCTGCTGCACCCCCAGCCAAGGTTCCGGCGGCCGCCCCAGCACCAGCCGCGAAACCTGCCCCAGCTGCAGCAGCTCCTACCGCCACGTCACCAGCTCCCGCACCTGCTGCTGCAGCACCAACTGCCGCGGCAGCAGGTGCCGCTGCGTCCAAGGCTCCGGCCTCGGCCTGGGGGTCCAAGGGCGGTCTATCGTCTGCTGTACGTGCTGCACCTCCTCCGATGCCTGCTCAACCCGCCAAACCTCTTCGTTCGACCAAGGGAGGGAAAGATTCCAAGGCCGACAAGAAGGGAGGAAGAGACGGCGGAAAGGACGCCAAAGGAAATGCCAGGGACGGCGGCAAGAACAAAGGAGGCGGCAGGGATGATAACCGAAGAGGCGGAAAGGGAGATCGCAAGGACGGAAAGGGTCGCGACGGAGGCCAAAATGGCAAGCAGGAACGTCAGAAATCCGAAGGAGGACGAGGGCAGAAGAAGCAGGATGCCCCTCCCACGGAAGAGAAGAAGGCTGATGCTCCTACCCCTGTTGCTCCGGCTCCGGCTCCAGTCCCGGCCCTGGCCCCTGCCGATACCAAGAAGGAGGTTACCGCGGCATCGATCGTTGCAGCGCCTGCCCCGGCTCCAGCTCCAGCTGCAGCTGCAGCTGCAGCAGCAACAGCAGCAGCTCCTGCCGCCGCCGCCGCCGCCGCCTCCACCGCCTCCACCGCGCCAGCTCCTACACCTGCCGTGGCGACCGGAGGCAGCTGGGCCTCACTAGCGAAGAAGCCCGGTGTTCCCAGCGCTGCCCAGGTTGTACAGCAATCGGCTCCTAAGCCGACGCAGGGGCAACAACGACAAAGTTCCCAAGGCGGCAAGGGCGGACAGCATCACGGACAGCAGCACGGTCATGGTCAGCAAGGACGCCACCAGCAGAATCAGCACGGAGGCAACAACAATTCGGGTTGGCAAAGGGGAAATCGTCTTCCCGCTGAGATGTGTAAGCCTGGCGAGGGCAGTAATGACGCCGAAAAGGCGGTGGTCCGTCACGTTGTCAAGGACTTGCTCGCCATGCGTCTCTCCTACCTTGCCCCTCCGCTATCTTGGGGCGACTCCGAGCCCGGACCTCCCGAGCATTGCAAGTGGGATTCTCCCACTCGTGTACAGGAGATCGACTCTACGTCCAAGGCCCCTCGAATGGGTGGCGATGTTGGCCAGCAGCAGAAGCGCCGGAAATCGCAGCACAACGATACTGCGCCGGCTCTCGAGGACTGCAAGCCTCTGGAGGTCAACAACGATACTCGCTGGAAGGCTGGCGTCTTCAACAAGGATAAGCCCCAGGAAGACGAGGATTCTGATGAGGTTATCACCAAGAAGGCTCTACTCATCCTCAACAAGCTCAGTTTGACCAAGTTTGACAAGCTTTCGGATGATTTCATTGCCACCGGTATCGGCAAGAACGAGAAGATTCTCCACGATATCATCTGGACGATCGTTGGCAAGGCTCAAGACGAACCTCACTTTGCAGCCATGTATGCCTCTCTCTGCCTCAAGCTCTCCCAAACACCACTGGAGCTGGAAGCAGATGCCCCAAAGAAGGGCAAGAAGTTTAAGAAACTTCTCCTCGAACGGTGCCAGCAGGAGTTCGAGACCAATACTGCTGAAAAGATCGCCGACGCGACCAAGGACGTTGAAGACGAGGAGGAGAAGGCCTACCAAGCTGGACTTGTGAAGAAGCATTATATCGGTCACATGCGTTTTATCGGCGAGCTTTACAGAGCCGACTTGATCACTATCAAGATTATGCTTTTCTGCCTTCCCGCGCTGCTCGAGGGCGAGACGACCTTCTCTGAAGAATCCGCCGCATCATCCACTTCAGATGAGAAGGAGGACAGCGATGAGATTGACGAGGAGAAGGTCGAGTGTTTTACCAAGCTCATGACCACGATCGGATCGAGCCTTGAGCAACAGAGCATGGCAATGAAGAATGCTGGAAAGATAGATGCCGCCGAGAAGCTCGGGGAGTGTTGGGCCAACGTCGAGCGAATGGCCGGACTTCGCAAGGATGGCCATGCACCCGCTGTGAGCAATCGGATCAAGTTTATGCTCCAGGACTTGATCGAGATGAGGAAGAAGGGTAAGCTACGTTTATGCTGCACACTGAGGGCATGGGCTTTGTATCTGTTGTGTCTTCTCACATATGTTTTGGTACAACATTTATCTAATACTCCCCTTTTATCCCCAACACCTCACACATTCTTATCGGCTGTATCTCTCAGGATGGGTCACCAGGCGAAAAGAAGAGACCGCCAAGACGATTGCCCAAATTCACAAGGAAGTCGCCAAGGAGGAGAGAGCCGCCGCTCGAAGAAGTTCGTCTCAACAGAACCTGCGCAGGCTCGGTAGCAGTGGTGACGTTCGTCGAATGAGCGGGAATGCTTCCAAGCCATCAGTTGATAAGGATGGCTTTGTTCAGGTTCAGCAGGGCTTTGGCCGGAGCACGTCCTTGGGCAACATGCACCGTTCGTCTTCTCGGGGAAGCGTCACGCAAAGTCCCAGAAATGTCAAGAACAAGGTCGCAATGAAGAAGGTCCCCTCCGGATCATCCTTTGCCCCTCTTGTGGAGACACCTGGGCCCGGCCAGCAACAGAATACATCTTCCGGGAGGAAGGAGAAAGGCCCTGCCGCCGAGGCAGCGCCATCATCGCCGGAGGCCACTGCTTTCAAGACTCCCGACGAGTGCGGCGACAAGTCCAAAAATATCCTCAAGGAATATTTTGTCGGAGGCGACGCTGATGATGCCATCCTATCGTTTGACGAGCTCATTGTGGCTGGAAAGGATGGATCCGTGGACCGTGGTGCGAAGACGGTGGAGAGCGCTGTCCTTCTTGTGCTTGAAATGAAGAAGGACGACGTTGAGAAGGCACTTGCGATCTTCTCTCGCCTCATTGACGAAAAGAAGATCGAGGGCGAGTCTCTCTCGAAGGGCCTCAACGATCCATTGGAATTCCTCAGCGATATTGCCATCGATGCTCCTCTTGCCAGCGACCACCTTGCCAGCATCGTCTCCGCATTTGTCAAGTCCGGTGCCATATCTTTGGACTTTTTGCTGAGTGCTCCGGACTACTTCCGCACTGATGGAAAGGCGGCGCAATTTGCTGCCAAGGTTCTCAAGAAGATGGAGGCCGAGGACGATGCGGCGAGCTTGGAAGTTGTTGAAAAGCTCATGACTTGTGACGACAAGGAAGCCCATCCTTCAGCGAAGGACCTTATCGCCTCATGCTAACGTCGGGCATATTGTTGTGATTATTACAAATAGAACCAACGCAGACGGCCTGCATATATATCTATAATTAAAATAAAGACGAGAATGTTTGAATTGAGTACACTTGGGGTACCTATACTAGCTACGTAGCTACGTAGTAGGTACGGCTCATGCTGCCTTCTTGGCACCGACCTTGGCATCCATGAAGAAGTCGTTGATGCTATCGGCATAATAATCGGGAGTAATGGTATTTTCTGGGCTCAATAACTTTTCTTCGGTAGTGACGCCGCTCAGCACCAGTAGCGTTCGCAGTCCATTGTCCGTGCCGAATAAGACGTCCGTGTCCAACCGATCCCCGACCATGCAAATTCGGCTCTTGTCCAGAGACAACTTCTCCTCCAAGTAATCGACCAT
>Ga0115006_10001433_pt1 | contig 14854 bp, 16 predicted proteins | sample ArcOceMetagenome_3_FD_88943 | JGI IMG/M metagenome (GOLD analysis project Ga0115006, IMG submission 88943) | Marine eukaryotic phytoplankton communities from Arctic Ocean - Arctic Ocean- Svalbard ARC20M Metagenome | ecosystem: Environmental > Aquatic > Marine > Oceanic | place: Arctic Ocean...
CTCTTGAAAGGTAGACTTAGCCTTGATCTCTTCTGGGAAGTAGGTGGGATTGTCGACAAAATTCTGTGCTATGCCATTGAACTGAATACCCTGAGGTGCGAGCTCTACGCCTGCCGCCTGCACCTAGGCTAACTGCGCACCGCGTGCGGCACTATAGGTAGATGCTCGCTTCATACCACGCAGTGCAGCTGCACTGCCCATCAGCAAAATTTTGCCTGACCGCCGCGCCAACATCTGCGGCAATATGGCGCTGATGAGCCGCGGCATAGGGTCAACGAGAGCCTTAAAGGCTGCTGACCATTCTAAGTCATCGACGTCCTGTACCTTGGTGAACGGCGCGGTAACAGCCAAATTAATCACCAATACGTCTATCTGGCCTGCGGATGTCACGATCTCAGCAGGTACATTGGGATTATCCAGTAGCTGATTGTTGGCAATTACGGTGGCCCCGAAAGTGCTGAAAACTTTACATAAAGCGGGTCCCATAAAGGTCTCAGCTTGGGTAATCAATATGCGTTTTCCGTCTAGGCTAGTGCTCATAGGGATATCTTCCGATCGTAACTGGCGGCCAAACTTTCCAATGCTGAGCCTGAGAGCCGATTAACCGTCCAGTCGTCCATAGGTTCAGCCCCAACAGATTGGTAAAAATCTTTGGCGGGTTGGTTCCAGTCCAGTACCCACCATTCAAGACGCCCGCAGTTTCGTTTCAACGCCAGAGCGGCGAGATAGCTAAGCAGTTGTCTGCCAAATCCTTTGCCGCGCATTTCAGGCTGAATATAGAGATCCTCGAGATACAGCCCCGGGCGCGCCAGAAACGTCGAATAATTATGAAAGAACAAAGCGAAGCCCACGGGTATATCCTGGCTTTCAGCGATCACCACTTCGGCGTGCTGCGTATCGCCAAACAGAGACTGTTCTAAGGTTGGTACGTCGGCGATTACCTCATGCAATAGCTGCTCATAGTCAGCGAGTTCCCGTATAAAGCGCAATACTAAGGGACAGTCGTCAATAATTGCCGGGCGAATATTAAGGTGGGTATTATTGGCTAAGGGCATGGTTAATAGGCCGTTGGGATTTGACCCTGTATCTTAGCGTTGACTAGCTATTTTTAGCACTGTACATAACAACAGTAATAATATTTAATAAAGGATATGAAATAAGCCCTTTTGAGGAGGATCGGTTTGAGTAGTAAGACAAAGTCGGCTTATGTGTGTAATGACTGTGGGGCTGACTATCGAAAATGGCAGGGGCAGTGCACTGAATGCAATGCTTGGAACTGTCTCTCTGAGGTGCGCTTGGCTCCGTCGGTTGGCGGTGGCAAGGTGCTGCGCCCCGGATTTGCTGGAGCTGTCGACAGTTCTATTAAAACTCTGGCTGAAATCGCTCTCGATGAAGTCCCGCGCATCAGTACCGGGACTAGCGAGTTAGATCTGGTGTTGGGTGGTGGGCTGGTTGCCGGCTCCTGTATTTTACTCGGGGGCGAACCAGGGGCAGGTAAGAGCACTCTGCTGCTGCAAACCATGTGCAAACTAGCAGAGCAGCATTCGGCGTTGTACGTGACTGGAGAGGAATCGCCTCAACAGGTGGCCATGCGTGCTAATCGTCTAGGTTTACCGACCAATAAACTCGAGATTATGGCCGAGACGTCGGTGGAAACTGTGTGTGCGATTGCTGAGCATAAACGTCCCAAAATTCTTGTGGTCGATTCTATTCAAGTAATGCATCTTGAAGATATAACCTCCGCGCCAGGCAGTGTTTCTCAGGTGCGGGAAAGTGCCGCGCTACTGGTGCGCTTTGCCAAGCAGACGGGCACGGTGCTCATCTTGGTGGGCCATGTAACCAAAGATGGTTCACTGGCGGGTCCCAAGGTTCTCGAGCATATGATTGACTGTTCGTTAATGCTAGAGGGTTCCAGTGACAGTCAGTTTCGCACCTTGCGCAGCAACAAAAATCGCTTCGGTGCGGTTAATGAGTTGGGGGTGTTTGCCATGACTGACAAAGGACTTAAGGAGGTATCCAATCCTTCGGCGATCTTTCTGCAGCGCGGAGAAGAGGTTTCATCCGGTAGCGTGGTCATGGTTATCTGGGAGGGCACAAGACCCCTGCTAGTCGAGTTACAGGCGTTAGTTGATGATAGTCATCTGGGTAATCCAAGACGAGTGACCGTGGGCTTGGATCACAATCGTCTGTCGATGCTGCTGGCGGTGCTTCACCGGCATGGCGGCATTGCCGTGGGCGATCAGGATGTTTTTGTCAATGTGGTTGGCGGTGTTAAGGTACTTGAAACTAGTGCAGATTTGGCCCTGATACTTTCAGTGATCTCGAGTTTCCGTGACGCTCCCCTGCCTCAGGATCTTGTAGTCTTTGGCGAGGTGGGCCTGGCGGGCGAGATTCGTCCGGTCGCCAATGGGCAGGAGCGGCTGCGCGAGGCGGCTAAACATGGTTTTACACGCGCTATTGTAGCGGCGGGCAATGCACCAAAGCAGCCGATTAAAGGCATGACGGTGATACCCGTTCGCAGGGTGACTGAGGCCTTGGAGGCGCTTTGACGCCAATACTGGTCTAGGCCGTGGTTAAAATTGAAATTGCTTCCGGTTCCCGCAGTAGGGGCTGAATATAAGCCAGTGCTTTCTGGCGTTCGTCAGACTGATACCAAACTTTCCAGTCTGCTAGATTGTCCATCTGTATCAAGGTGTAGCGAATCTTGCTGTCGTTTAGATCCTTAAAAGACTTACTGGAAATAAAGCCTTTGGCTGGCACTGCAGCCTGAATAATTTTTCGTGAAAATTCCTCATAAGTGCTCTCCATTTCTGACGCGAGCACGCGTTTTATCAATACAGCTAACATTTATTTTTGACCCTAACGTAATCACCACTGTTGGGCGTAAGATTAACATGCCGATTATATTTTTGTTAGTGTTCGAGATTGACATCAAGTGCTGAGGTGCGTAAATTGCGGCTCTTGCTTCGGCAATAGGTTCTCGCGCTTGACTAGCTTCGGTTTGGTTAAGTAAGAGTGAAATGGGAAATCGGTGCGCTATGCCATACATTGGTAAAAAAGTAATTCCGATACTGCCCCCGCAACGGTAAATAAGAATGTTTTGCTGTATGACCACTGTGCGATTTTTGGCATGGGAAGGTAGCTAAACAGAGACGCTAAAAAGCCTCTCACTTATGAGTCCGGAGACCGGCCTATCGCTATGCAGACAAACCGCGGGGTGCGGTCTTGTGCTGATTGACAGTCTCTGTCAGTTTTCTCGCACGCCCCCGTAAATTTACCTTCAGTCGCTCGGGTGTGAGTGCAAGAGAACCTAAAAATGAAAAATATTTATTCTATGGCGACAGTTGCTACTGTTTCGCTGCTATGTGCATTACCTTTTGCTGTCCAAGGGCAAACTGCCCAAAAAACTGAGATTGAAGAGGTGCTGGTCAGCGCATCTTTAATACCTATTGCCGCCTCGCGCTCTGCTAATGCGATCACTGTGATCGACAGCGAGCACCTTAAAAACCGCGCTGCGCTGAGTGTTAGCGATTTGCTGCGGGATGTGCCAGGACTTGCTGTGAGCCGCAGTGGTGTGCAGGGTTCGGCGACTCAGATCCGTGTTCGTGGTGCCGAAGCCAACCACCTGTTAGTGCTTATCGATGGCGTCGAAGCCAATGATCCATCTCAGAGTGATGAGTTGAATTGGGGCACCTTAAGTGCCGCTGATATTCAGCGTATCGAGGTGATTCGCGGCCCCCAGAGTGCCATGCGCGGCAGTGATGCTATGGCTGGTGTGGTGAATATTATTACCCGCCGTGCCGATCAGCTTTTGAGTGCTGGTCTTTTTACTGAGATCGGCAGCTTTGGAACTCACAACAGTGGTTTCAGTATTGGTAGCAAACAGGGTGACTTTGATGGGCGTCTGGGTGTTAACCATATTGAAACCGAGGGTGAGAATATATCTCGAACTGGTACTGAAAAAGACGGCTACAAGAATACTAATGTGAACCTCAATGCTGGCTGGACGGTTAACGATGAGCTGCGACTTTCCTTTGTCGCACGTCAGTCTGATGGCATGAATGAATTTGACTCAGACATGGATTTTGACGGGGTTGTTGATGATCAGGACATGGTATCTGAATTCCGCAATAGCACTATGCGTGTACAGGGCGACTATGTTTCTGCCAGTGGCCGCTTCCAGCAGAAGTTGGTGATCGCGCAATCAAACAATGACAACGAAGCCTTTGATACTGGTGTGCTAGGAACTTACACATCATCAACTAAAGATCAATATCAGTATACTGGTTCAGTTTTTTGGAATGAATCCTCACAGCGTCTGTCTGTGCTGGCGGAGCGCGAAGAGGAAGATTTTCAGCAGCGTGGTGCAATTAATGATTATGGGATTTTTGGTGTCTACGACCCCAATCAGGATCGCAAGCGCGACACTAACAGTATTGCAATCGAATACCGCGGCGATGTTTCCGACAGGCTGAGCCTTGCAGCCAGTGCACGTTATGACGATAACTCAGAGTTTGATAGTGCCGATACCTTTAGAGTTGAAGCGGTTTATCAACTCAACGACGGCACTCGTCTGCGCAGCGCCTATGGTACCGCGATTAAGAACCCGACTTTTACTGAGCGCTTTGGTTTCTATACTAACTTTATCGGCAATCCCAACTTAGAACCTGAAGAATCTGCTAGTTGGGAGCTGGGTATTGATCAGATGTTGTTTGATAACAGTTTGACCTTATCGGCGACACTTTTTGACACTGAGCTTGAACATGAAATCAATGGCTCTGCCCTCGATCCTGTCACATTTGGCTATACCGCAATTAATAAAGAGGGTAAAAGCCAGCGCCAGGGTGTTGAGTTAACGGCTATTGGAACCCTAAGTAGCAGGCTTTCTTTGAATGCCGCATACACCTACACCGATTCTGTTGAGTGGGATGCGGAAAATGCTGTTTATATCGATGAAGTGCGTCGTGCCCGCCATATCGCAAGTTTAAACTTGGCTTGGCAGGCGATGGATAGCCTGCATATTAATGCCAATGTACAGCACAATGGCTCTCAAACTGATGTGGTATTCCCCAATATTGTGGATTTAGACAGTTATACCTTGGTCAATCTTAACGTTAACTTCAGTGCTACCGAAAAGCTAGATGTCTATCTTCGTTTAGATAACCTGTTTGATGAAGACTATGAAGAAGTCTTCAGCTATCAAACGCTGGGATTCGGCGCTAGCCTCGGTGTGCGTTTCAGTTTATAGATGACTCCTCCTCTAGCTAAAGAGATCAAGCGAGTTTTGCTGTCATGGAGCAGCGGTAAGGACTCGGCTTGGACTCTGTATCATCTGCAGCAGGATCCAATGGTTGAGGTGGTGGGCTTGCTCACCACCTTTAACGGGGAGTTCAATCGCTCGGCGATCCATGGCGTGCGCCGACAGTTGCTGCGCTTGCAGTCAGAGGCCGCGGGATTGCCACTGATCGAAATACCACTGCCCTGGCCCTGTTCTAATGAACAGTACGAAAGCCTTATGGGTACTGCCTTGGATAATGCTAGAACTCAGTTGCATATGGATGCTATGGCGTTTGGTGATCTTTATCTGGAAGATATACGCAGCTATCGCGAAACGAAGATGCAGGGCACAGGCCTACAGGTAATGTTTCCCCTTTGGCAAATTCCCACTGACCAACTGGCACGACAAATGATTGCAGGGGGCCTTAAAGCGGCGATTACCTGCCTTGATCCACGTGTGATGCCTGAGCATTTTGCTGGTGCTCAATTCTCTACTCAATTACTCGAAGAGCTGCCAAAGGCTGTTGATCCCTGCGGTGAAAACGGCGAGTTCCATACTTTTGCTTGGGATGGTCCTATGTTTAGCAGGCCCATCGCCGTAGTTGGCGGTGAGGTTGTTAAGCGCGACGGCTTTGTCTATGCTGATTTACGTTTGGAGGAAGACGCATGAAAATAGTCACGTTACTACCCAGTGCTACCGAGTTGGTCTGCGGCCTAGGCCTTCGGGAGCAGCTGGTGGGCGTCTCTCACGAATGTGACTATCCGCCTTCAGTGGTGGGTCTGCCGATTCTAACTAGTTCGAGAATTCCCGAGGGACTGAGCAGCGATGCAATCGACAAATTGGTTACTGATCAATTAAAAAATGATCAGGCGCTCTACGATCTTATTATGCAAACCCTGATAGATTTGGCGCCAGATCTGATAGTGACCCAGGCACTCTGTGATGTCTGCGCGGTGTCGGGAAATGATGTGGCCAAGGCGATTGGCAGTCTGCCGGGGAATCCCCTGGTGATCAATCTAGAGCCGATCTGCCTGGACGATGTTCTCGAGACCGTGACCCTGTTGGCTAAGGCGGCCAATACGGAAGAACAGGGTAAAACCTATGTTGCCGAGCTGCGTGGCCGTATAGATCAGATTGATAAGCGCTCCCAGACTATTCCTTTATCCGCCAAGCCCAGAGTGGCTCTGTTAGACTGGCTCGACCCGCTGTTTGATGGCGGCCACTGGAGTCCGGAAATTATTGATCTGGCGGGAGGTATTCCGGTGTTCGGCGACAAACGCGAGCCATCTCAGCGCCGTGATTGGCCCGAACTGATCGATGCCGCGCCCGATATTATCTTTATTGCCCTCTGCGGTTTTAATGTTGAGCGCTCCCTACAAGATGTAGAGTCGTTCTTGATGGCAGAGGGCTTTGTCGAATTGCATCGGCGTGCTGGAACTCAGGTGTATCTTGTGGATGGCAATGCTTACTTTAGTCGACCCGGTCCACGCTTAGTTGACGCCCTAGAAATTATGGCCAATGCGCTACACCCAGATACTCACCCGCTGCCAGCAGGGTTGGATGCGGCGTTTAAACAGAATTAGTTAAAACTAAAATTAAAAGAGAAAAGATTCTTATGAATGAAGAACAAGATAAAAAACAGCAGTCCCATCAAAAGAAGATGGAAAAGCTTAAAGACAATGTCGATGCGACTATTGCAGCGGCAAACACTGAACGCGGCGTAGGAATATTGCTTACGGGCAATGGTAAAGGTAAGTCGAGTTCTGCGTTTGGCATGGTGATGCGCGCGCTCGGTTATGGTTATAAGGTGGGTGTAGTTCAGTTTATTAAAGGTCAGCAGTTATCCGGTGAAGAGCTCTATGTGCGAGACAACTGTCCCCAGGTGACCTTCCACCAGATGGGCACGGGCTTTACTTGGGATACGCAAGATCGCTCGGGTGATATTGCCGCTGCAAAAACAAGCTGGACCATTGCTGAAAAAATGCTGGCAGATGATAGCTACCATCTTGTTGTGTTGGATGAGCTGACCTATATGCTGAGCTTTAAATATCTTGATCAGGAATTGGTTTTAAACGCGTTGCAAAACCGCCCAGAAAACCAATCAATCGTGGTTACTGGTCGTGGTGGCGGATCGGCACTGTCTGACTGGGCCGACACAGTGTCCGAAATCAAAGATGTTAAACATGCCTATAATTCCGGAGTGATGGCTCGCAAGGGCGTGGACTTCTAATTGCGACGACTTTCGGCACCATTTGTTATCAGCCTGCTGGCTTTAATGCTGCCATTGGTAGTGATATTCGCTCTGGGTACAGGCACCGTTAATATTTCCATTGCCGATATTTGGCAGGCAACCCGGGGGTTGTTTTCCAATGACAGTTCCAGCTCTAGTTTCAGTTCCAGTAGCCAGATTCATACCATCCTATTTGATATTCGCTTGCCGAGAATTTTATTAGCTCTCTGTCTTGGAGTTATTCTGGCCATTAGTGGTGCGGTGATGCAGGGGCTGTTTAGAAATCCTTTGGCAGACCCGTCTCTCATCGGTGTATCTGGCGGAGCCTCGGTGGGTGCCAGTATCGTTATTGTTATGGCGGGCGAATGGATTCAAAGCGGTTCGGCGTTGGGTTTGTCGGCGGTGGCTGTGGGCGCCTTTGTCGGCGGGTTTATAGCGACTATTTTAGTGTACCGCCTAGCTACCTCGGAGGTTGGTACCTCAGTGACCACCATGTTACTAGCGGGTATTGCCATAGGGGCGATTGCCGGTGCGCTGAATAGCCTGCTCAGTTATTTTGCCGACAATGATATGTTGCGCCAGATAAGTCTGTGGCAGATGGGTAATTTAAGTACCGCCAACTGGTCGCGTGTTGCCATGGTCGCCGCGGTTGCTGCGTTACTAGGGTGTCTTTTCCCGTGGGACAGTCGCGCGCTCAATGCCCTGTTGTTGGGCGAGTCCGAAGCGCGCCATCTGGGTATTGATGTGCAGCGCGTAAAGCGGCGACTCATTGTTTTAACTGCTCTGGGTATTGGTACCTGTGTGGCGATGGCGGGTATGATTGGATTTGTCGGCCTGATTGTTCCCCACGCAATCCGTTTATTGATTGGCCCAGATCACCGTTGGCTGCTGCCCGGTTCAGCCCTAGCTGGCGGCCTTCTGTTAATTATTGCCGATAGTCTAGCTCGTGTTGTGGTGGCACCGACAGAGTTGCCCACGGGTATTTTAACGGCACTGTTGGGCGCGCCATTCTTTGTTGCGCTGCTTATTCAACGGCGCAGGGAGATTTAGCCGTGGCACTGATGGCAGAAAATATCTCCCTGCATATCTCCGGCTTTAACCTACTGCGCAATGTCAGTATGCGTGTCGAGCCGGGAACGGTAACCGCCATTGTTGGCCCTAATGGCGCCGGTAAATCCAGCCTACTGAAAGTATTGACCGGTGAGATGACAGCGTCTACTGGCCATGTAAGTCTCAATCATCAGCCTCTAAATGCCTGGGCGCTGGGGCAAAAGGCTAAGATGCTTGCGGTATTGCCTCAGCATACGGTGTTAAATTTCCCCTTTACTGCGAATGAAGTGGTCGCTCTTGGACGTATTCCTCATCAGACAGGCATCCATAAAGATGAGCTTATTGTTGCTGATGCTCTAAAAGCGGTGGATGCCAATTACCTGCAGAAACGCTTTTACACCCAGATGTCTGGGGGTGAAAAACAGCGGGTACAGCTGGCGCGGGTGCTGGCACAAATTTGGGAGCCCACCCAGCTTGGCGACCAGTTTCTGGTGCTGGATGAGCCTACCTCTGCCTTTGATTTATCTCATCAAAAATTAACGTTAGAAATTGTCCGTGGTTTGGCAGAGCAGGGCACCGGCGTTGTTATGGTACTGCATGATTTAAATTTGGCCGCTCGCTGTGCAGATAATCTGGTGGTCTTTGATAGTGGCACCATCGCCGCGCAGGGTTCCCCAGAAGAGGTATTAACTGAAGAGTTAATCAGTCAGGTATTTGGCGTGAAGTCGATTATTGCCAAGCATCCGGTCACTCAAAAACCTTTGGTAATCACCTAATGCCACGAATTTTATTATGGGCTCTGCTGCTCCCAAGTTTCTTATCTTCCAGTCTGCTCTTCGCTCAGGGTGCCCTTGCTAGCAAGGTGGGAGAGGTCTCTGCTGTCGATGACCAGAGTAATTTGGTGGTATTACCGGGCCCAGCACAGCGGATTATTAGTTTGGCGCCCAATCTTACCGAAGTCCTTTTTTATGTGGGTGCAGGTGAACAGATTGTTGGTGCAGATGAGTACAGTAATTACCCTGAACAGGCAAAGGCTATTATTCGTGTTAATAACCATGCTGTGGCTAACTATGAGTTGATACTATCCCTTGAGCCGGATCTGATCGTGGCATGGGAATCGGGCAATGGCGAGCAGATTATTGGCCGCATTCGAGAGTTGGGTCTGCCCCTATTCGTACTCGAAACAAGAAAAATGGATGCAATCCCCAACCTATTTAGCCGGCTTGGTCGTCTAACTGGCCATGATGAAATCGCGGTACAAAAGGCTCTGGAGTTTACTCAAAGGCTCGAAGGGTTGCGAGAAGCTTACAGTGACCAGCCAGCTGTAAGAACCTTTTATCAGATATGGAACGATCCATTTATCACCCTTAATGGCGATCATCTGGTCAGCGATGTTATTGAGTTATGTGGTGGGATTAATGTATTTGGTGAATCCATTCCTCTCGTACCCTATGTTAATATCGAAGCCATCATGGCTGCTGACCCGCAGGTAATTATTGCCAGCGGCAGCACTATGAATAATGAACAGTGGCGGGATAGTTGGAAAGATTGGCAGGGCATCTCGGCTGTAACCAACGGCGACATCTACCTTATTCCCCCAGACTTAATGCAGCGACATTCCAGCCGTATTCTAGACGGCGCGGAATATATGTGTGACTTCTTACAGCGTGCAAGAACAGCAGGCTAGATATTATTGCTTAAATCTGGGATGCTCTCTATAGCCCTCGTACCTCAGATAATTCGTGTATCCGAGCTAACTGTTGTGACTCTCGCACTTCAGGCGCCTCGTGCTCCTCTCGTAAAAATACCTCAGGCATAAAAAAGCCGCTAACAGTGCCAGCGGCTTTAAGTATCCTTTTTTCATCCTGCTAAATTTAGTTACAGCAGTTGCGCTCTGACAATTGTGATTATTCTGCTTGTATTCCCATTATAGGTCATACCCTCTCTCATTATGCTCTACGAGATCAAGACCGCTTGTTTCGCTTTCTTCATCGATACGCAACACTAGCAGCTTATCGACAAGTTTCAATAGAATAAAAGTGACTATGGCGGTGTAGGCGAACGTCGCGGCAATCCCTATTAGCTGAACCTGCACCTGGCTAGCCATATTCATGCCCTCGTTGTAACCCTGACCACTGAACACACCCAACGCGTCAGAGGCGAAGATTCCCGCATAGAACGTGCCCAATATACCGCCGACACCATGTACGGGGAATACATCCAAAGAGTCATCAATTTTCCATCGCTGCTTGATCGCTTGAGTTGCGTAGAAGCAAATAATACCCGCACTAAAACCAATCACCAGCGCGCCGCCGGGGCCAACAAAACCGGACGCTGGGGTAATAGTGCCTAGACCGGCCACCATGCCGGTGACAATGCCTAGAACTGAGGGCTTACCATACTTGACCCATTCCATAGTCATCCATGCCAATGAGCCTGCAGCGGCAGAAATGTGCGTAACCAGCATCGCCATGCCCGCATCACCATTGGCAGCGAGAGCCGAACCGCCATTAAACCCGAACCAACCTACCCATAACATACCGGCACCGGTCACGGTCATGGTCAGATTGTGTGGAGGCATTGCCTGCTGTGGGAAACCCTTGCGGTTGCCCAGCACCAGTGCCGCAACTAATGCGCCAACACCTGCTGTAATATGGACAACAGTACCGCCAGCAAAATCCAATAAACCCATTGAACCCAGCCAACCGCCACCCCAAACCCAGTGGGTAATAGGTGCGTATACAAGCACTAGCCAAAGTGTACTAAACAACAACATGGCGCTAAAGCGCATCCGTTCAGCAAAGGCTCCCACAATCAGCGCGGGTGTAATAATGGCGAAGGTCATTTGAAACATAGCGAATACTGACTCCGGTATATCGCCAGCCATTGAGTCTTCAGTTATCTGGGCCATGAATATATTGTCCAGATTACCTATCCAGGCGTTCATGCTTCCGCCATCACCAAATGCCAGACTGTAACCTAGGGTAAACCAGACAATAGAGGCCACGCAGGTGATTGCAAAGCACTGCATCAGGACTGAGAGAACATTTTTAGACCTGACTAAACCACCATAAAACAGTGATAGGCCGGGGATGGTCATAAACAATACAAGTGCCGTTGAGGTTAGAATCCACGAGGTGTTTGCCGCGTTTAAATCATCGGCAAAAACCGGCATGGATAATATGGAGATAATCATTGCCAGAATGCCTTGAGCGATGAGTCGAGTACTGAAAAACATATAATTCCCTTAGAATATAAGCACCATATTGGTGCGCAAAAAATAATTAACTAGTTACACTTGCACCATCGTCGATCAGAAAAGCCGTTTATAGGCCATGAATGTCGATCTATATACCAGTTAAAGCAATAATTATGCCGTGACCAAACCTAGTGCGCTATTTTGTTGCAAGACGGCTGAAATTTGGTAGTTACTGCTCTATAGATTTCTCAATTTAATCGGACTTTTGAATATCCTTCCAGCCAACTTCTACTCCGGAAGTCGATTGAAGTAGTGTCAATCGTTTGATTTGGAGGTACTAATTCTACGCCAAGACTGCGGGCCGATGGTGTGAGATGCTGTGATCGATCTCAAGCTCAAAATGACGATCGGCAGCTCAGGGATTCTCTGGTTAACGTGCACATTCAAAAATTTCAGGATCAGCGCGGCAATCACTGGACATTTTGGCTCGAATGGGCCTTTAATATCCCCCTATTAGCGGACTTATGCTGCTGTGACTAATAAGGTGTATTGCATTGTTTAAACGTACGTTGAGTACCATATCGTTGTTGGCTCTGTTGGGAGGCTGTGCATCAAATTTTGTTCCTGCCGATGTCGGACCCGATGGCAAATATATAGGCTGGCACTGTGAAGGCGATGTGACCTCTAAGCAAAATTGGCGCTGTGATCAAAAGACCCTAAAAGATGGGCTTGTTATTCAATCAGCCACGGAGCTTACGCCGCCGGCCGTCATTACTGAATCTAAGGCTGTGTCAGAAGAGCCAGTGCAGGCGATTATTTTAGACTCTGGGATGCCGGCATCGCCGCCCGCGTATCAAAGTAGTGGTTATAGCATCCAGCTCGGGGCATACGCTAATGCCCAGATCGCGGCTAGGATCGTTGAGCAGATGGCAATAAACGGAGACATTGATGTTGTGGAGGTTCTCTCCAACGGGAAGACCTTCAGTATTGTTTTATTGGGTCAGTATCCGTCTCGCGCAGAGGCGCAAAATATTGCTGACCGATTGACTTCGCAGCGACCTGAGATACGTTATTGGATCCGATCAATGAGGTCCGTTCGTGATGCCGCTGTCGAATAGAAATTCTGTTGCGGCACGTCTGCAGGCAATGGCAGATGAGGGTCGCTCGTCTGCTAGAACTTTGTCGCATCAGCTAGCGCCGGCGGATTATGGTCAACTGAGTCAGCAGCTTGCAGCGTTGATTAGTGGCGAAAAAGACCGGGTTGCCAATTTAGCCAACTGTGCTGCGTTGCTGTGGCAGGGTATGCCAGCGATTAACTGGGTGGGGTTTTATTTGCTAAAACGCAATACACTGGTGCTGGGCCCCTTTCAGGGTAAGCCAGCCTGCACACGCATTGAAGTAGGTCGTGGAGTCTGTGGGCTGGCTGCACAAATGCTTAAAGCGGTGATCGTTGGTAACGTTGACGAGTTTCCTGGGCATATCGCCTGTGATCGTAGCTCAAAATCCGAAATTGTTTTGCCGCTCATTCTCGATGGTAGGCTCATCGGTCTTTTGGACATTGATAGCCCTGAGGTTGATCGCTTTGACCACATCGATCAGCAGGGATTAGAGCGGATAGTTCAGGTTTTGATCGCACAGCTTTAAATAATTTCACTGACCATATATACGGTATTTAGGACTTGTTATGACCGCCACAAAACCACTGAACTTAGATCATATCTTCAGAGTCTTCAAATACACGATTTATGCAGTATTGGCACTTAACATACTGCTGTTCTTTCAAGAAGAGAGTCTGGCGACGGCACAGACTTTTAGCCAGGGTATTAACCTTAAGCAGATCATTCATGGCTTTGCCGCCACTATTGATACCGCGGCCTGGCTTATTCTGCTGCTTATTTTTGAGCTAGAAACCGCGATTCTAGCCGATGCTACGTTACGCAAACCCAAAGTGCAGGGCGCCCTTGTGTGTTTGCGACTATTTAGTTACGGCTTAATTATCTATGCCCTTTACGGCTACTTCAATAAAATGCTTATGACCTACAACGTAGTGCCTTTTGCTGCTGCAGATCTGTGCGCACTGGTCGGGCAGGGATATACCACCATTTTAACATTAGACGAGTATCCGTTCCTTGATACGCAAAGTTGCGCCAGGTTAGCGGATCAGACGCTGTTCCAATTGAATGGTCAGAAGATACTGGGCAGCTTAACGGACTGGGTTGGTATTCAATGGTTGGCTTGGGTCGAGGTGATCAATTCGATAACCTGGTTGGCGGTTGTAGTAATTCTAGAGGTCGACGTCTGGTTGCAATTGCGTGGCAGAACCGTTTATTTAAGCAAAATCATCAAAGTGTTGTTGTACAGCATACTACTCGCGGCAGCGACCTACTGGGGGTTCCTCGGAGACTTTCTCGATTTTTGGGATGCCTTCGTGTGGCTTGTGGCCTTTGTCTTTATTGAAATGAATCTCTTTCAATGGCAGACGGAAACGACCGCGCCATCATAAGCTCATGATGGCGAGCGTGAGCTTTGACAGGCAGGTCAGTTTACCTGCCTCATTGGTCAGACGAATTTCCCACACATGTGAGCGTCTGCCCAAATGGATAGCTTTGGCGGTCCCCAATACCAAGCCAGATGACACAGGGCGCAGATGCGTCGCACTGACCTCTTGACCTAAGCATTTGGTGGTAGACATGTCGATAACATGCGCTCCTGCGATACTGCCTAACGTTTCTGCCAGAACAACATTAGCGCCGCCATGGACCACGCCATATGGCTGAAAGGTACGGCTGTCCGCAGGCATAGTTCCACTGAGGAAGTCATCTCCGACCTCGGTGATTTGAATGCCTAGCCATTCAACGATAGTGTTCTTATTCATCTGATCGTTGATCATGTCCAGATTGGGCGTTAGGTGCCAAATACTACTCATTGGAAATCCTTAGTTTTTTAAGCGTTTATGCTTAACTCTGGTAGGGGATGCATCTTCTCCTTTGCGCTTAATAAAGTCTTCGTGGTACTCAGAGTAGCTGCCTTCAAAAAAGACCACATCACCACTGTCCTCGTAGGCAAGCGTATGAGTAGTAATACGATCAAGGAACCA
>Ga0115006_10001440_pt1 | contig 14835 bp, 10 predicted proteins | sample ArcOceMetagenome_3_FD_88943 | JGI IMG/M metagenome (GOLD analysis project Ga0115006, IMG submission 88943) | Marine eukaryotic phytoplankton communities from Arctic Ocean - Arctic Ocean- Svalbard ARC20M Metagenome | ecosystem: Environmental > Aquatic > Marine > Oceanic | place: Arctic Ocean...
AAAAAGAGAGGGAGAGGGAGAGAGAGAGAGAGAGAGAGAGAGAGAGAGAGAGAGAGAGAGAGAGCACGAAGGCGCGCAGCACGGGAACGCACAGCAAGGGCACGCACAGCAAGGGCACGCGCAGCAGGCACACGCAACGCGAGCGCGGACACGCACAGCAAGGGCACACGCAGCAGACACACGCAGGCTGTAAAGTCGTTGCAAGCAATCAGAAAGTTGCAACACGAGCATGGGGGGGTCGCAAGCGAACCCAACGCGAGCATGCATAGCGCCAGCACAGAGCACAGCCTGGTCGGGGACCCTGGCGGCCGCAGACGATCTGGGAGTTTCCCTTGCGCCGCCGCGTCAGCGCGCGCCCGCGCCCGCTGCCGGCCCCCACGCTCGAGCGTCATCCGGGCACCACACACGGCGCCTGGGCCCGCACGCCCGCGCCGACGGCCACTGGGTGCCGGCCCCCAGGCCCCCGCGTGCGACCCCATGTTTCCTCTCTCCCCAGTCTCTCTCTCGCGCCGCGGCCACAAACTTTTGAACCGTGGCAACTACCAAACCTTGGTACTGATCTTTCTGATTGCTTGCAACGACTTTACAGCCATGTAAAGGAGGGAAAAAAGAAAATAGACGTCATCCCGCATGAGCTCGGCCAATCGGTGCGGGGAATGATGGGGAGAAGGTCCGGGCATTGACAACTAGAAGTTTCAGGCCAAGAGCAAGCATGGTGTCAGAGTGCTGGGAGATGCAGTTGCCCAACGCCAAAGTCTTTGAGCATCGCTAAACCTTACCTTGGAAAAAGCCATCCAGATTCAAACAGCGCGTGCGTTTGCTTCGACGCGGAGTGGTGCGGCATTCTGCGCGAAACGCTCTGGGCATCCTGAATGGACGCCGCTGCCCTCATATAGCCGAGGGCGCCGTGGGGTGTTGCGTTCAACGTTAAAGGCGTCTCCCACGGTCCAGGATGAGCCAGAATGACGGAGTTGAAATGTTCGCTCCCGTCGAGCCTGACACCGCGCGCCTGATTTGCAGCCAGGATGACAACACCCGGGACGCACCGCATTGCACGGTCACTGCCGGGTCGAATAATCTGGACATCTCGCTCCTGTTTCAGGGTGAGATAGAGCTAGAAGATGATGGGATGGCAATCGATCGCATCGAGTACTACGCGCGAGACCACTGCAGGTCGGCCGCTGTGTACTGTGCATACGTGTGCTCGGGTGGGCTATTAGCACTGCTCGGACGCTGGCTGCCGCATCGCAAGCTCAAAATCACCCACTCGCGCTGCGACGCTTCTTCTGCCGACCGCGTGCTCGTCTTCGGGGCCGATGGCCAAAAAACCGTGGCCAAACTGCAGAGCGATGCTGAGGTGCCGCCGTTTTTCGACTATCGCCACGTGCGCCATTATCTTCGGAGCAGCGACTCTCCTGCCCCGGCGGTATACCAGACTAGACAGCCCATCGCTGCATACCACAAGGAATCCCAGCGAGGTCTGAGTGACGACGAGGTGCGTGCTCGCCAGCGCCTTTTCGGGGTCAACCTGGTCAAAGTACCTGTCAAGCCGCACCTGGTGCTGCTGGTGGAAGAAGTGCTGAATCCCTTCTACATATTCCAAGTGTGGAGCGTGACCATATGGCTGCTCGATGAGTACGTGTACTACGCCATGTGCGTTGCGTGCATCTCAATCGTCTCGGCGCTGGTCTCTCTTGTTAGCACCAGACGCAACCTGCAGCGAATCAGCGCTATGGCTTACCACCACGCCTGGGTGCGTGTCCTGCGAAGCTCTTGCGTGCTCACCGTGAGCTCAGACGACCTTGTGCCCGGAGACGTCGTGCTGCTGCAGCCCCAGGATACCGTTCCTGCAGACCTCATCTTGGTGAGCGGGTCGGTCATTGTCGACGAGAGCATGCTCACGGGCGAGTCTGTGCCTGTGGTCAAGACTGCCCTCCCCCCCCCTGCGTCGTCGGAAAGAGAGGGGCAGGACGATGTCTTCTGTCCGCAGCGGGACAAGGCATGTGCCGTGCTGTGCGGCACCAAGGTCGTAGACGTTTCGCCTGCGACTGCCGCACCAGGCCAGCGCGGGGAGGACCTGGTGATAGGACAGGGGGGGCAGGAATGTGCAGTGGCTGCCATTGTCATCCGGACGGGATACTTGACGGCAAAAGGGAGCTTAGTGCGGTCGATTTTGTTTCCAAAGGAGTCGAGCAACGACTTTTTCAAGGACGCTGTACGTTTCATTTGTGTCCTGGCCGCCCTCGCGTCCCTTGGCATTATCTATCAGGTGCCCTGCGCCCACGAGTGCGTGCGTGTAGTCCCTTGCGCTGTGTACAGACGCGTGCTTGCAAGTGCGCACACTGATGCCCTCGCACCGCGCGGGGGCGCGCTCTCTTTTCCTGTCTGCGCGCAATTGTTCAGAGGCATATGCCTATGCATCCTTCCTTCACCCTAACCTCAACTCCAATCACAACTCTAAACAGAGCAAGCAAATGACCCGATACGGCGCCTCCATGTGGCATCTTGTCTTAGGAGCGTGCGACATTGTTACGATAGCCGTACCACCAGCCCTGCCTGCAGGTAGTCCTAAACCCAAACCCTCGGATGTCTGCGCCATAGTGCCCCGTTGTGCACTCCATACACTAGGGCGCTGACGTTGCGCATTTGTGTATTTGGAATTTTTCACATGCATCCTGCAGCGATATGCATTGGCCTGGAGATGGCGATGGCGCGTCTCAAAGACCTCTTCATCTATTGCACCAGGTGCCGCATCTGCTCTCAACCTCGCTCTATTTGTGTGTGTCTGTGTAAGAGAGAGAGAGTGTGTGTGTGTGCGCGTAGCGTGTGCAATGTTATATCGCCATATCACCGGCAACTAGTGTGTCAACGTGCAAGCATGGCCGCGGCGCGCCTCAAGCCCTAACCGCCGTCGCATGACGTCTGCATACGCTGCTCCAGCCCCTCTCGCATCAACCCAGCAGGCCAGCTCGAGGTAGTCTGCTTCGACAAAACAGGCACCTTGACCACGGATCGTATCGATGTCGTGGGATTTGCTCTGGTGCCCCAGTCTGCTTCGCCGAAAGACTCCACGGCGGCTGGCGTGAGTAGCGATGTCGGGGAGGAGTGCGGGGGGGAGCGCGCGGACGCTTGCGCGCACAGGTTGGGTGCGATGGTGGGTGTCGACGAGGTCGGATGGCATATGGTCTGTTGTCTTGCACTGTGCCACAGTCTCGTGCCTGCGCCCGTCAGGCCCACGCCTTGCCCTGTGCCCAACGGTCTCAAGACCGCTTGTTCGCTGGAGCAAGGTGTGCTTGAGGGGCAGGAGGGTGCGGTAGCAAAATACATTGGAGACCCGCTTGAAATCGCCACGTTTGCCGCCATCCGTGCTTCACTTGAGGTGTGTTCAGGCGCGCGTGCGAGTGCCCGCGTGTGTGTACGCTGTAACGTTTCAGAATGACGACGCCTCGAGCAACGTGCGCTGACACGGTGAGTCCGGCGTCACGCAGGAGCGCATGGTCCAAACTAGTACTGGAGATTCTCTACGCACCCCCGTAGTCACTTTGTACGGGAAGCAGGCAGAGACTGTGCTGGAGGCTGGACGTGCAGAGCATTTGGTGTTGTGTGCGGGAGCAGGGATGGGAGGCAAAGTCGGGTTGCAGAACAGGACGGGGGAAGGAGGGTCGGACACCGATAGTGGTGACGCATTGTACCTCCTGGATCAAGTGGCGGGCCATGGGAACTTGAGGCGGGGACCTGGTGTGGGCATTGCTTGTTCCGAAGCACTAGGTGTCGACATGCTGGTGGACGGCGTAAATGCCGACTCTGAGGTTGAAGAATGGTCGGAAGTGTCTCCCGCCGCCCCTGCCCAACGAGCCCATGCGGCAACTGGCGCGGATGGGAATGGGCGTGGTGGACGTCGAGGAGACAGCGGAGGCAAGGAGAAGGAGCCGGTAGAACGGGCAGCCGTGCTGCGGAGGTTTGCATTCACGTCAGAGGCTCTAAGGAGTTCAGTTGTGGTGGCCTTTGAGCGTGTGGCGGGCACGTATGTGTATGTCAAGGGGGCACCAGAAGTTCTCGTCGGACTTTGCATTCCTGCGACGCTGCCCCAAAACATTTGGCAGGAGGTGTCGCATCACGCGCGCAACGGGAGGCGTGTGCTAGCGTGCGCGTTCCGAACATGTGGTGCTGCGGGCGCGGCGTGGGCGCTTGAAGCTGACCGCGCAGACGTGGAGAGCAATTTGGTGTGGGCTGGGCTCATCGTTATGGAAAATACTCTCAAACCTGACTCAAAAGGCGCCGTCGACGAATTGGTTGCAGCTGGACTTCACTGTGCAATGGTCACGGGTGATCACTCGCTCACTGCCATCAGCGTGGCTCGGCGATGCGGCATATTGCTGCCCTCCCGTCCTGTGCTCCTGGGCAAGATGATAGGGGAGGACGGCGGTGGCGGTGCAGGAGTAAAGGGTGGGAACGAGCATGATGGACGCAAGAGCGAAATCGAGAGGTTGGTGTTTACGAAAGTGCTTCCATTACCGGATGATCTGGGAGATGCAAAAGCATCATCTCTTGCCGGTGCTTCCGAAGAGCTCAGTGCAAGGGAGGCGTTTGAGCTGATGGTAGGGGAAGGGGCAAGTATTGGGGTTTCTGCAAGCCCAGGAGGCACGTGTGAAGTTGCCGTCACGGGGGCGGCGCTAGACGTTTTACTGCGACTGTCTGAAGGAAGCACGTCGTGGCGCGAAACCTCAAATGTGCCATCAGCAAAGAGACGGCGGCGTGCATGGGGACCCCCGGGAATGTCACGCAACTCGAGAGGTACACGCAAAGGCGGCGGTCGCGTATTCGGCGTTCCCACCATATCTCCGCCTAACTCTCCTTCGTTTACGCCAGCAGTAGCTCACTCACCTGCGCCACTGTCCGCGACGGAGCTGTGCGCTGACAGCCACATAATATCCGAGACGGAGATCGCGCGCCAGTTCATTCGTGCCGCCCGCGTCTTCGCCAGATGCTCTCCTTTGCACAAGCAGACACTGGTGACGTCACTGGCCCTCAATCTACCTGCCACTGTGGCATTTTGCGGAGATGGTGCCAACGACTGCGGGGCCCTAAAGGCTGCTCACGTGGGGCTCTCGCTGTCTGATGCGGAGTCTTCAATTGCAGCACCCTTCACATCATCTACCAGGTCTGTTCGCGCCATGGTGGATTTGATACGAGAAGGCCGCGCTGCTCTGGTGGCTTCGGTCGCGGCCTTCAAGTTTATGGCCTTGTACTCCCTCACACAGCTCATTTCTGTGCTGCGGCTCTATGAGGTCAATGCGACACTGACCGATGGGATGTTTCTATGGGTCGATTTGTTCCTGGTCCTACCGTTTGTTGTAACCATGGCCCAGACTGCCGCTGCCCCGGGGCTGGCTCGGTTGCGACCCCAAGGGCGGCTTGTGTCGCCTCCAGTCCTCGCTTCTGTCTTCGGCCAGGTGTTGCTGGTCATCATATTTCAGATTCTCGCCGGTGGAGCTACACACAGGATGGCACGGTTCGAGTGCGATCCGCTGTGTCGACCATTCGGCTACAATGCAACCGCTGCATTCGGTGGAAACACAACACACACACAAGTCACAGACACTCCCCAACCCGACTCCTTTGCTGACACCGTTTCGGCAAAGGATGCGATCACGCTGGGTGTAGCAACTTCATCGGAACAGTGGTCTGGTGTGTGTTGGAATGGCACGGGACCAATAGCGCCTTGCTGCCTCAAGCAGCCGCTTGGATGCCCGACACATGCTGTTCATCCCAGCCCAAAGGTGAACTGTGTCTCAGTAGAAGCTACCGCTGCATTCATTCTCTCTCAGTTCCAGTATCTGGGAGCGATAGTGGCCTTCAGCTCTGGCCCACCGTACCGGCAGCCGGCGTACACCAACATGCATCTGGACATCAATCTCGCGGTGGCAGTGTCGGCTAGTCTCGCCCTTGCCTTCGGTGTTCAAGGAGGCGATCTTCTTTCTTTCGTGGTGAGCAAGATGCGGCTAGTGGCATTTCCAGATCAGAACTTTCCGGGCCGTCTGATTCTTCTCTCTGTGCTCGCTATCACTGCCGCCTGTTCTCTTGAATCAGGTACTACACACCCTTGCGCGCACTGTCTGCTCGCTGCCTTCCCTATGTCAGGTATTGCACCGGATCTTTTATTCGGATTATCAAAATATCATAAGCATGTGTGATGGACGGCGAAAAGGGAACTAACATGAAACCGAATCTGCTGCAGTCATTTCACGTGTAGACGACCTTCTTGCAGACCACCGAGACGATGAGGATGCTGCGGTCGCGGGAATTCGAGTTGATTTTTACACGTTGATGCCAAGTGTTTCCAAAGCCATTTCGCATATTCTGCAGGGTCGAGGAAAAGAGAGGCTGTGGAAGGTGCTTATTTCGCTTCTCATGTTGGTTTTCTCAATATTTTTGTCGATTCTCCTCGTGCCATGAGCTCGCGAGGAGGTGGAGGAGGAGAAGAAATAATGGTTTATTCAAAGCTGACGCAGTGAACGAGGAGGACTCGGAGCGCGACCACCCTACACTGTTGTAGAAGACGGGTTCTGCCGTGCTGCAAGGAGCAGGAGGAGGAGGAGGAGGAGGAGGAGGAGGGTTTATTGACAAGCAACAAATGAATGTCGGTCGGTAGGCACAACACGCTGTGGAGGAGACGGTGGTGGTGCGTTGGCTTTATTCAAAGCTAACGCAGTGAACGAGGAGGAGGAGAAGATAATCAACGAAAACGCAGTTCTCGGAACAGGTAGCGGCGTATTCACAGCAACGCAATTGGAAGAGTAAGCAGTGCAACATCCCGAAAAAATAAAAGGTTTATTTGTCGAGCTATCACTTGTTTATGTACAGACGAAGACGCAAGATTTACATGTGCTATGTCAAACCTGAGGAAAGACGCGGGCAGTCACGCCTCCGCCAGGGGCCCTGAACCATGCTCTCACAACCGCTCTCTCCCCCTTACCTAAAAAATAACAAATAATCCTCATTTCTCAGGGCCTCAAAGATTTGTCAATTGATATCGACCAGAAGCCTTGTGGTCAACGAGATCATTTTCCATTGCGCCCTGTGAAATTACCACTTGTTCCAGAAGGATTCAAATTCCCCAAAGTCAACGTCGCCTCCGCCGTCCTCGTCAACAGCTTCAAAGAGCGTCTTGAGCTCTGTCGGCCGCAGCCATACCCCCAACTGCCATACGCATAGTCGATACAGGTGAGCATTCACGCTTGTTTGCTATGTGTAAGTGCACACATAAGTAGGTATGACTACATGTTCATGCAAGGAGTAGGGTAGGAACACGAGATGAAATGAGATGAGCGAATGCGAAACAGATGCACTGAGCCCTCCGGCATGTCAGCGGCAACAAAGCACATCATCAACAGGGTAGAGGGAACGAGTACTTTAAAAAGCCCGCCAGCCATCTCCTTGCGATCCACACTTCCACCGCCATCCTTATCGATGGCTTTGAAACAGGCCTTGGCATTCGGAAATTTATCAGCCATCTTTTGTTTGATCTGGTGGCATTTGGCCTTGTGGACCCAATCGGTAAATGCGGGGATTTGAGCATCTGATGGCACGGCCCCTGGGTGCCGTTTGTTGGCTTTTGAGCAGATGTTGTTGATGGTATCTTGTTCGCGGCAATAAAAACAGGTGAATAATCCTTTGCGTGGTACTTCTTTTGACCAGGTTGACGGGATGGGAAAGTCCATGTCATTGTAGGTTTCGTTCATGCAGTTTTGACCTGGTTCAACGATTGCCAGATGCACAATGTCTTGCATGATAGCTCTCTCTGGATGGTTAGACAGCTCCAATTCATAGTAGTCGACTGCCATGTCGGTGTGGAACATGTTGAGCATGTGGATACGCTCCATTAGTTGTTGTCTTTCTGCCCGCGAGATATCTGTCTTGTACATACCATGTATGCCAAAGAAGCCCAGGTAATCCACCGTGCGAGCAAAGGCAATGATACACACTTCAACGCGATACTTCATGAGGTCAACATTCCCCACTTGTGTCGAGGATTTAGATTTCAGCTGCTCACACTTTTCGTTTAGAAAATTTAGGTACTCCTTGATGTGTTTGCATTTGAAGACCTTTGTATTGGACAGCTCCCGGAACTCTGCCACAACTTCGAAGAGGCTCTCAGCATCTCTAATATCATGGAGAAAATTTTGCCATTCAGAATCCTGGATGGCTGCAACATCAGGGCCCTCAATGTCCTGAGGCTTCAGCAGTGACACAAAGTCCAGCTCCAGGATACCATGCCGTGGCAGCTGTAGATGACGCTCGTAGCGAAGCGCCTGCAAACAATCATGAGCGGTTAAACGCCGATCGACTCCGAATTCTATCCCTCACACTCCCCACTTTGACAGATACATGTCGCTCGCACTCTCTCGTGCACACACACATGTTCTCTCTTTAGCCACTTCTCGTATCCCCATTTTTGCAAGATCTCTCGCTCTGTTTGGCTGACTGTCTCTGTCTAACTCTCTTCTCTTCTCGGGCAAAGGGGATAGACAAATACCTCTCCATTCAAATGTGCGTTCAGCCAGCACAGCTCGAAATGATCGCGCGGCCCACCAATGCGAGCTTTCAACGCATCTTTATATTTGTTTAGGACCTCTTCATTCCCATTTCGAGCATCGAGGATCTTGATGCCAATATCTCGCTCCTCCTTTGTTGACAGATCCAAACGGTGGTGACCCGTTGGGTTGTTTGGAGTAAAGGCAAAAGCCGTTGGACCCAGCAGCAGCTTGAGCTGTCTTTGCTCAGATTCGGTCATATACTCTTTAGCACAACGTTTGTTCCCGTCGGGGTCATTGAATTTGTGATAAATTTCCAGCATGAAGTTGACTTTTTCCTCACTTGTCAGCAGGTGCACAATGAGGGCTGCTGCCTGCTCATAGCTAAATACAGTATCTGCTGTGATGAGCACCCTTAGGTATTCGACCTTGCCCATGCGGTGCTCGCCCGGTTGAAGCTTGGAATTGTTAGTGAAGTGCTCCATCAAAGATGAAAAGACGGTATTATGCAGCTCGGTGTCGCCGCCCGCCCACGGTGGCTTTCGGAGCGATACAAAGCGAAATCCAAATTCGCCTTCCTCGGGTACTTCCGCTTCTTCCTCGAAACTTACCATCTTCTTAAGATTGTAAGGTTCCCAGTTAAGAGTGACAGTTGTTCGTTGGAATTGGCCTTTGCCCATGGCTTCAATTTTCAGGAGATCACGAACGACCAGTCGCGAGTACGGGTCGGACATGTCAAACATGTACTCGCCTGCCGGTTCAGAGGGGTCGAAAGCCGACGCACTCACCATGCCGAAACTGCAGTCTCTGAGCGACAGATCCACCGTTCGCTCGTCCTTCTGTTGCGTCTCTAAGTTGTTCTTGAAGCCCATGCAGGATTGCATGAGACGACGGCATCCGGTCTGGCCCAGTGGGTTTCCGTCTAGAATCAGCTTTTGAAGGGACTTGTTGAATTCCAAAGGTCCTGCGATCAGGAAGGCCGACTGCAGAAAGCCAAAAAAGATTAGTTATCCCTATCGAATGCGACAATTTCATCGAACTGCTTTTTGTTCATACCTGCTCGCTCAGGCGATTGTGGCTGAGGTCTAAATATTCGATCGCGCAGCTCTTGACTTTGAGTGCTTCGGCCAATTTGCTGTACAGCAAGCCAAAGTCAGCGAAACGCAAACAATCCTCCCCTTGGTGCCAAAGGGGATAGCAACAGGTACTCTGCGCGTGCATGAACAGGCCATGCACATTCGACCACATCGAATCTTATGCTTGCGGAATAATGCATACACCTGCACGGCACAAGATCGCCGAAGCCGTTCCACCCAAGGTCAAGGTGTTTGAGCTGGTCTGCGGACACGAGAGCTTCTGCAAGCTCTTCAGCACCGTCTTTCCGTATGTGACCCCAATGGCATTCAAGCCACTGAAGCACTCGGCTGGTCTGCAGCAGGTTGGCAAGGGCCGTGCACGATTGCCTTCCGACAGCATTGTGGGACAAAACGAGCTTGACTACCGTCTTGCGCGCGGCTAGGCCATCAACAATGTCCGCCACAGCTGCATCGCTGAAATGTTCAAAAGTCGGTCAGATATATCATGCCGCGCGATTCCACGAGAGCGAGACGGCGGAAAATGCAGTACCTGAGTTGATTGTGCCGCACGGACAAGGATGTCAGGTTGCTCTTTTTGGTTCTGAACTGCTGAGCGAGCGCAATCGATCCGAGGGTGCCTATCTTGTTGTTGTCGAGCAGCAGCGTCGTGAGTGTCTTGCAGGTCTTGAGCCCCTTGGCGAGCGCAGCCGCACCGTCGTCGAAGATCATGTTGCCTGACAGGTCCAGCGTCACGAGACCCGCAAGCTGGCCAAAGTATGGACCCAGTGCGGCCAGCCCGCCGTCCGCGAGCGAGCAGTTCGGGATCATGAGAGATTCTGCCCGGCGGCGCGAGATGGCCTCGAGCGCCTGCGGCAAAGCGGACTTGTGCAGCTGCACGCAGGCATTGCCGTACGCGCGCGCCAGGCGCGCCCCAGCGTCACGGTCGTCCTCTCCGTCGTCATCCTCGGGCTCGCAGTCCGCGCTGAGCAGGTCGGGGGCATAGTCGGGGAGCGGCCCAGCCTCGGGAGCCGGCGTCGCGGGCCGCCGCACAACGATGTCCTCCTTGCCGTCCCACGACGGGAAGGGCGTGTCCGAGACGAACCGGCGCACATTGTCCTTGACAATCACGGGGTCGTTTTCGTAGACGGAGACCGTGCGCAGCGGGGACTCTGGGGACTCTTGGGGCACCAGCTGGCGCGCGCGCCCGGCGTACTTGTTCTCGAGGTCCTCGATCCAGTCCTCCACGCGACGGAGCACCGTGCCCTCGTCTGGACACGCCGCGATCTTGTCCAGCAGCGACGTGTCAAGGTTGCGAAGGTCCACGCCGTCTATCTCGTCCTCCCCCCCAGCTTGTGGGGGGTGCCGCGCGCGCCGTGTTGCGAGTGGTTTCATGACCGCGCCGGGGCCCGGGCGCGACCAGTAACGATTTGGTTTCCCCAGGTGCGGAAACTCCGCAACTACGCCCCAGTGTGTGAGCGAGGCGGCGCCCAGGCGGGAAGGCGCCCGCGGGTCCGCCCATGGGCGAACAGCAAGGCTCGCGCCCTCGCGTCGCCGCGATGTGCCTCGCGATCGAGAACTACACACACCTCGACGACATGGAGAACGCCGCGCGCGACGCCGAGGCGCTGCACGTGCGGCTGAACTCGACGCCCGGGTGCAGCTCTGCGCTGACAAAGCACGCCAAGGTCACAGCCTCGAGCAAGATGCTGCTGCGGGCCGTCCGGGCTTCCCTGCAGGAAGCAGCGCTCGCGGAGACGCCGCCCGACCTCTTTCTCCTGTACTATGCAGGGCACACGGTGCAGCTCGCGAGCAAGTGGGGCGTGCAGGCGCTCGCCGACACGAGGCTGTACCTGGTGCCGGCCGGCGCGAACCCGAAGCGCGAGGGCGACTGCGACGCGCAGTGTCTGGCCATGGACAAGTTGCTCAACGTCCTCCGCAAGGACCTCTGCGCGCCCGTTCAGGCGCGCGCCGGCAAAGCTGTCGTCTTCCTGTTGCTCCTGGACTCTGTCCGCCGCGTCCTGGCTCCGGACGGCGGCGGTGCTGCGGACCGCACGTGCGGTGTAACGAGCCCCACGGCGCCGAGCAAGGCCACCGTTTTCGTGGCGCACTTCACGGGGCTGCAGCGCAAGGTTGTCTGCGAGGACGGGGAGCACAGCCCGCTTGTGCGCGCGCTGTTGGACTCGCAAGCCGGCGTCTTTGCAGACGGCATCAGCATCGCAAGCGTGCTCTCAAAGCTGGCCTGCAGCGAGACTGCAGCGGCCAGCGTTGGCCTTGACTCGATCCCCCCCGAATACTGCATCGTGCCGGCCCAGGAAAAGAATGAGGTGGACGCCGAGCTTCGCACACTGCTTGAGGAGTGGAAATTGGGCGACCAGGCAGAACTTCTCGCTGCAAACGGGGTCTTATCGCTCGCGGACCTCGAGAGCATGGCGGAGGAGGAGGTGGAAGCGTTCGGACTGAATGTGAGGTTTCGTGCGCTCCTGCAACACGTGCACAGGTTGGCTGCGCTGCGGAAGAAGGATAAGAAGCATGGCAAGAAGCCCCAACAAGGGTCGTCCAACTCCAAAGACAGTGGAGAAGCTGGGTGCGATTGCGAACTGGACCTCGGGAATGAAGATGCAGCAGATGGCCAGGATGATGCTGACCCTTATGCTCTCGCCCTCGACCTAGCAATGTTGAACGCAGATGCGCTCCTGAAACAACTCGAACACTTCGAAGAGACGCGCGATGTGTCGGCGATTGTCAGCGGGATGGGACACTTCATTCAGGACGCAAGCGTGCAGGAGATGGGCAGCCGGTCAATTTGGTTTCTCGCCTCCGACGACGACCTGCAAGCGCTCATCGCAAGAGAAGACGGTATTGAGGCCGTTCTCGCTGCTATGCGCGCCCACCCCAAGATATCTGCCGTGCAGGAGGCAGCATGCGCTGCCCTCTCGAATTTGGCACACTACAACTCCAGCAATCAGGTTCGGATTGCGGCCGAGGGTGGCATAGAGCGTATGGTCGAAGCCATGAAGGTGCATCCGGAGGTGGGGGCGCTGCAAGAGCACGGGTGTGCAGCGCTGGCAGACCTAGCAAGCAACACAGCCGTGGGACATGGGAAGATCGTGGCAGCTGGCGGCGTTGAGCGAGTAGTGGCAGGTTAGAGACATGCATAGAATGTTTTGGCGCCGATTTTTGGAGGATTCGTGCGTGCACGCATGCATGCCTGAGTACGCATGTATGCATGTGTCCAAACATGGGTATGTGTTATGCTCTCCCTCACGCAAAATCGTGGCATGGCAGCCATGGCTGCCCACCCCATTTCGCCAAGGATACAAGAACATGGCTGTGCCATGTTGAGCAGCATTTCTGCTCTCAAGGAGCACCAGATCCATGTCGTTTGGGCAGGCGGTATCGAAAGGACTGTCGCTGCGATGCACGGACATCCCGCCCCAGAAGTACAGCAAGCTGCCTGCTTTTCGCTTCGGTCTTTGTCGCTCAATAGCACCGCCAATCAAATGGCCATAGCCAAGGCGGGCGGTGTGGAGAGATTGCATGTCGCATTGAATTCTTTGGTCCCGTTGGTTCAAAAGGCAGCTTGCGCTGCTCTCCTGTCTCTTTGTTCCTGCATGAGCGTCGCCGAAAAAATCAGATTGTCTGGCACCTCTGCCTCGCTGAAGAACATGATCTCTGCGCCGGACGTTAGCAAGGACGCAAAACGCCTTGGCACACAGCTCTTGAACAGGTTGGATGTGTGAGTGCGAGTTTTTAAGTGTGTTGTGTGTGTATGTAGAGTATTACACATCGTGGGAAAATACTGGACAAATCAACGTAAAGAGCGCGCATGCACTTGATGAGAGAAAGCACATATGAAACCGACTGAGCACACGAACGCACACGCGCACGCACATGCACGCACATGCACACGCACACATGCACGCACACACACTTGCACACACACTTGCACACACAAACAAACACAAACACACACACACACCGGTTGCACAGGTTGGAATCCGACGCATCTCCAATGTCGTCACCACTCGCTTCGCCCGTCAAAGGCGCGAGAACGCCAAAATCGTCTTCTGAGGGCAGTCCTGTTCATGCAAATGGGAGGGAGGCTCTTCCCGGCGACAGGCAGCTGCGCCGACGGCTGTCTATGGAGGACAGCGAGCCTTTTGGCACGTCTCCAAAGTCCTCCTCGTCCCCAAAGGGGGGGCGACGGTTGGCGCTCGACGACAGAAGCTCCTCAAACAGCGTGTCGGGATCGCGCGATGCAAAGGCTTGTCACGCTAAGCAAAGCAGCAAGGTGCTCAAGCTGCCTCAAGTACAGCAAGTTGACGGCCGAGCGGGGGTTGTGGCGCAACAAGGAGCAAAGGCTGGCACGCGAGGTAGTCAGGTGATGTCACGGACGATGAGTTCGCTGCAAAATGCTGGCAACAAGGCTAAGGAGTTGTTCGCTGGCGCTGGGTGGCATGTGCCTGCGCTGCCCTTTATGGGCTCTGGGGGCCTGAGCATCTCATCTTCGATGTAAGAATGCAGGACCCTATTGTAGAATATTATAAAACCGCAAGCATGTGATATCCCCACGATCTCGTCGCGCTTGCGATGGGGGTTCGTCAACAGAGTCTTACATACAGGTTCTGGGCAGGGGTTGTCTAGAAAAGCTGTTGTGATTGGCTGCGTGTGCTGCTGGAGACCCCGCAATGTGGGGAAGAAAGCTTTTGCACATGGTACTTTTTCCCCAAAAGGCAACATTGAATGAAACGCTCAATCTACATGCGCTGCCTCGTGTCCTTTTTCTGTGAAAGCGTTATCTGCTGGACAGGCGGTCCATGTGATCTCGTCTCTCTGCACATATAACCTATGAGCGTGCTCTCACGAACACGTACAAGAATGTGTCGAAAATGCACACATCCACACAGCGCCAACGCATAAGATGTGCACGCATGCATGACTGCTGCTCGGCGTGCCACAAATACACAGAATGCTCAATGCATCATGCTGCCGCCTTCGACGCCCGGAACAGCCCTCGTAGAGCCTGCGCATGCGTGCGTGTGTGAAGTGTGGTGGGAGGGGGCATGTGTGGCGCGGCAGTTTATCAGCGCACTTTTGTGACATATATATATACACATATACACACACACACACACACACACACACACACACACACACACACACACACACACACACACACACACAAACACATACACACACACAAACACATACACACACACATAGGC
>Ga0115006_10001441_pt1 | contig 14834 bp, 21 predicted proteins | sample ArcOceMetagenome_3_FD_88943 | JGI IMG/M metagenome (GOLD analysis project Ga0115006, IMG submission 88943) | Marine eukaryotic phytoplankton communities from Arctic Ocean - Arctic Ocean- Svalbard ARC20M Metagenome | ecosystem: Environmental > Aquatic > Marine > Oceanic | place: Arctic Ocean...
AGGAGAGGAGAGGAGAGGAGAGGAGAGGAGAGGAGAGTAGAGGAGAGGAGAGGCAGGGGGACTGCAAGAGCGCAGTGACAATGCGCGGAGAGGGGCAGCATGGGAGGGGCACAACCAGCCGTCATCATGTTAGCTGCCCCAAAACTGTCGCCGGCCCACCCCCACGCAGGGTAAAAGCCGGACAGCACACAGCAGGCTAGCGCGTGCAGTAGCCACATCCGCGTCCCCCCCCCGGCCAGTGGTGGCTGCATCAGTGAGCCGTACAGCGTCGGGGGGAAGGTGGTGAGGTACCACACGGCGAAGCTGTAACAGGAGGTGGAGAGTGCTGCCGCGGCGATGTCTCTGGGGTGCTCCCGCAACGCGACCCAGAGAGGCATATTGTGGGAGGAGGCGGCCTCATTCGAATAGATCTCTTCAGAATGTGTGCGACAGGAGGAGGCCTCATTTGAAGATATCTCTTCAAGATGTGTACGGGCCCAATAGGCGAACAACCCGATCAGGACGCCGCCGAAGAAGGGAATCCGCCATCCAAACTGCCGCATCTGGTCGACGGTCAGCACGGCATTGAGCAGCAGGCCCGTCCAGGAGCCGAGGCTCACGCCAAAGGTTGCGGATGCCGTGCAGATGCTGCCCGCAAACACGCGGCGCGCTGGGGGCGCGCTCTCCACTGCATACACCAGACTGCCCACAAACTCGCCGCCGACCGAGAGCCCCTGCAGGAGCCGCATGCATGAGAGCAGCAGGGTCGCTAGGGCGCCTATGTCATAGTATGTCGGGAGGCATCCGATGCAAAGCGTTGACGCCCTGTGTGTGTGTGTGTGTGTGTCAGTGATCGTGAGGGGGGGCGTGCCCTGGGAGGGGGGGGGGGGGGGGGGAGAGAGAGGGAGGAGAGAGAGAACCCCATCAGCACGACACTGAGCACCAGGGCCTTCTTCCGCCCGTGGACGTCGCCAATGTGGCCGAACAAAACGCCGCCAAGTGGCCGCATGAGAAACCCGCCTGCAAAGACGAGAAGAGCCTGCATGATCTGCGTGACGGGATCGGCGGGCGGGAAGAAGTTGTGTCCGATGTGCGGCGCGAGGAAGGCAAACACGCCAAAGTCGTACCACTCGAGAACATTGCCCGCGACGCTCGCAAGGGCGACCACGCGCAGCGGCTGGCGGGGCTCCTGCGTAGATCCAGGGAGCGCAGGGCGTTGCCCCTGCATCGGCGATCCAGGTTGCCCCTGCATCGGCGATCCAGGGAGCGCAGTACGTTGCTGCTGCATATGGGCGCAGAAGAGGTCAGCGAGGGCTGCCGGGACGCGCCCGCGGACATGTGCGCATCTGTCCGCGGGCGCGCATGATGGCGGCCGCGCGGGTCCACACGGCGCGGATCTCTTCCACAGTTCGTTTCGTGGCCTGAATTCGTGCGCAACGGTTGGACGCCATGGGGGAGGTCGACGAGCAGCGGGGAGCGGAGCGGGACGATGCATCGGACTCGGACGGCGCGGACGACGCGCACTTGGCAGAGCTTGGGAGCATGATCTTCCTGCCCGGGTAGCCTGGGCCCGCAGCTGCGTAGCCTGGGCCCGCAGCTGCGCACGCCCGCCCTCCGCACACACGGCCGCGCGCACGCGAGCTGCTGACGGCAGCACCACGCGCGGTGTCCCGTGTAATCTGTGCAGGCTCCAGGCATGGGCGTTGAGTATGATGGGATTCTCGGCAGCGACCATCTTCAAGGCGTGGCGCGGGTTTGTGAAGCAGTACGGCGGCTCCCAGCAGCGAATCGGTCGGGCCCTGTGGATGCGCTGCTCCCGTTCCCTCGCGCACGCGCCCATGCGACGTGCCCGCACACGCGCCGGGCGGACCTCTTCTCCTCTCACAAATATCGATGCGCAGGGGGAGACGTTGCCGCACAAGTGGGACAGTACGTCGTGCCGAATCGCGGCTGCCCGCCAGAAGTCGAAGAGGATGCGATGGGAATGGCGGGCCGCATCACTCGCGTCATCCGGAGCGACGGGACAGTTGAAACAGACGGCAAGGAGCAGACGGATGCGGAAGAGAGTTGCGCGAGCGCCGAACGAGTGGACCGCACTGCAGGAGACGGCCGTGAGATCGTCTTCGTCCGGTGGGCTGCAGATGGCGTGGAAAGAGGTCGCCCGGACACCCGCTCGTCTCTGCCTGCCCTGCTTGCTGTTATGACCAAGCGCACAGGGCGACACGGCCGTGCTCTCGCTTCTTCTGCGAGCTTGCTCTGACCAGGAGATCGCCGACCAGGTGGCTATGCACTTCCTAATCGGTGGCAACTTCTGATGGCTGGTACAAGTGTCGAGCCGCAGCAAGATGAATACACCGTGCAAGCTTTCCCCCTCTGTTTGGCCACCGAGGAAATGATGATAGAAGCCAAACATGCAGACACATCACGCGATTTCCAGAACGCTGTGGCCGATCTGCCTGTGAGATCGCTGCCCGTTTCTTTGCCTGCTCTGGATTTCTCATGCTTCTTCGCAGTCCTCAATCCTTTTCCATGCTCCATACTCAGTCTCTTTGCTGGTGTCTCACATTTTTTTTACAGAGCCCCCCAGCAGTTCGGAGACCCGCTCGCAGAGAAAATAACAGGAGAATCTTGGAATTTGTCGCGCAAGACACTGTGCAAAGCATAGCCAAAGATTGGATACGTCCTCAATCCAAAAAAACTCGTCGGAAGAAGTCGCTTTTCCAGGTCAGAATATTCCTCATACGCACGAGTCGTACTCTTTCGATGAGAAATGAAATATAGCCCTGCGTTGCCGGTTTTGCAAGTCTGTCTGATCCTCTAAATGACATGTCATTTACGCTTGACAGCGAGGTGGTTATGCGGGGATGACTTTCAGCACTGTCCAGAAGCACAGGGATGTCAGCCCCCTAGGTGACTCTCTTTACTGTTGAGTTGCTTGGTTGTACCGTGTCACATCAGACGTGTCCTTCAAAATAGGAGAATACAACAAGTGAAAAAATTGATCGAAAGTCGTGTTGTTTTTCCCAGGATTCCTTGCAGTATGTCATCAACCAACGGTGACGACAGCTCAAAAAGAGCCGTCAAGCAGTTCAGAGGAGCTTGATGACGAATTCCGAGGTGACGACGTGGCCACGATGCAATCGCCACTGCCGCCACTTGCATCAGCAGACTTGCGGAGAACTGCATCACACGGTGCGAGTGCTACGGGCAGTATATCTCATCGGTCAGGCAGTGTGTCACACAGATCCGCCAACGCTGCAAGGAGCCCATCGGGAGTTCCGCGGTCGCCTACCACTCCATCGGCAGCGGACGGGGTTGCATTTCAACGGACGGTGCAAGAATACCCGCAAAATCGTGAAGCACAGCCTGAACCTGCACGGAATGAATCAACATTCAAGATGAGTATGGTCGCCAATATGGAGGATACTCAAAAGAGTGCTGATCGCACAGGGGCTGGAAGTGTTACAGGGATGCAGTCACCCGTCGGTGGCAGTGCGATGCACTCGCCCATCAGCAGACGGCTGCCTCGTACACTGAGTAGCAACTCCATGCTCACTGTTGAAACTTTAGCCAAGTCACCAATTGGAGAGACATATGCAGCGATCTCCGAGGATTCGAGCATCTGCGAGGAAACAGGGGCTTCACTATGTGACTTTGTGAAGCCTCGCTTCTTGAATAGCGACTTTCTGGTCTCGCCACTTTCAAAACGCACTCGAATCAGTCTCAAGGCACGCGTTGACAAACATCCGCTCACGAAACCGAAAAACGAGTTGACGAATACGCTCAAGAGGACAAATACCCTCGTGGGGATACGCTTGAAAACGATGAAGCAGAAGGCTACAAATTGGATGCAGAAGTCTGTCAATCTCAAAAAGCTAGCAACAAAACAGAAGGCGCTGCACAACATAGAGTTCAACTGCCGCATTATAGAGGAAAAGGAGCTGAAGTATTTGCCAATCGTGGTGGCTGCACACCCTGGCAGACCAAGGAGCATCCTTCTCGTTGCACCGATGAATCAGCACATGAACTCAAAGGAGGTCAAATACTTGTCATCAGAACTACGACACTTGCAAACCTCGACAGTATGTGTCCGCGATATGACCGAGCCCATTCACGTGAAAGACCTGTGTGACACCATCAAAACTTTGCTTCCTATGGTACTGAACACCAAAGGAGCAAAATCTCTTACCACGTTGTGTCTTTCGAGGGTGTTTTTGGGGCCAGAGACCATGAGCTATTTCACTCAAAGCATTTTGAAGTCGGCAGCGTGCAGACTCAAGCATCTTTACTGCTTAAGCAACAGTCTCGGCGACGCTGGGGCCATTCAGATCGCGCAGTGCCTGTCGCAAGTGGATACGGCAAGCCGGGCTCGCATTGGCGTTGCATCATGTTTGGTGAGCTTGTCACTGGAACAAAATGAGATTCGAGATAAGGGAGCGGCTGCGCTGGGCGAAGCTGTCGCTGACCATCCCTGTCTTGAGCAACTTAACTTGCGGGGCAACCTCATCACGGACAAAGGAGCAGCGGCAATGTCAGTGATTGTGCACAAGAACGCGACATTGACGCAACTCAACTTCTCAGACAACCGGGTCATTGGCGCTGGCAACGATGCCTTTGACCGAGCCCTGCGCAGACCTGATTCGATGGCTGAGAGACTCACCGTCGTCAGTGGGACCCTAGCACGGCCTCGGCTTGCATGTCGCCCGAAAAGTGCTAAGCCCTTCTCTTCGCAAAGATATCCGCAGCACTCGGTGGACATTTCTCACCATTCGACAGAATCGAACACTCATAAATGCCTCCAAGATGGCAGACGAGGTTCCAAACAGGAGATGGATAGACAACTATTCAGCGACCGTGAACATGCTTGCGAAGAACATCGTGTGCTTGAAAGGCGCAAGGCACAAAAGAGAGAGGATGGGCGTAATCATCTGATCAAATCTAGCTTGCTCGAGCATGCCAACAAGACGCAGGACAGTCAAAATGCCATTAAGTTTATTACAGAAATGGGCAAGACAATCAAAAGGATGCAAATTGCGATTGAGACTATCGAAAAGGTGAGAGTTTTATGCGTGTTGACATCCTGACTCAGTCACTGACTGCCGCCTCTTCTCAGGAGCAAAAACCTGGTTGGGAACAACAAAAAGAGCGCATCCAGAATGAACTGGAGTGGTGCGCTCGAGACATTGCACGGCGCGAAAAGATCGTGAGAGAGGTGCGTGAACACGTTAGCATGAGACGGACTCTTCTGACAGAGATTCTCATCGAAACTTCAGTATCTGACTGAAATATACTCGTGTCTCTTGCCCAGGCTGACAAGGAAATGCGTCAAGACATCATGCAGTTGCTGTACAAGCAAAACATGGTAATACAGCAAGAGCACTTCATCCATGTGGACATTGAGCCTTCAGCAGATTTCCTTGAAGACATGGAAATCATACACGGTTCAAACAAAACGGAAGTCGAAGAGGACGCGGAGCCAGAATTTCCACCTGAAGGCACAAAAGAAAACTTCTTGTTCGATTCCAAACAGATGCAAGGGCTTGAATTGGACTCATCAGGAGCTCATCTCCTCACTGATAGCAGTCTCAATCCGCGTAACCCTGTGGCAAATAGCTCTGTATCATATCTGAAAGGTGAAAATCGGGATATCTGTCTGTGCTTTCTTGGTATTTCCGCTCTGCTTCGTCTCCCGACATGCTTATTCTCCATTCACACAATCTCTCTTAACCACAGGCAATGGAGATTGGGCTTCGGCATTGCTAGAGCCTGCTATAGCGATGGGGCCTGCTAGCTTCGTTGAGTTTGTTGTCCTCGGGCAACCTTCAAATGTCAAGAAACAAAACATGCTGTTCGGAATTTCGGTCAGAACAGCTGATTTCTCTCTGTTTCTCCTGCCCCATGTCGTGCAAGGAGGATGTTCGTCGGTGCAAATGTGACACTGACGTATGCCACCTGGTAAATCTGACAGAAGGAGCCCTTCGATGTGAAGAAGAACGTGGATGCTCCGTTCATGAAAAGCACCGGAGTGATGTTTTATCCACGATATGGGCGCATATACCATGGCGCTGAAGTTGTGCACACCACCAAGAGGCCGATCATACTGAAGGAGGGTGACATGCTCGGAATGATGGTGAACGATGCGCATACACACTTGATCTTCTACTATACAGAAAAGGGCGGCTTGAGACAGGAGGTCACCCAATTTGAGCTCAAGGATCTGAAGGACTGGGATCACACCGTGTGGTCGGTAAAGCGCCTTCGCTGGGCTGTCACACTCGGTAACTGCATAAGCTCACAGCCGCTACACAACTGCAATTGATGCCCGTCTCGCTGACTTCAGTAGCGTTCTGGCAAACAGAAACCGTTTGTGTATAGAAACTGAGACCTACAAAACTAGCCAGCGCAGCTTCTATAGCACAGTTTTCGACAAAAGAGACCTATCCGCTACAAACCTAGCCAGCCAAAGTTCTAAATGAAATTTCTATTTGCCGGAATGCTACTGTACTTCAGTCGATCAGGCTAACACTTTTGAAACAACTTTGCCAGGCAACGTCGGTCAAAGTCTTCAAGTCCACAAAAGTGATCGCGAAATCCAGCGCATCCCTTCAGACCCGCGCATTCAAGCAGACTAGGAATGCTGGCAATTCTATGTATAATAATGGAAGTTTGCCGTTGAGAACCCTCGCGAATACCGCTTGCTGCCTCTTCGACATTCCTTACGGGGCAAAATTGGCCTTCGCCTCTCTGTCCAACCTCTTGTCTTTTCCCTGGCACACGGCGAGGGTTGCTACGAGCCTCGGCACTACGGTTGGTGTTTTAAATGTAATCTTAATCAATGCGTTCGGGTGCGTTGAGGGCACACAAAATATTCGGGTGCGTTGAGCGCACAAAAAAAATAGTTTAGTGTTCGTCCTACGTCATCGGTGGTGAAAGAATTGAGCGCAAAATATTTTTCCGTAACTTCCGCTTCCTTGCTCATCAAGTCTCAGAAGTTAATTACTTGCTTCGAGGTGCTGCAAAGGATGAAGAAGAGTGTACCGCACCCACATAACCAGACTGCGATAAGGTTCACTTGCTCGTACGCTTTATGGCAGTTCGAGACCTTTTCCTGTCCAGGATGGCGTTTGTCAGATACTCGCCGAACGTCCTGATACATATGTGCGCAGACACAGCTAGTAGGACAGGCACGCACGCCTGGATAATTACACGCGCACACACCCATCATACACACCTGTGTGCAGTTATACCGATCCACCAGCGCTCCTGTGACGATAGGGCCAGCAATGCCTGAAAAGGGTATCGTAATGTCAGTTACCGCAGGCAGAAATAACGACGAGATTTCAGCGAAGGGGAACAGGGAGCGGGAACCAGCAAGGCATGTCAAAGTGTTGCCGATGCCCATGAGGATGCCCGAAAGCGACCTCGAGATCTCAAGATAATTGGTATGATGCCCAGCGACGCAAAATCCCATCATCCCAATGGCAGAGATGAGGAGGTAGATTGACAGGCTGGGTTGAGACACTGCTGAGCCCGCATACAAGAGCACAGCTGGTAGTAGCACCGACAAGAATTCAGCACACTTGCGAATGGTGGAGCGGGAAACAAGGCCCGAAATCAAGATCCTGTCGGCAACAATCCCAGCGAAGACGGAAGAAGCAAGCATCAGTAGGTACGCCATGCACAGGATCCACCCCGCTTCATCGGCATTGAGGTGCAGCTCCAGGGACAAGTACGACGGTAGCTGTGTCAGTAGCGTGTAAAAGTTCCAAGAATATACCGTGTGCCCTATCCAACATGCCCATGCGGCCTTGCACGTGAAGATTGCTTTCCACGGTATGTCCCCGTGGTTATCCTCCGCGCGTCGCTCGCTGCTGTCTGCCGCTTTGCCTCGGCACGCGCAAGGTGCTTGCTCCTCAGTGTCTATGGAGGAGTCAGCGTCTCCCGAATCATCTTGCGCAATGCCGCTGCAGTGTGCTCCTGCTGACCGCCGCCCTTCACTTGCAGGTGCTGCAGCGTCGACGCCTCCAACGTCCCCTTCTCTCCGGCCCTGATCTCCAGCGTCCTCATCAGCTCTCAACCCCCCCTTCGCTCCCCAGCTACCCTCTTGCTGAACACTTGAGTCCACATCACGCCCGCCGTCGGCATCTTGAAGCAACGCACCTTGCCGTAATACCTTCTTATCCCGCCGGTCTCTGCGGCCCCCCTCCTCACCAGAGTCAGGAGCGGAGCGGCCCTCAGGCGACGCTCGTGTCCTTTCATGATCATGAAATGAAGACGGAGCTTGCTCTGCGCCATGCGTGACAGTCCGGCCGCCCCCGCTGCTGAGTGCCTCACCTCCATCTCGTCTGCCACCATCACCTGTGCAGTGAGTCCGTGCTGCTGCAGGCTCCGGCGTCCTCGATTCCGCCGCCTCATCATCATCTGGTCTGTGTAATTCCACATCGCTGCATTCATCAGCATGTGCTGGGGCTGAGGGCGGATTTGGCGCAACTGCCGCTTTCGAGGAGGGCCCGAGCGCACTCGCGAGGAGAGACCGCTCCTCGCGAGAGATGCGGGGATGCTCCTCGGGCGACGACGCGGTTAGGCCAAGAAAGAGGAGCACCCATACGCCTCCGACCATGGCGAGGAGATAAAAAACGAACCGCCAGCCCAGGGCAGACTCCATCACCATGGCCGCCAGCGGAAATGTCAGCGCCTCACCCAAATACGGGCCGGCAATGATGAAGCCCAGGAAGGAAGCCCGTTCGCTGGGGGTGTACCACTTGCCCACGAGCGTGAGCGTCGAGGGGTACATGGCGCCCTGCACAAGCCCGAGCGATGTGCGGCACACCACGAGCAGCCGGAAGCTCTCGGCAACGAGCGGCGTCGCGACCGTCAGCGCGCACGACGCGAGCATCGCCGTCGCGAGCACCACATAGCCACCGAAGCGCCGCGCGAGCACGGCGCTCAGCGTCTGGGTGAGCAGGTAGCCCTGGAAGAAGCAGCCCAGGACAACGCCCTCGTCCGTGTTGGACCAGCCGAACTCAGAGTACATTGTTGCGTTGCTGCGGGCCGTCGCGTTTGGGAGCGTCGCGTTGGGGTGCGTCGCATTGCTGTGCGCGACCGAGGGCGGTGCTGCCACCACGCTTAGGCCCACGCGCATCGCATACGTCACAGCCAGCCCCGTGTGCAGCAGCACCGCGAGGACGAGGCGCTGCGGCACACGGCATCGCGGGGGGGCAGCCGCAGGCGCGGCCTCGCAGCCCGCCGCGCCGTCAATGAGCGGCACACTGAGCGGGTCGAGCGGGTCTCGCGCGCCCCGCCCCGTGTCCACCGGCAACCCGAACGGCCGGTAGGTCCTGACGGACATCTTGGCGCCGGCCCTGTTCTATGCCCTAGGCGGCTCCTCTCTCCTCCGTTCGCATTCTTCATTCTTCCTCCTCCGTCCGCATTCTTCCTCCTCAGTTCGCATTCTTCCCAGCCGCGGCCCCTCCGCAAGCTGAACACCTCTGGCACCTTGGCGAGCTGCTGTAAACAGGCGCGCGGGTTCGTGCACGACAAAAGCGCCTCCACACCGCCAGGGCAGCGGCGATGCTGCGCCGCGGCGAGGCGCACGCCGCGGGCACGCGGGGGGAAGCGGCGCCGGCGCCTGGCCGGGAGCGCCCGAGCATTTCGGGGCGGGGAAGCGCCAGGGCCGGGAAGGAGGACGAGTGCCCCGACTGGAACACCTACATCGGGCGTGCTTTTGCAAACGGGTGCGAGCCGCTGCCGGCTGCTGCCGTCGCTGCCGCCCCTCTCCGTCCGCCCCAGCCCCTGCCCCGCTGCCAAGCGCTCTGCGCCCTGACCCGCCTGCCGCGCCTGGCCCGCGCGCCCTGCGCTGGGCACAGGTACATGTCCGACGAGTACCTCCAGGCTGTGGTCGAGCGCAATCTGGGCAGAATCCTGCTGGTGCTGGTGCTTTGCATCCTGGTGCTCCTAGGCTCTGTGCGCTCGTTCCTGCGCCGATCGCTGAGACGCAGGTGCGAGCGCCCTTTCCGCGCCTTGCCCTGGTGTGCTTGCGGGGCGCACAGAGTGCACGCGAGCGCCCTCTTCCCCGGCGCTCAAGTGACGTCCACACCCGCTGGCCAGCATCCCGCTGCAGAGCACAGTCTTCTGCCGCAGCAACCCGGACTTGTGCGAATACAACCGGTACGTCAAGTCGCTCATGTACGACTTCCGGCGATCGCGTGACGTCCTCAACAACCCCGACGGAACGCACACGCAACTGCCGCGGGACTACCACAAGCTCGACGTGTGCATCATGCCCGTGCAGGTCTACTACGCAGACAAGCGCCTGGAGCAGTACTGGGGGCACGTGATGGGCGAGCAGCAGGAGAACCTGATCAGCTGTGCCACGGGGTGCACCATCTCCACGAACAGAAGCGATGCCGACGTTCTGGTGGGGATGTTTGAGCCGCCGTTCGAGGGCAAGGAGTGGTGGCAGCGCACAGCAGCGGTCAACCTTGAGGCGCACAGCATGCACCGTGATTCGCTCGCTGCAACCGACATCCTTGTCAGCTTTCACGAGAGCGCGGATGTGCAAGTCAATTATATGTACGGTCTTTCGCACGGTGTGCCCTGTACCTTCAGCCGCTTGACCTCCTCCCCAGCTACGGCCCATCCCCACTGCCTGTCTCTGGCCATGCAGAAATCTCTGCAGGCGACACCAGAAGCCCCTGCCCCTGCAGTAACAGAGCGACTTGGACCGCGGAAGAGCAATGCTGTCTTGTTCATGAGCCGCTTGTGCGACCGACACGGAGGTAATGTTGTGGAGTATCTAAAACCCAACCTTTTTTGCTGTGTCATTCGCGGCGGGACACCTGCACCATTTGCACATGATCACGTCTTGCAAAAAGCAGCTGGTGGTCTTGCCAATGGCACGGACATAGCTCATTACATTCGCGCGCAGGTTTCGCTGAGAAGTTGATCGCAGCTGTAAACTGGGAAATTGGCGTGGATTCGTATGGAAAATGCTTCCGAAACAGGTGCCCGAAACAGTCAACATGTGTGATTGGCTGCAGCCACTTCGACGGTTGCAAGCCGACATGTCATGAATCATGCTAATTTATGCGTGCCCGCCTTACACTGACGGGATGAGCATACAGCGACGAGCGAAGACATTCTCGATACGTCGGCAACAGGTATCAACCTGCCACCATTTTTTCGGATCTCAAGCGCTTGCACCTGACTGACGAATACGGCCATTTTGTGTCCCTGCAGTGCCGAAGCCAGCAAGGAGCGCATCAGCAGTACTTATCGGTTTCACATCGTCATCGAAAACGCAATCGTGGACGACTATGTGACAGAAAAGTTTTACGAGGGTCTGAAAAGCGCGTCGCTCATGGTGTATCTAGGCGCACCCAACGTGCACCGTTATGCACCGGCGCGAAGGTCCTTCATCAACGTGGCTGACTTCTCCGGCGTGGACGATTTAGCAAGTTATCTAATACAGGTCCTCTTCAAATCCTCCCCTTCGAACGCCCAAAGAGTCGTACTGACGATCATCACGCAATTGCAGGTGCACAAAAACGAGACTCTCTTCGACTCTTACTTCGCATGGCGCCGCGACAGCAAATCGAGGACAGTCACTACATCTTCTTCATCCGCACTTCCAATTTCCGCATCTACGTTGAAGCCGACCAAATTGTCGCCGGATTTCGAAGCACTAGAAGAGAAGAACTTTGCGCGCACCGATCACCAATCTTGGCAGTGCCGGTGAATGTTTTTCATGCAATGCTCACAACATCACCTTCCTGTCTGCCATTTGCTTGACTAATGTAGTGCGACCCTCCTCGTTGATGCCCTTTATCACCGTCTATCGACTTGGGCAGGCTTTGCAGCGTATATGTGGACCGGTATTGTTCAAAAACACCAGTCAGATAAAACTTTCTCGGCTTCTGATCCAGAGGACAAGGGAATAGCATCTTGGCATCTGCACGATCCCAAATGGCAGGATTTCTCCTTCATTCCTCAGATTCCACAGGACAGTAGGCCAGGGCAGGTTCTGGGGTTCCTGTCACAGTCCTTCTCACTTCAAATTTATTATATATTGCAAGTCTGTAAACGGAGGTGCTTACTAAGTCAATGCACGATAGACCTGCAGTCATACACGATTCAAGTTTTTTAAACAGACTAGATGAATAACATTGTGATCGAACGAGTGCGGACAAAATTCCAGTCAAGTTGCAAAAGTCTACGCCGATGTGCCAATTCTTGAGCCACGAACTGAACTCCTCGTCATTTTGCGCGGACATACATCGGTATCTCCATGCCCTTTCTGTTTCCTTTGATTCGCAACCGCCAGCGCATTGGCCTTCTTCTTTCCAACACCACTGTACACCTTCGACGCCATCTTTCCTCTTCCTCCCTTCGTCCGCCCAACTGTGTGCCCCCCAATGCTTCTTCGCGACGCTTTGGGACCCTTCTTCACCTTAACCCCTGTACCAGCCATCCCCTCTTTAGTAATGGCTTGATCCACGCCCCCTTCTCCCGACGTCGTGACACCACTGAGTGACACTTCAGACATTCCTAGCACTTGATCTGCAGCGAAAATGATCGAATCGGTTGCGGATACTCCTTGGCCAACCGTAGAGCATACCTCCCCCTCGGTGATCAAACTTGCACTGCCACTGCGGTCCGGTTCCGAGACCGAAGAAGGCACGTGCGGGAGCTTGAACTCTCCCACCGCATTCTCGTCACCTTCTACCACACGACGTTTTGGCCGCCCTCGCCTTCTCACCGGCGTGGCGAGGTGCATGTCTGCGCGCGTTTCCATAGCCAAACTTGTACCGCACCCATCAACTGTGCTAGTCACCACAACTTCCCCAGGAGGACTGTTACTCGCCACACCAGCATCAGAAGACACCGTGTGCGCAGAGAAAGGCAAGTCAGACCCAACATTGGGGAGAGAGCCAAGTCCAGGAATTTGCGCACGTGCGCCCTCGCTGACACCCACAGCGGAAAAGACTTCATCTTCGCGGATGCGCTTCTCAATGATTTCTTCTACGGTGGCGGCGCGTTGCTGCTGCCCCTGCACACTCGCCTGCGTCGGCAGGTATATAGGTCAGATGACACAACGAGGGATGAGACGCATCAAGGGCCTTTGGTTTCAACGCGAAGCCCTCACAAACCGACAGACACAGACCTGACGCACTCACAAACGTACGCGCGCGCAAACAAATTCAGCAGTGCTCAATGCCGAACCTGACGCTGCACAAGGTCATCACGCGGTTTTTTGAGAGCCTGGTAGCGATAGTAGAGATTATGGTACAAGCGCCTTTGAGCCGGCGTGCGCTCTTTCTGCCTCGTGTTTGCGAGATCCTCGTGACCTACAAGCGCACCATATGCACACCCATAAGACCAAAGGACCGGACATCAGGAGCCTACAGATTTTTGCAGCCCTCTACCCCACGTGCACGCATTGCGACGTACGACTGAGAGAGCGTGGGCAACACCACACACCACACACCACACATGAAGATCCTTTCACAGACTAGACAGGCGGGCAGGGAGGCTGATACCAAGAGCCTTGAGCCAGTCCGTGAGCCTTGGCATCGCTAAGCCCGTGATGTTTGCGCCCAACGCCTCTCCCTCCTGCGCCTGTGCCTGTGCACACACGTGACAAAAGCAGGCGCCCCAGCTCTGATCAGGACCATAAATTGGTATGAAGGTCGTTAAAAAGCAGAGCAAACAGGTCATGACCCCCAGACTTGTGCTGCCAAAACCACGCGCGCACGCGCGAGCGTGCGAGCGCCGCCGTCATACTGTGCACCTGTCTTTTCTCCTTCAGATAGTGCTGGTAAAGCCGGTGATATTCGTTGAGCAAGACTGTGTCCCAGTGATTCCGCGGCGTGTGGGCTATCTTGTAGTACCCCTGTCAAAACACCATCAACTTACCCCTCTCTAAACACCATCAACTTACCCCTCTCAAAACACTATCAGAACGCATGACTTTCGCGCGCGCGCTTCTGCGCCCAGGATAAGAGGCTGGGCACGAACACGAAAGCGTGGGTATGCGCACCTTGGAGATAAGCCAGGCCTTCATCGTGGGAAAGGTCGGTAACTTGTGGGTCGCCACATCCAGCCGCGTGCTATCTACCACTATGCGGCCCTGCGCGGCCGAAATGGCGTGGGTAGGCAAGTGTGAGAGAGTTTGTGTGAGCGCGCACGCGTGTTCGGGCAAGAGAAAGATGCGTAACGTGTAGAGACCTCATGCGGCTTGGGCCCCGTCTTGCCCAGCTGGCCCACTCGCAGCAGCCTCCTTGCCTGCACGGTATCTCGCGAGTGAGGAACGCTCGATAAGTACCTCGCGTCCCCTGTAGCTGTGCAGAATGCTGACACGTGCCTCTACAGACAGGCACGGACTCACAGGCGCTCGCAGACACGGGCATACAGGCATGCGCACAGGCACATGCGCATGGCGAGCCTACATCCTAAGCGTGCGTAGTGATACAGCCAGAAGCCATGTATACATATGGCCCAGATATGGGACCTCCCATGTCCCAGATCTGAGCCAATGTATACATGTATATTTATGTACATATATACACATGTATATATATATACACACACACATACACATGCACATACCCAGATCTGGGCCAGTGCGCATGCTCAGCACACCTCCCTACATCACGCATCGCTCCAACACATCAAGGAAAAACGCGTTCTGAAAATGGCTTACCCCCGCAGACTCTTCAGCAAGAGACGAGGCACACTCCATTGCCCCCCCCCCCCCCCCCCACCCCCCCCACCCCCACCCCCACACTCTCCCCCCCCCCCACCCACTCCTCCCTCCCCCCCACCCCCCCCCCCCCCCCCCCCCCCCCCCCCCCCCC
>Ga0115006_10001443_pt1 | contig 14831 bp, 8 predicted proteins | sample ArcOceMetagenome_3_FD_88943 | JGI IMG/M metagenome (GOLD analysis project Ga0115006, IMG submission 88943) | Marine eukaryotic phytoplankton communities from Arctic Ocean - Arctic Ocean- Svalbard ARC20M Metagenome | ecosystem: Environmental > Aquatic > Marine > Oceanic | place: Arctic Ocean...
ACCTCACCAACGCAAAGGGCTAGCCCGGGCGGCCAGGATTTGCTGGGGTCGCCTCCCGCGTTGCTGAGCTGTGGGCGTTTTGCCGCCGAGCGGCATGCACCCAAAATGCGGTTGGGAGTGCGTTTCGGCGTTTCGTTGCCGCACCGCGCGCCCGATCGACCCGCCCCGTTGCGCCCCGTCCGTGGGCGCCCAGAGCCGCGCCCTCGCCGCCGGGGTCGCACGCGGGCCCGCCGTGTACGTGCCCTGCGCTCGACCGCCGCAGCGTCCGCTCGCCACGTGCGTCCGCTGCCGCTGCATCCGCTGCACGCGCCCGGCGCCCGCGCCCGCGCCCCGAAACCCGCCGCCGTGGGCGTGCCGAGCGCCCTGCCCGGCGGGGGCCATGGGTCCCGGCGCGTGCGCCCGCGGTGCGCGCCAACGCACGCCTTTGAGGGAGGGAAAATGCGAGTGGCGTGCGCCCGCGGTGCGCGCCAACGCACGCCCTGGGCGTGCGAAATGAGGGCGGGGCGGGGCCGGACGCCTGCCTGAAGCGGCGCAAACACGCCGCGCCGCACGCCGCGCCGCGCGCCGCGCGCCGTCCGCGGGCAGGAGCGCCGGCCGCGAACGTGCCGCGGCGGCGCCGGGCGGGCGCTGCATCTGGCTCCCCTTCTTCTTTCTCGACTCTCCCCTCGCCCACTTGACCAACAGGGCGAAAAAAAAATGAGGTTCGTGGGCGCTCGTCCTGCGTGACCAGCTTGGATCAGCACTGGGAGCGGAGTCGGGGAAGCTCCACCCACCCCGGCCTGGGCAAAGCCCGCCCTGGGCGGGGCGCGATGGCCTTGCAAAGTATGCAAGGACGAGCGCAGCACGCCGCCTCCGGGAACCTCGACACCGTCCCCTGTCGTCCTGAGGACGAGGGACGGACATCTGGAGACGCCCTGACCGCGGCGGCTTCACAAGCTGATGCGGCGGCATGCGCCCTCGTTGACTTGCAGGTGCTGCAATGGCTGGTGCACGTGCTATTCCCCAGGACGTCTACCGGTTTCGCGAGACTGACCTGCACGTGTGCGCAGGTCAAGCAGGCACAGTTTTCAGAAAGGGCGCAGTCATTGGAGAACACGATTGCGTCCCTGCGCTGCACCGAGGCGGAGCTGTCTGCGCAACTCCGGGAGATCTCTATCCTCCTCGTCCTCTCCCAACATGTCCCTGGCAGAAGCATCGCGGCCCGCGAGTCCTCTGTAAGTCCTACCCACGCCCATCTGATTGCCCTCGTCACTCTTCCATGTGCGTGCTCAAGAAATGTGATACATGTCCATACTCGCGCTCCCGGGAGCACGACTCTGGACTATGTCGCGAGCTCTGCTTTCTGCTGGGGCTGCATGCACACGCATCACACCTCTTTTCTGTTTGCATAGAATGTGCGTGTTGTTGTTTGCGTGCTGGGCATGTCTTTGGCAGCGCCAATTTATGCACGGCAGGCTGAACTCGCGCACGTACGCACACACAGGGTGCTGCCAATCTTGCACACCAATTGCCGGCGCTCGACTCGGAACAGCTACAGAGAGCCCTGCCGAATCAGGAAGCGACGCCAAATTCAACCCATGTGGACCCGCTCGTGGCCGAAGCGCGTGGAGTGCAGATAGAAGGAGGCGGCGGCAGCGGCAGCGGCGGGGGTAGGGAAGACTTTTGCAACATAGACGCACAGCAAGACGGTCAGATACGAGTGAGCGAAGAGAGAGGCCCAGGAGGAGCCGGAGAAGCAGGGACGGACTTGCAGGAGATGGGTGGAGCATTGATCGAGAGGTGCCAAGCTCACCCACTACCTGCCGCACCGCCGCCGCCGCCGCCGCCGCAGCAGCAGCTGCCAGCGGAGCCGCAGCAGCAGAGGCCTGACGCCCACCAGAGCCCACCCCAGCCGGCCTGTCGCCAGGATACGGCTACGCTTTCTACTGTTTTTGTTCAATGTGGAGAATCCGATGATAGAAATCAGGCCAACCAAAGCGCGCAAGCAACACCCTCGCTCCAAGCAGAGCCCGCCGCGGCGCACAGCTCCAGTGCGGTCGTAGCAGCAGCGCACCCCATAGCGCCCCACGCGACATGCCCACCATCGCATGCACCCGACACAGGAGGAGGAGGAGGAGGAGGAGGAGGAGAGGCAGGAGAAGAAGGAGATGCGGCCGCGGGCGCTGAGGGAATCGGGGCTAAGCGCAAATTCTGCGTCTTTTGGGGGCGGAATGGGCCCTCGTCAAGAAAAAGCAGGTGGCAGCAGGGTGCGGGTGAAGCGCACGCAGGTGCTGCCGGCGATGATGTTGCACGCAAGGACTTTTCTGAGGGAGGAGGATCCGACGTCGTTGGCGGCGAAGCTGAGGGGGGCGGGGCGGGGCGGGGGGAAGCGGGGCCGAGGGATGGGGACGAAGGCGCGCAGATAGCATCTCAGCGGCAGGACTTGGATGGCGAGCCGCTGTCGGGAGACGGCAGCGACAGTGCCAGGTGTCTAGTCGCGGGTGCGGCCGACGATGGTGCTGACGGCAACATGTCTTCCACCAAGACCATCTCATCGGCTGGTCCCGTGGTTGTGGATGCCCAAGGGGATGACTGCGGTGTCGATGACCAAGATGCCGTGACAGACGAGCTTGCGCAGAGGGCGAGGAGGACGGCGCCGGTGGCTCAGCTGCGGGAAGAGGAGGTGGAGCGACAGCAAGAGTGCAGAGGGCTGATCGAGCGCGGGCCATGCGCAACAAACATTGGTGCCACAAACATAGGTGCCACAAACATTGGTGCCACAAACATTGGTGCAACAAACATTGGTGCCAGCTCCGCCTCGCGAACCATGATTCCTACCAGCGTCAAACGCCGACAAATGAAAACGGGGGGGGGGCACGAGCTGCAGGAGTGATGGGAGGAGTCGGACAAGGAGAAGCGGGCCTGGGGAGTGCCGGAGTGGGGACAGGCAAGACCACTCAACCGGGCGATACTGCACTGTCAGATCATCCACACGCCTTAAGCCATGTTCGTCTCTCCCTCGCTCAACCCCCTGTACCCCCCTTTCCCGCGGCCCCACGCGTGTGCGTGCCCGCCATGTTTGTCTGTCCTCTTGTTCCGTCTGAAGATCTTTTCTGTAACAGCAGCCTGCGGATCATATCATCCGCAGGTGTTGCAAAGCGTGCGCACACGCGAGCGGGGCATCGCATTCCACGGTTCTAATAGTTGGTGCTCGCGGCGCAGGCTGCGGTGGAGCGACTTCGGCTTCACGGCCAAGACGCGCATGAAGTATCAGCGTACATGCTGCAGCGCTTTTTCCAGTCTGTCAGAGACGAGCAACGGTCGGCACTTGATTCTGGCGACGGAGGAGGGGGGAATGAGGGAGTCAAGGACCCGCTGGCCGGAGATGGTTCGGATGGTGTGCCTGCAGCACCCCTCGCGCACGCGGCTCCGGCTCCAGAAGTCACGGCACCCTTGCACCAGGATGCGCCCTCAGCAGCGAGGCATCCTCCGGCCCTGGCAACCCACCCAATCGAAGACAGCGTCCCAGCACGTGACGATGGGCAAGCATCCAGCCACGGTGACGCACGCCCAGTACCTGCAGATGCAGTACCTGCAGATAGAGAGCAGACCAAGCAGGTTCGAGAGCTCGAGGAGGGCGAGATCGCTGAAAGTGACGAGGAGCCAAGACCCCCACGCTCTCCTCTCACTCGTCCTCCTGTAGACAGTAAGGCTGCGCAGGGTTCTGGCAGCCCTTCCCGCAGGCAAGGGCTGGAAGCAAGCTCGACGCCCCGCTCAAGGGGCAAACGTCCCCGCAGCCCCGCGAGGCCCTCGAGACGCATGGGTCCCTCAGAGAGCGAAGCCGGCGGCAGTAGGCCGAAAGCCCCCGAGGCCGGGCAGCTAGTGCCGGGGCGGCCCACTGGAGTACAGGAGTGGGCAAGCGGTGCACAAAATCAGACGAGGCAGGCGCACAGTGCCATGGTTTCCGCCATGGTTTCCGCGCATGGGGCTGCTCACGAGGCAGAGCGCTCTAACCAGCGAACGTCTACGGATGTGTTGAACCCCGGCCTGATGACGTGTAACATGCTGCCGAATGGTGCCTTTATCTGGGGCAAGTGCGTGCATGCGGTCAAGAGAGGAAAGAAGACAACATGTTTATTTTGTTCTCGCAAAGGTCACGAAGCCTACGAGTGTCCGGATCATTGGTTTGAGGCCATGCACGAGCCCATGCCGGGGTGGCAGGCACCGCCGACTGGGGAACCCGCACGGTCTCTCGACGCAAGTGGCCCCGTACGTGCGCCAGATTACTGGGACAAGGATGGTAGGATCAACAGCAAGTACGCTCAGCAATGGCTGGACAGGCTCGAAAAGCTTGCCAGTTGGCAAATGCACTGCACAAAAGTAGACCCGGCGCCGAGGCGGCCGTGCCTCGTGGATGTCGTTGCCCTTGCTGCCAGGCCGTCAGACGCCAGAACTGTGAGTCTTTGCGTGTGTGACGTTTATGTGTGTGGCGTTTGAAGATGAGTACAGTTTGCTGGGGAATCGTCATGTCTTGTGCACGCCATTTCAATGCAACATGACGTCGTTCTGTCTGCATGGCAGCCTCCTGCGTCTGGCGCGGGACAGGAAACCAAGGACAATACGGGCCAACAGCTGCAGCAAAAACGGCAACGCAAACGAACCGGGGCAGGACGAAACGGAGCAGGAACGAAGCAGGACCAGGGACAGGAACAGGCCTCCCACGCAACTTCTCTCCTTGCTCAATTATCGCTCCAACACGTTCAACACCCCGCAATGACACAGCATGGCCCTCTTCATCCTGCCCCCCTTCATCATCACCCCCCTGCTCAACAACACCCTCCTTCTCATCCTCCCTCAGCCGCTCACCTGCCTGCCCTCAGCCGTCATGTCTTTCACTCGCCCATGGCTGAACCTCAGCACTACATGCACCACATGTCATACCCGCCCCACAGTACTCTACATTATCAACCTCCACCCTATCCACACCATCAGAACCAAGATTCGCGCTACACGCACCAACCCAATGCTTCTCATACACATCTGCGCTCGGCAAACACCCCTACACACCACACGCCTTTTGCGTACAACCACTTTGCCAACACACCACCGCAATCACAAGGATTTCAACATGATGGTTGGGGTGGTGGAAGCGGAGGAGGAGGTGGCGGAGTGAGTTCTGCCCCAAACAACATGGCAATCGGGTACATGAGTGCTCCGCAACCCCCGCCTTACTCTCAACCGCCTCATCATCCTCAACATCCTCATCGCTGGCATTGAAAATTGCTAAACAAAATGCGACTACGAGTTCGCGCTAGAAGACTGACGAAAAGGAGACAGGGAAGTGGGAAGGCGCTCTCATTTATGATCGATGATGGTGAGACTATTCTTGATTTAATCTTCCTTCAACCTTCGGTGATGCAGTTGAACTTTCCCCGTTTTCTGACAGCTTGAAAAATAATTAAATTTATTGTTTTAAGAATAAATAGCGATACATTGATAATCCATTCATCCATGTGTGTCCAGATGCGAGACGTTTATATCGTACAATTTGTTTCCGAAGATCAGCATTTGCACCTAAGAGTGATCATGCGATGACATAGTCGGCATGGCTGGTTTAGCACTCACTGTTATTCCACTGTCTTGAGGTGTGAGCACTGTCTTTTTCTTTCTCCTCCTTTCCCTATCTTCAAGATCACCCTCGCCCTTGCTCTTTTCTCGGCCGGAAGACTTCCCCTTCTTTTTCGACGAACGCTTTGATTCGCTTCGATGTGATTTTGTGTTCGTCACAGATATGGGCGTGTTTTCCTCCTTACCGTGCTCAACCATCATGGAATCCTGCCCTGCATCACTCTCAGATTTGATCTTGGGAGATTCTTTCTCATTCCTGCTCGCTTCTTGTGCGATCTTGCTGTGCAATAACTGCTGGGATACAAAGGAAAGCTCTTTGCTGCTATCCATTAATTCCTGTGAAATGGATGACATTTCTCTAGACATGCGACGAGCTCCCTGCGTTTGTTCAAGCTCGGAAACAGGGGTCAGCTGAGGGCTTGCCAAATTTGGTCCAGGGTCTTCGTGATGCTGTCTACCTCTAGGAGTGAGATTGGAAATTGAAGTGAAGAATGTGCCCCGAAGGTACCTTAGCTTCTCTTCGACAAGTTCGCGCCTTTCCCGCACGATGCCCCGCAACGTGCCTAAGGAATTAGAGTCCATGGATCCTTCAGCTGATGCATCATCGACGCGATACACTGGACCTCGTCCCCCAGCGTACAAGATTCTGCGATGAGGTGCACCTCGTGGCGTCGAAAGTAAGGTGGTCACGTGTCCGCTCAGGGTCGGAAGTTCTCCAATTTCCATTTGTCGAGGAACCGGTCGCGATTCGTCTTCGTCTTCGCAAGGCTCCTCGAGTGGAGCGAGGGTGTCATTGAAACTGGACGGTGTATCTATGGCACCCGCAACAACCTGCATCGTCTCAACAGCTTTGGCTGGAGCCGGCTTGCAAGGCACTTCACCATTGAAATCAATGGTCGTTGGAGCTGTTGCAGCAGGATGATCGTGGGCACGGACACTTGGAGCGGCAGGCACACTTGAAGCTCTGCGACGGCTCATGTTGATGAAACCCTTGTCCAACTTCCCCGTTCCTCCAAAATACGACCACAATTGAGAAGGAATGACAGGCGCTAGACGATTGACAGTTACCTTCGATTCCAGCATTTCATGAGCACCAGAACTCTCTTGTTCTGTCAAATTTGAGAAAACAAGATTGCCCTGAGACATGTCTGATACCTCAGGTCCACTGTACTTGGCTCGCACACCCATTTCCACACCGTTGTTTTCAACATCACACTCCAGCTGCAAGCTTTTCTGGGATCTTGAAAAGGAGGATAATACGGTTGGGGAAGTTTGCCAATCTGGACGGGGCACATTGCTAGCCAAGTCAGACTCAGTATTATTTCCCGGCTTGGTTACTCGAGATGGCGTTGAAAAATCAAAATATAGTTGCTCTGGGTTGCTGGGTAAAGTAGCAGCTCGCGACGGTACCGGCTCTTCTTCCGGCTCAAAGGCAGCATCAAGGCACTTGAAAGCCTGTGCAGCAACTTGCAGTCGAGCCTCATCCATCCTCTTGTAAAGAAACCGCACAGTAATCTCTGAGCTCTCGTGATAAGAACCAAAAAGTGAACGAAGGAATTTTGTGCCATTTTGCGACAGAGAGCCGTGCTCATTCTTGCCTTCAGATATTTCAGCGTGGTGACTCTCTGCGGCAGATAAACGAAAGCGGAAGACACCAGGTGGCTGTTTCATGAGACTGTCCACTGTTACTTCAACCGAACCGAAAAACATTTTGTGGCCCGCGCCTGCAGAATCTTCTGCTGCAGAGATCAGGATCGAACAATCAGGGTTCACTATCGGGATTACAAAATGGTCGTTCCACTCAGGATTTCTCGATCCATATCGCACTTTCGTATTGAACGTGGTCCCTCGGCCACGTTTCGTTTGATTTTGTTCCTCTCCCTCTTCGTTTTGGCTTTCGCGAACCTTGTCTGCAGTACTTGTTGTCGGTGAAGGATTTCCCAAAGCATGCTCGTTCAGCCATCCAAAAAGAGGGCCGTAGTGCCCCGAAGAAACCTCCTCATCCAACGACCTCGCATCGTCTTTCGGCTCCGACAGGGCTGCATGCTTCCTCCTCCGTTTCCACTTCTCCTCTGCGCGCAAAAGAGTAACATTACAGTAGCTGCCATGCAAACTCGCGTTTGGTAAGTTGTGCGCGCCTATTATCCAGACGTGAAGTAGCCCCTCAAATGATCCCCAGACCTTACCCGCCGAAGCTCCAATTGAACCGGCCAGTCTTTCACCAGGAGGAAGAAGAAGCGCGTCCCGAATAGTGATGGCGTTGCGGCGTCTTGCCCAAACCTCCAAAACTCCACCTTGCGCGCTTAAATTGTCATCGGTAATGCCCTGATCACTAGTCACACCACCAAACACGCACCATGGGTACTTATAAGCGCAAATCAAAGTCATAATTACATCCATAAAACTCATACCATCTGTCACAGCTTGCCGACCAGCATCAATTGACGCGCGGCGAGTTTTCTCCAAATGTAAGATAAGCCCGTCTATCTTTTTGGCACGTCTTACAGGGTCGATCCCGAGCAAACTTTTAGCAGCGACCAACCGCTCCAGAAGTGATCGAAATTTCCACGCATCAATAAATCCAGTTCGATTTGGATCCAATATCCTCCAAGTGCGCACAAAAAGGCGCATGTCATAGCGCAATATTACTGTGTCCTGTCCAACCGTCTCGAAAAAACAACAGACCAGGGAGGCAAGACAAAGGGGTAGGAAAAAGTAGTGCACTAGGATATTAAAGGACATCAGGAAAGGCAGCGCCCATAATGACCCGCAATCACCGAATCTGCCCGCTGTGCAAAGCGGAGGAGACACTGCGAGCTCATCCATAATACTTGGCCAGTCCTCGCCCCCTATGATGCGGCACATAACGAAAAGCGAGTTCAATGGTGTATCGAAATTCGACTGACGATTCAAGTGCTCACCATATTTGACATCTGCAAAGAAGGCAGAGCCAACTACGGCGTAAGTGCTGGACGTAATCAAGAGTATAGAGAAGCAGCCCAGAATGACCTTGAAAGACTTTCTGGTGGCATGGATGAGCGTTCTTACAGACGGTATAAGTTCAAGAAGCCGTATGACTCTTATCGAGCGCAGGACGTGGATTCCCGACGTACGCAAAAGGCCGGACACCTCCAGGATTGCACAGAGTGTAACTGTGAGATCGAAAATATTCATCCATGCAATTGTGCGCTGGCCATAACGAATGGGTATAATATAACTTGTTGAGAGCGCCAACATCTTGAGGACTTGCTCGACAGTATACCAGATAATGAAGCACAAATTCGAAAATTCCTTGAAGTAGATATGATCTTCAGAAGCATCATGGTGTTCAGTAAGCAGCACCAGGACGTTTAACATGATCATGACCGTTGCAAAGTTCTCAAACAGATCATGATGAATGATGCGCTGGAGCCGTTTGATGCCGCCAGGTGCTGGCTCTTTAACAAAACTGTTGCGTGCTTGCATCGCCATAGTTTTGGTGGCATTCAGAGCCCTTTGCGCACGAGTCAAGAATGCCCTCCTCCTGGAGACATCAATAGCGTTTATCATGATAGCCATGATGCACTGCAGAATGATTAAATTCCCCAACACCTGCAGTATCAGAAAGGGAATCGCATTTTCCTCCGCATGTCTCCTATTAAAACCTGACATTTTTGATTCAATATGTCCTGCTGCAAGGACCTGTTGAACAACTCGCGTCCAACCATTACTGTTGAGAGCACGGAACATGGTCAGAAATGCCATGCGAAAATGGTCAAAATTCTCCCACTCCGGCGGTCCCCAAACTAGGGGCCGAATAATGTCGTCTTGCCCTGCCGTAAAGTGTGAGCAATGCAATTTGCTGAGGTCTATCACCTTTAGATTGCCGACGCAGCGGTCGAGTTTTCCTGTGAATGCATACAGAGATGCAATAGACCATGCACAGAGAAAGAAAGCGGTAACCGAAAGTAGCGCAAAAATGACCATGAAAGAATTAACAACCGCCATGCTCGCCGTGCGGAGTCCTGAGAATCTGGAAATTGACATGAGGGGCCGCAGTAAACGAATGACACGAAATACGTAAACTCGGGACAGCGCTTCGTGTATAGATGGGACGACCAAGGCTAGAATCATCGCAATGGCTATGAGCGCATCGAATTGGTGCCATCCTGATTTCAAGTATGCTTCATCCGAGCCTGATGCTGGAGAAAAGGCTCCGAACACAGCAATCTTGACCAAGATTTCGAGAATGCAGATACCCAGAAACATCAGGTCGATCGCCTGCTTGACCGACTCTAGCGTACTGTCTCTTTCTGAGTTACTCTCTGCAAAAACGAACAATGTGCAACCAATAATTAGCAACAGCATCATACTGTCCACCATTTTGGATTTTGCAGCACGTGCTACCCATCTCCAACAAGAGGCGAGTGCCTCGCTGTCACCTTCCTTCGATACCTTCGATTCGACAACCATGAAGCGAACAGTGATGGTGGGACCTTTCTTGAAGTCCATCTTCTTTTCCTTCAAATCCCTGCGCTCAGTGTTCTCACACAGATTTTCATCGACATACTTTCCATCTTGTAGAGGGAGCACAGCGATCTCCGCATGATACTGCGATAGGTGTGATAAAGGCTGCCGACAGCTTCCCAGCAGGACATCAGGCACTCTGGCCTCTTCTTCATCATCTTCTTGAATTATGTTTTCCAAGGACTTGCGCCTGTTTGTCCGATTTCTGTTCAGTTCTGGCGCACACCATACTTCAAGAACCACGTCACCGGTGCCCAGACCAGCAGCTTGTCCCTTAACAAGAGGACCTACAAAGAGCTCTTCCCTCCACTCTGGATCCCATGTTTCCGAGATCGTCGTCTGTATTGCAGCTCCAAGTTCACCTAAATCCTGATTTGTTCCTGTTGGGGCTTCAAATCTCGAGTCCGCCTGCTCCAAAGACGTTGAACCTTCCCCTTGACTTCTAACTTCACCTTCAAGGCGTACACGGATAAATACATGCGGACGGACGTTGGGGCTTTCCAGTAGATGCAGACGCTGCCCGCGCAAAACCAAAATAGATAGGTATCTTTTGATACTCTGTTGACTCTTGCATGAATGACAGAACATAATCGAACCGACTCGCCGAATCCATCGTCGCAAGGTGGAAAATGCAGGAAAGACAGATGCAAGCGCAAGCGCACGGCGCCCATCATAGGCTGCACCGAATTTGGTTATCCGTCTGAAAATGCCGGCAGCATCTGGGTGCAGAATTGAGAGTTGTCCAGACTCATGAAGAAGTTCTGTGTGCGGTCGGTTACTCGTCAGCCACTCATGTTGAGCTTTCTCCTCAGACCAGCCCCACAATCTACGCAGCTTCTCAAATTGCAACTGATAGGCAACACGATCTTTGTCGCTGACGACGAAGTTAGCCAAGAACACGGCTGTGAACAATTGGCCGACAATTTTACCCAAGAGAATGCTCGAACTGAGAACAAATATAAGAGCTGGAGCACCGATGTGGCGAAACCCGTCGCGTAAAACTTGCTTCATTTCCTCTCCGATAGCCATCCCAAATGTTGTGACGATCGATGACATGCTGGAACCAAAGTAGTCTGCACCATTTTCAAACATTACTTTGCCCAGAATCTGCCAGGCGCCAAAGCTGCAAACAAGGAGAAAGCAGCCAAAGACCAGCAATCCTGCGGTCAAATCGACAGGACGCCCTATGGCGACGTGAAGCACTTTGCTAGCTTGCCTCATTCCGGGCAGCGCAAGCAGAATCGGCAGCAATTTTATCAAGCGAAAGGCTGACAACTGCAACCAAGAATTCCAGCCTGCTGACCACGCAGCCAAAGTCGCCAGTGAAATAAAAAAGTCAAATTGACAGTCGGCCCCGCGACTTAAGTATTTGATGATTCCCCCGAATGCAATAACTCGCAGAAATTCCACCCCAGCAAACGCAATAACCATGCCCATGTCTATAATTTGGAGCAGCGTCTTTGACTTGGGTTCCATCTCGTGCCGATAAGTTGACAGGGCAGCAGTATGTACAACAGCAAGCACAGTCATGACCACCTCCAGCCACGCCACCTTTCTTTTCCCATCCACATCTCCAGACCTCTTCTCCGTCCCGTCATCGGATTCTAAATGTTCCACAAAAATGGGCTGTTCAGGCAGCAGACAATTTGGAAACGTCACTAACACGTGCAAAAATCCCACAACAATCTTGAATTTGATCACGGCATAAGACCACACTTTCGACAAGGACCCGCAGAGCCCTGCAAAGCAGCTCAGCACAGGTGCACACCATCGTGCAGAAAACGTTTCGTTCATCAGCACCAAAGTCGTTTGCCGAATCGAGTCCTCTGCCCCTTTTCCACTTTCAGCTTGACCACCCGTGGACAGCGACCCGTTATGGCGTTGCAGCACTGCAGATCGGTCGTTTTTTGCAGCACCATCCTCGCCATCCTGCGCTTCCGCAATTTCCTGAACATCTTTTGTCTTGCCGCCGGGTTTAACAGGCGCAGAGGCAGTTTCTAATTCGAACGCAATGTAGTCAAGGAGAACACCTTTTGCTGCTGCGTGCATGTCGGCTTGTTCGTTTTCACTATTCTGTTTCAGAGCATGAGCGGAGTAGTACGCGTTGCAAACCAACGCCGTGAAGTAGTTGAGTAGGAAGTAAGTGCCGACCAAAATGACGAGAAGGAACCAAGCAACTGTTTGCACACCACGTGAAACAGTCGAAGTCAGAATCCAACGCAACCACTATACATAAACACATACTGTGCAAGTGTATTATATATGAACGAGCAGAACCTTAGGAAGCAAATCACATTTCAGACTGTCCGGAAAATAGAGCACAGAAAATGCGCCGGAGCATTCCAAAAAAAAATGTCTTGCGGAAAAATTGCCGGAGAACAACTTTTTTTGAAGATGAACCAGCGACATGACCAAACGCGTCGACAGTGGCGTGTTGGATTGGCGAAAAGTCCTGTTGCAGCATGACGATGAACACCACCATCATCGCCAACCAAGAGCTGTCGAAGGATAAAAAACCGTCGAAGTGCGGCATGTCTTGGAGATACAGACACACCTGTTTTCGCAGCATCCACGTCATCCACAATTCGATAGCATTTGGACAGTTGGCTCACCCTCACATTCCTCGTCCACGGTAAGAGAAAGCGGGGAACTGAGAGAGACCTGCCCATCATCCTTGTGACAGCCGTAACTACCAAAGCCGTCACCACCAGAAGCCGTCAGGTTTGTACAATATGCCTCAGGTTGTGCCTGCAACTCAGCGTGTCAGAGAGCGCCACAGATCTTCGACCAACGACAGCAAGGTGCAGGTCATGCATAAATGTCATCACCACAGCGAGAAGCGGCTGAATAGAGGTTGAGGAATCTTGCAGAGGATTTTGAGCCCATGGCACTGTCTCCACCAGCCTCCCATCCTGCGTTCGCGTCCATCCAGAGAATCTGTCCTGCCCAACCTCACCTGCCTCCTGTGCTTGCCAGGAAGGTGCAACCCGATCCGATTGATTGGGCATTGTAGCAACGCATCTGTTCCTGAGGTGATCCATCCTTGAATTGCCAAACAATGAGTGTCCTAGCAGCGCTAGCAGCACGACGAAGACTGTGAGCATGCAGATGATGGGCAGCATGGCACGCAGTGTCATAAAGATACTGTTGACCATGCGCCTGGAGGACCGCATCGTGCGCACACTCATTTCGCACACGCGCCAGCAGGCGGCCCGAGCCGGGAGCAGCACGAGTACTGCGTCAAGGTTGTGCATGAGCTCCAGGCAGCGCAGGTAAACGAGCGCGACGCCCCTCTGCCCGACCGCATCTGCCAGCAGCGAAACATAGCACACGAGCTGCAGGGCTCGCCGCCAATCGAGCAGGAAGAGCTTTGCGCCGTAGCCAACCAGCTTCAGGATCAATTCCACGCCCCACACGATGAGCCCCGCTACGGAAACACCCGCCAGCAGCCACTGGTCCGCCTCGCTGACGGGCTGCGGGCCGGTGCGGCCCAGCACGACGAGATAGACCAGCAGGAAAAGAGTCACCGCCAGGACCGCCATTGGGCTCTCGACCTGGCGCCGCAGCGCAGAGGCGCACGGGCCCGCCGGCGGCTGCGCGCCTCTCGCCGCCGCCCGGACGCCCTCCAGCGCACGCCAGAGCCGGCCGCCGTACACGCGTCTGTACCGGACAGCGTGCTCCTGCCCGCCACCGCCGCCGCCCGCGACGCTGGCGGAGGCCGCGGTCCCATGCCCGCCGCTGCGCACGCTGGCTGCGCTCGAGCGCGCGTCGGACGTGTGCCGCGCGTCGGCGGCGCGCGGGCGATCGTCGGCCCGCCCCTCCCTCCTCCCCGTCAGCGCCGACGGCTCGCTGCGCTGCCCGGGCGGCTCCTCGTGCGCGCCGCCGCCGCCCATCGGCGGGAAGCGCTAGCCGCCCTCTTGCGAATGCATTTGCGGGTTTTTGGTACCGTATAATAACACCCGTTGCCATTTTTCAAAAAAAAAAATGAAAAATGGGGGGTGGGTGTTCCTTGCCCTTGCCTGTGGGGGCTGGTGGGGGCTGGGGAACGCGGCGCGAACTAGGGGTCCCAAGCATGGCGCAGGACGGCGGGCAGCGGGACCATGCGGGGTTCGGCGAGCACGGAGTGGAGGCGGTCGCGCCGGGGTACGGCGACCCGCACGACGTGCCGCCCGACGCCGAAGCGATGGCTCCCCTCTCGGACGAGCACGCACACCACGCGCACATGCACGTCCCTGACTCGCTGGCCGACGCGGCCAAGGATTTGCAGGAGGACGCGGCGAAGAAGGTGCGGGGGGGGGTCGCCCACTGCCTGGCGTGTGTCCCGTGCGTGCGCGCGTGCGCGCGGGCGGCGCTCTGCGGGTTGCGTCCGTCGCCGCCGCCGCGTGCCGCAGCTCTCTGTGACCGCGGCGGTGCACCTCGCGTCGCGCGCGCACGGCGTGTGCAAACCGGCAGGCGGCCAAGCTGGACAAGCATGCGATGGGGGGCCTGCCGCAGCCCGTGCTGGGCCAGCAGAGGGCACTGCCCAAGCACTGCAGGTCGGCGCTCGAGCTTGCCGTGCAGTGCAGGCACGGCAAAATGCCAGCCCAGTGCCACGAGTGCGCGCGGTGCGTGCACGGCAAGCAGCGCCAGGAGTGCCGCGACTGCAACGCGGCTTCGCGGCGCTGGTGCCCGCACAACAAGCGCAAGCACGACTGCAATCAGTGCAGCGGGTGCCCGCA